>OLQB01002998.1_pt1 | contig 10452 bp, 13 predicted proteins | sample 1672681 | NCBI WGS metagenome assembly OLQB01 (sample SAMEA3136713, study PRJEB25190) | human gut metagenome | reverse complement strand
TGTTTACAGCCGACGGCAGCATTACCGATACGCTTGCAAATTTACCCGATACGGTTGAAAAGGCACGCAACATTGCAAAAAACAGCGAGTTTATAAAACGCGTTTTGCCGGAGGGCTGCGCCGAAAGCATTTAAAAGGGGGCATAACGGGTGTACCGAGATAAAACAACACTCAGCGCACTTATAGTTTCCTCCTCGCAAAAGGCTGCCGATTATCTGCACGATATATTATCGAAGCTGCGGTTTTCGCCCGTGGCGGAGGCGGTAAGCATTGCGGACGCAAAGCGGCGGCAGCTGGAAAATCAGTTTGATCTGGTTTTGATAAACGCCCCACTGCCCGATGATTTCGGAATTGAATTCGCGGAATCGCTCTGTACGGACAGTTCTGTGGGAGTCCTGCTTTTTGTAAAGGCGGAGCTGCTTGAGCAGGTAAGCTACAAGGTCGAGGATTACGGCGTTTTAACCTTCCCTCGGCCGGGCACGCGGCAGAGCATCACAAGCGCCATACGGCTTGCCGCAGCAACGCACAACCGCTTATCTGCATTTGAAAGGCGAGCAGTCAAGCTCGAATCGAAAATGAAAGAGATACGGCTTATAAACCGTGCAAAATGGCTGCTCATAGACCGCTACAACATGAGTGAAGAGGAAGCGCACAAATACATAGAAAAAACCGCCATGGATAACTGCGCGACGCGCGGCGAAATAGCGGAAAATATAATAAGAACATACGAAAGTTAGAAAGAGGCCGGAAAAATGGAAAGTTCGTATAAAAAAACAAAGTATATTTTCGTGACCGGAGGAGTTGTTTCGGGGCTCGGCAAGGGCATTACAGCCGCCAGTCTCGGCAGACTTTTAAAGGCGCGCGGGCTTAAGGTCGCGTCGCAAAAGCTTGACCCATATCTTAATGTTGACCCGGGTACTATGAACCCTGTTCAGCACGGTGAAGTATTTGTAACGGATGACGGTGCCGAAACTGACCTTGACCTCGGCCATTATGAAAGATTTATTGATGAAAGCCTTTCACAAAATTCCAACCTCACATCAGGCAGAGTATATTGGAAAGTTATTTCAGATGAAAGAAAAGGTGTTTACGGCGGGCAAACAATTCAAATTATTCCGCATGTTACAAATGAAATTAAGCGATATATCAACAGAAATGCAGACACCGGCGCAGATGTTTGCTTGGTTGAAATCGGCGGTACAGTGGGTGATATTGAATCACAGCCGTTTCTTGAAGCAATTCGCCAATTTGCAGTTGAAGCAGGCAGGGAAAATTGCCTTTTCATCCATGTAACACTTGTGCCTTACCTTGCGGCATCTGATGAACTTAAATCTAAACCGACTCAACATTCGGTAAAAGAAATGCTTTCAATCGGTATCAGCCCTGACATTATCGTTTGCAGAACAGAGCATCCGCTTACCGATGATATTAGAAATAAAATTGCACTTTTCTGCAATGTTGATAAGGAATGTGTAATCGAAAATAACAACTGCGATATTCTTTATGCAGTACCTATGATGTTAAAAGAGCAGCATATGGACGATGTAGTAATCAAAAAGCTTGGTATTGAATGCGGTGAACCTAACCTTGAAGATTGGGAAAATATGCTTTATGCGCTCAGAAATCCAAAGCAAACAGTTAAAATCGCAATGGTCGGCAAATATGTTGAACTCCACGATTCATACATTTCGGTAAACGAAGCATTAAAGCACGGCGGAATTGAAACAAGAAGTGCGGTTGACATTGATTGGATTGATTCTGAAACATTAGAGGGTGATGATGTTAACCTTGATGATATTTTGGGCAATGTTGACGGAATACTTGTACCGGGCGGCTTCGGAAGCAGAGGTATTGAGGGCAAAATCAACGCTTGCCAATATGCAAGAACGCACGGTATACCGTATCTCGGCATTTGCCTTGGTATGCAAATTGCAATTATTGAATTTGCAAGGCATGTACTCGGTATGAACGGTGCAAATTCAGCCGAAATCAACCCTGATACCCCATTCCCTGTAATTGATATTTTACCTGAGCAAAAAGAAGTTACGGATATGGGCGGCACAATGCGCCTCGGCCAATACCCTTGCACATTAAACCCTGAATCAAAATCATATGAGCTTTACGGTGCTTCAATGATTTATGAAAGACACAGGCACAGATATGAAGTAAACAATGATTACAGAAACGACCTTTTAAGCGGCGGAATGATTTTTGCCGGCACATCACCTGATAATCATATTGTGGAAATGGTTGAAATACCAAACCATCCGTGGTTTGTAGCCTGCCAATTCCATCCGGAATTTAAGTCAAGGCCTAATAAGCCGCACCCTTTGTTCAGAGGTTTTGTAACCGCAGCATCAAAGCATAAAAACAGTAAATAAGATTTTAATAAATTATTTAGAGAGACAATTGATTTTGTCTCTCTTTTTTGCATATATATTTAACGGTGATTAAATGAAAATATTTAAAAATAAAAAACAGGACAAAGCAAATCCTCTTGATTATTACATAGGCAAGCCCAGGCTTGAAATGGCAGGAAGCGAATGCCTTGTTGACGGACTTGAAAGCATAATAGAATATTCAAACACAAAAATTACCGTATCGCTCGGCTCACAGCTTATTACTTTTTGGGGCGATGATTTAAAAATAAATTCATTTACCCGTGAGGGTGCAATAGTGCAAGGCAACATAACTTCAATGGAGTTTTCAACTTGATAAAATTTTTCAGATTTCTTTTAGGATATGTAGATTTTGAATTTAAAAAAGGATTTAGCGAAGGATTTATTAACGAATGTTTTGAAAACGGAGTTGAAATACAAAATATTTCACTTACGGAAAACGGATTTACCGCAATTTGCAGAATAGGCACATATAAAAAACTGCACCGCATTGCGCTGCGGCACGGCGGGTGTGTAAAAGTTATCAAAAAGCACGGACTGCCTTTTTTCCTATCACCGCTGAAAGACCGCACGGGCTTTTTTATCGGCGCACTGTTATTTGTATTTATATTATCATTTTTGGGTGCTTTTGTATGGAACATAGAAATAACCGGCTGTGACAGATTAAGCGAAAACACAATATCAGCATATTTGGATAACCACAAGTTTAAAACCGGCGTTATGTGGGGTGTTATTGACAGAAAATCTATCGCCTGGGATATGATGAGCGATTTTGACGATATTGCGTGGGTACACATAAACAAAAAAGGCACTACCGCAATAGTGGAGATAAACGAAACAACGCAAAAGCCTGAAGAAATTGACGAATACAAGCTCAAAGGAATTAAAGCTACAAGAAAAGAAATAACCGTTACAGCCCAAAGGCAGCAAAGCAAAATGAGTATAAAGCAAAGCAAAAATTACTATAATTTACATTTCTTTTCCCTCAATATTCCGCTGTATTTTAAAATAAAAAAAGCTGATTTTGAAACTAAAAGCGATAAATTTTTAACAATAAAGAAAAAAGAACTGCCTATCGGCTGCACCGTAACAAATGAGCAGTCAATTAACTGCATAAAATATGATTTAACAAATGACGAACTTGTAAACCTTGCAAAAAAGAAGCTCTCAATCATATCGGAAAGAGAGCTTGAAGGTTATGAAATTGTAAATACAAATATAACATATGACATAAAAAATGACGAATGCATAATGACCGGCGCATATGTTATAAAATAAAACTAAATGCAGAATTTATGATTGCCGATTGTTTTAACAACCTGCCTTGAATGCATAAAAGTATCTGATGTTTTGGAAGCGTTGAAATAATAAATTGCACCGCCTGACGGGTCCCAACCGTTTAATGCATCAATAGCCGCCCTTTTTGATGAATCGGCAACTGCGGCATACCAGTTAGAATCATTTACACACGAAAACGCACCTTTTTGGTACACTACACCGCTGATAGAATCGGGAAAAGACGGGTGCTTTACCCTATTTAATATTACAGCTCCGACTGCTACCTGCCCCTCATACGATTCTCCCCTTGCCTCTGCGCTTATAACTTTAGCCAAAAGCTCAACATCGGAATTTGAATATTCGGTATTATTTGATGAACCACCGCCCGAAAGCCCGAGATAAAGAAGCGTGGTTTTGCCGCATATTCCGTCTGCCGTAATGCCGCAGCTTTTTTGAAAAGCCTTTACCGCACTTTTGGTATCGTTACCGTAAACACCGTCAACCGAACCGTTATAAAAGCCGAGTGATGAAAGCTTTTTTTGAATTTTATTTACTTCATCCCCGGTTGAACCGAGTTTCGACACAACATATTGGCTGTTTTGTGCATAATCATAAATGCGATACGCCGAAAAGCCGATTAGCGAACCAGCCACGATAATTCCCACAATTGCAAGCGCAATAATCAAATTGCGAAAAGCTTTATATACTGTCATTTTATATCTCTCCTATACTAATAATGTAATAATAAATGTAATGCCGCACCCCGCCATTGTGAAAAGCAGGGATAAAACTGCGGTTTTGATTATTTGGTGCTTTGTTAATTTCAGCTTGGGCGGTTTTTGCTTTAAAGCCGCAACTGCCTCGGCTTCTTTTTGAAGTTTTTTGCGGTCTGTTGACTGATGTTCGGGCTTAACAAAAAATATAATCTTATCAAAATATGGATTATCTGTGTTTGTAACTTCCAAAATTTGCTTGCTTACACCCTTAATCATTTCAAAAATTCCTTTCAAATTTATACAATTAGTGTAGGAAAAAGGAGTGGCAAATATACTAAAAAGTTTTTGTTGAATTTTGTCAATTCTTATAAAATTTTTTTCTTGACAAGCTTATAATATAACCGAATGTATATTTAACCTTACAGTTCATCATTGTGGAAAACTCTGTGGAAAATGTTAAAAACTTAGCCGGAAAGTGCGTTGTTTGGGCATTTTTTACTGTTGAAAACTCTTTTTAGGGATAAAAAATTTGAGTTTTCATAACTTTACACATAGTTTTCAACATTTTTGAAAGTTCGACTTTGAACTAAAAATTTTGTGTAAATTGCTATTTTTAACTTTCACTCTTGACAAAAAAATGTTATACTCATTGTACGAAGATGTTACAAAAGTAATACAATTTTGAAAAAACAATTGACAAGAGGAAATTATGAAAATCGAAATTAAAGACAGCGATATAATTTTGCACGGTGTAAAATGCTTTGACCTTGATTTGACGCTCGACTGCGGGCAAGCTTTTCGCTGGGTTAAAGAAAAAGACGGAAGTTACAGCGGTGTTGTAAAGGGTGTGTATTTAAACATCAAAAAGCTCGGTGACGATACATTTATATTAAAAGACACCGCAAAGCAGGATTTTGATAACATATGGCGAAATTATTTTGATTTTGACAAAGATTATGTTAAAATATGCAATACATTAAAAGAAGATGAACTTTTATCCTCCACCATTGATGAATATTACGGAATAAGGATATTAAACCAAGACAGCTGGGAAGCGCTCTGCTCATTTGTAATAAGCCAGCAAAATAATATTAAAAGAATAAAAGGTATTATTGAAAGGCTTTGCCAAAAATACGGAAAGGAAGTAAAAAAAGGATATTACTCTTTTCCGTCTGCCGAAGATTTGAGCAAGCTTACGGTTGAGGATTTTGAAGCACTCGGCACAGGTTACAGGGCAAAATACCTTGAACGCCTTGCAAAAAGCGTTTCAAACGGAGAAATTGACCTTGAAAAAATAAAAACCCTTTCGCTTGAAGAAGCAAGAAAAGAGCTTTTAAACATTTACGGAGTGGGAATTAAAGTTGCAAACTGCGCACTGCTGTTCGGCTTCGGATTTTATGATGCATTCCCGATTGATGTATGGATGAAAAGAGTTATGGAATATTATCCAAACGGCTTGCCGAAATGCTTTGACGGTATCGGCGGAATAGCACAGCAATATTTATTTCACTGGGCAAGGAATAATTTAAAATAAGGAGAAAATATGCAAAAGCTTTTTATAGATTTTGAACCTAACGGGCAAATTACGCTTAATGAGGAACAATCGCGCCACATTGCAAAAGCACTTAGAATGAAAAAGGGCGATATGCTGACTTTAACAAACGGTGACGGAAACGACTACGGGTGCCAAATTAACGGCATAAGCGGCGGACTTGTTACATTGAGTGTATGTTACAAGCAGGCAAATAACAGCGAACCGGGTGTAAAAGTTACGCTTTACCAGGGAGTGCCGAAAGCAAGCAAGCTTGAAGATGTAATACAAAAATGCACAGAACTCGGCATTGCGGCAATTTGCCCTACGCTTACTCACAGAAGTGTGAGCAGACCTGATGAAAAGCAGGCGAAGAAAAAAGGCGAAAGGTACAAAAAAATCGCACTTGAAGCATCACAGCAGAGTGGGCGCGGCATTGTGCCTGAAATTATGGATATGACCGAACTTAAAAAAGCAGTTGAAAATGACGAAAGCGAATTAAAAATACTTTTTTACGAGGGCGGCGGCGAAAGCTTAAAATCAATAATACCGCAAGATATAAAAAGTGTATCTGTATATATAGGCCCTGAAGGCGGATTTGAAGAAAGCGAAGTCGAGCTGATTAAATCAGCCGGCGGCAAAATAGCGTCATTAGGCCCGCGTATTTTGCGTACGCAAACTGCCCCTGTTACCGCATTAAGTGCAATAATGCTTTTAACAGGAAATTTAGAATAATACTATATTTGACAATATCGAATACATAATATAGAATGTTCGATAAGGAAGTGAAAAAATGAAGCAATCATTTATTTGCCCGTGTTATAACGAAGAAAAAAATATTAAGCCTTTTGCAAAAGCCGTGCTTGACGTTTTTGCAAATACAGATGAATATGAGCTTGTATTTATTAACGACGGAAGCGCAGACAACACAATAGGCGAACTGAAGAAATTAAAAAAAGAAAGCTGTCAAAATATTAAAATAATCAATTTTTCAAGAAATTTCGGCAAGGAAGCGGCAATGTATGCCGGGCTTGAGCACTGCCGCGGCGAATACATCACCATTATTGATACCGATTTACAGCAAAATCCCGAAATAGTAAAAGAAATGATAAATATTTTGGAAAATGACGAAAGTGTTGACAGCGTATGCGCCTGCCAGGAAAACAGGCATGAAAACGCATTTTTTAACTTTTGCAAAAAAAGCTTTTACAAATTTGCAGATAAATATACCGATACACATTTTGTTGACGGGGCAAGCGATTTTCGAACTTTTCGCAAAAGTGTGAAAGACGCTATTTTATCTATGGGTGAATATTACCGTTTCAGCAAGGGCATTTTCAGCTGGGTTGGATTTAACACAAAATATATTCCTTACACAGCCGAAAGCAGAAAAAACGGAAAAAGCAGTTTTAATTTTTCAAAACTTTTAAAATACGGAATTGACGGAATAATTGCATTTTCAACCGTACCGCTTAAAATATCCGGCTATGTCGGCGGTGCAACCATATTTTTAAGTATAATTTATATTATTATTACCTTAATAAGAAAGTTTGTAAGCAATATTGAAGTTGACGGATTTACCCAGCTTGTTATACTTATATCGTTTTTAGGCGGAATTCAGCTTTTTACCACGGGAATTATGGGCGAATATCTTGCAAAAAATTATATTGAAACCAAGAAAAGACCTATATATATTGCCCGCGAAGTAATAGAATATGATGAAAAAAATACAAAAAATAAAGAAGTTTAAAAATAATTATTGATATTTCAATTCATATGATGTATAATATCACCGTTGAGTGAATTTCACTCATAATTTTTAGTAATTTAGGAGATATAAAAATGCCATTAGTTACTACTACTGAAATGTTTAAAAAAGCATATGAAGGCGGATATGCTATCGGTGCTTTCAATGTAAATAATATGGAAATTGTGCAGGGTATTACCCGTGCTGCAAAGAAGCTTAACGCTCCTGTTATTCTTCAATGTTCAGCAGGTGCAAGAAAGTATGCATCACACGGTTACCTTGTTGCTATGGTAAAGGCAGCAGCTGAAGAAACAGGTCTTCCGATTGCCCTTCACCTTGACCACGGTCCTGACTTTGAAACTTGCAAAGCTTGTATTGACGGTGGATTTACTTCTGTTATGATTGACGGTTCTTCACTTCCATATGAAGAAAATATCGCTCTTACAAAGAAGGTTGTTGAATATGCACACGCTCACGGCGTAGTTGTTGAGGGTGAGCTTGGTACACTTGCAGGTGTTGAAGATGATGTAAAGGTTGACGCTGATAACGCATCTTATACAAGACCTGAAGAAGTATATGATTTTGTTACAAGAACAGGTGTTGACTCACTTGCAATCGCTATCGGTACAAGCCACGGTGCTTACAAGTTTAAGCCTGGCCAGAAGCCACAGCTTCGTTTTGACATTCTTGAAGAAGTTGGCAAGAAGCTTCCTGGTTTCCCAATCGTACTTCACGGTGCATCATCAGTTAACCAAGACCATATCAAGCTTATTAACAAATACGGCGGTGAAATGCCTGATGCTATCGGTATTCCTGAAGATATGCTTCGTAAAGCAGCATCAATGGCAGTATGCAAAATCAATGTTGACTCTGACATTCGTATCGCAATGACAGCAGCAATAAGAGAGCATTTTGCTGAAAATCCGACTCATTTTGACCCTCGTCAATATCTTACTCCTGCAAGAAATCTTATTGAAGAAGTTGTAGCACACAAGATTGATGTTGTATTCGGTACAACAGGTCATGCTAACGACTGATAATTTAATCCATGACGTCGGCTCTTTGGGTCGATGATAAAAAAGCGAAAGCCGAGGGAGAAATCCTTCGGCTTTTGCTTTTTGCTTTTTTACATAAAAGAAGCTACGGTGTCAACGAATTCAACTACTTTTTCGCCGGCTTTTTTCATGGTTTTTTTGGCTGAAGAATTACTTGTTTTCATTCCGCCCATAATTGCTGCCGCCGAGCAAACGGCAAGCGTTGCACCCATAATTTTCATCATATTTGTTGATGTTTTTTTACTCATATTCATTACCTCCTTTGCACCTTTGTGCAATAATATTGTTTGCAAAAAAGATAAATATAAAGTAAAGAAATTTTGCTATTAAAATTTAATTTTTCCAAAAAAATAAGACGGGAATTAACCCGTCTTATTTTATGTAATTTATAAGACGGCCGTCCTGCACCACGGCGACGGGCGGATAATTGATGCTGTCAAAGGCGTTGAAGCTCTTGGAGTGGACCTTTTTGGCGCGGGTGCCGGCGATGATTTTGCCGTTGAAGACGATGGTGACCCCGTGTGCATCGGGATAGGCGGCAAAGCGCAGCGAGTCGAGCAGGTTGGTTTTGGCATCGGTGATTTCCATGGAGATTGGCTTCTGCGCACCGGTGATGATGATAGGCTTTGGCGAGTTTTGAATCAGGTAGGACAGCGCCGAGGAGGTGTACGCCATCGTGTCGGTGCCGTGGCAGATGACAAAGCCGTCGTACTTATCATAGTTTTCGCGGACGGTGCGCGCCATCAGCAGCCAGTGCTCCGGCTGAAGATTGGTGCTGTCGATGTTGAGAATCTGTACCGCGTCGATGGTGCAGAATTCCCGTGCAGCAGGAACATAGCTGAGCAGTTCTTCCGAGGAGATTTGTGGGGTCAGTCCATTTTCAGAATTTCCAGAGGCGATGGTTCCGCCGGTGGCAATCAGCAGGATATGTTTCATAACAGAATTTTCCTTCCTTTTCAGATGCGTTTTTTCGGACGCCCGCGGCAGGGCGGTCCTGTTTCTTTCATTATATGCAATTTATCCTGCACAGACAAGACCTTTTCTCACAAAAAGGAACGGGTGTCCTCGGGTTTTTCTTTTTTGTGTATATGCTCCATCCTGTTCCCGGTTTATCTTCGGGCTTTTTTATAAACGACGATGCCGCAGACCAGGTAATACAGGCAGAACAGGATTCCTAACGGCAGTTCGACAGCAATGACCTGACCGGTGAATCGTGTACTCATGTAAATCAGCGCGCAGCCGGGCAGGAAACCTCCCACACAGCCGTACCATCTGTCCTTACATAGAAGAAAAGCGGAGAGGAACAGGATGCCAACTCCACCCCACGCAAGAGGATGGACTGCACGAAATCCGCTGACAACAGTAAGTACAGAATAGAATAAGAGCGACATAACTGCGGGAATATAATAAAAAATCTTCCTCATAAGGCGAAGCCTCCCTTTGGTGTTCTGCTTTTTTTAATGATAGCATACAGGATAGCTGGCGGCAACCGAAAAGCCGGGCAGGCAAAAGATTCTCTCTTGCATAACAAGGGGAAAAAGGTTATAATAAAGAAGTATGAATCTGCTGCAAAGCAGCGGGATTCTGTCCTGAATGATTCTTTTGGAACGATCAAATTTTAGGAGATGAAGTACATGAGTGAAGCAAGCGGCTGCTCCGGCAACTGTTCTTCCTGCTCAAGCAAGGGTTCCTGCTCCAAGCCACAAAGCCTGCTGGAGCCGGCAAA
>OLQB01002997.1_pt1 | contig 10454 bp, 11 predicted proteins | sample 1672681 | NCBI WGS metagenome assembly OLQB01 (sample SAMEA3136713, study PRJEB25190) | human gut metagenome | reverse complement strand
TGGTCGGCATGCTCTGCCTAAACCCGAAAAATCATCGTGACTAAACCCGCAACAATTAATTGAACACAAACACCCAAGGGCAGGCCCAGAGGCTCGAGATCCAGACCGAAGCCCGAACCGACGCGCGAGCAGGAGCTCGCCGAACGGGTGCGGCCACCGGCAGGTGCGCATGTGCCTGGTCCACGAGTTCGGCACGCGCATATCCGCCAAGACCGTGCTCAGGGTCATGCGCCGTATGGGGCTGAGATGCGCCATCCGCTCCAGGAACCCGTGGAGACGCTACAGCTCGTACAGGGGCGAGACGGGCGACCGCGTGCATAACCTGCCCGAACGCGACTTCGACGCGGCCCGTCCGTTCTCCAGGCTCGGCACCGACGTCACCGAGTTCAAGGTCGCCGGAGCCAAGGCGTACCTCGCTCCCGTGTACGACATGGCCAGCAAGGAGATCGTGGCCTGGGACGTGAGCCGCAGTCCGGACCTCGGGCAGCAGAAGCGCCTGCCCGCCATGCTCGCGGAGCGCCTGCCCGCCGGCGCGGAGCCGATCCTGCACTCGGACATGGGATGGCAGTACCAGCACCAATGGTGGAGGAAGGAGCTCGAACGCCCCGGCATCCGCCGGTCCATGAGCCGCAAGGGCAACTGCCTGGACAACGCGGCGGCCGAGCAGGTCTTCGGCCACTTGAAGGACGAGTTCTACCGCGGCCGTGTGTTCGACTCGTACGAACAGTTCAAGCGCGAGCTGGACGCCTACATCATCCATTGGAACACCAGACGACGCCAGATACGACTCGAGGGACGCACCCCGGAGGAGTTCCGGAGCATGTCCCTCGCGGTCTGACCCTGTATCCCAATTAACAACGTCCAACAAACGGGGCGCAATTCAGTCTCGTGGAGGCGTGCGTCGTCTCTTTTTGGAGGCGTTTGGGTTTTTCTGGTGGTGGTCTTGATAGATCGGCGTGTGCCTTTGGGATAATGATATTGAGGTTTCATCTCATTCGACGTCCGGCTGGGTTGCATTCGCGGGGGATCGGCGCTATTCTGTAACAGCGAAATAAGCTGGACTTCGTTCGGTTCGCTGAGGCCATCCCGTGGATGCGGGGTGGCCTCAGTGCTTTCATCGCCGGATTGGGGGAGGTCGAATCCATGTCGTTGCGCAAGCCCTACAGGAGTGTGGACGAACAGCTGCGCATTTTGCGCTCCCGTGGCATGGCTGTCGATGCCGGTGCGGGTCATGTGCTTAGGCGTGAGGGCTATTATCCGATCGTCAATGGCTACAAGGATTTGTTCCTCGACCGAAAGGCATGCCTGACCGCTGGTGATGACCGGTACGGGACGGGCGCGCTAACGAGAACGTGTACCAGGCCATCGGTGATCTTGGCTATTTGCTTGACAAGGACGATTACTTGGAATTGTTCGGTCGCTTCTCCGCATTGATCGCACGGGCGACCTCCGCCATGCCATCGCGGAGACAAGCGATCCTGTCTGCTATGGGCGTGCGCGAACGGGAACTGGCCGACAGGGCGGAAATCATACTGCGCAGTCGACCGTTCCTGCCATTGGGACGGTGGCGTCGCAGGCGGCTTTGGACTATGAGCCAGCTGATCTGGGCTGTCTGCAATAGGCCTGTGGGATTCGGGATGGATTTGGGATGCCATTGGCGGCTGGGACGGTTGTATGGGCCGCGTATCGTTCTGTCTATTGTCCGCCATGGAGACGTGCTGCCAGGCGAATGCTTCTGCACCACCCATGCGGAACATCATGAAACCACAGGGGGTATTGCACTTTTCCGTGCCGGTCGGCGAAGACGCTGAGCGTCGGCAGAGTGGTGGAACGTTCCCGGATTATTTTTGGGTGCCTGTAGGTGCCTCGTGGAAGACGAGACTGATCGGCAGGTTTCCCAAAAATTGAAAACCTTGGAATAAGACCAAAAACAGCTGACCACGATTATCATCGGAGGTGCGCATGATGATGGTAGTCATGGTCTTAAGTGTCTCATGGGCTTGAGACCGGACGGTGGGTGCATGAGCTATGCTCCTTGTGGGACCTGCCCGGTTGTGAGGACTACTCTCGGGAGAGACATGATGTTCGGAGCGGTTATTTCCAGTTGAATGTGTAGCTTTGGTCCGGCTGTTCCTCGCCATGGGTGGTGACGGTCGGGATGTTGCCGTGCCAGGTGACGGTGAAGTTGCCCGAGTCTAATGATTTGCCGTCGTTGTGCAGATCCGTTTTGATTTCCGTGACGTTCTCGGAACCGATAACACTGGGATCGGTGTCCCAAGAGACTTTGACCGTGATGCTGCTTGGGCCGAAGAATATGGGCGAGCCGAGTTCGCTGATGGTCACTTCGCAGGTGCCGTCAGCGGATTTCGCGTTCACGATGCGATGCGACATATCCGTTTGCATCCATATGAGAGTGCAGCCTCCAGCCCAGATCAGCGCGATTGCGAGAATGATATGCTCAACGATGTGTGCCGCTTTATGCGAGTATCCTTCGGTCATAAATGTCCCCACGCTCGTGTCATCATGCCATAGCCTTCAACCGGAGCCTTTTCATCAGTCGTTGAAAAGATGATTGGCGATATCGCCCCGACCGCCGAAGCCGGACGGCACGTCACCCGAAGAGTTCTTAGCGAAGTCGAACAATCCCATGGCCATGCCTCTTTACCTTTGGGAAACCAATATGCCTACCATATCAGTTGTCGGCGTCATCGCCGAGGCTTGCGATTTGCGGAAGTGGCCCATATCCATGCATCGCGTCATGAAACGGTACGCCGTCTCGCGCGTAATTCGTGCCTGTAGAATCTTTAAAGACCAAGTTTGAAGGGAGCGGAATCATGCCACGCAAGCTGATTATGTGCGGGGACCATCCGGTTCTTGCGTTCGAATACGATCCCGAGTCCGGTCGCGCGTGCTCCTCTGGCGAGGTCCTTGACCATGATCGTCTGCCCCTGGAGTTCACCACGCACGGCAAGAGCGCGCTGTATGTCAAGAGGATCGACGAATGGTGGAGGTCCCGCGCCATCCCCTCCACCCGCGACGGCATCCGCCGCGTGCTCGAATCGCTTGGCGCGGCATCGACCGGGGAGCTGCTCGACCGGACCTACGGTTTGAGCCTGTCGGACCAGTACTGGGTCAGACGCGAGGACGACCCGGCCGAATGGAAGGACGTCAACTTCTTCGACAATCCCTTCGACGAGGCATTGGGCGAGATCCTGCTCACCTCGTACTCGTCATCCCATGACATCAGCCTCAACGCGCCCGACGTGTCCACGGGCGGCGACCTTCCCAAACGCTGGACGATCGACAAAAACACCGGCAGGAGGCTGCTCGTCAAGTCGGGACGCACGGGCCAGGAGCCGATGAACGAGGTCATCGCCTCGAGGCTCTGCGCGCGGCTGGGCGTTCCCGCCGTCCCGTATTCGCTGGCGCGCAGCGGCAACCGCTTGGTCTGCACGTGCGAGGACATGCTCACCAACCACGAGGAGCTGGTCTCCGCCTGGCAAGTGCTCCAATCCGCCAAAACCACCAATGGACTCAACTCACATGACCAGTGGATCCACGCCGCCACCGGCTTCGGAGCCGACGGGCGCGCCGTGCGCGACGCCACGGACGACTGGCTCGTGGTCGATTACCTCATGCGCAACACCGACCGGCACTACAACAACTTCGGTCTGATCCGCGACATCGAGACGCTTGCGGTCCGGCCGGCCCCGATCTACGACACGGGCGCGAGCCTGTGGAGCGGCGAGCTCGATGTGGACGGCCGAGACTGGTTCGCCAAGCCGTTCTATTCGGCGACCGGCCGCCCCTCGGCCTTGCGGCAGCTCAAACTGGTGGAGGACTGGAGCCGGTTCGACCTGGACGCCCTGTCGGACTGGCCGGACGAGGTGGCGCACGAACTGTCGCGCATGCGCATGTTCGCGCCCGAACGCCTCGATGCCATCCGGGTACAGTTGGTAAAGCGTATCGGGATGCTCCGCAGGATCAGGGAAGGTGAGGTCCTTCGTGTTTCTGGCCCGATCCGCAATAAAACGGATTTGATGGACAGGTTCGGCGAGACGTTGCGGAAGAACCTTGGACAACGGGACGGGGATGCCAGAAGCGTCGGAACCGGACCGGATGCGTTGAGCCGTCATCTGAACCGCTAGCGCAACGAATCACTACTGGAATAATGGACTTTGCAACCGGAACACGAAAAGAGGAGCATGATGGCCAATCCCGAGCTGTCGCGGCACATCCAGGCCCTTCCCGACGAGCTGAACGCCCTTGAAGGGGGACGGGAGATTTCCGAACGCCTGCGGAGGGTCGACGCGCTGAAGGACCGGGCCCGCTCGCTGGAGCCGTTGGACGGTGTCGAGGACATGGCGTTGGCGGATTACGACCGCGACTGGCTGGTGCGTTACACCTACAATTCGAACGCCATCGAGGGATCCACGCTGACCCTGGAGGACACGTCGCTGGTGTTGGAGGGCGAGTTCGTCCCATCGGACTCGCCGGCCAGATACGTGTTTGCAGCGCGAGGGGTCGCTGACGGCATGGCCTACGTGCGCGAATATGCCAAGGAGGGGCGGAAGCTGAACGAGGAGCTGATCCGTCGTCTACACGAGGTGACCGCATTGGATCTCCAGCCGTTCGCCCGCGGTACGTTCCGTCCCTATGGCTATTTGGCGCGGATCACCGCCACCCGAGTCAAGACCGCGGACCCGCTGGAGATTCGTGACGACCTGCAAGTCCTGGTCGACGTGCTGAACGGGAGCGGCGCGCATCCGCTGCTCAAGGCGGCCGGATTCCATGCGATGTTCGAGAACATCCATTCGTTCATGGACGGCAACGGGCGGACCGGCCGCCAGTTGCTCAACTTCATGCTGCTGCGGAACGGATACCGTCCCGTGGCCATCGAATACGATGCGGGTCGGGCATACGCGCGCGGCCTGGAGGCATGGCAAGTGGATGGCAAGCCGGATTCGTTCTGCTCCATTTTCCTAGACTGCGTGGAACAGGAGGAACAGACGCTCGTCGATCTGGTCGAGCGGCTTCGCCATCTGAGATAGGTCGCAGGAACACTCGCATGCTTCTTTCGTGTGCGTCGGTAAGCCGCTGATATGCACAGAAGAATGAGATTATTCTTGGGTGCCTGTAGGTGCCTCGTGGAAAACGAGCGTAACCGGCAGGTTTCCCAAGGACAGAAAACCTTGGAATAAAGCCAAAAACAGTTGGCCACGGTTATCATCAGAGGTGCGCATGATGATGGTAGTCATGGTCCCCAGTGTCTCATGGGCTTGAGACCGGGTGGGAATGCTGTGGCTCTTGCTTGTCGTGCGTATGAGCCGCAAGCGCTATGCCGACACTTGCGGCTCACATTATAGATAAAACTAGTCCGGCTTTACCAGACAGATTTGGTTATCTAATTATTGTTATTACTCTTTATGGGAGGATAGCCGTAATATACGGAATCGTAATGCGGTGAAGAAGTATTGTACTTTAATAATGTATATGATTCTGCCTCACCAACTTTTGTAATACTTTTTGCTAGACTGGCTGGTGTATTGATGGATCCAGCGTCAACTTTACTGCTGCCACTAGCAATTGAATTCCAAATTTTTGAAGCGAAAGTAGAACAGTTGGTAAGATAACCCCATTTATCGTTATTCTTAATATTAGTATTCACTGTATCTAAATCAATTTGTCTTAGGGGTAATTGAATGGAAACATTCTGAAGATTAATACCGTTGGAATTAAGCTTCGAATCAAGATTGAGTCATAGACCCTTATGTTCTCTACTGACATCTACGGATTCATCCCAAGTGCTTGCTGTTATAGATTTACCATCAGCAACGTTAATCCCAGCAATGTTTACCGTAGAACCAGACAGGTGTGATCATAAGCCAAGAATGGCCGAGATTCGTGAAACTAGATGATGAGCCGGATCCTGTAGTGGAATAAATCCGCAATAAAGCTACAGCCTCTGCAGCACGCGTTTTGTAATTAGCGCCCCGAGAAGGAGATGAGATAATTCTCAGATCTTCGTTATCTGAGGTTTTCTCAAAATCTTCCAGAGAAGCATTAGACGGAAAGCTAGATAGGATAGGACTCCTATAGGGAGTTTCGATAGATTCTGCTGCCGACGCATTTACTGTCACAGTTCCAGCCAATATTACAGATACTAGAGCAGTGACAATTTGTTTGAGTTTCTTCATTTATTTCTCCTTTTTATCAGGAATAAAATAGTTTCGACAGCACCAGCAGCGATAAGGAAGGGGACTGCTCGTAAAAAATAAAGGTATGAAGGAAAGCTAGACACGTATTCCGGATGCAGGTAGTCAAAAATAAAGCCGCTTACTGTGCGTAAGAGTCCGGCACCCACTAGGAGACCTGCAAGAATGTGGCAAATTCGGCGCATATTGACTCGATTCTCGAACTGCGGAGAAATGAGTCCTATTGTAGTAGGGCTTGTTGGAGAGGCCAAGCTCAGTTCAAGGAACAGAAAAAGTGATATGAACTGATTTTTGTTCCGCATTCCCCTAACTCGATGGGAGATGATGGGATCATGGCAAAGGGCACTTGATGCGCGGGCGAGTTTAAGGTGAAGGCCGTTCGATTGCGCGGGCCACGTATCGTTCTGTCTGCTGTCCGCCATGGAGGCGTGCTGCCGGGAATGCTTTTGGGCATCGCACATGTGGAACATCATGAAACCACAGGGGGATTGTCTTTTTCCACGCCGGTCGGCGAAGACGTTGAGCGCCGGCAGGGCGGTGGAATGTTCCCGGATTATTCTTGGGTGCCTGTAGGTGCCTTACGGAAAACGAGGCTGATTGGCAGGTTTCCCAAGATCGGAAAACCTTGGAATAGAGCCAAAAATGACCACATGTGATTATCATCGGAGGTGCGCATGATAACTGTAGTCATGGCTCCAAGTGTCTCATGGGCTTGAGACCGGCGTGGATGCCGACGGCACGGATACAGGACGGCGGATTGGTAGACGCGTAGTATTAAGACGGTGTTCGAACGGTCAAGAAAAGAGGAACGAACATGTCGATGAAGGACACGCTGAAGAAAGCCAAGATCGCGGCGATGAAAGCCAAGGACAAGGCCAAGCTCAACCCGATCAACCTGACGTTGGCGGACATCCAGAACCTGGAGATCGCCAACGGTCACGAAGCGACCGACGAGGAAGTGCTCAAGGTCATCCAGAAGGGCGTCAAGACCCGTCGTGAGACCGCCAAACTGTACGAAGACAAGGGACTGGCGGACAAGGCCGCTCCCGAAACCGCCGAGGCCGATTTCCTGGAAACCTTCCTGCCGGCGGCCGCCAGCGACGAGGACTACGCCAAAGCCGTCGCCGACGCCGTGGCAGAAGTGAACCCGGCCGGCCCCAAGGACATGGGTCGCGTCGTCAAAGCCGCTCGTGCCGCGCTTGCCGGCAAAACCATCGATGGCGGCAAGCTGGCCGGTCTGGTCAAGGCCGAGCTCAACAAGTAATCGTCTACGAGCAGCGTCTCTTTCCGCGTACGAAAAGCGGGTCCAAACAACAAACGTTTGGACCCGCTTTTCATAAGGAACGCGAATGTGCTGGCTCAACGCTCGTGATGGTCGATATGGTCGGACACCACGTCGCCGATGGTCTGCACGATCTGCACGAGAATGACGCACAGGATCACGGCAACGGTCATCACGTCGTACTGGTAACGCTGGTAGCCGTAACGGATGGCGATATCGCCCAGGCCGCCCGCGCCGACGGTACCGGCCATGGCGGAGAAGCCGAACAGAGTGATGAACGTCAGTGCCGCACCGCGCACCAGCGATGGCAGGCTTTCGAACAGCAGCACCTTGAACACGATCTGCAGGTTGCTGGCGCCGAAGCTTTGCGCGGCCTCCACCAGACTGCCGTCCACTTCGGCGAGCGACTGTTCCACCACGCGCGCCACGAACGGAGCCGCGGTGATGACCAGCGGCACGATGGCGCCCGGCACGCCGAGCGAGGTGCCGACAATCAGTCGGGTCAGCGGGATGATGGCCACCAGCAGAATGATGAACGGCACGGAACGCACGATGTTCACGATCCAGCCGAGCACGGTGTTGAGCGGTGCGTTCGGACGGATGCCCTTTTTCGCGGACGTGATGAGCAGCACGCCGACCGGCAGGCCGATCACATATGCCAGCAGCGTCGCCACAGCAGTCATGATGATCGTGTCACGCACGCCTTCGACCAGCAGTTCGCCATAATCGGCGATGAATTGCGAAACCACCTGTCCCATCTCACTTCACCTCTTTCTGGGCGGAATCATCGGCCGCCCCATTCTTCGCGCCATCCGCCGTTTCGTGCGTATGCCGATGGTTCGTCACCTTCGCGTCGGCGATCAAAGTCTTCAGAATGTCACTGTGCGGATCGGCGAACAGCGCTTCCGTATCGCCCATTTCCACAATGCGGCCTCCGTCTATCATGGCCACACGGTCGCAGATGTTGCGTGCCACGGACAGCGAATGCGTGATGACGACCAGCGTCACATTAAGTTCACGGTTGATGCGACGCAGCAGGTCGAGGATCTGCGCCGTCGTGGTGGAGTCGAGCGCGCTGGTGGCCTCATCGCACAGCATGATGGACGGATTGTTGGCCAACGCCCTTGCGATGGCCACGCGCTGCTGTTGGCCGCCGGACAGCTGGCTGGGGTAGCGGTCGGCCAGATCAGCCAGACCGACCAGATCGAGCAGATACCGCGCACGTTCCTCACGCTTGGCTTTCGGCGTGTGGTTGAGTTCCAGCGGGAAGGTCACGTTGCGTAGCACGGTGCGCTGTTGAAACAGGCTGAAGTTCTGGAAGATCATGCCGATTCCGGCGCGCACGTCCGCCAGCTCCTTGCCTTTCACGCCGGTGATGTCTCGTCCGTCGATGAGCACCTTGCCGGAAGTGGGGCGTTCCAGCAGGTTGATGCAACGCACCAATGTCGATTTGCCCGCGCCGGACGAGCCGAGAATGCCGAAGACCTCACCCGAATCGATGGTCAGGTTAATGTCGTGCAACACCTCATGCGCTTCGGCGCCACTGCCGTAGCTTTTGTGCAGATGGTCGATCTGAATCGTCATAATGTCCTGTTCCTAATCGTGTTCCATAACAAGAATGCCGCAGGGTAGTATACCTGCGGCATTGAACTCCTACTGCCGAAACGGGTCTTAGAAGACCGGAACGACAGCGCCCTTGTAGTTCTTGTTGATGTAGTCACGCACCTCGTCGGACTTCAAAGCCTTCTTGAGCTCCTTGGTCTTGGCGGTGTTCTCATTGCCTTCCTTCACCACGAGGATGTTCTGGTAGGTCTTCGCGGCCAGACCGTCGGCCTTCTCGGTGGCTAGCGTGTCCTTGGTCGGGTCGAAGCCGGCCTGGATGGCGTAGTTGCCGTTCAGGGCCGCGATGTCGACATCCTTGATGACGGTCGGCACGACGGCGGCCTCAAGCTCCTTGAACTTCAGGTTCTTCGGATTGGAGGTGATGTCCTTCGGCGTGGCGTTGATGTCCTTCGGATCCTTCAGCTTGATCAGGCCGGCATCCTGCAGCAGCAGAAGCGCGCGAGCCTCGTTGGTAGCGTCGGACGGAACGGCAATTTGATGCTGCGAGGACGAAGACCCGCAGCCGGCGAGTGCCACGGCGAGCACGCCCGTGGCGGCGGCGCATGCAGCGATGCGCACAACGTTTTTCAGGTTCATAGCGAAACCCTTTCCTTTCAGCGAGCCAAACGGCTCGCACCTTCGAAGCGCCTGGGCGCTTCCCTTCCCTATTCAAATTCCCTAAAGGAAATGAACGCAATATGGGTGCACGAACCCAAGGCCAGCATGTGACCTGGGGAAACTATGCGAAAAAATGATTAGCGAACGCGGTGGTCGATCTTGCGGGCGATGGCCGAGCAAATGCTCTGCGCGATTTGCACGATGATCACGCACAACACGATGGCCACGACCATGACGTCGTCTTGATAGCGCTGGTAGCCATAGCGAATGGCGATGTCGCCAATGCCGCCCGCGCCCACCGTACCGGCCATGGCCACGAAGCCGAACAGCGTGATGAACGTGATGGACAGGCCACGCACCAAAGACGGCATGCTTTCGGGCAGAAGCACTTTGCTGATGATTTGCCAGGTGCTCGCGCCAAAGCTTTGCGCAGCTTCGACAAGGCCGCCGTCGATTTCGGCGAGGCTTTGCTCGACCATGCGCGCAACGAAGGGCGCAGCCGACACGGTGAGCGGCACGATAGCCGCGCCCACGCCAAGCGAAGTGCCTACGATGGCGCGCGTGAACGGAATCATGAACACGATAAGGATGATGAACGGAATGGAACGCATGATGTTCACTATCCAACCAAGCACGCTGTTGAAGATGCGGTGCGGATGCAGGCCGCCCGGCTCGGTCAAAACGAGCAGAACGCCTACAGGGATGCCAATGACGTACGCGAACAGCGTCGAGAGCAC
>OLQB01002995.1_pt1 | contig 10459 bp, 12 predicted proteins | sample 1672681 | NCBI WGS metagenome assembly OLQB01 (sample SAMEA3136713, study PRJEB25190) | human gut metagenome | reverse complement strand
AATATTAAACACACATTTATACGTCAATCAAAAATTTGGAATGATGAAAATTATTTTGATTACGATATTGATTATTATTATGATAAAATTATGAATTATCTTATTAACCAAGATAAGGACACCTTGGTAATGATTGATAATGTCGATAATATACATGATAGATATTTATCAGATTTAACTCGTTTAAAATGTGATGTTATTATAACGTCTAGATTAGTAATCTATGGATTTAAAAGCTATACTGTTGGTTTTTTGTCTTTAGAAAACTGCATAGAATTGTTCAAAAGAAATACAAATGAAACTGAATTTTCACATAAGACAGAAAACCACATTAAAAGTATAGTAGAACTGTGCGGGTATCATACTCTTACTATAGAATTACTAGCAAAAACAGTTGCTAGTTCACCAAATCTTACTATTTCCAAATTACATAACGAACTTATTAAACAGGGTTTCAATTTAAAAGAAACCATTCACGCGTCTGTTCCAATAAATTGGCACGATGATAATGAATACAGAAAATTTTTTGATCACTTAAAAATAGTATTTGACATTGCTGACCTAAAAGAAGAAAGAATAATTTTACTCTATCTGTCACTTCTTCCAAAAGATGATATAAATTATACAATTTTTAATGATCTATTTAAAAATGAATATATCGAATATGTTAATTTGTTAGAAAGAAAAGGTTGGATTTTTATTAAAGAAAACAAAATAATCATACACAATGTAATTCAAGAAATTGTACGTAATCAGATTAATCCAACATTTGAAGCTTGTAAAGAACTCATTTTAAACTTGAGCAAAATTATAGATTCAGGAACATTTGATAGTTTAGACGATAAATTTATATATTCTAATTGGGCATTATCTATTTCAAATTATATTGATGATATGTCTGTTGAATATAAGGATTTTCTAAATAGTTCAGCATGGATTTTTTCTGAATTAGGAGACAATAAAACAGCAATTAACTTGCAAAAGAAATGTCTTCGCGGGATTGAAAATAACATTGAATACGATGAATTTAATATAAAATCATACAACGTAATGTCATTAATATTATCTAAAGACAATAGTCAACTTTTAAATGCATTAAAATATCAAAAGAAATCTTTTCAATTAAGAAAAAAATATAGCAGTAACTTAAATATCTCTTATCATAATCTCGCATTAATATACTCAAAACTAAATTATATAAAACCCGCTTTAATATTAGAAAACAAAGTGTATAACTTAGAAAAGAATTCACCTTCTACTAAAGAAACTAATTTTGCAATAACATTAAGCACATTGTCAAGTCTTTATCGAAGAAGTGGTGATTTTGACAAATCAATTTCATTTCAAAAAGAAGCTCTTTCCATTAGAAAAAGAAATAAATCCGATAAATTTCGTTTGGCAAAATCTTATTATTTATTAGCAATTTTATACGATTTAAAAAATAGCATTGAAGCAATCGAATATTATAAATCTGCAATTAAAATCTTGGAAGAACTTAATATAAAAAATGAAATTCTTTCCATCTGTTATACAAATTTATATTATTTAACTAAAAATAATCTTTTCAAAGGTAAAGCTATTAACACTCTATCAAATCCCGAATACATTTTATCTAAATACAAAACTAACAATTACGATATTGTTTTACAAAAATTGAGAAAAGATTCATTAACTAATAAAATCGTCGCATAATTAGGCTTTATCCCGTAATAAGATTAAGGATTTCTTTTGTAAATGTGATTACAACACCTCCGGCGAGGGTGAGAAATCCGTTAGAGCGCTGTGACGGGTCGTGGGTTTGAAACGATAAGCCTACCTGAACAATGCCCCAAGCAAGAATAATAAGTCCTACTGCTCGGATAAGACCGAAAATAAAGGTTGAAAGATTGTTTACAACCGTAAGCGGGTCATCATCTGCAAAAGCTGTAACGGCAAAGCAGAACATTGTTGCAATAAGCATTGCAAAAAACATAGTTGCCTTTGCAACAGCATTTGATTTTTTAGTGAGTGGTGAAGTTTTAACTTCATCACTCTTTTTTGTTTTGAATTTAATCATAAGTTTTCCTCCTAAATATTAAACATCAGTTCAAGTTCTTCTTTTGTAATTAAGTCAAAATCATAATCGTCTGCAATATCATCCTTTTCTTGCTTTTTATCACTCTTTATAAAAGTAAAAGTGATTGAGGCAACAGAAGATTTTTCTTCACCGTAAATGAAAGGCTTTGCTCCACCATCCTCTGTATACTTCAAATTCGGATGTTTAAGAATATCATACTTGAGGTCGATAACAGGTCTTTCACCACGGATAAAGAGAATTGCATATCGGTTATCAAGCATACGCACTTCGGCAGGTGTCATTAACTCTCTTCCTGATATTTGGTAGTTGGTGGAATAGTTACCGTTTCTGCCAAAACTTCGTGCGTATGTGTTTGTGTCGATAGTTTCCTTGCCAAGTTGCTCGGAAACATATTTGTGTGTCGACTGCTCATTTCCACCGAGATAAAGAAATTGATCACAGTTGCCGACAATACTTTCCCATTGTTTTTCAAACAAGGCTTTAAGCTGAGAAAGATTTTGAAGTATTATGGATACGAAAATGTTTCTTGAACGCATTACGCTGAGTAACTTATCAAAATCATCGGGTAATGATACATTCGCAAACTCATCCATAAGGAAGTGTACGGGTATCGGTAACGCTCCGCCGTGCTTTTTGTCGGCACAATAAAAGAGTTGTTGAAACAGTTGAGTATATAAAATCGAGATAAGAAAATTAAAACTTGTATCGTTATCAGGAATAACGGCAAACAAGGCTGTTTTCTTTTCTCCCATAGTTGATAAATCAAGTTCATCTGTCTTGGTTAAATCTGCAAGGCTTTCAAGATTAAACTTTTCAAGTCTTGACATCAAGGTTATCTGAATTGATTTAAGCGTTTTTGACGAGCCTGAATGATAAGACTTGTAATACTTAACTGCTATGTGTTCGGGTTTCTCGGTTTCAAGATTGTAGAACAGACGGTCAAGAGGTGTAAGGCACGGACCGTCCTCATCATCTTCAATAGCACCTGCACGAAGCATATACATTACCATTGCAAAATTCTGTTCTTCTTCGGGTGCTTCATAGTGAAGATAAAAGATTAAAGCAAGCAAAAGCATTTGTGCCGCCGTATCCCAAAATGGGTCATTAGTTTGCGAGCCTTTCGGTGTTGTGCTTTTGAAAAGATTAGTTACAAGCTTTTGTATGTCATTGTCATTTTCAAAATAAACAAAAGGATTGTAGCAATAGCTCTTTTCCATATCAATCAAATCAATAACCTTAACATCATAACCTTTCTTTACAAGCAGATTGCCGTCAGCCTTAACTATTTCACCCTTTGGGTCGGGAATAACAAAAGAGGTGTTGCACTGCATTAAATTCGGCTTTGCGTAAAATCTTGTTTTACCTGCACCGGCACCGCCGCAGATTATCGTATTAAGATTTCGCCTATGCTTTTTGCAGTTCATACCGATAGCGACATTATCAGTCAATATCTTGTTTTGGTTTATCGGTTTTTGAATATACTTTTTACCAACCTGTTTTGCTTTGCCCCACTTTGCAGAGCCGTGTTCTTCGCCACGCCTGTAATTTTTCTTTGAAGAAAAATACACCAACAAAGTAATACCGTAGATTAAAAGCAAAATGAGGACAGCTTTTAAACTGTCCTCACATAAGGTTATCTTAAACGGTTGTGCAAATATTTCGCCAAACCCATTAAGAATTGATATTAACCCGTTTGACATATACGGTGCAATCTTCAGTCCCATATATATCAACGGTATAACAAAAACTGAAAAAGCGATAATTTCTGCTTTTTTGTTATCGTTCCTCATTTTGCTTTACCACCTTTATCTTTTTGGTAGGTGCTTTGCAAACCTTTAACAGCACTTCATCTACGGCATCGGTTTCTCTTTTATCGCTGATTAAATCTGTGCGTAAATCATTGAGAGCACGAATGACTACGCCTTGTTCAAAATCATCAAGAACTAAATGGTAGCGTTCTTCTTTCATATATTATCGCTCCATTTCCTTGTTCTTTGCCTGCCTTTGGCGATAGATTTCATCATTAACTCTGCTGACAATTTCCTTGTATGCAGAATTTACAGAAGAAAGTTCACGGCGAATATCTTTTGCGTCCGCCTTTTTCCAATTATCCGGCAGGCTTTCAATAGCGAAAGCATTTTTATCAACACCGTATTTGGTGCAAATCATATATGCAAGGCAAACTGCCTTAAAGCCTTCGTCTCTACGGCTATATGATTTCTTACCGTCGGCAAGCTGAGCAAATGCAACCTCCTGTGCCAAGCACTCAAAAATCTGTTTTGTATCGGTAAGATTTTCATTGAGTGTAATTTGCTGTGTTTCAAAGTTATAGAACGCACCGAGGTTTGAATTTGGTATTTCTCCTACAACAATTTCAACAGGCGAAGCATTTACAAAGTTTTTGAGAGTATGTTTCAAATCATCGGTCTTTTGAACTGCCTCTCTCTTTGAATTTGTTTGCGAACGGTCAAACACTCTTTTGACATTATATCCAAGACCCGGTGTGCCGTCGCTCTTTGTATATTCGACAGGCTCAAGGATTGCTATGCTCTTTTGCTTTTGACGAACTTGGATGCCGTCCTTGTTCCAATCATCAAAAGATTTAAGCTGTGTGGCATTAGGCATTTGCTTAAAGATAAGCAAAGTGTTTGCCGCCGAATACATATCAAACTTTGCCTGAACAGCAAGAAATTCTTTCAGCTTGTCGGGACTTCTTGAAACCTCGATTGCCGTATCGTCAATCATTTGATATGTTCTTTCCTTTTCTGCCTTTCGATTTTCGGCATACTTTTGTGGGTTATGTCCTTTTTTGTAACCGTAACTCATATCAATTACCTTTCCTTTATTGATTTAGCAGATTTTACTACGGTATCTGCAACCGTTTTCGATTTGTCTGCAATATCTTTTGCTCTGTCGGCTTTAATTTCATCTTTATAACCGTCAAGCAATTCTTTAACAGACTGTTTTTTGTCTTTAGCGTCCTTATCATTGATAGCTTTCGATGAACTCTCGGACAGACTGTCTTTTTCCGTCCGAGATAAAGAGGGGTTTTTATCCGTTTCCTCCGTACTCTTTGCCTCAATATGCTCAAGGATAAGGTCGCCATTTGTTTTTTCTTCGTCGCTTTTGTTTGTCTTTTCGCTGACAGACTTTTCAACCTCATTGGTGATAGAGCCTTTGTCAACCGTACCGAGTTTAAATCTTTCGATAATCCTATCGATTTTGGATGCGTCTTCGGCACGGGCAATAATATCAACGGTGACATTTTTACCTTTTGCATTTCTGTCTTTAAGAACAGAATACAAAACACCGTATCTCTTTGCCTGCTCTGTAAATTTTTTCAAATCCTTTTGAGAAATTGAAAATACTTTGAGTTCTTTGCCGGACTTAATCAGGTTTGAAAGTCTTGCCTTACCTTTGGCTTTTTGTTCCTGTTTTAATGCGGCAAGCAGAAGAACGGCAATATTCTTTGCAGCTTCTCCCGATACCTTTGCAACAACCTCAAAGCCTTCAAGTGACAGTCTTACAACTTGTTCGGCTGCGTCGCCTGAGTTATTCACGATACTTTTCCTCCTTTTGCAGTTTCTTTTGCTCATCAATTTCTGCTTGCCCTAATTTTTCTTCAATTTCATTTGAACGCTCGGCAATATCATCAATGAGCAAAATTTCCTTGCGTATTTCTTTTAACCGTTTGCCGATTTCGGCTATTTCCTCTTTAACCTCATTCAGATTCGAGCAATTCTTTCTTTTTGATTTATTTCGCAGTTGCTTTCTGTTTTCGGTTAATATTTCGATTTCCTTTTCGGCTTTCGATTTATATGAGAAAAGCTCCTCGGCAGTATTTATTCCATACTGTTCAAGGAGCCTTGCCTCGTTTGATAATTTATCAAGTTTCATCAAATCTTCTCTTAAAAGATAATGAACTCTTGAAATACTTTTCGGTTTATTCTTTGGCAGATAACCGAGTTTATATAGGTAATAGAAATACAAGCCACGAAGTCCTTTGACCTTGCGTAGTCTTGTACCTCTTGTTGAAAGTTTATATTGCACATGACCTTGCACAAACGGTTTATATTTTACAGGTCTGTTATTTTCCAAAACGGCATTCAAAATATTTTCCTTTGAATACTTTTCACCAAGCCTATATGTTCTGATAGGTCTGTCATATCCTTTCGGTGTCACAGTCCAATACTTATGATTTACATTGAAGCTACAACTGTAACCAAGCTTTTTAAGATTGTATTCAAGTTCTTTTATACTCTTACTGTTTTCGATTGCAACATCAAGTGCTTCTTTTGTAAGGTTATATCTTGTCGGCATTCCTGCTTGTTCTTTTGCAGTAAGGTATTGAGGTGCTGAATTTCTTATACTGTTTTCCACAACAGATAAGTTATGCTCTTTGCAAATCTTATCTATTTCGTGACGAAGAATGAACCAAGTTTTTTCTCTGCATCTTTTACCGTCAACAAAAGAAACCGAATTGACAACAAAATGATTGTGATAGCAGTCTGTGTTTAAGTGAGTTGTAACAATAACTTCATACTTATCTCCCCAAACACGCTTTGCATATTCAACACCTATATCGTGTGCTTTTTGTGGAGTGATTTCACCTTTTACATAACTCATATATCCGTGATAAGCAAGTATACCGTCAGTTTTATTAAATCTCTTTTTTGTATTTTGAAACTGTGTATATGCTATTCTCGGATTACAGTTAATTCCCGTTACAAACTTTTCGCCGTCTGTTTTATCAAAGTTTTTGGCATAGTCAATTACATCTTTCAATTCGTCTTCGGTAAAACCTGTTTTATCGGGATTGGCGGCATAGTCAAGCACTTTATCAAGTCTTGATTTAACAGCCCATATTTTACTTACCGCCATCTTTCATCAACCTTTGGTGAGAGAAACTCCGTTTCGAGTTCAAATTGAAGTTTATCAAGCTCATCAACCTTTTTGAAAAGCCGTTCCTTTTCTGCAAAGCCGAGTGAATTACACTTAACTGCAATTTGATTTATATTATTACCGATAGCCGACAGTTCTTTTGTCAGGCTATATATTTTTGCATTATCCTTTGATGCAGGAATGAATCCTGTAACAAGAAGTCTTACCAAAGCCGCTTCGGTAAGGCAGGTGGCATTTGCTTTTTCTTCAAGTGCACCGGCTTCTTTCTCATTAAACCAAAACTGCTTTTTAATATCTCTCCTCATCAAAGTCATCCTCCTCAAATCTTTCGTTACCGTTTACACGATTGATTTGAACTAAACACATAGTAACAATGCCTGAAACACCTCCGAGAATAAATGCTACTGTTGATATTAAAATTGTTTTCATAATGTTTGTCCTTTCTGTTTGTATTTATGGGGTATTAGGGGTCAACCCCTAACGAGCTGTTTATACTCATTAGGAGTATAAACGGACTGCTCGCTAAGACAAGTCAGCATAAAATTATGCAAACTAATTTATTGAGCAAAGTTGTAATTTTAGTAAGATTATCAAGTTGTAAAAAGCATTTTGGGCATAAAAAAAGTCTGCACTTACAAAAAGTACAGACTAAAAATATTATTTATTTTTATCTTGCTTGCTCCTTGCTTTTTTCAAGCTTGCGTAATTTATCATATGAAAAATCAAGTATTTTTTCCTTTCGCTGTGCAAGCATTGTTTTATAAAAAGTCTTTTGCAAATCAGTTATATACGGAGTTTCATCAACGATATTATTTATTTCTGCTATATTGATTCTCGGCAAAATTCTTTTTAAAGCCTTATTACAATCCTTATTTTGTAAAGAAGAAATAAAATCGAAATAGTTAATCTTGGTGTTATCAATTTTTATACCTGAAAGCGGAATAGAAAAAACACGCAAATCTTGTTCTGCTTTGTTTTCCAAAGTAGCTTTCATAATTTGTTCGTCAGCTTGTGGATACAAACAACTTCCGCAATCAAAAACTGGTGCAATAGACATTTCATCAGTATCAACATTATACAGAAATCCCCAGTTGCCGTTATGTCTGTCCCAATTTCCGATTAGTGCGTCAACAATAAAGACATTCCAAAACCACTCTTTTAATTCAATAGGATTAACTGCATTTTGTTCTTCTATTGCTTTCATAATATCATTGAGTTCTGTTCCGTAACCGTTATGTTCAGAATCAATTATTGTGTTTTTTAACGAAGCAAAATCCTGCAATACTACACCCGATTTGGTAAAGTCTTTACAAGCAACTACAACTTTTTCTTTGCCGTTTTTTCTGTAAGTACCGAGTAAAGTTTTTTGAACACCAATTCCGACACTCTCAAAAATATGGCAACCTATATATTCTGAAACACAGCCGTTAGCATAACTGAGTTCTTTATTTTTAGGTGCATTTGCAGGAAATTTTAACATATATTGTTCGCCATTATACATTACAGATATTTTACTGCCGTTTGCGCCTGCGTATGTTTTTTTCTTTGTCGGCAAATTTGTAAAATCAATCACACTATCAGTTCCTTTCCATTCTTAAATATTTTTTCCTTAAATACCAAGCTTGCTCACTTGATATTGCCTTGTCAACTTCAGCTGAATTAATATCGGCATTAAGTTCACACCAATACAAATCCCAATGCAAATCAGATTTACCGCTGTCAATAATTTCCCAAGACTTCTTCATATTGTTAATCGATGTTTGCAAATACTTTGGCAGACCGCATTCAAGATATGTTTTATCATTCGGTAAACCTGTTTCTTTGTTATATGAATTAGGACGGTCAAGCATCATAATTTCTTCCATTGTACAACCTAACGCTTTAGCAATTTTCAAAACGGTTTTTGCATTGCAATTTTCAATAGAAGTTTTTCCCGAACAGATATCAATAATGGTAGTTTTTGGTATGCCACCGACCTTTGATAAATGATACTTTGACATATTTTTACTGTCAATTAAAGCTTGTAAATCCATATTAAACACCTCACTAACATCATTATATCGGTATTCCGACCGTTTGTCAATAAGTATGAATTTCAAGATTTTAATCATCTTTTTTGTATAAAAGATGATTAATTAAGCCAAGCAAGAATTATATTATTTACTGAATAAATCCATGTATTTATCGATTAAATTATCATCTAACGAATGATATTCGGTATTAAATTCACTTGCACCTACAAGGATAAAACTGCCATATATGAGTTCTGTTTTACCTGTTTCAATATCTGTTACGGTATGACTTGCAGAAAGAGAAAGTCTTTTACTGTCGGCGTTACAAAGCAAGGCAACATCATCTTCAAATGGCATATATTCGTCAACTTCACCACAGATAATTTCACTAATCGCTTGGTAATTGTTTTCAATTGTAATCATCTTCGGCTTGTTAAACGGTTCAACGAGCAATATCTTTATCAATTTTTCTTCGTCCACTTGGCATTCTCCTTTCAGATACAACCGGCTTCATACCTTTACTTAAAAGCAAAAAATCGTTGACATCTTTTCCTCTCGGAACAGGGTTGTCAACGATTTCAATATTGGGATATTCAGTTTGTAAAATGATTTTTAATGTTTTTGTGGCTAATCTTCCGGCATAGTCACTGTCAAGATGCAAATATATTTTTTCAATGTACGGATGACTTTTAAGAAATGTCACAAGTGCTTTCGGTATCTTGCTTTCTTCGATTTTTTCTTTAGGCGTATACACACCTGCAAGAGAAATCATCGAAACATTTTGCCAATCTTTAACGTGCATTTTAACAAGAGTGGCATAAGACAAAAGGTCGATTGCAGATTCAAACAGATGAATATTTGAATTATCATTTGTCAATTTAAAGGAATATGACTTATCGCTTCCCTCACATTCGCCCATAATTCTTTTGTTCTCCGTTGCACGAAACGCTGCATACTTAGGTTTATTTTGTTCATTTAAACCTACAAAAACAGCGTTATGATACGGTAAACTTTCAAATATGAGTTTATGCTCAAGGCAATAATCTATGATACTTTCGTCAATACCCCTGCCGGTCAGGTACTCTTTAACTTTATCATCTGTCGGACTTTTTGGTGGCAGTTTCAAGTTATATACCCGTTTCTTTTTAGGTGCAATCACTTTAACAGGCGGTTGCAATTTTTCTTTTTCAACGATAATTTTAACTGCGTCGATAAAAGAATATCCTTTAACATCAGTCAAATATTTAACCGCACTTTTACCGCCTATACCTCTTGAATTCCAACACCAAAGCCCGTTTGATATTTTCAAACTGTCGTGTTCTTTAGTGCAATAGGTATCTCCTGAAAAGTGAACAAGCTCATCAGGTTCGTAGTTTTGAAGATATGTGAGCAAGTCCATTTTCTTTGCTTTTTTGATTACTTCTTTTGAATAATACGGCATTTTAACCTCCTTTTAAGAGTTTAATTA
>OLQB01002984.1_pt1 | contig 10491 bp, 7 predicted proteins | sample 1672681 | NCBI WGS metagenome assembly OLQB01 (sample SAMEA3136713, study PRJEB25190) | human gut metagenome | reverse complement strand
ATATCATAAGCCTCCATACGCCTGATTCCCGACAGTCCAAGCCACTCTTCTACTTCATGAACTGCTCCGATGGTTCTTCCTTCTTCACGTTTGATACGCTCTCTGTCTTTATCCAGAACCATCTTTGCATTCTCTTCTGCCAGCTCTACCAGCTTCTCTTTCGTACCTTTCTTCGGTACCCTGATATAGACTCGCTGCTTTCTTCGATCTGTAAGCCATTCCTCTATGATCTTGGCATCTTCGATTTCTTTTTGCAGCATGATCTCACGTGGGATAAACGGAGTTCCGGCATAAAATTGCTTCATAAAGCTGGATAATACCTGAGCCTTTGTATCGCCACGCGCCACACGCAGATAGAAATGCTCCCGCCCGATCAGTTTGCCTCCCCGGACAAAGAATACCTGTACAACAGCATCCTGCTCCCGCAGATCAAGGCTTTCATCCATGGCAACTGCGATGATATCCTTATCTTCCTCTCCGTAACCTGTAATTTTCTGACGTTCTCCGATCTTCTGGATACTGCGGATCAGATCCCGGTATTCCATGGCATCCTCGAAACGCATTTCTTCGGAAGCTGCCATCATTTTGTCGGTAAGCATATCAATCGTATCCTTAAAGTCTCCATTGAGAAATTTCAGCAGTTCTGCGATATTTTTCTTATATTCTTCTGAACTCACATAGCCCTGGCATGGCGCGCTGCACTGTTTCATGTGATAGTACAGACATGGACGGTCCTTCCCACAATCTCTTGGCAGTACCCGATTACAGGATCGCACCTTATAAAGTTTTCGCACAAGCTCGATCACATCTTTTACAGCCCCGGCACTTGTATATGGTCCGAAATATTTCGCCTTGTCTTTCTTCATTCTTCTGGCAAAAAGGACTCTGGGATATTCCTCATTTACTGTGACTTTGATAAACGGATAACTCTTATCATCTTTGAGCATGGTATTATATTTCGGTCTGTGCTCCTTGATCAGATTACACTCCAGCACAAGGGCTTCCAGTTCCGAATCTGTGATAATATACTCAAATCTGGTGATATGGGTAACCATCTGTTCAATCTTTGCGCCCTTATTTCTGCTGCTCTGGAAATATTGACGCACCCTGTTTTTCAGACTGACGGCTTTTCCAACATAGATGATCTCGTCCTTCTCCCCATGCATAATATAAACCCCCGGCTTGCCCGGAAGTTTTTTCAGTTCTTCTTCTATCTGAAACATAAACTCTCCTCTATACAAAAAAATCCTGCCCTGAATGCTTTTCGTATCCATGAGATATTACAGCGTAATTTCCTGTGATACGAAAACAGAGCCGGAAATTATTTCGTTTCCGACTCTGTTATTGTATCACTGAATCTCTGGCTTATCCAGCGTTACTGTATTCTGTTTTTCCTCTGGAATTACCAGATCATCCAGATTTTCCGGAATCTCGATTCCACGCTCTACCGCATGGAAAATCTTCATAAATTCCTTACCTGTAATGGTTTCCCTGCGGATCAGGTAATCGGCAATCTTATCAAGTGCTTCTCTGTGGCTGCCGATCAGTCTCTTGGCTTCCTCATAGGAATTATGGAGAAGTATCATTACCTCATGGTCAACCTCTGTGGCAGTATCATCGCCACAGTTTAAAACTGCTCTTCCGCTTAGATACTGACTCTCCTGTGTAGCCAGACCCATAAGTCCGAACTTGTCGGACATACCGTACTGTGTGATCATGGCTCTTGCCACCTTGGTAGCCTGCTCAATATCATTTGCTGCCCCGGTTGTGACAGTGTCAAATACCAGTTCCTCTGCTGCGCGTCCGCCAAGATATCCCACAAGCATTGCTTCCAGTTCCTTCTTTGTATTGAGATATTTCTCCTCCTCAGGCACCTGCATCACATAGCCAAGTGCCCCCATAGTTCTCGGCACAATAGTAATCTTCTGTACAGGCTCTGCATCTTTCTGCAGGGCGCTTACCAATGCATGTCCTACCTCATGATAGGATACGATCCTGCGCTCCTGTGCACTGAGGATCCTGTCCTTCTTCTCTTTACCTACCAGAACTACTTCAACAGCTTCGAGAAGATCTTTCTGGGATACTGCGCTACGTCCACTCTTAACAGCAAGGATAGCAGCCTCGTTGATCATATTAGCCAGATCCGAACCCACTGCCCCGGAAGTTGCAAGTGCAATGTTCTCAAAATCAACAGTCTCATCCAGATGTACATTTCTTGCATGAACCTTCAGAATCTCGATTCTTCCCTTCAGATCCGGTCTGTCCACAATGACACGTCTGTCAAAACGTCCCGGACGAAGAAGTGCCGGATCAAGAACCTCCGGACGGTTGGTAGCAGCCAGGATCAGAAGTCCCTTTGAAGTGTCAAATCCGTCCATTTCCGCAAGAAGCTGGTTCAGGGTCTGCTCACGCTCATCATTGCCGCCGCCATAATGAGAATCACGGCTCTTTCCGATTGCATCAATCTCATCAATAAAAATGATACATGGTGCATTCTTCTTTGCTTCCTCAAAGAGATCGCGGACACGTGATGCACCCACACCTACAAACATCTCCACAAACTCAGAACCTGACAGGGAGAAAAACGGCACATGTGCCTCTCCTGCTACTGCCTTTGCCAGAAGTGTTTTACCGGTTCCCGGAGGTCCTACAAGCAAAGCTCCTTTCGGCAGCTTCGCTCCGATGGTGGTATATTTGCCGGGATTATGCAGGAAATCCACCACCTCCTGCAGTGATTCCTTGGCCTCATCCTGCCCTGCCACATCTCTGAAAGTAATTCCTGTATCTTTCTGAATGTAGGCTTTGGCGCGACTCTTTCCAACGCCCATCATTCCGCCGCCCTTATTCATGCGGCGCATAAATACCGTCAGAAGTACAAAGAGCAGAATCGTTGGCAGAAGCACACTGACCAGCATAGAAATAATTTCCCCTGCTGCATCCGGCTTCTTATACTCAAACTTGATTCCTGTTCCCTCAAGTCTCTCCGTCAGCTTATCTACTGACTCCATCTGATTGGCATAATAAACTTCTTCTGAAAATCCTGATGACTGATGTTTCGGCGTGATCGTCAGTGTATTTGACTGAAGCGTAACCTCTTTCACATCTCCATCATCTACCATCTCAATAAATTTATCATAAGTGATCTCACTCGAATTATCCTTGAGCATATTGGTAAACATGGCGAAACATACCAGAGTTACCAGGAGGCATACCAGAAAGGCCAGTATCGACTGATGATTCTTGTTCGGGTCCTGTCTGCCCGGACCTTTATTATTATCAGGACGATTGCCATTCGGATTGTTATCCATATGATTATCCATTTCATTCCTCCTAAACGTTATCGTTCTTATTATAAAGAGAATTATTCTATAAATCAACCGCGAGATTGTGAAATTTACGTTATATCCGGATTTCTGTTGCTGAAAACAGAATCTGTGCTTTTTCTGCAGCAACAAAATTTATTTGTATTTTTCTAAATTTCTCTGTTACAAACCGTTCTTTTTGTAGTATACTATTGACAAACTGATTACTGCTCACTTCGTTCCCGGTAATGCACTCCGCAATACACAGAATTTATGCTGACCGCATAAATTTGCGCTGTATGTCCCGGGATATTCTAAATGAGCAGTACTAAAAATGTGATGAGGAAAGGAAATGAACAAATGAAGATAGGATTTGACAACGACAAGTATCTGAAAATGCAGTCCGAACATATTCGGGAACGTATTAACCAGTTTGGAAACAAACTTTATCTGGAATTTGGCGGCAAGCTTTTTGATGACTACCATGCTTCCAGAGTTCTTCCGGGATTTGAGCCGGACAGCAAACTGCGTATGCTGATGCAGCTTTCTGATCAGGCAGAGATCGTTATTGTAATCAGCGCCGCTGATATTGATAAAAATAAAGTCAGAGGTGACCTTGGTATCACTTATGATGAAGATGTACTCCGCCTTATGGAAGTCTTTACAGAGCGCGGACTTTATGTAGGAAGTGTCTGCATCACCCAGTATTCCGGACAGGAAAGCGCAGATGCGTTTAAGAAACGTCTGGAGAAGCTTGGAATCAAAGTATACGTGCTTTATCTGATCCCGGGTTATCCGAATAATACTTCCTTTATTGTAAGTGATGAGGGATATGGCAAGAACGATTATATCGAAACAACAAGACCACTGGTTGTCATCACTGCTCCAGGACCCGGAAGCGGAAAAATGGCCACCTGCCTTTCTCAGCTTTACCATGAATACAAGCGCGGTGTCAAGGCAGGATATGCCAAATTTGAAACTTTCCCAATCTGGAATATCCCGCTGAAGCATCCGGTAAATCTGGCATATGAAGCAGCTACTGCTGACTTAAATGATGTGAACATGATCGACCCGTTCCATCTGGAAGCATATGGTGAGACTACTATTAACTACAACCGTGACGTTGAAGTTTTCCCTGTTCTTCAGGCTATGTTTGAAAAGATCATGGGCGAGTGCCCTTACAAATCTCCCACAGATATGGGCGTTAATATGGCCGGTAACTGCATCGTTGATGATGAAGTCTGCAAGGAAGCTGCACGTCAGGAGATCATCCGCAGATATTATAAGAGCATGGAAGCTCTGGTTCGCGGAACAGGCCGCGAAGAAGAAGTTTATAAGATTGAGCTTCTGCTGAAACAGGCTCATGTGACCATCGAAGAACGCAAGGTGGTTCCTGCTGCGCTGAAACGTGAAGAAGAAACAGGTGCACCTGCTGCTGCCATGGAACTTCCTGACGGACGTATTGTTACAGGTAAGACCTCTGAACTTCTTGGTGCATCTTCAGCACTGCTTCTGAATGCACTGAAAGAACTGGCAGGAATTGAGCATGACAAACATGTTATCTCTCCGGAAGCATTAAAACCAATTCAGGCGCTCAAGACAGAATACCTTGGAAGCAAAAATCCAAGACTTCACTCTGATGAAACTCTGATCGCGCTTTCCATCAGTGCCGCAGATAATGAAGATGCGAAGCTAGCCCTGCAGCAGATTCCGAAATTAAAAGGCTGCCAGGTTCATACTTCCGTACTTCTGTCTCAGGTGGATATCCTGGAGTTCCGTAAGCTGGGTGTTGAACTTACCTGTGAGCCGAAATCTGAGCATGCTAAGAAACTGCAGAAATAATTTCTGAAATGGTTTTCAAATAGCAGCAGAAAACTCTGAAAATCCACAATATCTATATAATGATACAAGAAAGAATCCTGCCTGAACATATGACAGTTTCATATGAACAGGCAGGAATTTTTTATTTCTCTATAATCTCAATCGCTCTGTCCGGATAATTGGTAATGACTGCTTCTGCACCTGCGTCTTTTACCAGCTGGATGTGTTCTGGTTTGTTGGCAGTCCATACGTGCATTTTCAGTCCGGCACGTTTGACTTCTTCTATGAACTGTGGGTATTTCAGGTGATAAACTGCAGGGTGTACGGCGTTGATTCCGAGATTTTTGGCGTACATGGCTGGATTTACCCATCCGTCACTGAAAAGGATTCCGGTCTGTACATGGTCATTCAGCTGTTTTAACTGTAACAGGCTGTAATGGTTAAAGGAGGAATAGATCAGCTGGTCTTCCATGTTCATTTCTTTTACCAGTTTCAGGATTTTCCCTTCCATTCCCGGATAGAAGCAGATGCTGTTCTTTAGTTCGATGTTTACCATCATATCTGTGGTGCGCATGAGCTCCAGTACTTCTGCCAGAGTTGGAATGTGATAAATTCCTGATGGTTCTGCGGGTGTACTGACTTTTAATTCTTTCAATTGAGCCAGTGTCATATCTTTGATCAGTCCGGTTCCGTCTGTGACGCGGTCTACGTTTTCGTCGTGCATAACGATGAGTTCGCCGTCTGCGGAAGTATGTACATCCATTTCGATTCCGTCTGCGCCCTGTCTGATGGCAAGTTCAAATGCTTCCAGAGTGTTCTCCGGTCTGTATCCGCTGGCACCCCTGTGTGCCCATACTTTTGTTGTTCTCTTTGTTGTTTCTGTCATTTCCATATGCCTCTCTTATATAAAATTCATTTACAGTGCTTTCCAATAACATATTTTTCGTCTTGATTTTTTACAAAACGTCTGAATATGTCAAGTGGATAAAATTATCCGCTTTGCTACTTGCTCAGAACCAAATATCTGTTTCGCAATTTAGTTAAACTATAGCATTAAGAAAATTACCGTAAATCTTCATAAACAGGGAACCGCATACGCAGCCCCCTGTCCTCATTTAAGTATAAATATTTTTCCTGTGAATGATTATAACACTTCTCAATGTACTGTTATCAATATTTTTATTCATTCAACAAGTTATAATCTTCGATGGATTTGTTCATATCAGAAGCCATTTTGCTCACCGCATCCTCTGCAGATTCTTTTCCGTTGAGCATATTCTCAATCTCTGTTTCTACAATCGCACGTGCTTCCGGGAATACACTGAGAAGTGCACCTGCATATTCCGGTGCAGAATCATGAAGCTGGTCAATGGCTGTCTGGAACTGTGGGTATTTTGCAATGTTGTCTTTGAATACCTGCTCGTCATGTGCTGCTGTTGTTACAGGGAAGTATCCTGTCTGTGCATTCCAGTATGCCTGTGATTCCGCAGATACCAGATATTTTACAAATTCCCATGTAGCTGCTTTCTTTGCATCATCCTGGTTGTCAAGCATCCAGAGAGAAGCACCACCGATGGATACACCACCTTTATCATCATCTGTAATGGATGGGAAGTATGCGGTACCTACTTCAAAGGAACCGTTTACATCCTGCAGAATCTGTTTCAGGGACGCTGTGGAACCTAATGTCATAGCTGCTTTTCCGGAAGAGAAATCTGCAAGTCCAGAATCTCCGCCTCTTCCTACGTTTGGTGCATAGCCTGCGTCATAAAGTTTCTTCCACTCATTAAGAATATTCAGTGCACCTCCGTTTTCATCGAATGCAACCTTTGTAGCTGCTGCCTCACGTCCGTTTCCGTTATCTACATATGGCAGACCCTGTTTGCACATAAACTCTTCGAAAAACCATCCATAGATTCCCATGGATAATGCTTCTCCCGCACCGCCTTTGTTTACAAGGTCATCTGCAACCTCTGCGATTCCCTTAAGGCTTGTAGGTACCTCTGTCACACCTGCTTTGTCAAACATATCCTTGTTGTAATAAAGAATCGGTGTAGAGGAGTTAAATGGCATGGAATATAATTTATCATCTACTGTATAATAAGCTGTGATATTTGGTTCCAGATCAGATACATCATATCCTTCGCTGTCAATCATGTCCTGCATTGGGATCACCCATCCGGAATCGATCATGAAACGGGTTCCGATATCATAAATCTGCACCAGATCAGCTCCCATATTTCCAAGCTGGGCACTCTTTAACTTATTGATCTCATCGTCATATTCTCCCTGATACTGAGAATCCACTTTAATTCCATATTCATTTTCTTCATTAAATTTATTCACCAGATAGTCCAGTGCTTCCCCGTTGACACCGCCCATTGCGTGCCAGAATGAAATCGTTGTTCCCTCCGGAATGTCTGCCTTTTTCTCTGCTGCCATGCAGGTAGTTGGAAGAATTGCGCTGAATACTGTTGCTGCTGTTAATAATACTGCGAGTTTACGCTTCATAACTTACCTCTTTCTTTTCATGTTGTTTGTTTTTGTTTTCTCTATTTCTCAGCCTTTTACGGCACCTGAGAACATACCTCGGATCAGCTGCTTCTGTCCTGCAATGAATATGGAAATGGACGGAAGGATAATCAGTACTACGCCTGCGATCATCAATGTAATAGACTGGGAGTCTACGCTGTCCAGCATACCGATACCGATCTGTACAGTACGCATCTTGTCTGATCCTGTCACAAGTAATGGCCACATGTACATATTCCATGCATTAATAAATGTGTACACTGCCATAGCTCCCATTGCTGATTTTGTCAGCGGCATCAGAATCTGCCAGATAAATCGCAGATTGGAGCAGCCGTCAATCTTCGCTGATTCATACAGCGAAATCGGAAATGTAAGATAAAACTGTCTGAACAGAAAGATTCCCATTGCAGATGTGAGATAGGGCACGATCAGTACCTGATAGGAATCCAGCCAGTTCCATCCGCTGACTGTCAGGTAATTGGAAATAATCGTTGCCTCTCCCGGAATCATCATAGTTGCCATCACCAGCATAAACAGCACATTTTTTCCTTTGAAATCCAGAAAGGAAAAGGAAAACGCTGCCAGTGAACAGGAAATGATCTGTCCGAAAGTGATGAGACCTGCTACCAGGAAAGAGTTTACTACAAAACGAACCAGCGGAACCTTCTGCAGTGCCTGTCGGAAATTCTCCAATGTCGGATGTTTGGGCAGGATATTCATATCCAGAGTAAAAAGTTCACCGGATGGCATAAATGCAATACTTACTGCATATAAAAGAGGCAGAAGAACAATTAATGCCACGACAATATTTAAGACAATGTGTCCGGCAGTTCTGGCCGCTCTTTTATATTTCTGCTGCGCCAGCATTTTTGCTTTTACTTCCTGAAACCTCTGGCGTTCCAGATCCATCTGTTTTTCTTTTTCAGCAGTGATGCTGCCTAACTGTGACATTAATATTTCACTCCTTTTTTCTCAATTTTAAACATTACCAGAGTAAGTACCAGCACGATCAGGAAAAGTACCACTGACTGGGCTGCTGCACTTCCGAAACGATAGTTAAAGAAGGCATCTCTGTAAATGGAATACACGATCAGGTTTGTGGATTCTCCGGGACCACCCTGTGTCAGAATCTTGACCTGTCCGAATGACTGGAATGCCTGAATGATGTTTACCACTAATGTGTAGAACATCATTGGTGCCAGTCCCGGAAGTGTCAGGCGGTAGAATTTCTGGAATGAACTTGCGCCGTCTACGGAAGCTCGTTCATAAATAGTTTCATCAATGTTACTTAATCCTGCTGAAAAATACAGGAAGTTGATTCCACTGTTAAGCCATGCAGTAAGAACTGCTACGCAGATCAGTGCGTATTTCGGATCACTGACCCAGTTGATATCCAGATGAAAAATCTTATTGATGATTCCTACGGATGGATGAAGCATGATCTTGAAGATCATTGCTGCTGAACTGGATGCGATTGCCATTGGCAGTGCATATGCAGTACTGAAAAAACGGATTCCCGGAAATGTTTTGTTGCAGAGGACTGCTGTTGTAAGTCCCAGAACCATGCTGACTGCTACTACGATCACAACAAAGATCAGGGTAACTGCCAGACTGTTCCAGAATGAGGATGACTGTAATAATTCTTTGTAGTTGCCAAGTCCTACGAATAGTTTTGCCTGTCCCATCTTATTCGTTTTAAAAAGACTTAAGTATAAAGTCTTAAAAAACGGGTAGAATAAGAAGATTCCAAAGATCAGAAAGCTTGGAAACAGGTATGCGTAGGCACCTGTGTTTTTTAACTTCTTCATGTATTGAACACCTTTCCTGTTTTTATGAGTTTTATATTGAACTTTTGAACAATATCATTGCTTATGAAAACATCCCTTTTCTCAGAGTGATATTCTCCTGAGTTTCCAGATCAAATGCTGAAATGTATGCCATGTCGATCCAGAGTGTTACTTTATCGCCTTTATCAAGCAGACTGTCACCGGAAACTTTTGCACAGCAGTCCTGACCATCGTGATTGAAATGAAGAATTACTTCTGCCCCAAGCAGTTCTCTGGCTGTGACTGTGACTTCCATTTTCCACTCTCCTCTGGTATCTGCTTCTGCGGGTTTTTCCAGAAAATGTTCCGGACGGATTCCGAGTTCAATGTTTCTTCCAACATAGCCCTGACGTTTCAGGATTTTCCATAAGAAATCCGGGATTGGGATGTCTCCGTCGTTCTCTGTACGGAATGTAGGGATTCCTACCTTTTCCATTGCCAGACCTTTGATAAAGTTCATAGATGGAGAACCGATGAATCCTGCAACAAAGCGATTTACTGGGTAAGCATACAGGTTCTGCGGAGTATCTGCCTGCTGTACTGCTCCCTGATTCATCACTACGATCCTGTCTCCCAGAGTCATTGCTTCTGTCTGATCATGTGTGACATAAATGAACGTTGTATCAATACGTGATCTTAGCTTGATGATTTCAGCACGCATCTGATTACGCAGCTTTGCGTCCAGGTTAGATAAAGGTTCATCCATTAACAGCACTTTTGGTTCTCTTACAATGGCACGCCCAATAGCAACTCTTTGTCTTTGACCACCAGAAAGTGCTTTAGGTTTACGATCCAGATATTCTGTTATACCAAGTATTTCCGCTGCTTCATCTACTTTTTTCTTAATCTCTTCTTCCAGTCTGCGCATAATCTCCTGACTGTTAGAGGAAGAGCAGCCGGTACCGCCGCATACGAGTACATTGGAACGATACATTACATTTTCCCCCTTATTTTGTGTGAGCACCAATGGTAAACTCTTGTACTACGTTACCATTTACAATATGGTCGTT
>OLQB01002977.1_pt1 | contig 10501 bp, 7 predicted proteins | sample 1672681 | NCBI WGS metagenome assembly OLQB01 (sample SAMEA3136713, study PRJEB25190) | human gut metagenome | reverse complement strand
TGGAGGTAAATCTTCCTGGGCAAAAAGTAAGGAGAGTGTCGAATCTGATATTCAGGGTGCTGGAGAACTGGTTGCTTCTAAAGATCCGGATTTCGCACTGATCCAGGAAGTTGATCTGAACTCTACACGAAGCTACCATGTAGATGAATATTCAATTTTAAAGGATACGATTCCAAGTTACAATACAGTATTTGCACAGAATTACGATTCCGCATTCCTTTTTTATCCATTCACACAGCCGCATGGTCGCAGCCGTTCCGGACTTGCTCTTTTCTCCAAATATCCGGTTACGGATTCTCTGAGAAGAAGCTTTCCGATATCGACAAGCTTCAGCAAGTTCTTTGACCTTGACCGCTGTTACAGCATTTCCAGAGTCCCTGTAGATAACGGGAAGGAACTGGTTATCTTCCTGCTTCACATGTCTGCTTACGGCAACAGTGATGCGATTCGCGAAGCACAGATCCGTATGCTGAGTGCAGATATGGAAAAGGAATACGAAGCCGGTAATTATGTACTTTGCGGTGGTGATTTCAACCATGACCTTAAAGCATCCGAAAAAGATGCAGAAAATTGTGAGTCCTGGGCTTATCCATTCCCACGCGAAGAGCTTCCGGAACACTTTTCATTCTGCCTGGACAATCTTTCTGACAGTGAAAAGGATGCTCTCTGGGACAGTGCACGGAATGCAGATATGGAATATGTACCTGGTGTGACCTACACGGTGACGCTGGACGGATTTATTACTTCCGATAATATTGAATACACAGAATATGAAAATGTAAATACCGGATATAGCTACTCGGATCATGATCCGGTGTATATGAAATTCAAATTATTAGATGAATAATATGTAAAAAGGCAGCTGATCTTTTCAGACCAGCTGCCTATGTTTTCGTCTATTTTCTTTCGTCCTACTCCAGATCAATCTTCTCCTGCAATACCACACAGCCTGCCATATCACCAATAACATTTACACAGGTTGCTCCCATATCGCAAAGCGTATTGATACTGATATAAACGCCCATAACACCTGCCGGAAGTCCTGCCATCGTAGCAAGTGCCGCAAAGGATGCGATTGCAATACTGGAAATCTGGTTGGAAACACCAAGTTCATTCTCCACACAACTCTTACTGATCGGAATGGTTGCCGAGCTTGAACAGGTTCCGAATGCATTCAGTGCTGCCGGCATGATCGCACGGAAAAACTTGAACGGACTTGTCTTTCCATGAAATTTTACTGCACCGCCGTACACAATAAATGCAAATCCATAAAATGCAACATACAGAATGACCAGCTGTGTTGCCAGTGATACGATCGTACTCGTTCCATTTGCTTCTACAACCGGAACAATGGTACAAAATACACCAATCGGTGTAAAATACATAACAGTACTGATTACCTTCAGACACACCTCGTTACAGGAATCAATCACCTTTAATAATGGCTCTCCCTTTTCTCCGATCGCAATCCGAATGATCTGTTTATAGATCATGATCTCTCTTCCTTTCTTTTGACAAATCTCAAGTACTGTCTGAAATAATTTTTACTTTTTTCACGATTATGGGATAAAATTTTATATTGAAAATGCAGATGACAGTCCTTCCGGATTTCGTCACCTGCTTTTCACTCTTTCTATATTTTCCGCACTGAATTTCCATCTCTAATCTTTACAGGAAACCGGTACGAATAATTTTTCTGCTGCCATTCCGGATCCTCCATCATCCGCAGAAGATGTTTTGCTGTGATACGTCCGAGCTGATACTTTGGATGCACCGCTGTCACCAGCTGAATACTGGTACTCGAATCCTGAAGCTCTGCATCATCAAAAGATACCAGCGAAATGTCCTCCGGCACATGCAGCCCTCTCTCTTCCAGGAACTCCATGTAATAATCCGCCACCTCATCATTGTAGACCATCATCGCCGTACAATCCTTCGTCCGTCTGTACATCCTAAGCAGTCCCTTTTTGCTCAGTTTCTCCTCCATATCCTTCGTCGAATACCAACGAATACAGTCATCATCAAATTTCACGCCGTAATCTGACAGGCACTGAACAAATCCTTTGTACCGCTCAATCCCCTGCCTGTCATCATACTTGAAGATTCCGCCAATCCTTCGGTGCCCGTTCTCGATCAGAATCCTGGTCAACTCGTAAGCTGATCTGGAATCCGACATTTCTACACTGTCAAATGGCATATTTTCATAATGATTGTGGATAAACAGTGTCGGAATATTTCTTCTTTTGATTTCTTTATAAAGACGAATGTTTGGATTTGGAAATGCCGATCTCGATCCTTCAATGATCAGACCACTGACATTTCCTTTGAGCAGACCTTCCAGATAAATCGCCTCATCATTCAGGCGGTTCTTCGTTACCGCAACCTCAATTCCATATCCTTTTTCTGTCAGCGAAGCTTCAATCCCGTCGTATACCCGCGGAAACAGATAATCAGAATAATAGCTCAAAAGAAGACCTATTTGTGGTCTTTCTCCATTTACTCCACTGCTGTCATAAGAAACATAGGTTCCGCTTCCCCTCACACGGGTAATCAGGCCTTCTTCCTCCAGTTGCTGCAATGCAGTCCTTACCGTCTGCCTGGAATATCCAAACTTCTTCTGAAGGCTTGTCTCTGACGGAAATTTATCCATATTTTTAATCACACCACTGGTGATCAGTGTGTGTGCCCAATTATATAATTTTTGGTATTTAAGTCCTTCCTGTTCTGTCTTATGCATAAACTCTCCATTTCTGCCACATAGACCAAAAATCAGGATTCGCAATCTTATTTGGACTGCAAATCCTGACTTCCGATCTGTATACATCCGGAAAATTCTTCTCGTAAACGAGAACTGTCAGTTCCCCAATATGTAAATTATTATTTGATTACCTGGATAGATTCTCTGTCTGCGAATACTGCCACGAAGATCAGGAATACAACACCCTGAATGAGCTGCATCATCTGTGTTGTGAATCCCATCATTGTCAGTCCACTGTTCAGTACGATGTACAGTAAAGATCCAACAACAATATTTTCAAAACGAACCTTTGCGCCACCGGAAATCGGCATACCACCTAATACCAGCGCGATCAGAATCTGTGTTTCCAGCTGGTTACCACCTGAAGATGTAACCGATCCGACTTTGATTACATTGATAAATGCCGCAAATCCTGTAATTGCACCTGCAAGTACATAGATGAGGAATTTCATCTTATCTGTACGGATACCAGAGAACATTGCTGCTTTTTCACCGGCTCCGATTGCTTTCAGATAAGTTCCGAACTTTGTATAACGGAATGCAATGAATCCAATAATCAAAATAACTACCGTACATGCAATCTTAAGTCCTGTACTGTCATAGTTGATCAGTTTTGCAGAACCCGCAACAGGTGCATTTGTTGTAAAGTATTTGATAAATCCACGGAATAAGAACATGGTACAAATTGTAACAATGAAGGATTTAATCTTACGGAATACATAGAAGTAACCATTCAGAGCTCCAATTGCCGCACCAGATGCAATGCCACCGATAATTGCGAGTGGAATGCTTTTCTGTGAAAGAATACATACAACGATGGATGAAATACCGAGGATAGATCCCTGAGAGAAATCCAGACCTCCCATTGTCATAATGAAGAAAACACCCATAGCTGCAATCATAGTTACATATACCTGTGAAAGTACCAGTGACATATTTCCCATCATACGGAAATCTGTCAGGACATTGAATAACAGGAAAATAACAACCAATCCTACGATTGGCAGGAGCGAACGAATTAAGGCCATTTTAGATGCCTTTTTCAGCTGCTGCTCTTTATCATTTGTTTTTGCACTTACTTGACTTCCCATAGCTGCCTCCTTATACCATCATAGAAATAAGACCGTTTTCATCAAGGTTCTTATCTCTATCCAGCTGACCACTGATTTTTCCATCTTTCATAATTACGATACGGTCGCACATACCGATCAGCTCCATCAGCTCTTCCGAAATCATGATAATGGATTTTCCATTTTTTCTCATCTGATTCATTAACTGGTAAATATCCTGTTTAACTTTGATATCAATACCACGTGTCGGGCTGTCCAGTACAACAATGTCAGAATCTTTTCCGATCCATCTTGCAAGAACGACTTTCTGTTTGTTACCACCTGAAAGATTTGATACAAACTGGTTTACATCTACCATCTTTACAGACATCTGTTTTGCATATTTGTCTGCAAATTCTTTACGCTTCTTATCACTTAAAAGATGTGACTTTCCTGCCAGTTCATCCAGTGATGGGAGGCAGATATTGTCTCCGATACTCTGATTCAGAACAACAGATTCATTATCACGGTCTTTTGATGTGTACGCAATGCTGTGTTTGATCGCAGTCGGAATATCATTAATCTGTGTTCCATCTGCCAGTGTTACGCTACCTGTACGGTCATAAGATGCACCGAAAATAGCTTTTCCGATTTCATGCATACCAGATTCTGAAAGTCCACCGAATCCAAGGATTTCACCTTTATGAAGATCAAATGTTACATCTTCGATCAATCCAGGAACAGTAACATTCTTTACTGATAATACAACTTCGTCAGATACTTTTTCGCCATAATCTGCACGATAATAATCACCTGTTACTTCACGTCCTACCATCAGCTTCTTCAGATCATCTTCTGTTACATCTTTACTCTTAACGGTATCGATGTAAACACCATCTCGAAGAATTGTAATTGTATCAGACTTGTCAAGAATTTCCGGAAGGTCATGAGAAATGAAAATAACTGTATTTCCACTCTTTTTGATTCTTTCCATATGTTTGTAAAGCTCTTCACGTCCTTCCTGTGAAAGAGCAGTTGTTGTCTCATCAATAACAACAATCTTCGGATCAAAGTATGTAGCCTTTACAATCTCAACCAGCTTACGGTCTTCAAAATTGTAATGATCGATCATATCAGCTGCTTTGATTCTGTCAAAACCATATTTCTTTAAAAGCTCTGTTGCTTTCTTGTTCATAGCATTTGTATTTTTAATTCCAAAATGTACGAACTGATCCTCATGTCCAAGGAAAATATTCTCTGCAACTGTAAGCCCTGACAGAGTTCCAAGTTCCTGTACGATGATAGATACACCTTCATTATTTGCTTCTACCTGATTCTTCGGATGGATTTCTTTTCCGTCCAGAATGAACTGTCCGCTTCCAATGCTGTAGATACCAGTCAGCATGTTGGTCAGAGTTGATTTACCAGAACCATTTTCTCCGATCAGCGCATGAACCTCTCCTTTATTTACATTGAAGGATACATTCTGAACTGCTTTTGTAATACCGAAGTTTTTACAAAGATTTTTTACCTGTAATCTTACTTCACTCATTGCTGTCTTCCTCCCTTCATTACTTGACGATTTCGCCCTTAGTAGCCTTTGTTGTCACAGTAATGATAATAAGCAGTGCAAGTCCTGTGATAACATCCTGAATTGCAGTCGGTGCTCCGAGAGCAATGAAACCGAAGAAAATGATGTTGATTACGAACTCACCGATGATGATTGCCGGAAGCGGCATTCCGTATTTCTTAAATGCAAGGCCGAAGAAACATCCCATGGTCGGAACGAAGTTTCGGCTCATAGATGCCATTCCGGTAACAGCTACCATAGATGAACCATAGCTGATTGTCAGGATTGCCATAACCCCAAGGAACGCACCACTTAAGATAAATGCAAGTACTTTATATTTATTTACGTTAATACCCATATTCTTTGCAACGAATTCATCACTTCCGATTGCATAGGTATAAGTTCCGATTTTAGTATAGTTTAAGAATATGTAAGCTACTACACAAGCCACTAATGCAAGAATAATATCCCATGGCATCTGACCAAATGCACGAATATTTGCCGGAAGCGTCTGCTCAACACCGCCTGCAATATAGTTTGCGATTGACTCATAAATAAGAGCCAGACCGGTTGTTACGATCATTGATGGAATACGAAGCTTTACATAGAAGATACCGTTCAGTATTCCAACGATTGCGCCTGTAAGAACGCATCCAATAATAAGTCCCAAATAGCCCATGTTGAATCTGGTTGCAAATACACATCCAACGATTGCGGAAAGCATGATGTTTGCACCAATTGAGAAATCGAACATTCCCATTACCATTACAAAATAAAAACCAACTGCACCTACGGTAGCAATCAGGCTCGCCTGAAAGTAATTGAGCATATTGGAAAAGGAACCGAAGTTATGTGGTGTCAAGATTTTAAAGATCAGCCAGGAAAGTACGACCAGACCGATTAAGATCAGATATCCCATCACTTTCCCTGAAAGTTTTTTACTAGTGCCCATATTATCTACCTCTTCATAATTGTCATTTCTGATTTAGAAAAGGTGGCATCGCCTTTGCGACGTCACCCTTTCCGAGTTAATAGTCGTTATTATTTGTCTATCCTAGTTACCTGCACGTGATGCTGCATCTTCAATAGATAACTTAGCAGCTGTTGCCTTTAAGTCTTCCATGCTGAGTTTAGACATATCAACCAGTTCTTCATCTGTGTATGGAAGCTGGTCTACAAAATATTTCTCATATGCTTTGTAGTCATCTGGTGATGATACATACAGATATGGGAATGGAACATCTTCGAATTTGCCACCGAAGTCTTTGTAGTTTCCTTTGATTGCATTGTAAACCATCATGAAGGAAATCAGCGGGTCACAGTAATGTCCGCCAGATTCACCAGCCATAGATCCATTTTCAAGTCTTTCTCCAAGGTCTGGAAGGAAGTCTGTAGAAACGATATCAATATCACTTGTCTTGCCTGCACGTTCAACTGCTGCGATTGCTCCCTGAAGTGGATCTCCACCACCACCAGCTGGGATCAGTGCATCAAGATCTGGATCTGCTGCCATTAAAGCTTCTGCTGCTTTTGATCCACCTTCTGAAGTTGTACCTGCATACTGTGGTTCAGAAAGAGTTGCCTTATCGTTCGGGTTTTCTTTATTCCATTTTTCAACGCCTGCTTTGTAACCTTTCCATCTTCCGAGCCATGTAGCATCTCCCTGCTCCCAGCCGATAAGACCGATGTTACGATCGCCTTTATCAAGAAGGATCTTAACAAGTTCTGCACCGTTTGCAGGTTCATCTTCATGAACTGCTCCGATGTAGTAAGCGGAATCTTTTGCTGCTTTGTAGATATCTGCACTGTCTTCTTTGCTGATTACACGGAAGAACTGTGCAAGATATACTTTATTATCATTACATGTCTTGATTGCTGATGTCATCTCTGTATCAGATGAGTTACAGATGATGATTCCCTGGCATCCTGCTGCTGCTAACTGCTCTACAGAAGCTGTAACTTTCTCAGATACATGTCCCTGGTCAACATACTGTACTTCTACATCCAGTGCTTTAGCTGCTGCATCCAGCATCTTCTTACACTGTGATCCAAGAACGTCTGTTGAAGACCAGATAGAAACTCCGATTTTAACCTTTCCTGATTTGCTGCTCTTGTTACCTGAGCCACCATTGCCGCTTCCACATGCAGCAAGTCCAACTACCATTGTTGCTGCCAGAAGAGCTGCTGTTACTTTTTTGAGAACTCTCTTCATAATGTCTCCTCCGTTTTCTATTTATTTGATGATTCAATTATATACTTAACCTGTCCGGTTTCGCAATAAAATACAACCATTTTTTCCCACGAAGTTGTATCGTTGCAAGTTGTTTTCCATTGCTTTTATGTGTGTTTTTCTATCTTTTTGTGCGTTTTGACAGTCTTAGCCGCTATAATTGTGAACAAAAAATGAATTTTTTGTGCACTTTTTGGCTTTTTCTTCATATTTTCTTTAGAAAGCAATACAACTTTCATTTTTCCATTTACTTGTATTGTTTTTGACAAATATGTCGAATTAGATTGTATTTTATTTTTCGTTCGCTCTAAATCCTTTTCGAACTAAATCCTTTTATTATATGTAGATACTTCTCTTCCTTTGTATTTTTATCCGTACATCCATATCAAAAACTTATAATCTTAATGCATAATTGCTATTTTACGTATTGTTCTTATTATGATATCCTACATTTGGTTAAATAATTAACACAAAGTTTTTATGAAAGAGGTAAGAATATGGAAGACACAAAAACATGTCTTGAGAAGCAGCCGTTATCTCAGGAAATGCTTGAAAAGATGAATGCTTACTGGCGTGCTGCCAACTATCTGTCAGCCGGTCAGTTATATCTTCTTGACAATCCGCTCTTAAAAGAGCCACTTACAATGGATCAGATCAAGAAAAAAATCGTTGGTCACTGGGGAACTGTCCCAGGACAGAACTTTATCTATGTACACTGCAACCGTGAAATCAAACGTTATGATCTGGATATGATCTTATTATCAGGTCCTGGACATGGCGGAAACTTCTTAATTGCCAATACATATCTGGAAGGTTCTTACAGCGAAGTATATCCGAACATCAGCCAAGATGAAGAAGGTATGAAGAAGATGTTCAAGCAGTTCTCATTCCCATGTGGAGTTCCGAGTCACTGTGCACCAGAGACACCAGGATCTATCAACGAAGGTGGAGAGCTTGGATACTCTATCGCTCATGCATTCGGTGCTGTATTCGACAACCCGGATCTGATCGCAACTGTTGTTGTTGGTGACGGTGAAGCTGAGACTGGACCGTTAGCTACTTCATGGCAGTCTAACAAGTTCCTGAACCCAGTTACAGACGGTGCTGTACTTCCAATTCTTCATTTAAATGGATATAAGATCAGTAACCCTACTATCTTCTCTCGTATTTCCCACGAGGAAGTTGAGAACTTCTTCAAAGGATGTGGATGGAAACCTTACTTCGTAGAAGGTGACGATCCGATGACTATGCACAGAAAAATGGCTGAAACTATGGATGCCTGCATCGAAGAAATCAAAGCAATCCAGAAAAATGCACGTGAGAACAATGATCCAGAACGTCCGGTATGGCCAATGATCGTTCTGCGTACACCAAAGGGATGGACTGGACCAAAGGTTGTAGATGGACAGCAGATTGAAGGATCTTTCCGTGCACATCAGGTACCACTTACAATGGAAAGTCCAGAACATCTGGAACTCTTAAAAGAGTGGCTGGAAAGCTATCATCCGGAAGAACTCTTCGATGAAAACGGACACCTGATCCCAGAACTTGCGGAACTTGCTCCTAAGGGAGATGCCCGTCTCGGAGCTAACCCACATGCAAATGGTGGATTATTATTAAAAGACTTAAGACTTCCTGATTTCCGTTCTTATGGAATCGAAGTTGAACCAGGTAAGACAAAGGCTCAGGATATGATCGAACTTGGCGGATATATCCGTGACATCTTCGAATTAAACGAAGAGAACAAGAACTTCCGTATCTTCGGACCTGACGAAAGTATGTCTAACCGTTTATACAAAGTATTTGAAACACAGAACCGTGACTGGAATGCCGGACTTCTTGACACAGACGATTGTCTTGCAAGAAACGGACGTATCATGGATGGTATGTTAAGTGAGCATATGTGTGAAGGATGGCTGGAAGGTTATCTGTTAACAGGACGTCACGGATTCTTCGCAAGTTACGAAGCATTCATCCGTATCGTTGACTCTATGGCAGCTCAGCATGCAAAATGGTTAAAAGTATGTAACCAGCTTTCATGGAGACAGCCAATTGCTTCTCTTAACTTCATCCTGACATCAAATGTATGGCAGCAGGATCACAACGGATTTACACATCAGGACCCAGGATTCCTGGATCACATCGCTAATAAAAAAGCAGATGTTGTCCGCATGTATCTCCCACCGGATGCTAACTGCTTACTCTCTTGCTTCGATCACTGTATCAAGAGCAAGAACTATGTCAACGCTATCGTAGCTTCAAAACACCCAAGCTGCCAGTGGTTATCTATGGAACAGGCTGTTAAGCACTGTACACAGGGTATCGGTATCTGGGATTGGGCAAGTAACGACTGTGGTGAAGAACCAGATGTTGTTATGGCTTGCTGCGGTGACACACCAACTCTTGAAACAATGGCTGCTGTTACAATTCTTCGTGATGAAATGCCAGAACTCAAGATTCGTGTTGTTAACGTTGTTGACCTGTTCAAGATGGAATCAGATCACAAACATCCACACGGATTAAGTGATGCAGAATATGATGCAATCTTTACAAAAGATAAACCGATCATCTTCGCATTCCACGGATATCCGACACTGATCCATGAACTTACATACGAACGTAACAACCACAATATTTCCGTTCATGGATATCAGGAAGAAGGAACGATCACTACACCATTCGATATGCGTGTACAGAACCAGATCGACCGTTTCAACCTGGTAAAAGATGCTATCATGCACTTGCCACAGCTTGGCAACAAGGGATCATTCCTGATCCAGAAGATGAACGACAAGCTGGTTGAGCACAAACAGTACATTGCCGAATACGGACAGGATCTTGAAGAGATCCGTAACTGGGAGTGGCATAAATAAAAAAGTCCTCTATTGATTAGT
>OLQB01002974.1_pt1 | contig 10507 bp, 10 predicted proteins | sample 1672681 | NCBI WGS metagenome assembly OLQB01 (sample SAMEA3136713, study PRJEB25190) | human gut metagenome | reverse complement strand
ATGAACCAAAGCAATCTTTCCAATAAAATACAAAAACTAGAGAAAGAAATTGGTGCAGAATTATTTGTTAGAGGTAGAGGCAGACATTCCATTGAATTAACAAACCAAGGGGAAAAGTTTTTATTGATTGCCCAGCAGATTGAAAATTGTATTGGACAGATCAATCAGTTAAAGTATGAAGGAAAGAAACAATTTCTTTCTATCGCTGCTAATGAATCATCAAATCTCTTTACATTGGTTCCATTCTATAAGCAATTCATGAAAAAACATCCAGATATTGCATTGGCTATTCATACATATCACACTACTGAAGTCTATAATAAGCTTGCACAGAACCAATTTGATATTGGTATTGTAACTTTCCAGAAAAAGCAATATGATGTGCAGACAAAACTCATCTATAAAGAGCCAACATTTCTCATTACACCAAGATCCTCCAGATACTACAATGGCATTGATGCGAAAGATCTGCCTGCAGAAAAAGAAATCTGCATTCGATGGAATGAGTACTATAATGCATGGCATGATGAAATCTGGGGCAAGAATAATTATTATGCACGTGTATCGAATGGAACTGATCTAGCAAACTATATGGATGAAGAAGGCATGTGGTCAATTGTTACACTTTCCGTTGCCTTACAATTGATGGAAACCCATCCACTTTCTATCTACTCTTTGAAAGAAGAACCGCCAAAAATTCACTATTATCTCGCAAAAAAAGAAAGAAAATATCAATCTGAAGCTGTTGATATTTTCCTTCAAGAATTACAAGATTTTATTAATCATAATATTAATATTGAACCTGTGATTGATTAAGCAGAATCTGTTCTGCTTTTTCTTTACCGTCAGCATCAAATCCTACAAATGGATCTGTCTGTACCTGATAGTTTTCGTAGCAGGAAATTGGAATATCATCTAGAATGATCCATTTTGTATATTGTGGATGCAGTTTCAGATATCTTTGAATTTCTTCTTCCCGTGTATGACTCCAGTTGATCTCTGTTGTATCTTTTACCATATGAAAATAATGAAATCCATGTTGTCTCAGATATTTTCTACAGAAAGATAATCCTGAAAATCTCCATGTTGATGATATTACAATATCCATATGTTTTCCTTCACAGAACTGATTTAACATATCAATACAATTCGCATCACAGAAATCAAAAGAATCAGGATCTTTATATGCATTCTTTTCTCTTTCTGTACCCTCTTTCAAAAATGTATTGATCACACCATCAAAATCTAGAAACATACAAATATGATTCTTATTCAGCAGTTTTCTGATCATGTAGATTCACACCTTTCGTCAAAGCATAAATTACAACTGGTTCTACAATGATACCCGTAAAAAACAGCCATGCATCTTTCCATTGTATCGATACATTGATAACAGATGCAAAGCACACCAAAGATATACCAAGCAATATACTCATACATCCAATCACAAGCAGTCTTCTTTTTGTAAATGGCTGATATACTTTTAATAATGTCCAAAGATAGACATATCCACTCAAAAATACAAAAATCCCATAAAACCTAAGCTCACTGATGGAATACATTCGTTTGAAATGCATACAAAGAAATGCCGCAAGAAACACTGTCAAACTGCTAGGCAATGCTTTTAGAAATGCATTCCTTAAAAACTTTCCCTGAATTCTTTCAAAACTAGGTTCCATCTGTAAAATAAATGTTGGTATTCCTACACCAATCGCACTGATCAATGTTAAATGAATTGGAAGAAACGGGTATGCATTTCTTGTACAGATAACATATAACGTTAAAAGAAATGAAAAAACAGTTTTCACAAAATACATTGAAGAAGCTCTCGAAATATTGTTAATCACTCTTCTGCCTTCATTGACAATCGAAGGAATCTTAGAAAAATCATTGTCCATAAGAATGATATTCGCTGTATTTTTCGCAGCACTTGAAGCGTCTTTAATGGAAATTGAAACATCTGCCACTTTAAGTGCAGGTACATCATTTACACCATCTCCACTCATTAAAACAATCTTTCCTTGTTTCTGCATTGCACATACAAGCTGTTTCTTTTCTTCTGGTCTGACTCTTCCAAAAATTGTATAGTTTGATGCCAGTACATCCATACTTTCATCACATTGTGAAACATCAACATATTGTTCACTGCCTTCTATTCCAGCAAGCTTTGCTAAAGAAGCGACTGTTTTTGGATCATCACCAGAAATCATACATACTTGAATGTTTTGCTTTTTAAAGTACGCAATAATTTCTTTTGCATTTTGACGCATTTCATCCTGGATCACAATCAAAGCAATAATAGATATAGTATTCATGGAATCAATCATTTCTTTTTGACTAAATCCAACCGCAAGTACTCTTTTGCCTTGTTGTGTATAGAAATCTATCTTTGCCTGCAAAGATGCCTCCATTTCTTTACATAGATATGAATATGCACCAACATAAAGTGTACCTTTTCCTTTTAAAACTTTTGCAGCATATTTTCTTCTGGAAGAAAATGGAAGTATTTCCCCTAATGCATAAGCATGATTCACATCAAAGTATTTAAGCAATGCCTGACTTGTCTGATTAGATGTGTCTTCATTCTGTAAATAAGAACCGAGCAATGTATTAACTATATTCTTATCATTTCCTAGATATTCAACATTTACAACATTCATATTTCCTGTTGTTAATGTACCTGTTTTATCAAAACATACGGTATTGACTCTTGCGAGTGCTTCAATGGAAAAAAGATCCTGGACCAATACATGATTTTTAGATGCTCTAATGGTTGATACAGCTAAAGCAATTGTCGTTAATACAACAAGTCCTTCTGGAATCATTCCTACCAGTGCCGCAATTGTTTTCAACAATGCATCCTGCATTGTTAAATGCATCAACATAAACTGTGTTAAAAATAACAATACGCCTGCAGGAATAATACAGATAGATATGATCTTGATCATCTTTTCAAGATCTTGATGCAGGTAAGAACTTGCTGGGGATTCTTTTGAAGCATCTTCAATGATGCGATAAATCATACATTGTTTAGAAACATGTTCAACCTTCACACACACTTTACCAGATGTTAAGTTTGTTCCCGCATAAACAAAATCATTCACTTGTTTTTCAACAAGCTGTGATTCTCCACTGATTGAACTTTCATCCACTTCACCACTGCCGTCAAGAAGAATACCATCCACCGGAAACTGCATTCCACTTACAATTTCAATCAAATCATCAACAACAATTTCTTCCAAACTAATAGAAATCCATTTTCCATCTCTTTTCACTTTAATTGTGTCTTCCACAAGAAAAGAGAGACGATCTAGCAGTTTCTTGGATTTCAACTGCTGATAAATGCCAATACATGCATTAAAGATTACCGTTCCAAGAAATAATCCATTCTTGATTTTTCCTGTCAGTAAAACAAGAATAAACAAAATAAGATTGATAAAATTGAAATACGTAAATACATTCTGACGAATGATCTGTTCATTTGATTTTGTCAGTTTCTTTACTTTTTCATTATTGAGATGTTTTTCAAATCGTTCTTGAACCTGTTTTGATGATAATCCTTCATACATAGTTTTACTTTACCATAACTAATTCTTTTAAACGCTCTTCGATCATATCTTGATCAAAGGAAGTATCATTTGGATATGCACAGGCAAACATTAATGCATTCTTTGTATCAATTCCACATTGTTTTGCAACCAAGAATAATGCAAGATGCGTGTCATATTCTATTTTTTCTTTACAAGGTGCAAGATAGCTTTCTTCACCATCATAAACAAATACACCCTCTCCTTGTTTTACAATCATAACCATTGCATTCGTTTTTTCATATAAATGACGTGCAGTATCACGCAATTCACCACTATATTCATTGGCAAGATAATACGCTTCTGTATCCATCAAATACAGCACAGGCTGAAAAGAATAGATTGCTTCTAATACTTCCTGTTCAATATTCTGACTGCATCCGTTTGGAACAAAATAGATTGTTTTCTTTAAATCTTCTAAAGTTTCAACAAGTTCAGAAGTACATTGTGTATCTAGTGTTAACATATCACCAAATACACAAACAGAACGAATCTCATCCGCAGAATAATCATCTACAAAATAGCGTGAATAATAATACTCTGCACCTGGCATAATGAAACGGCTTGTTTCATCATGCAGATCATGCAGTGTATATGTACATCCATTCATCATTTCATCCACATACTGTAATGCAATATGATCTTCTAAAGCCTGTTTTTTTACTGCATCTCCATATACACCTTCCCCAACTGGAGAAATCAATTCATAATCCATACCAAGCTTTTCAAATACATTTGCACACACATATCCACTTCCTGAAATCTTCTGGGAAGTAGATAGAATGTCCATATCTTCATTTCCTTTAGGCAGTTTTCTTACCTTTGCATTTATGTCCACATAAGAAGGACCAATCATTAATGTCTTTTTCATAATAGAGTCATTATACTTTGAATGCAGAGAAAATTCCAAAAAAAGACTCGATGATTCGAGTCTTCATCAATGATGATCATTATGATGTGTTTCTGGATGATGATGCCCAGAAGTTGTATTTTGTGTAGTTTGTGTTGTGTTTTGATTTGTTTCTTCTGTTTGTTTAGGTGTACAGCCTACACAAAGTACAATAACAGATACAAAGATAAATAGTTTCTGAACTATTTTCATACAGTAAATTCACTCCTTTCTTTAATAATCGTATCCGTGACAAACTCTTTTTGTTTCCATCAAATGTTCCACATATCCTTTTGAGCAGGAACTGCAGCGATATGTTTTTGCAGCAGAACGTGTTTGAATGATATCTGTGCCATATGTATGACTGGTGCACTTCTCTTCAGATGCATTGACCCATTCACCATAGCTGGTAGATAGAAGATAGTTAACTCCACCACAGTTACATAACTTTCCATAGGAAACCATGGAAGAATTTTCTGGAACAGAATGTCTTTCTTCTGCATTTACAGCAGCATGATTCAAAAATGATGGAGAAAACATGACTGCAGAAAACAGAAGTACCTGAATCATCTTTTTCATTTTCTTTTCCTTCTTTCCGCAAAGAATACTGCATGCTTATTTGTTACCTATATTATAAATCATGTAATACACATTTTATATTTCCAATTTGTAAATATGCTTTTTATTTTTCCACGTTTGTGTTAACTTTTTATTAATACAAAATCCGTTTTTCAACAAAGAGTAGCGTCGAAAACTCGACTCTAAGAAGCTATCACTGTTAGCGTCAGGTTAATTTAACCATTCCGGGTCAGGAGAAAATCGCCAATTTTAGTCAAAAGAAAAAAGCCAGCACATCAGATGACTTTCAAAAATTCATTTATTACTTAACTGGATCTAACAAATCCGATGTACTTCCGACCTTCACCGCAACAGTTTCAAGTTTTCTGCCACGATAGCTTTTTCCGTCCATCATGTAGACAATTGCGTTGTCAAATATCCGATCTAATGCACACAGCAGTGTGTCATCTTCATCAAAGTCCTCTTTCCATTGGGAAAGGGATTTATTGCTTGTAAAGATCATACAGTTCGGACCTTCTTTTGATGCCCGTCTGTCAATGACATCAAAGAAGATTCTTGTATTCTCTTTGTCGAACTTGCATCTTCCCATTTCATCAATAATAAGACAGCTTGGCTTTACAAGACCATTTGTTGTGCTTCCTACACTGTCATTCTTTCTTGCCTGGGTAAGACGCTGATTGAGTTCTGTTGCCTTCAGGAAATAAACCTTATTTCCCAATTCGCAGCACGCTCTTCCAAATGCCATAGACAGGTGTGTCTTACCAATTCCTGGCGGACCGATAAAAGCAAGATTTCTGTGTTCATAAAGCGGAGACAGTGTACTGAGATTCTTCAGCTTTTCCAGATTGTTTGAATGCACATATGAGAAATCAAAATTACTGAAGGTTTTTGGTTCTGTCAGTGGAAGTCTGCTCAGCTTCAGGCAGGTATTCACCACTGCCTCCTTTTTTCTCTCTTCAAGAATCTCAAAAAAATCTGCTGCTTTTTCAATCTCTTCCTGACTCATATTCAGCTTTGTAAAACAGCCTGCAATTTCTTCGGCAGATATGCTCAGTTTCAGATAATCTGCGATTTCTGCAATTTTATCGTATGATGACTCAGTCATTCCACTTCACCATCTTTCCAAAATCAAACTTTTCAAAGCCTCGTGCAGGTACTGTTTCTTTCTTTTGAGTAATAACAGCCTTTACTGGCGCAGTCGGCAGTTCTTCAGGTTCCTTAATTGCATACTGATCATGTGCATAGCTGTCTTTGCGGCTCCATGTAATATTATGCACCGCAATCTGATGAGTGAGATCCGTATCATAGATATACAGATAGAAATCTTTTCTCATGACTCTGCAGGTCTTGCGAGTGTATGTATATGGGACACCAAATCTTCTGCCTTCATAGTTCACAAATCCATCAAAGCTGATCTTTCTGACAGGACACAGGTATTTCATGATTTCTTCAGTCATTGTCAGTATTTCAGCCACATGCATACATTCATTACTGTGTACTTCTGCAGGAACGCAATCCATAGCACGATGATATCTGCCATTCTGTTCGTTACACCAGATCAATGCATCACAGTTCAGATCTGTAATGTTTCCAAATGTTCTTCCGACAATAAAATTTTCTTTTACAAAGCGGACAAGTCTTTCCACTTTTCCCTTTGTAAATGGGTGTCTGCATTTACACAGCTTTGTATGGAAACCGATTGTTTTCATGAAGATCTCATAATCTTTCTGCCAGAGAGGATTTCCTTCCACATCTCTTCCGATGACTACGCTTTTCATATTATCTGTAAGAACGTTTTCTGGAATGCCCATGTAAATAAACGCATGAATCATACCAATAAACAGGTTTTCCTGTCTGGCATTTGGAAAGAATTCAATGTAACACTCGCCGCAGTGATGACAGATCATGGCGAAACATGCGCATTGATAAGAAATACCGTCAGGAGCATTCACTTTAACAAATCCCCAGTCCATCTGGTAATTCTCACCAGGACCTGTATGATATCTTCTGCCTCTGTTTCCCTGTGAACTTACAATTCCACGTGGTGCTGAAATGAGAAATTTATTTTCAGAAATGTAATTCTTTATGGTTGTCAGCCCTCCGGTGTATCCAAGCGTCTGAATCCTTTCATAGATTACTTCAGAATTTGTAACATTTCCTTTAAGAAGATTATTAATGACACCTTCATATCCAGATAAAACAGTTTTATCGGATTTTTTTCCTTTATTTTCATTTGGTTTTACTACAAAACCATTTTTCTTTAATCTTCTTAGTTTAGCTCGACTGATTCCTGTAATTCTATGCAGTTCTGCCAGATTCACTTTCTCAATCGAATAACTTTCACCCATTTTTTCCTTTATGGTGGCAAGGGCATGTGCTAATATGTCCTCGAGGTCATTACTATTTATATTCAAAATACCTCCTTTATCTGATGTGTTAGCATATATCAGTGTAGGACTGTTGTTGAATAATGGTAATGGTCTTTTTTATATTGTTAAATTATGGCGATTTTCTTTTGACTAAAATTGGCTGTTTCCGACTGACACTTTTTGGTGATTTTCTCCTGACCCTAACACTGGCAATTTAGGCATTTCATTATCTTCGCCAGGTTCTCTACACATTCGGTAGTAAACACCTTTATTAGAAAATTCAATTCCCATATATCTTCTTTTCCCATCAGAACTTTGCCAAGGCATTTCTACACCTTTGTAGTATTCATCAATAAATTCATCTAAACTGTTGTATTCATTAATTCTCATTTTACGTTAAATCTCCTTTTCTTGTAGGAATCCAATGATTTTAAGTAGGCGGAAATCCTACTTTTCATATATCAGAAAATTAAAAGTCACCTCCTTTTTTTATTCACTTCAATTATCCATTTGTAATTCGGGTTTTCTTGAATCTTTTTTTGATATTCTTTTCGATAATCATTTAGGCTTAAATCATTAGTACCTCCTGAATAATCTGGATTATCTTCCATTAGATTATCATCTTCCCAACCACAAAATTTACAAATGTCAAAAGATCCATAACCAGTAAACCTATGTTTTCCACATACTGGACACATATGAACTGGAATCTTATTTCTCATTATTTTCCTTCTTTCTTGAACAAATATTACTAAAAGGATTATCTCACGTTACTAATTTAATATAAAGCCAAATCATAGAAACACTATTTGATTATAACGATAAAATGAAAATTTTTTTACATACAAAGGAGTTGATTGATTTGAAAGATATTAAGACAAAACAAAAAGTACAGATGATTAAAACAAAGGATTCTAAGGCAAATATAAAGCACTTTATTAAGCAGCAAACACTTCATACACGCAATATGGATAAAGATACTTACAAAGAGAGTATTTCATCCAACGCAAATGTACAGGCTACAAATTCAATAAGTAAAAAAGCTAAACAAACATTTGTTGAATCGAGCTATCGTGCAACAAAGTTCATCAAAGAAAAAAGAAATGAACGGAAATTCAAGAAACAAAATCCATTGCCAAATCGTAATGAGATTCATCCTCAAAAAGTATCCTATATTTCCAAAGCTAAACAAACCGTGGTGAATAAAGTAAATGCTTCTAAAGTCAAACAAACAAGTGAAAAGATTATTTCTACACCGGTTGTTCAAAATACAACAAAAGCTGTTAAAACAACATACAATGTAATCAAGAAGAGTTTATCTAGTATTGGTGCACTCTTTTCATTTGGTACAGGTATGATCTTATTACTTGTACTTGTGTTATTTATTGGTACTTTTGGAGTACTAGCACAAGATGGTGGATCCAATAGTGAAATTGTTTCTTTGAGTGAAGAAGTCATTGCGTATGAAGATACCATTCGTAAATATGCCAAAGAAAATGATATTGAAGATTATGTTTCTTTAATACAAGCTATTATGATGCAAGAATCTGGCGGTAAAGGAAATGATCCAATGCAATCTAGTGAGTCTGGATATAATACCAAATATCCAAGAGTTCCAAATGGTATTACTGAACCGGAATATTCTATAGATGTAGGCACACATACTTTTTCGGATTGTGTTAAAAAAGCAAATGTAAAAGATCCATCAGATACAGAACGTATCTATTTAGCTTTGCAAGGATACAACTATGGAAACGGCTATATAGAATGGGCACTTACGAATTTTGGTGGATATTCCAAATACAATACACAACTCTTTTCAGATAATAAGAAACAAGAACTGCATGTAAGTGGATATGGTGATCCGCTCTATGTTGATCATGTTATGCGCTATGTTGGAATTACATTTCGTGGTGGAACCAATCCTAACTTTAATAATCTAGAAGCATGGGTAACAAAAAATCCATATGCAAGAATTGGTTTATATGGTCAATGCACATGGTTTGCATGGAGTAGATTCTATGAATTATACGGCTATGATCCAGGCTTTACTGGCAATGGATGGGATTGTGTTGATGAATTGCTTGCTGCACATCGTGATAAATTTGAAAGAGCAGATGTACCAAAAGCAGGAGCCGTCTTTTCAGGTATTGGAAAAAATCATGTTGGTATTGTACTAAAAGTAGATGGAGAAAACATCACTATCCAAGACGGTAACTATGATGGTAAAACCAATACGTTTGAAGAAGCAAAAACAGATTGGCGAACAAACACCTATACCTTATCTGAACTTAGAAGAAGGTATGGAGGTATTGTATTTGCCAATCCAAAGTAAAAGCGAAGACTCATCATCTTCGCTTGTTTGCTTCCTAATGCTGTTTAACAATAGCATTAGCTTCCTCTTGGGTACGATACAACTTAGATTCACGAACGCGAGTACCAGAAGTACCACAGTTGCCATTACCATCAAAGATAATGGTACAAAATCCACCTGCATTCCGTACAACCTTAGCTTTCCTTACAAAGATAGAAGAAGCAATAAAGTAAACAGTATCTCCTTCATTGAATCGTTTCAAATTATCATCTCCAAAATCAATTCAATACATAGATTTTTTTAACTTACTGATTCTTTAATTTTTTTGTATGCAATAGGTAAAGCTTTTAGTATTAGTTTATCAGATAAATTGATTCTATCCTTTTTTAACGTTTGACTATTCAACATTACCGGATAAATGTATATTTCTTTTACAGAAGATCTTGTTTTTGCATATATTTTTTCGCTTTCTAATTCAATTGTTAAATCATCATCTGATTTTGATAACTCCATGAGACCAGCCTTTAAATTATTTTTTTCTTCATTAGTTAAATCACTTGGGAGTGTATTAAACATCATCCAATCTAATAACTGCAATGCAAGATGACGATCCAATTTATTTTGAATTCTTTGATTCCAATAATGCTCCAAGCAGTCATGGCATGCCGTTTTACAATGATTTTTACAATGTAATAATTCTCTAGTTAAATCAAACAGTTCCGATATTTTATCTGTTAGCATAGAACTATATCCAGCACCACTTGCTAAA
>OLQB01002973.1_pt1 | contig 10508 bp, 12 predicted proteins | sample 1672681 | NCBI WGS metagenome assembly OLQB01 (sample SAMEA3136713, study PRJEB25190) | human gut metagenome | reverse complement strand
ATAAAGAAACATACGGATGAGTGTGTTAAGGTTGTGGAAGAGACAATTTTTGATAGTATGGAATTTGAAGAGTAGAAGAAAAATATAGATGGAGTGGATTTATATGCTAGCGTGATAAAATGGGTAATCATGATGGGAAAAGATATTTTTTGGCAGAATTACATATGGGCAATATGAGGAGGCATAGAATGTTTATTAGAAAAGTCAAAATTCATAATTTTAAATGCTATAGAGATTTTGAAATTACTCTTGAAGAAGGTTTAAATATTGTCGTAGGAGATAATGAAGCGGGAAAATCTACAATACTAGAAGCTATAAATCTGGCACTAACCGGAATTATTAGCGGGAAGAGTATTTGGAATGAAATTTCACAGTATATTTTTAATAAAGAGGCAGTAGATGAGTATATTGTTTCGTTAGGCACTGCACCTATAGCACTTCCATACATAACAATAGAAATCTTTTTTGGTGGGGATGAAAATCCTTTGATGAATGGGGATGCAAATTCAGATAGAGATAACAGTGCGGAAGGATTTTGCTTCAAAATTGCATTTAATGACAAATATGCAGATGAATATGAGGCATTAGTGCAACAGAGAAATGTTAAAAGCTTACCAATTGAATATTATGATATTACATGGACAACCTTTGCCAGAGATGCAATCACAACACGTAGTATACCTTATAAATCAAGTTTGATTGATTCATCTGAATATAGATATAAAAGTGGAAATGATCTGTATTTGTCAAGAATTATAAAGGGGTCATTGGAACCGGAAGATATAACATCTATTGCACAGGCACATAGAAAAATGAGGGATACATTTATTAATGATCCTTCAATAGAAGCCATTAACAATAAAATAAATCAGGATGCAAGTTTGACAGATAAAAAAATAGCATTATCAGTAGAACTGGTTACTAAGAATGCATGGGAGAATAGCCTTGTTACACAATTGGATGAAATACCATTTCATTATGTGGGAAAGGGAGAGCAATGTGTTGTTAAGACGGAACTGGCATTAGCAAAACGTACCTCACAAAATGCAAGTATCATTTTGTTAGAAGAACCAGAAAATCATCTGTCACATACAAGATTGAATCAATTGATTAAGTGTATTTCGGAGCAATATGCAGAAAAGCAGATACTTATTTCAACACATAGTAGTTTTGTTGCAAATAAGTTAGGATTGAGGAAAGTGATGCTGCTTGAGAATTTAAAGATAATAAAATTTTCTGAACTATCGGGAGATACATATAATTTCTTTAAGAAGGTGGCTGGGTATGATACGTTGCGAATGATTTTATGTAAGAAAGCTATTTTGTGTGAAGGAGATTCGGACGAGCTGGTGATTCAAAAAGCATATATGCAACTTAATGATGGGAGATTGCCGATAGAGGATGGTATAGAAGTTATTTCCGTCGGGGTATCATTTTTACGCTTTCTTGAGCTTGCAGATTGTATTCGGACAAAAATTGCGGTTGTTACAGATAACGATGGAGATATGGCAGCTATCAACAAAAAGTATGAAAATTATATGGGTGCAAATCAGAAAGATTATATAAAGATATGTGTTGATGATGTTGTGGACACAGGAACGCTTAAGATTGGCAATAATGATTATAATTATAACACTTTAGAACCCAAACTTTTGAAAGCTAATGGTTTAGATAAGTTAAATCGTATTTTTGGAACTGACTATACGGATGAGGATGATTTGAGAAAGTTTATGAAGCATAATAAAACGGAATGTGGATTGAAAATCTTTGAGTCTACTGAACAGATAGAAATACCAGAATATATTTTGGAGGCTATCAGATGGTAAATAGATTGATAATTGCGGCAGCAGGATCTGGTAAAACTACATATTTGGTTAGACAGGCGATGCAACAATCGGACAGTGTGTTAATAACAACATATACTATTGCTAATGAACTGGAAATTCGTAAAAAATTTGTAGAACTTAATGGGTGTGTTCCGCATAATGTTACCATACAAACATGGTACTCATTTCTTTTGCAGCATGGTGTTAGACCATTTCAAGGAGTGATCTTAGATGATAAGATTAATGGTATGATATTAGTCAATGAAAAGTCTGGGAAAAAATATGATGGGAAATATGGTCCGGTGTATTATGCGGAAACAGATTATAGAAAATTCTATTTCACCGATGGGATGAAAATGTATTCTGATAAGATTGCGAAATTTGTATGTCGTTGTGAAAAGGAGACAAAAGGAAAGGTTTCGCAAAGAATTAGCAAGAGTTATCCTAGGATATATGTAGATGAGATTCAAGACTTGGCGGGATATGATTTAGACATAATAAAAAGCCTATTGCAAGCGGAATGTGATGTGACAATGGTAGGGGATCCTAGACAGGTAACATATCATACGCATAACGAAGCAAAGTATAAGAAGTATGCAGATGGTAAGATGGAAGAATTTATTAGAAGTGAATGTAAAAAAATAGATTGCATTATTGATAAAGAGACTTTGAATGATTCTTACAGAAATAACCAAAGTATATGTTCATATTCATCGCAGTTGTATGAAGAATATGGCGAAACTGGAACAAAGCAATTTGATATTACTGGACATGACGGAGTTTTTTTGGTGAGACCAGATGATGTTGATGCATATTTAGAAAAATTTAAACCAATGCAACTAAGAGAGAAGAGAACAATAAAAGTGAATGACGGATATGCAGTAATAAATATGGGTGAAGCTAAGGGATTGACATATGATAGAGTCCTTATTTATCCAACCAGTACAATGAGAAAGTGGATGATGGATCATTCAAAAAAATTACAACCGAAAACAAGATCTCAATTCTATGTTGCAATAACAAGAGCAAGATATAGTGTAGGAATTGTTTTTGATTATGATGAGAAAACAAATATTGAAGGTGTAGAAAAGTTTCTATAAGTTGGCAAAAGTGTTGTATATTAAGTGGATAATAACAAAAAAACTATGTATTTTTGAATTAAGATATATGTGAAGTGATGTAAATACATTTGGGGTTTTAATCAGTACATTGAGTTTATTTCCATAATGATATTATGAAGTGTTTTCTGTAATACAGTAAGCTTTGTTAACATATTAGGGAAGTGAGATGTATATATTTACTAACCTTAGTGTTTGGATAGAAATTTAGAAGATTGTTGAAAGTATAAACGATAACGCAATAGTGGCATAGATATTTGCCATGTAACAATATGATAAAGACGAGAGGTATACAGTATGGGACTAAGTTCTTTGACAAGATATAATCTTTTTATGGAAAGCGGAGATTTAATAGAAAGTGGTGAGGGAATAGTACGCTTTAGGGATTATCTATCGGTTAAGAATATGTATTATGATTCTGCACGACTTTTACGTGGCTTTGAAGACATAATTAACAATGGGGAGAGAATGCCACAAATGGAAGAATACCAAGCAATGTTTGATCGCAATGTAAAAGAAGTCCAAAATTTAGTTTTCGTGCATAGAGTAACAAATCAAATACAACAGCAAATGAGTAAAAAAATGGAAAAAGAACAGTCTTTTTCCAACTTATTTAAAACATATTTTAAATACTTATTAAAGGCTATTGCAGATTATCAAGAAGAAGTTATAGAAACTAATTTTATTGAAATTTCGGATGATGAAAGCATTCGTACCGCGAGAAAGAAAACCTTTTTATCATACGCATATTACGACAAGGGATTAACTCAAGCTTTGTTTTACTATTTTTGGCGTCGCTCTGGATTATTATATGTTAATTGGATGTGGGATGGAGTAAATAATCACAGTTCCGTCACCAAAGAGAAATTGGAAGAAGCTTTAAAAGATAGCAATCAGTTTTTGTTTCTGAGAACGACAAATAGTGAGTTGCGGATTCGTGGTAATAATAGCATTCGCCAATGGTGTGCTTGGGAAATTGGGAATTTTTACACAAAGCATAAAGAAGAAAAATATTACACAAGCTTTTATGATAAAATAGAGCCAAGAAATGACATCTTAGATACATTTAGACCGATGAAAGAAGTAGTTCTAGGAGAGATACGATGAAAGTATTATTTTGTACGATGAGATATAACTGGCATTACATATTTATTACAAGCAACAAAATTACTGCATCCCTCTTTTCTGTTTGGGGATTCGTTACATTAGTTACACCAACAGACATTATGTTAAATTGTATTGATAATGTAGTTATGCGAATGATTGTAGCTGTGTTTATTTTGATGGTAATCTATTTTGCCATAGTGATAGGTGTCACAATATATACTAAGCAAAGAAAACAAGTGAAAATTTTTGATCTTCACTCAAATCATTCGCTGTTTGTAGAATATGGGGATTTATTTAATAATGGAAATCCAAATGAAAAGAAGAACATTGTTTTTGCTGGGAATAGATGCTTTGACACGATAGTAGATGATGACTTAGTAGGATCAAAAAAAATTCATGGTTTGGCATTAGAACGAATATATAAGCAAAACAACAGAGATTCTGATACAGTCTCAAATGAAATACAAAACAATTTGTTATTGCATGGATATAAGTATACGAATATTAAACAAAAAGAAAAGCGAAGTGGAAACTTGCGTCGATATGATATCGGATCGGTTGCTGAAATAAAGGGCCTCAACAATGAACAGTATTTTATCTTAGGACTGACATATTTTGACAATGAATTAAGAGCCCATGTCGAAAAAGAAGACTATATAAAAGCGATAGCTTCTTTAGTAAAATATATTTCAGAACGTTCTCAAGGCTTTCCTACATATATGCCTGTAATTGGAACGGGAGGGGCTGATGTGGGCAGTGCAAATGACTTAGCTGTCTATATTGTTAAAACAATTGAACTTTTTAAGGATAAAATAGATTGTGATATACATATTGTTGTAAGGGATAAAGAAGAAAAAATAGGTTTGATGAACCTAAAAATGTTATAGGGAGGGACCACACATGAACAGAACAGGTACATATGTTGCTTTTGATGGGCAAGGAACTACAGATCCTACAGAAAGCGATATTCATTATTTTAACTTGCTGAAGGCATGGAATAGATTAGGAAGTATAGATTTCAAGTTTACTAATTCACATGAAAAAACTTATCAAGTGCGGGATAGCTCATCAAAGGCAACGCTTTTTAACAGATTGGAAACTAGATTATCAGCAAGTAAGAATTTTCTTTTGATTATAACGGATAAGACAAATTATGATAGAGGAATTCTTAATTGGGAAATTGAAAAAGCCGTTGATTATTATGAGTTACCAATCATAATAGCGTATCCAGGGTATTCTAAGATTGGGGCACCTTCAGAATTGAATACCATGTGGCCAAAATCCTTAGCGGAACGAATACAAAATGGAAATGCCCATTGTATACATATACCTTTTAAAAAGGAACTGATTTTTGACGCGATTAATCAGTTTTCTGTTGTTAATTCAAAGTATCCTAAGGGGGGTGCTTTGGGGTGTTACTCAGACGAAGCGTATAAAAGTTGGGGGATTGTTTAGTAACGTGAAAATGCCCTTCAGCTTACATTCTGTTTTGGATACAATAGTTTTGTAATATCAAGATTAAAAATCGCATCAAGATGATACAATTTTGTGATTGAATAACACCATATTTATTAAAAAACAAACAGGAAAAAGAGTTTGCATGAGACTGGTACTAACGATTAGTACCACAAAACTTTTTCTTGCAGAAATATTGGATGTAGATTATAATTTCCATAGGTGGACAAGCAAACCGACAGAAAATTATTCTGTGAGTAGTAAAAGAAACCTGCAAGCCACCTGAACTACACACAATAATGAAAAAATGCAATGGTACTGGATTGGTACTAAAAATATGTGAAACGAAAAATAACGTGTGGAAAAAGTATAGATTATCAATACAAAACAGTATAGATAACCACATTAAAATAACCTACATCAAACCAAACTTTGCGAGTTTGAATAAAAAAATGGAGCTCGGAAATCCAGCATTTATGCGGGTTTCCGGGCTCTTGTTGTGTGGTTTGAGTGCAGATTGAGTACAAAATATCAGGAAATGTGAAGCCCAAAAGAGCAAAATAGTAATGCATTTCCTTGATGTTTAATCTGCTCTTATATAGTTTTTTTAACAGTGAAATTTGTTGTTAAAAATTTTGTTTTACCCGATAATGACATTTGAGTGTCTTCATAAGGGAAATTATTTACATATTCCTCGTTCATTGGTGGCTTATGCTTGAATATAAGAGCGGCTTCAGCTCTTATTCTGTCATCGCCGCTGATGGGAGCAAATGAATAACACAAAGTTTCATTTGCCGTTAGTTTTTTCTTCCAATCATCCAATCTATCATGAGCAGCTATTCTGTCATGTACATTTGTAGATTCACCAATGTAAAGCATTTTCTTGATTGAAACAGTATGCTCGGTTGCGTTATATGTACATGTATATACGCAATATATACCGGATTGACGAGGAATACTGTCTTTATTAGCTTCTCTCCAATAACCATCGAAATCTAAAGTGATTTTTTTCATAATGTATTTTCTCCTTGTTAGCGTAAATACGCTTGAATCTTAGTTTGTAGTTACAAATCTATTGAAAAACTAGATCAAAAGAGCAATTTACGTGTCAATATCTCTCCTTTCCCATAAATGGTTTGTGCCAAAAATCATTGACTAACGCTCTCAAACAAGGTATGATAAGACTGTCGAGGAATTAACAACCTAATTCAAGAGGATGTTGATTTTTGAAAAGGTCTTGAAGGCAGTTATGTGCTATCAAGGTCTTTTTCTTTTGAAATAGTTAATTTTCAGCAGAAAGACTTTCTATTAAATCAGACAGAGATTCTTCGTTGTTAGCATTTTCTGCTTTCCGAATTTTTACAATGCTTTCTAGGCGTGCTCCCATTTTTTTGTTTATTTTAAGTGCGGTTTCCAACTTTTCTAAAGAACCTTCATCTGCAGTAGCCAAGAGAAGTTTGGTTGCTGTCATGTATTTTTGAACGGCTTTATCAAAAGTAAGAGAAGAAAATAAGTTATGGAAGTCTTCGGCTTTGGCATGTTCTCCGTTGTTAGCTTTTTCAATCTCTCTTTGGTGTTTTGAATTTTGAACTAGCATTTCTCGAACTGTGTCGTTAAGCGCTTCGTCATAGAAAAACTCAGGACCAATTCCATAAAATAAGGATAATTTCTCTAGGCTAGCACTAGAGGCCTTTTTATCTTCTTGATTTTCCCAGTTAGAAATTGTTGCACGATTAACATTTATTGCTTTAGCAATTTCTTCTTGTGTAATTCCGTATATTTCTCGAATATTTTTTAAATTATTCATATGTACAACCTTCCTTTTGACATAATATAACATGTTCTTCGCCATTTGTCAACTAAAACATGTTGCAAATCGAAACACAACAAAATACAATAAAAGACAACATCACAGGCGACAATATTTTGAAATAGAAATTGTTTTTTTTGTTTCTCTATATAGTAACGTTGGATAAATCCATTATTTGGGTATGAATGAATAAAGCAGAATGCAAATTTAACAATTGGTACTTACATTCTGCTTTATTATTTATGCATAAGAATTTCGGTCTCATTTTGTGGGAAGAAATCTTTCTATTTTTCCGTTTATACAGATCAATAAAATAGTGCAATTGGATGTAAAATATAAATTTTGTCTTTTTCTTTAAAGAGATTAAGCATAATTTGGTTTATAGTAGAATAAAAGCCAGCAAAGTCATTAGTTTGTGGAGGTGCATCTTCTGCTGAAATGATATTTGTAATATATCCTAATATAGAAATGTTTCCACCATACTTAAAGGCAATGATTTCAGGAGCATCTCTAAAATTTTTATCATCCAAAGGAATAAGCATGTCTTCGGTCATAATAAACCTATTGTAAGGTATGGTGTTACGTATAACTTCAATTGTTTTTGCAGTATCCTTTCTTTCTGGTTCGGCATTGCTAATGGTGGTTTCTAATTCTTTAATCTGTTCCTTGATTTGTTTGACCTGTTCCTTTACATCCGGAGGTAATTGGGAACCTTTAGGCATAGTAGCTTTTAATTGCCGAATCATTTCATCCATTTGCTTTTTGTTTTGCTCATTTGAAAATTTAATTGCTCCATTTTCGGAAAAAAGTTTCTGAAGATATTCGAAATCGAGGAATGTAGGATGTTCGTTTAGTAGTATAATATCTCCAATAGATTGGGGGGATTCAACTAAAAGATGATCTGAAGTCATATACTCAAATACTTTATCGAAAGCATAGTCATGCAATACTTTTTCCTGAACATTTTTGACCAATTTTGAAGTTGCTTCTGTATCTGAATCGGTTGTTTGGATATCTCCCTTTAATGAGGCCCCTATGCCAATTACTTTGGCACTTAAATCGCCAGTGATATCAGATGTTGTATCTAACTGTGATGATACAGTATCTGTAATTTCTTTTTCTTTGCCTTTTTTCGTTAATAACCCTTTTTCAATCTGAGCAAGAAATGAATTGATTGAATCTTCATCATAATATAAAAAACGTCTCATAAAAGCCTCCTTTATTGGGACAGTAATTGTAGTTGATTTCTCTGCAATTCTAATTCTACTTTCTCTTTAGTCTCTGCTATTTCATCTATAGCTACCTGTGTTGCTTCATTTGGATTATCCCCAGCAGATTTCAATGCACCCTGATAGATGTAATTCATTTTCTCCCATTTTAACAGGTCATTGAATACTTTATAACTTCTGATATTGAGTAAAGCATCCTGTAAAGCAAGCGTATGTGCTTTCCCTCTGCTGTTATATCCGATTTCGAGATAAGAGGAAAGCACCAGATTCAGATGGATAGACACAGTATTGTCCTTTAATAAATTATCATCTCCACGCTCCCCGCTGATCTGGAGGATGCCGGAATTGCAAAGAACCATAAGTACACCCATCAGATCACCGACTGTTTCCAGACGAAGTCCGGCAGTGTCACTGCCATTCAAAGCATTATAACTGACACCGAGTGCAGCTGCAATTTTCTCTAACTGAGGAGGTTGTGGCTGCATTTTATTTGTTTCGTATTTTCGGATAGAAACCGGATGGATGCCGGTCAGCTCAGCCAGTTTATCTTGCGTGATTCCGATTTGCTTTCTGCAGTATTTGATTTTTTCTCCTATGGTCATGCTTATCGCCCTCCATGTATCGAGATGGCTACATTATACCATGTTTGAAAAAATTTTTCTACTGGCATTTCAAAATACTTGACAATAGCGAAGTCGCTACATATAATGGGAATATAAAAAGTAGCGACAACGCTATGAAAAGAAAAGGAGGATGCATATATGGAAGAAAACAACAAGATTTATATTACTGCAAATGAACTCGCAGAAATGCTGGGTGTTTCTGTAGGTCATGCTTACAAGTTGATTCGTAAGCTGAATCAGGAACTGGAAAAAGAGGGATTTCTGGTGATTGCGGGCAAAGTTCCAAGACGCTATTTTGAAAAACGTTGGTATGGTTTCAGTGTGTAGGAGTTGGTCGAATGAAAGCGGAAAAAGACAAGAAAACAGGAAAATGGTTGATTCAGTATCGTTATACGGATTGGCAAGGAAAACGTCGGAAATCTACCAAAAGAGGTTTTGCGACCAAAAGAGAGGCGGAGGAATGGCTTCGAAATTTCCTTATTACGCAAAAAGCGGATTTTGATATGAAGTTTGCGGATTTTTGGAAGATGTATTGTGCAGATATGGAAACTCGCCTGCGGGAGCATACCATGAGAACGAAAAAGTATATTGTGGAGCTGAAAATTCTCCCGTATTTTGGGAATAAGCGGGTAAATGATATTACTGCAGCTGACATCCGGCAATGGCAGAATGAGTTGATTAAAATGGGGTATTCACCCACTTATCTGAAAACAATCAATAACCAGTTGAGTGCAATTTTTAATTATGCGGTTCGATATTATGATTTGAAAAGTAATCCCTGTGCAAAAGCCGGAAGCATGGGTAAGAGTAAGGCAGAAGAAATGGATTTCTGGACAGGAGAGGAGTTTAGGAGGTTTATCGACAGTGTTATGAACAAAAGGCTTTCTTATATGGCATTTATGACTTTGTACTGGACGGGAATGCGTTTGGGAGATGATGATGATAAAATAAGACTAAATCAACGGAAACCCAGTAAATACAAGGGGTTGAGGCGATTTGGTCCTGAAAAAAACTTGCAACGAATCAACAAATTTATGAAGGAAATGATTTCTTTGACGTGACAATCGGAAATGTGCCATTTGGTGCATACAAGGTCAATGACCGTCAGTATGATCGCTTCAATTTCATGATTCATGATTACTTTCTTGCCAAAACGATAGATCAGTTACGTCCAGGTGGTGTGGCTGCTCTGATCACAACAAAGGGAACTATGGACAAGGCATCACCAGAAGTTCGAAAATATCTGGCAGAGAGGGCAGATCTGTTGGGAGCAATCCGACTGCCCAACACAGCTTTTAAGGCAAATGCAGGAACAGAAGTCAGTGCTGATATTTTGTTTT
>OLQB01002968.1_pt1 | contig 10516 bp, 8 predicted proteins | sample 1672681 | NCBI WGS metagenome assembly OLQB01 (sample SAMEA3136713, study PRJEB25190) | human gut metagenome | reverse complement strand
CGCCGCAACAGCGAGTTTGGCCGCGTGTATGCCCGCGGCAAGTCCTATGTAAACCCGGCGCTGGTGCTGTATGTGCTCAAGACCCGCGGCAAGAAGACCCGCGTGGGCCTGACAGCCACCAAAAAGATCGGCCATGCCGTCCAACGCAACCGCGCCCGCCGCGTGATGAAGGCTGCCATTGATGAGCATCTGGATCAGAACATCGGCGGCTATGATCTGGTGTTCGTGGCCCGGGGCATGACCCCCCGCCTGAAGAGCTGGCAGCTCAGCGAAGTGGTGGCCAGGCTCTTTGCCCAGGCTGGCCTGCCCGACAAGGCAAAGCAGCCGGGCGCAAAGCCCCCTGCCACGGTCCCGCCCGCAGACCGGGCCGCAAAACAGTGAATCCCGTCTCCCGTGTCTGCCGGAATGCGCTCTGTGCGCCCATCCGGTTCTACCAGCGCTTTATCAGCCCGGGGCTGGGCCGCAACTGCCGCTTTACCCCCACCTGTAGCCAGTATGGCATAGAAGCCATCCAGACCCATGGCTGCATCAAGGGCTTGCTGCTCACCGCCTGGCGCATCGCCCGGTGCAACCCGCTTGGCCGGTGGGGCTTTGACCCGGTGCCGCCCAAGGGCCGCTGGGTGAGCCCGGAGCGGAGACTGTCCCCGGCAAAGCTGTTCCGGGGGCGGCACGGTTAAGCAGCGTGCTTATGATACACGGCTCCTTTGTACAACCTCTCCGTCATTGCTTCGCAATGCCACCTCCCCTGGTAGGGGAGGCTTTGGCAGCCCGATCCAGTTGACGGTTTTGCCAAGGGCTCCCCTATTAGGGGAGCTGGCAACGCCGCAGGCGTTGACTGAGAGGTTTAATCCGTTCTTATGCTTCTTGTGACGCTCCGCACTGTGGGCGGGGTGTCCTTCTCATAAAAATCTAAACGTCCCGCACCACAGGCGGGGCAGAATGGACGAAACTATGAATCCTTTGTACATCCTGGGCTGGCCCTTGGGCTATGTAATGGAGTGGATCTACAAGCTGATCCCCAACTACGGCTGGGACATCATCCTGTTCACCCTGCTCATCACCGTGATCAAGATCCCCCTCCAGCTCAACCAGCAGAAGAGTATGGCCCGCATGAGCGCTTTTCAGCCCATGGTGGCCGAGATCCAGAAAAAGTACCGCGACAAGCCCGAAAAGCAGCAGGAAGAGCTGATGAAGCTGCAGGAGCAGGGCTACAAGCCCACCGCAGGCTGTATGCCCATGCTGGTCAATTTCCTGGTCATGTTCGGCGTTATCGAGGTGGTGTACCGCCCGCTGCAGCGCATCTTCCACATTGGTGCCGATGCCCTGACCGCCGCAGGTGAGGCCCTGACTGCCATGGGCATCAGCTTTACCACCGTGACCCGCGACACCAACATCATTGCACAGGTCATTGCAGGCGAGAGCACCGTTTCCTCCTGCTTCACCCCGGATCAGGTGGCTACCATCACCGAGTTCGGCCAGCACATGGATTTCTTTGGCATCGACCTGACCCGTGTGCCCCAGTACAGCCTGGCTGCAGAGAACCTGCCCCTGCTGATCCTCCCGGTCCTGGCGATCGTGACCATGTTCCTGTCCACCCACATCAGCATGAAGGCCAGCGGCCAGGAGATGCAGGGCAGCATGAAGCTGACCATGTATATGATGCCGCTGATGTACGTCTTCTTCTGCTTCACCGTGCCCAGCGCTTTCTCTCTGTACTACGTTGTTTCCAACATCCTGATGACCGTGCAGAGCCTGTTGATGAAGAAGATCTATGACCCTGAGAAGATGAAGGCAGAGGTCGCCGCCGAGATGGCTGCCCGCAAGAAGGAGCAGAAGCGCGGTGTAAAGAGCACCACCATCAAGGTCACGGATGAAAAGACCGGCGAGGTCGTGGAGAAAAATATCTCCGCCAGCGAAATGAACAAGCGCCGCCTGGAGTATGCCCGCAAGCTGGATGAGGAGCGCTATAAGGACGAGCGCACCGTTCCGCTGAGCGAGCTGGAAAACAAGAAGGAGGATTGACGGTTATGATCCGTACTCAGGAAGCGACCGGCAAGACGGTCGATGAAGCCCGCGCAAAAGCCTGCGCCCTGCTGGGCGTGCAGGCCGACGACCTGAATGTGAGCTATGAAGTGCTCGAAATGCCCCAGAAAACTGGTTTTCTGGGCCTGAAGACCACCCCCGCCAAGGTGCGTGTGAGCGTGGAAGAGCCCGATGCCCCGGCCGCTCCCGTGGTGGAGGAGAAGGTAGAGCCTGAGGTGAAGCCTGTTGTGGAGGAAACTCCCGCTGAGGAACCCAAGGCCGAGGAGCCTGCCGCTGCCCCTGTGGCAGAGGAGGCCGCTCCTGCTGAGGAGATTGCTGACCCCGCCGCAGAGGGTGAGGAGCCGGAAGTTCCCATCAACATCGAAGAGAACGCCAAGGTCAAGGCTGCTGTGGAGTACCTGCAGGAAGTCATTGCCAAGATGGGCGTGGAGAACGTGACCTTCAGCGCCGTGCAGAAGGGCGAAGCCACCATCATCCGTCTGGACGGTGAAAAGCTGGGTGCCCTCATCGGCCGCCGTGGCGAGACCATGGAGAGCCTGTCCTATCTGGCAAGCCTTGTGGCAAACCGTCTGGAGGGCGATTACATCAAGCTGGGTCTGGACGTTGCAGGTTACCGCGACAAGCGCGAGAGCGACCTGACTGCACTGGCACAGCGCATTGGCGCCAAGGTGCGCAAGACCGGCCGCAGCTTTGCCATGGAGCCCATGAACCCCTACGAGCGCCGCATCATCCACTCTGCCATCAGCAAGATGGAGGGTGTGCGCAGCGAGAGCAAGGGCGAGGGCCGTGACCGCCGCGTGGTCATCTACTCCACCGCACCGGATGCCCAGACCGAGAATACCTACGGCGAGCGCCGTGGCCGTGGCGGCAACCGGAATGGCCGTCGTCCCGGCGGCAGCCGCAACGGCGGTTATCGCGGCGAGCGCCGCAGCAATGGCGGCTACCGTGGCAGCCGCAGCGGTGCACCCCGCGGCCCGCGTTCGTCCAGTGTGCCGGAGCGCACCTACGCCCCCCGCGACGCCGAGAGTGCAGCACCCGTAGCACCCAAGCGCACCGAGCGCGTGGACGATTTTGCAGATTTCAGCTTCGGCAAGATCGAGCTGTAATAGCGAAAATATTTTTGAAGCAACAGGACCGGACAGCCCGCAGGCTGTCCGGTCTTGTGTTTTTAAAGTCATTCTTCTCAAAATTTGGAGAAACTGCCTGTTTTTTGCCGAAATTTTTCTCTCAAATGGCAATTGTAAAACAATTGGTCGAGGATTTATACTGTAGTCAAGGGCGTTCTGTTCGTGAAGAACAGACAGAATGATGAAAAGAGAGGTAATCGACTATGTCCCAGAACAAGATTTCCCGCCGCAGCTTCCTGCGTGGTGCAGGGGCATCTGCGACCATCGCAGCCGCCAGCTGCATGGCACCCTCTGCAGCCGCCTGTGACATCAAGTCCCTGTGGAGCATGGATCTGCAGATCCTTGCCACCAGCGACACCCACGGCAAGTTCGACCCCTGGGATTACGCCGCCAACAAGGCAGATGCTTCCGGCAGCGTGGCCCAGCAAGCGACCGCCATCAAGCAGTGCCGCACCCGGAACACGCTGGTGGTGGATGCAGGCGATACCATTCAGGCCAACTCCGCAGAGCTGTTCCTGAACGATGACCTGCATCCCATGGTCGCTGCCATGAATGCCATCGGCTATGATATCTGGACCACCGGCAACCATGAGTACAACTACGGCATGGATGTGCTGAAAAAGGTCATGGGACAGCAGAAGGCCAAGGTGCTCACCGGCAACGTTTACGCACCGGATGGCACCCCGCTGGCCGACGGCTACACCATCATCAAAAAGGGCACCGTCAAGATCGGCGTCATTGGCATGGTCACCCCCAACATCATTCGCTGGGATGCCAAGAATCTGGAGGGCTGGAAGGTCACCAACCCTGTGGACGAGAGCCGCAGGATCATCGATAAGATCAAGGATCAGGTGGATGTGCTGATCGGCGTCATGCACATGGATACCGAGAACGAGTACGGCGTCTATGGCTCCGGCGTCACCGATCTGGCAAATGCCTGCCCCGAGTTCGACGTCATCGTGGGCGGCCACGGCCACAGGAGCATCCCCAACATGATGATCAACAACGTGCTGGTGGTGGAGAACAAGAACGCCGGTGCCACCCTGTCCGAGATCCACGTCTATCTGGAGCGCCAGCTGGACGGCAAGTGGAAGGTCGTGAACCGCACCTCGGAGAACCTGCAGATCAAGGAGTACGAACCCGATCCGGAGCTGACCGCTCTGCTGGCTCCCTACGACACCCGCGCCAAGGAAGACGCGGTCACCCCCATCGGCGAGCTGAAGGGCGGCGATCTGGCCCCCGAAAACGAGATCGACTGCCTGCCGCAGGCCATGGTGCAGGACACCGCTCTGCTGGACTTCATCAACGAAGTGCAGATGTACTACACCGGTGCGCAGGTCTCCGCAACGGCCCTGACCTCCATGACCTCCCAGATGCGCGCAGGCACCATCCGCAAGTGCGATATGGCCAGCATCTACACCTACCAGAACACCCTGTACAAGCTGCAGATGACCGGCGAGCAGCTGCGCCGCTTTATGGAGTGGTCCGCAGCCTTCTTCAAGACATGGAAGCCGGATGAAGTGACCATCGCCTTTGACCCCTCGGTGCGCTACTACCTGTACGATGCTTTTGAGGGCGTCAACTACGAGCTGGACGTCTCCAAGGAGCCGGGCCACCGCATCAAGAACCTCAAGTGGCCGAACGGCAAGGCCGTGAAGGACACCGACACCTTTGTTGTGGCAGTGAACAACTACCGTGCCACCACCCAGCTGCTGACGGCTGCGGACATCTTCCTGCCCGGTGAGGATCTGCCCAAGCTGCTGGAGATCGATGTGCGCGGCGATGTGGGCGGCATCCGCGAGCTGCTGGGCGAGTACATCCGCACCGTGAAGGGCGGCACCATCGAGCCGCATGTGAACAACAACTGGAAGATCGTGGGCAACAACTGGAAGGCCGCCGATCACCAGAAGGCTGTGCAGCTGCTGCGCGAAGGCAAGCTGGCCCTGAATGAGAATGCCGATGCACGCACGCTGCCCGGCAAGGCCATCACCACGGCAGAGATCGCCAAGTTCTAAAAATCAGTTTCCTGTAAAAAGGGGCTTTCCGTGTTGGGACGGAAAGTCCCTTTTTTGTGTGAGAAACGGGCGGATTTTCAACCGTTTCCCGGGAATTGGTTGAAAAAACAGTACCATTCCGCAGCATTTCGTGGTACAATGAAACTGTATTGGTCTCGCTGCTGTGGGCAGATGGGAGCAAGCGGCCAGATCGGGCGCGGAAAGGAAGCCAGAAAAAACCATGCAGGAAGCGACCATTGCAGCAATTGCAACAGCACCGGGTGCGGGCGGCATTGCCGTGGTGCGGCTCTCCGGTGCGGAGAGCTATCAGGTGGCGGCCCGGGTGTTCCACCCGGCAAACCCGGCAAAAAAAGTGGAAGAGGCCAAGGGCTACACCGCGCTGTTCGGGCATTTCGTGGACAGGGAAGAAGCCTTTGACGAGGGCGTTGCCCTGTTTTTCCGCGCGCCTCACAGCTATACCGGCGAGGATGTGGTGGAGCTTTCCTGCCACGGCGGAAATGCGGTGGCGCGGCGGCTGGTGGAAGCCTGTCTTGCAGCAGGCGCACAGCCTGCCGCCCCCGGCGAGTACACCCGCCGCGCCTTTTTGAACGGCAAGCTGGGTCTGACGCAGGCGGAAGCGGTCATGGACCTGATCTCGGCAGACGGGCGGCAGGGGGCAGCGCTGGCAAACGCCGCGCTGGGCGGTGCGCTGGCGAAAAAGATCAACGCTCAGAAAGCCCAGCTGACCGCTCTGCAGGCGCATCTTGCCGCTTGGGTGGACTTCCCGGAGGAGGATGTGCCGGAGCTGGACCCCGCCCACCTGCGCACCGTGCTGGGCGCAGTGCGGGAGGAACTGGACGGCCTTATCCGTAGTTACGATGCCGGTGCGGTGCTGCGCGAGGGCGTGGACTGCGCCATCGTGGGACGCCCCAACGCGGGTAAGTCCACCTTGCTCAATCTGCTGGCAGGGTTCGACCGTGCCATCGTCACCCCGGTGGCGGGCACCACCCGCGATGTGGTGGAGCAAGCGGTGCAGCTGGGAGATATCCGGCTGAACCTTTTTGACACCGCCGGTCTGCGGGAGACTGAGGACGCCATCGAGGCCGAGGGTATCCGCCGCAGCTGGAAAAAACTGGAAGAAGCCGGGCTGATCTTAGCCGTCTTTGACGGCTCCGAGCCGCCCAGCCGGGAGGACTTGGCGCTGGCGCAGCGCTGCGCCGGTCGCCCCGCCATCGCCCTTGTCAACAAGGAGGACAAGCCCACCCGGTTTGATGCAGAGCTCATCGCCCCCTATTTTGCCATGGTGCTGCCGGTCTGCTGCCGGGAAGAGGGGAGCCGCAAGGTCATCGCCGCTGCGGTGGCGCGGCTGCTGGGCACGGGCAGCATCGACCCCCACGCCGCCAGCCTGTCCGGGCAGCGGCAGCTTTCTGCTGCCCTCCGCGCCCGGGACGCCGTAGCCGGTGCACTGGATGCCGCCGCAGGCGGCTTTGGGCTGGATGCCGTTTCGGTCTGCGTGGATGATGCGCTGGACGCGCTCTGCGACCTGACCGGCGAAAACGCTTCGGAAGCCGTCATCGAACAGGTGTTCGAGCGGTTCTGTGTGGGGAAATAAATTCAAATCATTGATTAGAGGAAACCCGAAAGTATATGAACCACTTAGGAGAATATGATGTCATCGTCATCGGCGCTGGCCATGCGGGCATCGAAGCCGCCCATGCAGCTGCTGTGCTGGGCGCAAAAACGGCTGTCTTTACCATGAGTCTGGACGCCATCGGCAATATGCCCTGCAACCCCAGCATTGGCGGCACTGCCAAGGGCACGCTGGTGCGGGAGGTGGACGCGCTGGGCGGCGTGATGGGTCTGGCGGCAGACGCCACCTATCTGCAAAGCCGGATGCTGAACAAGGGCAAAGGCCCCGCCGTGCACGCACTGCGGGTGCAGACCGACCGCCGCCGCTACAACGAGTACATGAAGCACGCGCTGGAACAGACCCCGGGGCTTGCCATCCATCAGGCTGAGGTGGTGGCGCTGGAAGTGGAAAACGGCCATGTGAAGGGCGTTGTCACCCAGCTGCACGGCGAATACACCGCAAAGTGCGTGGTGCTTGCCACCGGCACGAACCTCGGCGGCAAAATTTTTGTGGGCGATGCATGGTATGCCTCCGGCCCGGATGGGATGCACGCCGCCAACGCCCTGACCGACAGCCTGAAAGCTGCCGGTCTGCCGCTGCGCCGGTTCAAGACCGGCACCCCTGCCCGGGTGCACCGCCGCAGCATTGATTTTTCCAAGCTGGAATGCCAGCCCGGCGACCCGGACAGCGAATTGCAGCCCTTCAGCTTCCTGACCGATGCACCCATGCACAACAAGGTGGAATGCTGGATCGCCTACACGAACCCTGAGACCCACAAGATCATTCTGGATAACATCCAGCGCAGCCCGCTGTACGGCGGCATGATCGAGGGTGTCGGCCCGCGCTACTGCCCCTCCATCGAGGACAAGGTGGTGCGCTTCTCCGGCAAGGACCGTCACCCGCTCTTCGTAGAGCCCTGCGGCGAGAACACCGAGGAGATGTATTTGCAGGGTGCATCCAGCAGCCTGCCGGAGGACGTGCAGAACGCCTTTTACCACAGCATCAAAGGCTTTGAGCATCTGGAGATCATGCGCCCCGCCTACGCCATCGAGTACGACTGCGTAGACCCCACCAGTCTGGAAGCCACGCTGGAAAGCAAGGTGGTGCGGGGTCTGTACGGGGCAGGGCAGTTCAACGGCACCTCCGGCTACGAGGAAGCCGCCGCGCAGGGTCTGCTGGCGGGTCTGAACGCCGCCCGCAACGCGCTGGGCTTAGAGCAGCTGGTGCTGCCCCGGCACACCAGCTATCTGGGCACGCTGGTGGATGACCTTGTCACCAAGGGCGTCATGGACCCCTACCGCATGATGACCAGCCGCAGCGAGTACCGGCTGACCCTGCGGCAGGACAACGCCGACCAGCGCCTGACCCCCATCGGCAGGGAATACGGCCTTGTGCAGGATGACCGCTGGGCAAAGTACCAGCACACCCAGCAGATCTTGGAAGCCGAGCGCCGCCGCCTGCACGAAGCGCATCTGCGCACCGCCGACCTGCGCGCCGCCATGGAGGCCGCCGGTCTTGCCCCCGCCGCCGAGGGCGGCATTGCGGAAGAGCTGCTGCGCCGCCCCGAGATCAGCTACCCGCTGGTGGCGGGCATCATCGGCTGGGGAGAGGAGATCACCCCCATGCTGGCGGAGCGGCTGGAGACCGAGATCAAGTACGCCGGTTACATTGCCCGACAGGACAGGATGATCCGGGAGGTGGCACGCCACGAAAAGACCCTCATCCCGGAGGATTTCGAGTATGCCGCCCTCACCGGCCTGACGCTGGAAGCCCGGGAAAAGCTTGCCCGCATCCGTCCCCGCAATCTGGGGCAGGCGGGGCGCATCCCCGGCGTTTCGCCCTCCGATGTGGCGCAGCTGAGCATCGCACTGGCAGGGAAACAACAAAAATAATACGAATTTGCGATAAAATAAACGATTGCGCTACCCCAACCACCTGACAGAAAGGAAAACACTATGATCGACAAACAGCGGTTGGAGGAAAAGTGTTCCACATGGAACATTGCCCTCACCGGCACCCAGCTGGATCAGCTGGATGCCTTTGCCCAGATCCTTGTAGACTACAACCAGAAGGTCAACCTGACCGCCATTACCGACCCGGAGGGCATCGAGGACAAGCATTTCCTCGACAGCCTGCTGTTTGCCAGCCAGCCGGAGGTTGCCGGGCGCATGGTAGACGTGGGTGCCGGGGCAGGCTTTCCGGGCATCGTGACCAAGATCTTCAAGCCGGAGCTGGAGCTGACCCTGATGGAGCCCACCGGCAAGCGGGTGGATTTTTTGAAGTACGCCTGCGCCCAGCTGGGTTTGACCGGGGTGGAGTTTGCCAAGGAGCGCGCCGAGGAAGCCGCGCGCAAGGTGTGGCGGGAGCAGTTTGATCTTGCTTCTGCCCGCGCCGTGGCAGCCCTGCCCATGCTGGCAGAATACTGCCTGCCGCTGGTGAAGGTGGGTGGCAACTTCCTTGCCATGAAGGGTGCATCCGGGGAAGAGGAGCTGACCGCCGCCCGGGGTGCTATCAAAAAGCTGGGCGGCGAGTACCGCGAGACCCGCACCCTGCACCTGCCCGGCGGCGACACCCGCACGCTGATTTTGTGCAAAAAGATTTCGCAAACTCCGACAGCATACCCCAGAAACGGCGGTAAAATTGCAAAAAGCCCGCTGAAATAACGCATAACTTGACGCAACCTGTAAGACCCTGCCGAACGAAATTTCTGGCGGGGTCTTTCTTTGTGTGCTACACTGAAGCTGAACAGGTTTTCCACGATTTCCCGGAGAAATGTGGAAAAACCGAAGGCTTATTTCACAGGAAAGGGGCAGCATCATGTTTGAACGCAAGAAACCGTCCGGGAAATTACTCTCTCTGCCCATCGACCAGATCCACCCATCGCCCTTTCAGGCGCGGAAAAGCTTTGACGAGCAGGAGCTGACGGCGCTGGCGCAGAGCATCCGGGAGAACGGTCTGCTCCAGCCGGTCACGGTGCGCAGGGCAGCAGAAGGCTACGAGCTGGTGGCAGGGGAGCGGCGGCTGCGCGCCTGCCAGCTGGCAAAGATGACCACCATCCCCGCCATCCTGTGCAGCTACGCCGACGACCGCACCGCTGCGCTGGGTTTGCTGGAAAACATCCAGCGCGCTGATCTGAACCCCTTTGAACAGGCGCAGGGGCTGCGGGATGTGATGGTGCTGTGGGACTGCACGCAGGCCGAAGCCGCCAAGCGTCTGGGCATGGCACAGCCCACCTTTGCCAACAAGCTGCGGCTTTTGCAGCTGACGGCAGACCAGCGGCAGTTTGTGCTGGACAACAACCTCACCGAGCGCCACGCCCGCGCGGTGCTGCGCCTGCCGGAGAACCGCCGCAGCGAAGCGCTCATCACCATCGCCAAGCGCCGCCTGAACGCCCGCCAGACCGACAGTTACATCGAGCAGCTGCTGAACAGCCCGCCCAAGGCCGGGCACCGCATCTCCATGGTGCGGGACGTGCGCATCTTTGTCAATACCATCGACCACGCCATCCGGCTGATGACCGACAACGGCGTGCCCGCCACCGCCCACCGGGAAGAGAAGGACGGCTACATCGAGTACACCGTGCGCATCCCCACCGCTGCCGCAGAGAAGTGAATTGTTCCATGTGGAACAGGGGAGGGAAGGTTTCTGCTTGCCGCAAGCGTGCAAAGACGCTCCGCTGGGCCAGAGGCAGGGAGGGGTGTTCCGACTCCCCCCTCCCTACC
>OLQB01002962.1_pt1 | contig 10535 bp, 8 predicted proteins | sample 1672681 | NCBI WGS metagenome assembly OLQB01 (sample SAMEA3136713, study PRJEB25190) | human gut metagenome | reverse complement strand
TGCCTTAATATAATTAAAAATAAGTAGGAGAAAGGATTGCTATATCATGACAATTCGAGAGATTTATAAGAACAGTGAACAATTTTTAAATAAAGAAGTGAAGCTTGGCGGATGGATTCGCAGCATCCGGGGTTCAAAACATTTTGGATTTCTTGTGCTTCATGATGGAACATTTTTTAAACCAATTCAGGTTGTATATGAGGAGAAACTTGAGAATTTTCAGGAGATTTCCAAGATGAATGTTGGAGCGGCGGTGATCGTAGAGGGAACGCTGGTTCCAACTCCGCAGGCAAAGCAGCCATTTGAGATTCAGGCAGCTACCGTTACTTTAGAGGGAGCTTCCGCACCAGATTATCCACTGCAGAAGAAACGTCACAGCTTAGAATATTTAAGAACAATTTCTCATCTTCGTCCAAGAACAAATACATTCCAGGCAGTGTTCCGTATCCGTTCTATGGCAGCGTATGCGATTCACCAGTTTTTTCAGGAGAGGGGATTTGTTTATGTTCATACACCGCTCATTACAGCAAGTGACTGTGAAGGAGCGGGAGAAATGTTCCAGGTTACAACTCTTGACTTAAATAATATTCCAAAAGATAAAGAAGGAAATGTTGATTTTGCACAGGACTTCTTTAACAAACCAACGAATCTGACAGTAAGTGGCCAGCTTAATGCAGAAACATTTGCACAGGCATTCCGCAATACCTACACATTTGGACCAACTTTCCGCGCGGAGAATTCTAATACTGCCCGTCATGCAGCAGAATTCTGGATGATTGAGCCGGAGATGGCATTTGCAGACTTAAAAGATGACATGGAAGTGGCAGAAGCAATGCTTAAATATGTTATTTCCTACGTTATGGAGAATGCGCCTGAAGAAATGGATTTCTTAAACCAGTTTGTAGATAAAGGATTAAAAGACAGGCTGAATCATGTGTTGAATTCTGAATTTGGTCATGTAACTTATACAGAAGCTGTAGAAATCCTTGAAAAACATAACGATAAATTTGAATATAAGGTATCCTGGGGTACAGATTTACAGACAGAACATGAACGTTACCTCACAGAAGAAGTATTCAAACGTCCTGTATTTGTAACCGATTATCCAAAGGAAATCAAGGCTTTCTACATGAAGCTTAACCCAGACGGAAAGACCGTAGCAGCAATGGACTGCCTCGTGCCAGGTATCGGAGAAATCATCGGCGGCAGCCAGAGAGAAGATGATTATGAAATGCTTAAAAAACGTATGGAAGAAGTTGGATTGGACGAAGAAAACTATCAGTTTTACTTAGATCTTCGTAAATACGGTTCCACACATCACTCAGGATTCGGACTTGGATTCGAGAGATGCGTCATGTATCTGACAGGAATTTCTAATATCAGAGATGCGATTCCATTCCCAAGAACAGTGAATAATTGTGAATTGTAATTTGCCGCAGGCAAAGTAGATGCCATCTGGAAATAAAAGAATCTATATTTGTGACTTTAGTTGCAGCGTGTTGAATACTCGCTCTACTCGCTCGTATCCAACACTTGCTCCGAGGCCACAAATATAGGGAATAAGCTTTCTTCGAAGGCGTCTACTTTGCTGCGCAAATCAGAATCTGTCTTTTTTTGCGCTCGTTTTCCGGTATAAACTTCTCATATTTGCATATTTAGTATTATGGCAACTATTTAGCAGTCCTTTTTGTGAAGAATAAAGGATATTTTAGGAGAAAAAGAAAGTAGGGAGAGTGCAATATGTGGAAAAAAGTAAAGCGAATCCTATCATGCATGCTTGCACTAATATTGCTGTTATCGCTGATAGATGGACAGCAGTTTTTTGTACGGGCAGAGAGTGAAGTAAAGGCAACACAGACAGAACAAGCGTCAAATAAGATGGAGGAAACAGAAACTTCTTCTGGAAAGGAAGAAGGGTCGGAAGCAAACAATAAGGAGAATGGCAAACAAGAAGAAGGAACACAAAAGGAAGAACTATCTACAAAGGCAACAGAAAAAACAACGGAAACGAAAAATGAAGATGGAAAGGTGGACAAACCAGACAACTTAAATAAAGAGAATGAAAATAATGGACAGGAAAATGGTGGAAAGAATGAAGAAAAAGAGACAGGGGATAAGGGAGAGGAGACAACAAAGGAAAAAGCGGAAGAAGCTTCTGCCGAGGAAGATACTGCACAGGAGACAGAGGCCAAAAAACAAATAGATGCTACGGATGACACACAAGAGCGGACGAATCAGCAGGACGAAAATGTGCCAGCAATGGCGCAGAGGGGGACAGACGTATCTGAAAAAGAGACGGAGTATGTTCCAAAGAGTCAGCCCCAGGGGGTAAGTATAAAGGTATATGCAAAAGAAAATGTTTTCCCAGAAGGGACGACGATGACGGTAAAGGAGTTAACCAATAAGGAATTAGATAGTGCACAAAATGTTCTGGAAAAAGGTAATGTATCTTACGATGGTTTTCTTGGCTATGATATCAGTTTTTATAATAAAGAAGGAAAAGAAATTGAACCGGAAGAAGGAAGCGTAAGAGTGGAAGTGGATATGAATCTGAATCTGCTCCCAAAAGATCTGCAGATGGATACGTTGCAGATGCAGCATTTGAAAGAGGAAAAGAAAGACAGGACTGTTGAGACAGTGGCAAAAGCAGCAGATCATAAGTTATCTGTAAGTAAAAGTAAGGTAACAGCAAAGTTTGAAGTAAAGAGTTTTTCTGATTTTATTTTGACATGGAATATTGATGCGACACCGGCTGACCCATTAGAAACAGGAGATAATGCGGCATCCATAGAAAAACAGATAAATCATGAAAAATATGCGGCATTAAGGGATGATGGAACTTATGACCTGACCCTTACCGTTGCAGGGAAAAAGGGAACGGAGACAAATAAAGCCAAGCTTGATGTAATATATATTCTTGATAAATCAGGAAGTATGAAAGAAGATTTTGGTGGAACATCAAAACGGATTGCGGCATCTAACGCAATTACCGCGCTTACGAAAAGTTTGAAGCAAAATGTGAATATTGATGCTCGTTTTTCTATGGTTACATTTAGTGGAAATAAAACAACAGGAATGTGGGGGCAAGGAGATACCAAGACCTGGGATGATGCAGAAGTAGCGGTAAGTTGGACTACTGATGCAGGAACGATTGAGAGAGGCTCCAAACCAACTTCAAATGGTGGAACAAATTATCAGGCAGGTATTCGGACTGCGAAAGAATTGCTGACCAGTAAGAGAGCAGGGGCAATGACAGCGGTTATCTTTATCTCTGACGGTGATCCGACTTTCTATTATAATCCAGACGGATATACTAGGGGAGATGGTAATAACGATGGCAATGGCGGAGCAGATAATTTAAAGGTATGCCTGGATGCGGCAAAAAATGAAATCGCAAATCTTGGAGTAAATTATTTCTATACCGTTGGTGTAGGAAAAGCGAGTGATTATGTGAATTTAAGTGACTTATGTAGCGCATCTGGTGTGAGTGGCGCGAAAAACTTTGATGGCACAAATACAGATGAGTTAACGAAAGCATTTAGCACGATTGAGTCAGATATTTTAACCTTTTTATGTTCGAATGTGTCTATTCAGGATGTACTGAGTGAGAATGTAGAGGTTGTAAAAGACAAAGATGGTGTATTTAAAAGTCTGAAAATTGTAGTGACTGGTAAAGATGGAAAAACTATAGTGGAAGGTGACAATAAAGTTACATTTCAAGATGGAACACAAAATGTCACATTAAAAGCAGGATATGACAGCAAAACAAAGACTATTACCTTAGATTTTCCAGCGGAATATCAGTTAAATGCAGAGTATACATATAAAGTAATTGCGAATATTGATGCGACAGAAAAAGCTTATGAAAATTATCGAAAGAATTTGACCGACAATAAAGATGAGAATGAAAAAGGATATAAGGATGCTGCAGATGCCGGAACAGGCACCCATGCAGGGGAAAAAGGTATGTATACGAATGAGAACAGTGAAGCGAAAATGACCTATACTTTCCGTGGAGAAGAGTATACAGAATTATATGACAAACCGGTTATCAAACTTCATCCAGGTAAGTTGATTTTAGAAAAAGAAGTGGAAGGACTTGACAGTCTTACACCAGAACAGCTTGAACAATATAAAGCAAATTTGAAATTTAAAATCAAAGTAAAGACAAAGAATGATACCAGCTTAAAAGAGGAAGAAATAACACTGACTGCTTTTGCAAAAGAAAGTAATGGAAATGAAGATAGTGGAAGTGACAGTAATACCAATAGAAAAAATAAATACATTTATACTGTTATGGAAGGAATTAATCCGGGAAGTTTCTACGAAATCACGGAAGATGGCGGTGAAGTAGAAGGGGATACCTGGGAGACTGCAGCGGACAAAAAAAGTGAGAATGGAACAATAGTAAAAGATGAGACAGAAAAGGTTTTCTTTAAGAATACATATAGCAGAAAGAATATTCCTTTAATTATAAATAAAACAGTCGAAGGAAATATGTCAGAAAAAAGAAAAGAGTTTGCATTTTCCATTACATTAAAAGATGCGAATGGGGCTGCCTATGAATTATCTGATGAGGAGATAAAAGACGTAGGATTTAGCACAAAGGGAGAGGACCAAAAAGGAGTATATACATTTACGTTAAAAGATGGAGAAAGTAAAGAATTCTCTCTTCCATACGGATGTAAATATACTATTTCAGAAGAGGATTATTCCTCATCAGGATATAAAACATATATTGGAGAAAAAAAGGAAGAAAATCAAAAGAGAACGACAGAAGAAGAAACACTTACTCAGAAAACAGAAATAAATTTCCTTAATAAAAAAGAGGTTATCCCACCAACGGGTGTTGAAACAACGATGACAGCATGGCTTCTTATGACAGGAGTGACTCTTTTATTAGGAGCGGTATTTCTGCTGTTTGGAATTCGCAGAAAGAGATTCGTCGCATGAGTGAAATAAAAGCATTTTTTATCCGTCTTGTAATTTTACTTATTTTTCTATGGCTGTTGTTTGGTGTATTCTTTGGAATTACACCAATGCGTGGAAATGACATGTTCCCCCGCATTAGTGCCGGAGATCTCCTGCTTTACTATCGATTGGAGAAAAATTTTAACAGTGGAGATGTCCTCGTATTTAGAAAACAGGGGAAAATAAGTACTGGAAGAGTCGTGGCACATGGCGGCGATTCCGTAGAAATTACAGGGGATGGCGAATTAAAAGTAAATGGAAGCATAGTAATAGAAACGAATGTATTTTATAAAACTTATCCATATGACAAAAAGAAAGTGAACTATCCTCTTTCGCTAAAGAAAGACGAAGTATTTCTTCTGTGCGATTACAGGGAGGGGGGAAGAGACAGCCGCTATTTTGGGGCGGTTTCTAAAAAAGAAATCAAAGGAAAAGTCATCACGATTTTAAGACGTTCTGATTTATAGAATCTATAAAAAACAGTAGAGAATATAAAGAAATATACAAATGCCGAAAAAAGAAAGGTATCTCGTGCTTTTGGAAAAAGCAACTTTCCCCGCTAAAATCCAAAAGCACTTGATATAGCGGAAGGCAGAGGTCTTCCGCTGATAGATAGTTAGCTGACAGTAAATGATCTTAACGAAGAAAGAGGGGCAATTTGTTATGAGAGCGGACAAAAAGCAATTTTCGACACGGTTGATGGCGGCGCTGATGGCAGGAACATTGGCGGCAGGAATGATGGGGATGAATGTGAGCGCGGCCAGTGTTCACAGTGGAAATCCGATTACAACGATTCCTGTAACTAAAAATGTATTGACAGATGGAAATACGATGGCACCAAATACTACATTTGAGTTTGAGGTTGCTGTTGCTGATGCAGGAACATTTAATGATGGGAATAAAGATCAGGTAGTTTATGAGGGTATAGCTGGAGGATTAACAGCAGAAACAGGAGCAGCCTTTACGCCGGGAGGAAAAGGAAGTGCAGCAGAAACTTATACAGCAGAAGGATCTTTAAAAACAGATGCTGCTGTATTTAAAAGACCGGGCGTTTATCATTATACAGTAACAGAGAAGGCAAATAATTATGAAGGTGTAACAACAGATACAACTTCCTACGATGTATATGTATATGTGTATAATAGAACAGATGGACTTTATGTGGGAAATGTTGTTTCAGCTAAAAATGGCGGTAAGGCAGATCTGATTTTTAACAATGATTATGGTCAGGACGAAAACAAAGATACTACACATGATGTAGTGATTAAAAAAGTAATTACAGGTAATCAGGCTGTAGAAAGTGATACATTCCAGTTGGTTGTAACAGTAACTGGAACTGCAGGAGAAAAATATAAAGTAACACTTGATAATGCAGAGCAGAACCCTCTTACAAGTGGAGAAAAGGCTACATATACAGTTACAAATAATACAGAAATTCATATCTATGGTTTAACAGAAGGCGACAAGGTTCAAGCAGTAGAGGAAGCGAATACTCAGGGATATCAAGCTACTTATACAACTGGTTTATCAGAAGGAACATTAACAATTTCCAGAGATGGCAGTGAGGCCACAGTAACAAATACTAAAAATTCCACAAGCCCAACAGGTATTATTCTCAACTACGGTCCATATATCCTTATGATTGCTCTTGCAGGTTCTATGGTAGCATTCTTCTTTTTCAAAAGAAATCGCAAAGAGGCATAAAAAATCCATAAACATAAAGAATGAATAAGGAGGGGAAGGGTACGGATGAAAATCGCAGTTCGTATTGCACAGGCAGGCAATCAGATTCTAAATATCATCGTAATGGGAATTATTTTATTCTTATTCCTGTATGGCGGGTATTCTTTATGGGATACTTATATGAGTGCAAAGAGTGCATTTTTATCCGATGATTTGCTTTCCTATAAACCACAGCCGGGGGAGGGGGCAAATCCTTCCCTGGAAGATTTGATGGCAATTAACAAAGATGTGGCAGGATGGATTACAATAGATGATACCCATATTGATTACCCGGTTGTACAGGGAAAAGATGATATGGAGTATATCAATAAAGATGTATATGGAGAATTTTCTTTATCAGGTTCTATTTTTTTATCCTGCATGAATAAAAAAGATTTTTCCGACAATTATAATCTGGTATATGGACACCACATGGCAAATGGGGGAATGTTCGGAGATGTGGTATCTTTCACGGAAAAAAGTTATTTTGACAAACATAAAACAGGAGAGCTGTATTTGCCAGATAAAACGATGCATATTGATCTGTTTGCCTGTATGAAAACTTCAGCATCCGATTCTAAAGTTTATAACCCACAAAATATATCGAAAACTTCGGAATCTTTTAAAAGTTTTCTTGACTATGTCAGGGAAGCTGCCATCTGTTATCGAGATAGCGGAAGGCAGGATACTGGACAGATTATTGGGTTATCGACCTGTTCGGAAGCAGTAACGAATGGAAGGGTAATACTTTTTGGAAGGTTGAGCGAGATAACAAAAAGCAATCAAAAGCAAAAGAAAGCAGAGTAAGGGAGGTGCTTTCAGGACAAATGAAACGAAGTAAAATAAAAGGAAAATGGATATGGGGAGTGCTTTCCACAACCCTGGCAATTATTTTCCTTTTTTCGGTAAAAATGATAGCAGTTTATGCAGCAGAAGGGGAGCGGGAGTGTACAATTGCGATTCCGGTTTCTGTAGAAATGAAAGGAAATGCAGGAAATATAAAGTCAGAAGTTTTTGAGTATGCTTTAGAACCTGCCGATGAAAACAGTTCTACAGAAGCGGTATTTAGCGAAGTGGAGGTGACGCAGGAAGGAATCACAAAAGGCAGCTTTGAGGAAATGCGTTATAAGAGACCTGGAGACTATAAATATACGGTATATCAATTAAAAGGCGAGAGTAAAGATGTCATTTATGATGGTTCAGTATATGAAGTTACCGTTCGCGTTGTAAATACGCAGGAGGGCGGCCTTGCTGCAGAAGTCTGGGCAGTAAAAGACCAGTCCGACCAGAAAACTGATGAAATAAAGTTTATAAATCAGTATAAAGAAACAACAACGGCAACGACAGAAGCCATAAATAATACGATTCATCATACTACAACGAACACAATCACAGAGTCCTCTATAGGAACATCTTCTCCCAAAACAGGAGATAAAAGTAATGTGATGTTATGGGGTGGAATTGCCATTTTATCAGGTTTATGTGTATTCTTTTTTCTATTTGCAGGAAAAAGAAGAAAGACAGAAGAATGAGAAACATCAAAATAGCCTTTAAATCAAAAATAGAAAAAACAATTAAAATCAATAGATAACTAAAATAAACTGTAAATAAAAACAGAAAAATAAAAAAGTAGAAATTCTGTAAGTGTTTTGGACAACAGTAGTGCGAAACATTTACGGAATTTTTTTAGTCAATCAAATTTAATTATCTATTGAAAAAAAATTTTCTCAGATATTATTTTACGATAAATGCTTTTGTACTTGATTTTGTGAGTACATAAATAGAAAAGGAGAGAAAAATGAGGAACGACATGAGAAACATTTACCACAAAAAACAGATAAACCTAATCATAATGGCAGTTCTTAGTTTAATGGTATTGTTTTTTGTGCCACAAAATGCACAGGCAGCAACAGTGAAGCGTCCTTCACAGGTCAAGAATCTTACAGTAAAGCTTACCGCAAAAAACAAGGCCAAACTCACATGGAAAAGGGCTGCAAGGATTTAAGGATTTTTATTATACAGGGAAATATAATTAAAAAGTTTGATACGGAATATGGTTTTGCAGATGTAAAACTTAGCAAGTAGAATAACAAGACCTGGAGTGTTTTGCAATATGCGTCAGTGCTAGAGTGTGTTTGAAAAATCATTCCCGTAGTCTGCAAATTGTAATGCACATCTTACAGAAAGTCCGATAAATTCTGGAAAATAAAAGTACAGTAATAAAATATCCCTTGACATTTTTCACAGAAAGTATATAATAGTGATACTACGGTTCAAAGAACCCTCATGGGGGCTTGTACTGGTTTCGACGGGGATTTTGAACGTGGGGCAGCCATCCGTGGTCCGGGACCACGTTAAAACTCGGAACTAAATATAAACGCTGAAGATAATTTAGCATACGCTGCCTAGTTGCAGCTGTCGGCCTTAGTATCCCCACAGACTGAGAGTCCGGCACCGATTATGTGGGACACTCGTATTCCAAAGCTTTGCGGAGTATGAAGTAACATGAAGCTACTGAAATCTGGAGTTTGTCTTTAGACGCCAGACAGAGGGAATGTCAAAATAGAGACTGTGATGGGAGATACCGTACGGAATAGGTTTTCGGACAGGGGTTCGATTCCCCTCAGGTCCATAAGACGACCCTTGAAATATGGCTTATTTAAGCCGTATTTCGAGGGTTTCTTTAGTTAGCATCATAAAAACAGTTTTTTTATTACATATTATTTGTTGGAGAATGAGATATGGTTGATTATCATTCTTTAAAGTCATACATTTCCAAATAGCGAAATCTTTTCATTTGGATTATAATACTTTTCCGCTTTCGTCACTTTTGACAAACTACCTCCCCTATTGTAGAATAGAGCAGAATGTGAAAAAAGAGGGAAGAAGGAAAATAGCGATGAATGCAAAAGTAAAAGGAACCGCATTTGCTCTTTTTGGTGGAGCGTGCTGGGGATTATCGAGTGTAGTGGGAAAGCTCCTCTTCGATATGAGAGGAATGAACGCAGAGTGGCTTGTCACAGCAAGGCTTGTTTTTGGTGGATTTATCATGCTCTGCTTTGCGGCCTTTCAGAAAAAAGGTGAAATTTTTAAAATATGGAAAGAAAAGAAAACGGCATTTAGCATGATTTTATTTGCAGCATTGGGAATGCTGGCATGTCAGCTTACATACTTTTTATGTGTGCAGTATTCGAACCCGGCGACAGCGACAGTGCTTCAGTACACCTCGCCGGTTATGATTATGCTGTTATGCCTTTTCCTTGATAGAAAACTGCCAAGAATTATTGATATTATCGTGCTGATTGCAGTAGTTGTGGGGGTATTTTTAATGTCTACACATGGAAATATTCACAGCCTTGCAATTTCGCAAAAAGCTTTAATTTTAGGAATTACAACAGCTATTACCGTTGTATTTTATACGGTTTGGCCAGTACGTCTGTTAAGGGAGTATGGCTCAACGCTTGTTATTGGCTGGGGAATGTTTATCGGCGGAATTATGCTGATGCCATTTTCAAAATTCTGGGCACCTCCGGGAAGATGGGACTGGGTTACCATAACCTTAGTGGCAATTGTAGTTGTATTCGGAACGATTGTTTCTTTTAGCTGTTATTTAAAAGGCGTGATGTATTTGGGACCGGTAAAGAGTAGTCTGTTTGCCTGCATGGAGCCGCTTGTTTCTACGATTCTTACAATATTTTTATTACATCAGGCATTTGTGGCGGCAGATATTGTAGGAATTGCACTGATTATTGTCAGCGTTACTTCTTTGGCAGTGAATGATGTTATAAAAGAGGCCAGGGAAAAGGAAAAATAAAAATTTTAAAGTAAGAAAAACTTATTCT
>OLQB01002961.1_pt1 | contig 10538 bp, 10 predicted proteins | sample 1672681 | NCBI WGS metagenome assembly OLQB01 (sample SAMEA3136713, study PRJEB25190) | human gut metagenome | reverse complement strand
GTTTACGGCGGAGGAGTCCCGGACCATTCTGGAGGCCGGACTGCGCCACGGGCTGCGGCCTAAGGTCCACGCCGACGAGATCGACGCCATCGGCGGCTCGCAGCTGGCGGGAGAAATGGGCGCGGTCAGTGCGGAGCATCTGATCGTCTGCCCGTCGGAGGGCATCCGGAGTTTGGCCCGGGGGGGCACCGTGGCCTGCTGCCTGCCGGCCACCAGCTTCTATCTGGGGGCGGACTATGCCCCGGTTCGGGACATGGTGAATGCGGGAGTCCCGGTGGCGGTGGCCACGGATTTCAATCCCGGCTCCTGCCCTGGCAGCAGCTTGCAGCTGGCTATGAACATTGCGTGCCTGAAATATCGCATGACCCCGGAGGAGGTGCTGACGGCGGTGACGCTGAATGGCGCCGCCGCCATCGGGCGGGCGGACCGCATCGGCTCCCTGGAGCCCGGCAAGCAGGCGGACCTGCTGCTGTGGGACGCGCCGGATCTGGACTACATCTGCTACCGCTTCGGCAGCAACCTGGTGCACACGGTGATGAAAAAGGGACGGCTTGTGGGGGTAACGGAACAACAGGAGGAAACAACATGATTTATATCAACGGACACGACCTGACCATTGAACAGGTCATCGCCGTCTCCCGGGAAGGGGAGACGGTGGCCATCGCCCCGGAGGCGGTGGAGCGCATCAACGCCGCCCGGGCCTATGTGGACCGGAAGCTGGCGGACAAGGCCGTGGTATACGGCCTGACCACGGGGTTCGGCAAATTCTCCACGGTGTTCGTACCGGAGGAGGAGACCGCCGAGCTGCAGCGAAACCTTATCATTTCCCACGCCTGCGGCATGGGCCGGCCGCTGCCCGCCCGGGTGGTGCGGGCGGCGATGCTGCTGCGGCTGAACGCCCTGTCCCGGGGCAATTCCGGCATTCGTCTGTCCACCATGGAGACGCTGCTGGCTATGCTGAACCGGGGCGTCCATCCCGTTATCCCGGAGAAGGGCTCCCTGGGCGCCAGCGGCGACCTGGCCCCCCTGGCCCACATGGTGCTGGTGATGCTGGGCGAGGGAGAGGCAGAGTATCAGGGCCGGGGGCTGCCGGGCCGGGAGGCTATGGCTGCCGCCGGCATCGAGACCATCCAGCTGGCCGCCAAGGAGGGTTTGGCCCTTATCAACGGCACCCAGATCATGACGGCCATCGCCTGTCAGGCGGTGTATGACGCCCGGGACCTGGCCAAAACGGCGGACATCGCCGCCGCTATGACCTGCCAGGCCCTGCACGGCATCCGGAAGGCTTTTGACCCCAAGGTACACGCCCTGCGGGGGCAGCCGGGGCAGATCACCGCGGCGGAGAACCTGCGCCGCCTGCTGGAGGGCAGCCGGCTGTCCTTCGCCCTGAATCCGGACAAGGTCCAGGATGCCTACGCCATTCGCTGCACCCCTCAGATCCACGGGGCCAGCCGGGACGCCATCGGCTATGTGTGGGACGCGGTAAGCCGGGAGATCAACGCCGTTACCGACAATCCCCTGATCTTTCCGGAGGAGGACGAGGTCATCTCCGGCGGCAATTTCCACGGGCAGCCCATGGCGCTGGCCATGGATTTCCTGGGCATCGCGCTGGCAGAATTTGCCAATGTATCCGAGCGGCGGCTGGAGCGGCTGGTGAATCCGGCCCTGTCCGAGGGGCTGCCGGCCTTCCTGACGAAGCACGGCGGCGTACACTCCGGCTTCATGATCGCCCAGTACGCGGCGGCCTCCATGGTGTCGGAGAGCAAGGTATACGCCCATCCGGCATCGGTGGACTCCATCCCGTCATCGGCCAACCAGGAGGATCACGTCAGCATGGGCACCACCGCCGCCCGGAAGGCGCTGATGATCCTGGACAACAGCCAGAAGGTGCTGGCCATTGAGCTGTTCGCCGGGGCACAGGCCCTGTGGCTGCGGGATGAGGACAAGCTGTCGCCCGCCACCCGGGCCGTGTATGACCGCATCCGGACCGTGATCCCCCCCATCGAGGAGGACGTGGTCATGCACCCGCTGATGGTCCGGGCGGAGGAGCTGGTAAAGGAGCACGCGCTGTCCCAGGCGGCGGAGGCCGTCTGCGGAGAGCTGAAATAACGAATCAGAGCACAGAGGACAGGGAGGAAAAATAATATGATGAAGCTTGTGGAGTGCATCCCCAATTTCAGCGTCAGCCGGGAGCGGGATGAGGCGGCCTTCAACGCCCTGGTGGATACGGCCAAGGCCGTTCCCGGGTGTACGGTGCTGGACGTGCAGTCCGACGGCACCCATAACCGGTGCGTGTTCACACTGGTGGGGTCCCCGGAGGGCATCGGCGAGGCAGCCTTCCGGCTGGCCAAGCGGGCCATGGAGGTCATCGACCTGACGAAGCATCAGGGCGCCCATCCCCGGATGGGGGCCACGGACGTGATTCCCTTTGTGCCCACCATGGGCATGACCGTGCAGGAGTGCGTGGAGCTGTCCAAGCAGGTGGCGGGGCGTATCTGGGACGAGCTGCGGATCCCCAGCTTCCTGTATGAGGACTCCGCCACGTCTCCGGATCGGGTGAACCTGGCCAAGATCCGCAAGGGACAGTTCGAGGGGATGCCCGAGAAGCTCCGGCAGCCGGAGTGGGCCCCGGATTTCGGCGAAAGGAAGGTCCACCCCACTGCCGGAATCATCGCCATCGGCGCACGGATGCCGCTGGTGGCCTTCAACGTGAACCTGGACACGGACAACGTGGAGATCGCAAAGTCCATCGCCAAGGCCATCCGCGGCTCCTCCGGCGGGTTCAAATACTGCAAGGCCATCGGCCTGCTGCTGGAGGACCGGAACGTGGCCCAGGTGTCCATGAATATGGTGAACTATGAGGGGACACCGCTGTATTACGCCTATGAGATGATCCGGGCCCTGGCGGACCGGTGGGGCGTGCGCATTATCGGCACGGAGCTGGTGGGCCTGACCCCGGCCAAGGCCCTGGTGGACTGCGCGGAATACTACCTGAAGCTGGAGAATTTTGACTGCCATAAGCAGGTGATGGAGTATCACCTGGTGGGCATGGAATAAGGAGGACGTCATGCAGCTTTCTGAACTGACGGTACGGGGCTTTGCGGACCTGCTGGGCTCCGACGCACCGGCTCCCGGCGGCGGGTCTGCCGCGGCACTGGCCGGGGCCCTGGGCGCAGCCCTGACCGCCATGGTGGGGTCTTTGACCGTGGGCAAAAAGAAGTACGCCGAATTCGATGGCCTGGCACGGGAGACCCTGGAAAAGGCCCGGGACCTGGAGCACCGGTTCCTGGACGTGATGCAGCGGGACACGGAGGCCTTCAACGCCGTGTCTGCCGTGTTCGCTATGCCCAAGGGCACCGACGAGGAGAAGACCGCCCGGTCGCAGGCCATGCAGCAGGCCCTGCAGGGCTGCACCAGGACCCCCTTTGAGATGATGGAGCTGTCGCTGGAGGCGCTGCGCCTGACGGAGGGGCTGGTGGACCGGTCCAACGCCAATGCGGCCAGCGACCTGGGCTGCGCGGCCCTGCACCTGGGGTGCGCCATCCAGGGGGCATGGCTCAACGTCCTCATCAACCTGGGCAGCATCCGGGACGTGGCCTTTGCCGCCCAGTATCGCACCCGGGGACAGATCCTGCTGGACGAGGCCCTGCCGCTGTCCCGGCGGATCTATGGACGCATTCTGGAAATGGTGGAATAAACGGGAAAAATCCCTCCGGCTTACACCGGAGGGATTTTTATCCGAAACAATTTACTTTTCGCCGAACCAGCAGCGGACGAAGGCGGCCAGGCCGGGGATCAGATCCTTGATCTCGTGGCCGGAGGTGTTGACGCACAGATGGTATGTCTCCTTGGCGCCCCACTTGTTGTCGGCGAACATCTGGCGGTACTGGGCGCGGTTTTTGTCCACCTGCTTCATGCGGCGGGCAATGTCATTGCGGGACAGGTGCTCCCCCTCCGGGGCCCGGTCGATGCAGCGCTGGATCTTGGATTCGGCGTCGGCATAGACGAACAGGTTCAGGGGATGATAGTCCTTCAGGATCACGTCGGCGCAGCGTCCCACGATGACGCAGTCGCCCTGTTTGGCGAAATTCTCAATGATCTGCTGTTGGGCGGCGGCCACCTGGAAGCCCTGGTCCATGATCTGCACCGGCGGCATAGCGAACCGATGGCCGATGGTCATGGGATAGGCGGCCTCGATGCACTTTTCGGAGATGTTGGCCACATACCGCTCGTCGAAGCCATGCTCCTTGGCAATCAGCTCGATGATCTCGTGGTCGTAGCAATGGATGCCCAGCTCCTCGGCCAGACGCTTGCCCAGCTCGCGGCCGCCGGAGCCGAACTCGCGGCTGATGGTGATGATTTTCATATGGATCCTACTCCTTTCGGGGGAATAATTATGCGCTTTTGGTCAATATTGGTAGCAGCTGCCGCCTACAAATTCACGGACAATGGAATTGCGGGGGACGTAGGTCGTGTGCAGCGGCGGAACTCCGCCCACCACCTTCATCAGATCCGTCAGGCCGTGCTTTTCCAGATATTCCGGCGTCAGCTCCTGGCGGAACTGGGGAATTTCGTTAAGGTACTTGGCCAGAATGCAGGGCTCGTAATCGTGGAAGGTGTCAATGTGGATAGCGGCGTTGCTCTTGTAGGGCATGATGTAGTTCACCTCGCCGCGGTCCACGCTCTCGGCCCGCTCCACGGTGTCCTGCAGGGAATGGCCCCGGGTGTTGTAGTCCCGGATCAGGCGGCGGGCCACCCGCAGCTGCTCGGGCCGGACAATCTTGTCGTCATTGGTGATGATACGGGTCCGGGGCGCTACATACACGCCGTTGGCGATGCCCCGGAGCTTGTCGAAAATCAGGGGGTTGAGCATGTGGATGCCCTCGGCAATGACGATGCAGTCCTTGTCACCCTGCATTTTTTTATAGCCGCCGGTGGTGCCATTTTTGAAGTCGTACCAGGGAATGTCGGCCTCCATGCCGTCCAGCAGCTGGGAGATGCAGATCAGCAGGGTGTCCACGTCCACGCAGTAGGGGGACTCCCAGTCTGTGGCCTCGGGCGGGCGCTTGTCCAGCGGCAGGAAGAAGTTGTCCATGCTCAGCAGACATACCTTGATGCCCAGATTCTGCAGGTACTCCTGAAGCCGCATGGCGGTGGTGGTCTTGCCAGAGCCGGAGGGGCCCGTCAGGGCAACCACAGGCTTTTCCTGGCGGTTGGACAGAATGGCGGCGGCTGCGGCGCTGATCTTGTCGTGAAATACCTCCTCACAACGCAGAACAAACTGCGTCTCGTTGCGCATGGCATAATTGATATTTTCCAGGTCGATAACGCGCATCGAAAAATGCTCCTCTCAATTGGATAACACGTATCCATCCTATGATATCGTTTATTATATCACAAACCTGACCGGGTTGCAAGCCAAAAAACCTCCGGAGATGAGAGACTCCGTTTTCCCCTTCAAAAGCCGCGGTGCAGGCACCCGGCGCCGTGCGCAGTAAACGCGGGAGGTTTTCCTCTGTGCCGTGGGACTTGACAGAGGCCGGGAATATGGTAAAATCCTGTAGAATCAACAGGAAATGAGGGATGCACCATGCCGGAGAAGCAGCTGCGGCGGATGAACGCACACTATGCCCTGATACAGGGCCTGTTCTGGGGCGGATACGCCACCATATGGGCTTTTTTGACGGTACTGCTGCTGTACCGGGGCTTTTCCAACAGCCAGATCGGCGTGGTATCGTTTCTGGCGCTGACGCTTCCCATCGTGGTGCAGCCGGGGCTGGCGGCACTGGCCGACCGGGACGGACGTTTCACCAGCCGGCGCTTGGGGTTGGCGCTGGTGTGTCTGGCGGCGACCGCGGCGGGAGTGATGTGGGCCTGGGGAGCCAACCGCCTGCTGACGGCGGTGCTGTATGTGCTCATCGGCGTATGCCTGACGGCAACGCAGCCATTTTTCAGCTCCATGGCTATGGAGTGGCAGATGGCCGGGGCAGACCTGAACTTCGGGTTGGGACGAGGCATCGGCTCGGCATGCTATGCGGCGCTGGTGCTGCTCTTGGGTCAGCTGACGGAGCGGTACGCACCGACGCTGGTGGTTCCGGTGTTTGCGGGGCTGTTTGCGATACTGGCCCTGGCGGTGTGGCGATTCCGGTCAGCGCCGGCTCCCAGAATGGAAGGGGAGAGGCCTCAGGTTCTTACCAACCTCCAGCTGCTGCGGAAATATCCCCGGTTTGTGCTGCTGCTTGCGGCATGTGCACTGCTGATGGCGTGCCACAGCTCCTCATGTACTTATATGATCCACATCGTGGAGAGGGCCGGGGCCGGGTCCGGAGCCATGGGTGCGGCTTTGGCATTGGCGGCGTTTCTGGAGCTGCCGGCTATGGGACTGTTCAGTCGGATGCGGCAGAGGCTGTCTCTGGCATGGCTGCTGCGTCTGTGCGCAGGTGCGTTTCTGGCGAAGATCGTAGTTTTCTGGCTGGCGGAGTCTATGACCGCCATCTATCTGGCATCGGTGCTGCAATTTTTTGAGTACGGGATCTTCACTCCGGCCACCGTGTACTATGTGGTGGAGCACATCGATCGGGGCAATCAGGTGAAGGGACAGGCGCTGATCAGCGTGGCATCCTCCGGCGTTGGGTCGGCCTTTGGGTCCCTGTGCTGCGGACTGATCCTGGACCGGGCCGGAGTCAGCGGCATGCTGCTGTTTGAAGTAGCCTGTGCTGCTGCGGGATGCGTCGTTATGCTGCTGGCCACCGGAGAAGGCAAGCGGAAATAATAGGAAAGAGCCTCCCGCCGGGAGGCCCTTTCCTATTGCTCAGGGAATTGCAGGCTTCGGCGAAAGCCGTCCTGCCCCAGGGATGTGATGTCCCCGGCTATGACCTGGTCGCCGCAGACGAACAGGTTGGCCTGGACCCCCTGGGGGATATCGGGATAGTTCAGCACCGTATAGGTATACCGGGTGGCGGTCTTGCCGCCGCACTGGTCAAAGGGCAGCCCCAGATCCTTTTGCAGCGCCGTGTACTCCGTATGGCCGGACAGGTCCTCCGGCAGCAGGAGACTCAGTGTTTCCAGGGGCTCCGGCGTCACCTGCCACCCCAGCCCCTCCAGATACGCCACCCGAGCGGCGTTATCGGCGGCCTTTACCGGCTCCGTCTTGCCGCCGCCCCGCTGGCAGCCGGGGACGATGAGCAGCAGGGCCAGCGCGGCCAGGACCCCGGCAGCGGCCATGGCCAGCTGCCGCCGTCTCATAAATACCACCATACCATCACCTCGTACATTTCTTATTCCATTTTGCCCGGAACTATGCTATTCTTACAGAAGAAATCGCGGGAGGTGCGGATATGGAGCGTCTGGATAAGGTGCTGGCCGGGACCGGTCGATGGTCCCGGCGGGAGGTAAAGGACCTGGTGCGTCAGGGACGGGTGCGGATAGACGGCATGACCGCCCGGACGGCAGAGGAAAAGCTGGACCCGGACGCCGCCGCCATCTCCGTGGACGGTCAGCCGGTGGAGACGGAGCGCTTCACCTATGTCATGCTCCATAAGCCCGCCGGGGTACTGTCTGCCACCGAGGACAGCCGGCAGAGCACGGTGCTGGACCTGCTGCCGCCTGAGCTTCGGAAAAGGGGCCTGTCCCCGGTGGGACGTCTGGACAAGGACACGGAGGGCCTGCTGCTGCTGACCAATGACGGGGCCCTGGCCCATCGGCTGCTCTCGCCCAAGTCCCATGTGGACAAGGTGTACTATGCCCGGGTAGAGGGCACGCTGGAACCCGCTGACACAGCGGCTTTCGCCGCTGGGATGACCTTGGGCGACGGACTGTGCTGCCTGCCCGCCGGACTGGAGATCCTGTCGCCGGGAGAAGCCCTGGTGACCCTGCGGGAGGGAAAGTTTCACCAGGTCAAGCGGATGCTGGCGGCCCGGGGAAAGCCGGTGACGTACCTGAAGCGGCTGTCCATGGGGCCGCTGCGGCTGGACCCGGAGCTGGCTCCCGGTGCCTTCCGTGTGCTGACTCCGGAGGAAAAAAACGCCCTTGTTGACTGTCATTAGGTGTGTTTATCGACATAACTGCAAAAAAAGCCTAAAGAAATTTGTAGAAAAGATAAAAAAATACTTGCAAATCCGTGATTCTGACGATATAATAGGGGTAACGGCCTGACAGTTTGCACAAAATACCCACAGCCCAAATTATCGGCGGGAGGAACAAGAATGTCTGGAAGAATTTTTCAAAACGTTGTGCTGCAATTCAAGGAGACCACAGACCGCACCATCGGCGTCATCGACTCCGAGGGCACGGTGATCGCGTGCAGCGAGCTCACCGGTATCGGTAAAAAGTGGACCAAATATGTGGAGCCCATCGCGGCGGCGGAAGGCAACTGCGTGACCATGGAGGGCAAGACCTTCAAGGCCATGCCCGGCTGGGGATCCCACTTTGATTATGCGGTTTTCACCAGCGGAGACGACAGCGTGGGACGCACCGTATGCTCCATGGCCTGCGTGGCGCTGAACGCCGCCAAGGTCTACTACGAGGAAAAGCACGACAAGGGCTCCTTTATCAAGAACATCATCTCGGATAACATCCTCATCAGTGACATCTACATGCGTGCCAAGGAGCTGCATGTGGCGGCAGAGGTACCCCGCGGCGTCTTTGTCATCCGCCCGGTGGACGATCGGTCCGAGGCCATTCCCGTGGACGTGGTGCAGAATATGTTCCCGGACCGGCAGAACGACTTTGTCCTCAGCGTGGGCGATGACGACGTGGCCCTGATCCACCAGATGCCCGAGAACTCCTGCGGCAAGGACCTGGAAAAGGTGGCCGCTTCCATTGAGGAGGCCCTGCGGGTAGACGGCGAGAGCGTGGTGTTCGTGGGCATCGGCACCCTGGCACTGCATCTGCGGGATCTGGCCAAGGCGTATAAGGAGGCCCAGATCGCCATTGAGGTGGGCAAGGTGTTCGACACCGAGCGCTATGTCATCAACTATGAGAACCTGGGTATCGGACGCCTGATCTATCAGCTGCCCACCACCCTGTGCGAGATGTTCCTGCAGGAGGTTTTCAAAAAGAACCCCATCGACGCTCTGGATCAGGAGACGCTGTTCACCATCTACAAGTTCTTCGAGAACAACCTGAACGTGTCCGAGACTGCCCGGAAGCTGTTTGTCCACCGGAACACCCTGGTGTACCGGCTGGAGAAGATCAAGAAGCTGACGGGGCTGGACCTGCGGGAGTTCGACGATGCCATCACCTTCAAGGTTGCGCTGATGGTGAAGAAGTATCTTACCAGCCGCGGCATCGACGCATAAATCAAAGCAAAAAATCCTGTCCCTTGGGGGGACAGGATTTTTTATGCCGATTCAGTCCTGACGCAGGAGGTTGTTGTCCTCAAAGTAGTCAATGCGCATGGCGTGACGCACATCGCGAAGGGTGGAGGCGGCGGTATTGCGGGCCGTTTCGCTGCCGGTGCGGAGAATCTCATACACGTCGGGCAGGCGTTTTTCCCAATCCTCCCGGCGCTGGCGGATGGGAGCCAGCTCTGCCTGGAGAACGTTGTTCAGGAACTTCTTCACCTTCACATCGCCCAGGCCGCCCCGCTGATAGTGGGCCTTCAGCTCATCCAGACCGCTGTATTCCGGCAGGAATTCCGGGAAGTATTCCGGGCGGCAGAAGGCGTCCAGATAGATGAAAACCGGGTTGCCCTCGGTGTGGCCGGGGTCCTCCCGGCGCAGGTGGGTGGGGTCGGTGAACATGGACATGACCTTGGTACGGATGTCCTCGGGACTGTCGGACAGGTAGATGCAGTTGCCCAGGGACTTGCTCATCTTGGCCTTGCCGTCGATGCCCGGCAGGCGCAGGCACGCCTGATTCTTGGGCAGAATGATCTGGGGGTCCACCAGAGTGTCGCCGTAGACGGCGTTGAACTTGTGGACGATCTCCTTGCACTGCTCCAGCATAGGCAGCTGATCCTCGCCCACGGGGACGGCTGTGGCCCGGAAGGCGGTAATGTCCGCCGCCTGGCTGATGGGGTAGCAGAAGAAGCCCACGGGGATGCTGGCCTCGAAGTTTCGCATCTGGATCTCCGCCTTCACGGTGGGGTTGCGCTGGACCCGGGACACGGTGACCAGGTTCATATAATAGAAGGTCAGCTCCGTCAGCTCCGGTACCATGGACTGGATGAAGATGGTGGACTTTTCCGGGTCCAGGCCGCAGGCCAGATAGTCCAGGGCCACGTTCATGATGTTCTGGCGGACCTTCTCCGGGTTATCGGCGTTGTCCGTCAGGGCCTGCGCGTCAGCGATCATAATATAGATCTCGTCGAACTTGCCGGTGTTCTGCAGGCGCACGCGCTCCTTCAAAGAGCCAACGTAGTGGCCAACATGCAGGCGGCCCGTGGGACGGTCGCCGGTCAGAATGATCTGTTTCATTGTGATTTCTCCTTCTCCGTCAGGCGGCTCACCCTCTCAGTCATTGCTGCGCAATGCCAGCTCCCCCAAAGGGGGAGCCCTTGGCAGGGCCTTTCCCTCGTCCGGAGCTCTCCCTTTGGG
>OLQB01002953.1_pt1 | contig 10578 bp, 17 predicted proteins | sample 1672681 | NCBI WGS metagenome assembly OLQB01 (sample SAMEA3136713, study PRJEB25190) | human gut metagenome | reverse complement strand
ATTGTGTCCAAACGTAAGATACCCCGGAACCGCAAGGTTTCCGGGGTTTTTCTGTTGCCTGGAAACATAAAAATTATGAAAAATAATTCTATATTAAAATATGGATATTTGATGAAATCTTTGCTGTTGAATGAAGAAGAACCGATATATGGAAAATATGGAATGTTGCGAAAACAGTTCCTGAAGGAACACAGATCAGCAAAATATCAATACTTGCTATTGACTGGAAAGCTGACGAAACACCTGAATCAGATTGATCAGGAAGCCAGAAAGCAGGTGGAAATACTTATGGAACAGATGGTGAAAAAACAGGGTGCGACGGAAGAATTAAAGGCACAGGATCAGATGAAGTGGGTTAGATTAATGATTAATATAAAATCCAGTGCAGAAGAAATTGTAGTGAAAAATACGATATATATGTAGGTGGAAATAGGCGGTCGAAAAGGATCGCTTTTTTCTGTTTTGTGTGTATTGGAATAGTATTTTAAAATGAACTATGGTAGAATAAAGTAAAGACAAATCGAGAGCTTTTGGATAAAATTTTGAAAATTATCGAGGAAGTTACTATGAAAAAATGTAGATATTGTGGCAAAGAATTAGATAGTAATTTGGAATTTTGTAGCAGTGAGTGCGAAAACAGCTATAGAAAGATAATTGAAAAAGATAGACATAAAATTAAGTATTTCATTTCGAGCATTATTTTAGGGTTTTTAGCTATGTTTTATGGTGTTGTGTCAAGCCGCAATTGCATGATTGGAAGTGGAATTATAGTAATGGGGGTCACTGTTGTTTTGCTTCCATTTACTACTTCAGAAACAACTGCTTTATTTGGAAATAAAAAGGCGAGATTTATTGGAAGAATACTAGGCATGATACTTATAGCGGTTGGAATATGGGTAGGGTTTATTTGATGACAACTTTAGTCTTTAGAGCAAATTAATCAGAAGTTGAGAGGAGATCTCTGTAATGTTTATATTTTTATCCGTGTGTTCACTTTTAGTACCGTTATCTATGATTATATTGGGATATACGTGGAAAGATAAGCCTCCTAAAGATCGGCAGGGGAGTTCGGGATATCGAACTACTATGTCAAGGATGAATGATGAAACATGGAGATATGCACACAGGTGTTGGGGCTGGATAAACTTTGTTTTAGGAATCATCCTGGTGATACTATCGATTTTTATTTTGATTTTAACGAAAGATGATACAAACTTTGAAATGATTTCTGTTTATTTGGTGTTTTTACAATTAGGAATTATGGTGCTTACAATTATTCCGACAGAATTTTTGTTGCATAAACATTTTACAAAGTAAGGAATGAAAAAATAGCTAATTTCCAATTGGCGGAAATGAAAATCGGAAGTTGGAGGATTGAATTATGTGGAATGAATTAGGTATAAGCGGTGGAACCGCAATTGTTATTTTGATTGCGCTGTATTTCGTTATCAAATGGGCAGTGAAGAATGGCATCAAAGAAGCCTACAGTGCTATCACTGGAAAGAAAACTGATGAAGATATCCAAAACGAAAAAGAGTTGAAAGAACTTGGATTGGATTCAGAAGATCAATAACTTCAAGTTTGTGGAATCGACTGAAAGGAAGCATTATATGTTCTATATTGTTTTTGACTTTGCAATGGCAGTGATTATGTTTTTATTTGGAATCAGTTTTGTAAAATCAAATGGAAAGGCCGCTGCATTTTTGTCTGGCTATAATATGAAATCTACGGAAGAACGAAAACAGTATGATGAAAAAGAAATGTGCAGAGTATATGGAAATCGGATGATGTGGATGGCACTGCCATTTGTAGCCGGTGCAGCCATAGATTTATTATACAGTGGAATCGGATGTTTTGCAGCGTGTGTAATATGGACCGTTCAATTTGTTTTATTGATGAAAGAACGTATGAAACGAGAAAAAATAGAAAAGAACATTTAGGCAAAAATTATATTCGAAAGAAGATATACAAGCTATCCAGGAACAGGATAATTCTCGGGAACAAGAGGAACTTTAATTACTTAAAGGAGATGACGTGAATATGAGATGTCCATATTGTGAAGGAAAAATGCGAAAGGGTCAGTTGCATGCGGTTGGCGCAGGGGCAGGACTGGAGTGGAAAGAAGGCTCTGAGAGTTTGCGGTTAAATACGGATCCAGAGTTGGCAGCAAGGATATCTGGAGACCGCATAGCTGCCTATAATTGTGATTTTTGCAGAAAGATTATTGTCTCTTACGAATATTGAGATTTTCAATTCTTTGAATTGTAATGACCGTAACGGGAAAGGATAAAAAGAGATAATAGAAAAATATCCAGAGGGCGAGGAAGGCCGGACATTTGGCTCTCTCGTATATGAGGAAGAAATGTATTCTATTGGAATTCCTACGGTTTTGTATAAGGAACTTCTGCCAATAGCAGAAGGTAAGGAAGAAAATTTACTGGAAAAACTTCTTGAAAAAATTTCTTCTAAGGAAACATATTTACTAGATATCGTTCCAGATGAGGCACTGTTATGGATGGTATAAGCAGCAGGAAATTAACATGGGGAATTTGCATCGTTGGAATTGCGATTGCAATAATAAGCTTCTTTTTCTTACCGGAGATTATTCCCGTTCACTTTGCTGGGAATGGAGTCGCAGATGACTTTGGCAATAAGATAGAAATTTTTTTAATGCCGATACTCCTTCTGGCTGTTACAATCTTGAGTGGTATAAAAAGTATAAAGTATGTTCTGATGCATTCGAAGACTTGGCTAACAGTTGGTCAATATAACCTAATGATTGATTGTGTTTTAGGAATTATATTGATCGCAGAAATTTTTATGATTTATGCTTCGTTTGTTTAAAGACTGATCTATAAATAAAGAATCAGATATATGGCAGTTTCTGTTTCATTGGGCAGGCTGTTTCATATCAAAGTGTGAAGAGGAGCTGGTTCATGATGAAAAAAGTAATTCCAATTATTTTATTTACGGTATCAGCAATATTGCTTTCTGCATGTGGCAGAAAAGAAGAACTGTACGAGATTCCTGACCTGTCACAGTACAAGACAGATTATGTAGGAGATTCTTCGAATGTTATAAATATTGTAAGTGGGCAAGAGTATCCGGAAGGATATTCTTATGATAGCATACAGATACAGTCTGAAACGAAGCCTTATGGATTAACAGTATTTCTAAAAGTTGAGCCGTCTGCAGTTAAGATTGAAGATGAATTGCAAGTTAATGCGGATATGACATTTGATTTGATTGGTAATTTGGAAACACTTGATTATAAAATAGCGGATAGCAAGGAAATCATTGCATCGTATGAACGGTAGATCATTCAGTGGTTAATATTTTGTCTGCTATTATATAGTAAGAAAAATAGGAAAGCGAAACATATATTTGGAGGACAGCAATGAGAAAATGTGAAAAGTGTGGAACAGTCATGAGAGCGGATTTAAGACTTAAAGTTAATGGCGGTGGCTATGGGATCGTTGTAGATGTAGATGAAAAACAAAAAACGACAACTATAGATGATGTTAAAGTTGCAGTCTGTCCAGAGTGTGGACATACAGAAATGTATTTAGAGGATTTAACTAAATTGAAGTAAAATTAGATATGATTGAAACAGGATAAAAAATTTTGATGGAATGCTTGTGGAGAAAATAAATATGAAAAAACTTAATTATACAGAAGATTTATTGAGAGTTATCTTCTTTTGGATAGGAACATTCTTTCTTGTTTCCGGTATCTTAAGTTTTCTTGGGATATTAAAACCAGCAGTAAACTCAGGTATTCAGAATCCAGATATGTTGGGAACTGTGTTTTCTATAACGGGGGTGCTTTTGTGTATAATAAGTGCTGCTCTTGGAATTTATACTGCAAAGCTTGATAAATTACATTTACAATTAATCGAAAATGGTACAAAAGTGAAGGGCTTGGTAGAAAAAGTATATTTGCAAAAATACACAAGATATAGAAGACAGATTCCATACAGGATTTTATATAGTTTTACATATCATGATAAAGTGTATTATCATAAAAGCCGTTTGGTATGGGAAAAGCCGGATCTTAAGAAAGGCGACTTGATTACCGTATATGTAAATAATCTTGGTAAATCAACAGTTTATAATTGCAATGAAGCGGTCTGATATCTAGCCTCTATATTTCGGAAAAATACTGCACGATCTGTGGTTTACAGAAGAGCAGCTTCAAAGAATGCTGAGGATGAAAAATGCAAATCCATCAGATGTATGGAAATTCAGAGATTATTAATTGGACAAATTGAAAGCTGAAAGGAAAACTGCCTATCCGTTTTCAGCATTGGCGGATCCGTCTGCTAATAAATGGTTTACAAATCAAAAAAACTTGGTAAGAGTATTTTCATAATTCTGTTCAATTTTGTCTATGTTTTCGAGAATCCTGTTCATGTACAAATGCAACTAAATTAGAGTATAATAAGGGAAACCATTGAAACTGGGTTTCCGTAAAGGACATTCCTGTGATGGCAGGAATGTCCTTTACATATAGCGGTAAATTCTGAAGTAGTTGGCATAGAAGTTCATGAGGTAGTTGACGTATGCTTTAAATCTTTTCATTTCGTTTTCCTCCTTTCTTTATCTTACAAGCACATTATAATATCAGAAGACGTATATTACTTGCCAAATGGGAAGAAAAAGTAGACAAAACTTGCAGGAGATTAATTGGAATGTACTGGTAAGAGCATCACAGACATTTGCCTGGATGCAGGAGTTGAGAGCCAAAGGACATTTAACCGGGTATCTCGTGAAAGATATAAAGTAACGTCAAGGGAATACCGGAATCTTTATCATGAACAATATATAAGTCAGACCCAGGATGAAATATCTGGAATGGAGAAATAGGATGGCATTTATAATCTGTGTAGCAGCACTCATAATCATGATGTTTGTATTTACCAAAATGTTGTTAAGTTTTGGCAATAACAGCAGTGCGGCAGTTGAATCTGTTGATGCGACTGTAGTTGAAAAGAAGCAAGGAATCTATACCCATATGCAGTCTGAATCACATGTACCTTGGTTTCGCGTTGTATTTGAGATGACAGATGGAAGTTTGATGGAATTTCAAATGCAACAGGGAGATTTTCGTGAATTGGAAAAAGGCGATCGAGGTATGCTGACTTATCAGGGAAATCGGTATATATGTTACCAAAAATATAAATTTAAAAGTGAAGCACAGGAGGAAGAAAAATGTTAAGTGAAAGCATTGCAAAACTGGTACAGTATGGGATTACAACAGGTCTGACACCAGAATGTGAAAGAAATTACACAACAAATCTTCTGCTGGACGTTTTTCATGAGGATGACTATGAGAAACCGGACAACATTGAGGAACCTGTTAATCTTGAAGCAACATTGGGTGAATTGCTGGATGAAGCCGTAAAAAGAGGACTGATCGAAGACAGTATTGTATACCGGGATCTATTTGATACCAGATTAATGAACTGTCTGATGCCGCGTCCGGGCCAGGTGCAAAAAGAATTCTGGGATAAATATAAAGAAAGCCCAAAGGAAGCAACCGATTATTTTTATAAACTGAGTCAGGACAGCAATTATATCCGCAGATATCGCGTAGAGAAGGATCAAAAGTGGAAGGTAGACAGTCCATACGGTGAGATTGATATTACCATCAATTTGTCCAAACCGGAAAAAGATCCAAAAGCAATTGCCGCGGCAAGGAATGTAAAATCCGGAAGCTATCCGAAATGTCTTCTTTGCCCGGAAAATGAAGGATATGCGGGACGTGTTAATCATCCGGCAAGGCAGAATCACAGGATTATTCCGATCACAATCAATGATACTCCTTGGGGATTCCAGTATTCTCCGTATGTGTATTACAATGAGCATTGTATTGTATTTAACTGCCAGCATACTCCAATGAAAATCGAGAGAAATGCATTCATTAAACTGTTTGATTTTGTAAAACTGTTTCCGCATTATTTCCTTGGATCTAATGCAGATCTGCCGATCGTAGGCGGCTCGATCTTAAGCCATGATCATTTCCAGGGTGGACATTATACATTTGCAATGGCAAAAGCACCAATTGAGCAGCACGTGGTACTTCCGGGATTTGAAGATGTAGAGGCTGGAATTGTAAAATGGCCGTTATCTGTACTTCGTATTCGTCATAAAGATTCTAACCGTTTGGTAGATCTGGCAACACATGTGCTGGAAGTATGGAGAGGTTATACGGATGAAGCAGCATTTATTTATGCTGAAACCAATGGAGAGCCTCATAATACAATTACACCAATTGCACGTAAAGTAGGGGATATCTACGAATTGGATCTGACATTAAGAAACAACATTACAACAGAAGAACATCCGCTGGGCGTGTATCATCCGCATGCAGAATATCATCATATTAAGAAAGAAAATATCGGTCTGATCGAAGTTATGGGACTTGCAGTTCTTCCGGCCAGATTAAAAGGTGAGATGGAACTTTTGGAAGAGTATATTCTTGAAGGCAAAGATATTTCTTCAAATGAACAGATTGAGAAACATGCAGAGTGGGTTAAGAAGTTCCTTCCGAAATATCCGGAAATCACAAAAGAAAACATCCATGGCATTCTTCAGAAAGAGATTGGAATCGTATTTACCCATGTTCTGGAAGATGCAGGAGTATACAAATGTACGACCGAGGGAAGAGAAGCATTCATGCGTTTTCTTGAAACATTATAAAAATTGAAATAAAAGGATTCTTTGGGAAATGGGAGGTAAGTGAAACCTCCCATTTTTTTTTAAGGAAGATGATGAAAATAGAATATTTTTTATAAGGTGTGAAACCTTCCTAGGCTTTTCTTTTAGATGTAAGAAGAAGTAGCAGTGGAACAAAAATAAAGATCCTCCATAGTGCAGGAATGGTGATATTGTTTCGGAATGCAAATGCACTGCCAGAAGAATCTGCCGGTATGTAAATGCGAAGATCTACAGTACAGGATGAACTTTCATCTCGTATATCTAAAGGAAGCTGAGAATGATATACTTTGCCTTCATGGGTGAATTTAACAGGCAGTGCCCAGTAATAATGACGCGGACTACCAAAATTATAAAGATAATATCCGTCTGCTTTGATTAAATTTGGATTTTCATGGTAAAGAAAATAGTTTTTATTGGCATAAAAGAATGTCCCGCCCATTAATAGAAGCCAGATCAGCACCAGTGCAGCTTTATTCAAAAAAGGACTATCAAATACTCTTTTCAAAAAATCCCCTCCTGTCAGATAAGGACATTTTATCAAATGAACCAGGAAAATTCGATAGAAAGAAAAAATTTATTATTATGAGAACCGATTTGCTTGTATCTGCATCTAATTAGTGTAAAACAAACACGTGTACAATCCGGCCGGACAGAAGGAGAAAACAGAGAAGCGATTTTGTATAGAAGAAAATAAGTGAGATCTGATTAGGTGCTGTCATGAATCAGTCTAGGATGAAACATCCCTGACCGGTCATGTCAGCCCCTTTTTTCCTGTTTTCAGGGTTCTGTTCACAGAGAAAAAGGAAAGTGTCTGAAAATACCCAAAAAGTGCTAAATATGAGATAAATGATGATGCGGTGTTTCTATCCGTAAAAAAACAGCGGAAAATGTTTTGTAGAAATCAGCTTACTGTTTGTAAAAGAAAATGTTTTTTCCAGCAGCCTTGGTTATTTTTTATTAAATCGGAGATATTAAAATCAGACGATTTAAAAAATTTGTCTGAATGCTGTTTATCGTTAAAAACAGGGGGCATGGATGGGAAAAAGAAAAGAGATAACCAGTAAGGATAATGGAAAGCAAAAAATGTGGATAATAATCACTGTCATCATAGTGTTCTTTGCTATGGCTGGCTATGCAGGAATGTCTTATTACTATTCAGACAGATTTTTTCGGGGAACAACGATCAATGGAATTAACTGTTCTGGAAAAACATCGGAAGAGGCAGAACAGGCGGTTGCAAAAAAAGCAGAGGATTATCTGCTGGAAGTAAAGGCAAGAAATCTGAAATCACAGAGTATCAATGGAAAATTGATCGGATATCGTTATGTTTCGGATGGCAGTATTTCCCAATATCTGGATGAACAAAAACCATATAAATGGGTTCAGGGATTTTGGAAAAAGCAAAATTATACAGCCAAGGAAAATATGACCTATGATAAAGTGAAGTTAAAAGAACAGCTGGAAAAACTGGAATGTGTAAAAAAAGAGAATCAGACAGCACCAGAAGATGCTTATGTAGCTTATAAAGATTCGAAGTTTGAAATCGTACCGGAAACAGAAGGGAATACCCTGGATTTCAATGGAGCTTATCAGGCACTGTCAGAAGCGATTACTGACAAAAAAAGAACGATTGACCTGAATAGCTGTCCGGCTGTTTATGTAAAAGCGGCAGTAATGAAAGATGATCCAGATCTTAAAAATTCATTGGAAGAATGCCAAAATCTGATCCGGACCAAAATCGTATATATATTTGGAGAAGAAACGGTAACATTGGAGGGGGACGAGATCAGAAACTGGCTCATTTTTGATGAGAGAGGACGGCTGCAAAAAAATGAGGATGAACTGAGACAGTACGTGGCAGAATATGTGGCAAAGCTGGCTGCCACACATGATACCGTAAATACAGAGAGGGAATTTTGTACAACAAGCGGACGTACTGTTCAGGTGTATAGTTCCGTTTATGGATGGAAGATCGATCAGGAAAAGGAAATAGAAACCATTATGCAGGAAATGATTGCAGGAGTACAGATAAACCGGGAACCGGTATACGCTATGCGGGCAAATGCACGGGGTATGAATGATATAGGCAGCACGTATATTGAAGTGGACCTGTCTGCACAGCATTTATATTACTATCAGGATGGTTCGATCATTTTGGAATCGGATATTGTGTCAGGAGATATGCAGTATGCAGAACGGCAGACACCACCGGGAATTTTTCAACTGTATTACAAGAAAAGTCCATCTGTGCTGAAAGGAAAGATGTTGGAAAATGGGAAATATGAATATGAAAGACCAGTAACTTACTGGATGCCTTTTAATGGGGGGATTGGATTTCATGATGCTTCATGGCAGCCATACTTTGGAGGAAATCGTTTCCGAGAAGGTGGTGGATCCCATGGATGCATTAATCTTCCGGCGGACAAAGCGGCAGAACTTTATAATAGGATAGACGAAAGTGTGCCGATTGTCTGTTTTTATTAAAAATGGGCAGGATATATAGTTTTATATAGAGGTTTGTTTATAAAATGGAAGATCTTAATTGGTCTTCTGTTTTTTTATAATTATCAGCAATAATTTCATGGAAGAAAAGTGTGTATGTTCCGTCCAGATATGGAAAGAAGTCTTTGACCATTTTGACCGGCAACCGAAAAAAATCGAGATAAATGAGAACTATTCGATTGATGATGATGCAAAGGAAACCTTGCAGGAGAAAAGCAAGAGGATGCTGGTTACAGAAGCAAGCCAACGGGAAATGTAGCTGAGCGAAGTGACTTGCCTAAGTAAATTGAAATGGAAATATGGCTGATAGTGTGATATGATTTGAATGGCAAAAGATATTTTAAGGAACAGACATATTAGCGTTAAGTTTGCTAAGGAGAATAATATGGAATGGTTTGGAATTGCAGCATTATTGCTGCTACTTTGTTATTCGGCGTATCCGGGAAAAGTAAAGCGTTTAGAAACGAAAGTAAAACGATTGGAGAAAAAGCAGAGAGGAGTGGCATATATGTCAAAGCTGATTAATGATCTTGTAGGAAAACAGTGTATTATCAGATCAGAGTTCATTTTTAGTTTTGCGGGAAAAACTGAATTATCCTGCAAGATAATAGACGCAGATGATGAATGGATAAAAATTTGTTATACAGAGAAAAAAGATAAGCAGGTAGTTAAGCTGATGCGGATTGAAAATATTGAATCAATAGAAGAACAGTAAGTTCTATTTTAGAAATTCAGAGGAGTAAAGAGCATGGATTATAATTTACAAAAAAATCAAAATGCAGAACAGACCTATCATTCCATTCGCCAGTCTATTGTATCAGCACAGCATAAACTAAGTGCTGCGGTGAACTACGCAATGGTAATAACTTATTGGGAAATTGGAGAACAGATTTTTAAAGCATGTGGAGAAAATGATCGCGCAGAATACGGAAAGAAATTATTGGAATATCTTTCTGAGCAGCTGACCGCAGAGTTCGGAAAAGGTTTTGATAAATCGAATCTTCGTAAGATGAGGCAGTTTTATTGCACTTTTCCAATTCGAGACACACTGTGTCCTGAATTGAGCTGGTCACATTATCGTGTCTTGATGCGTATAAATGATGAACAGGCAAGAAGATTTTATATGGAAGAATGTGCAAAAGCAGCATGGAGTGTTCGTCAACTGGAACGGCAGATCAACACGATGTATTATCAGCGTATTTTAGCAAGCCAGGATAAGATAGCGGTTGCAAATGAAATTCAAACAACAGAGCCAAAACCAGAATATGAGAAAATAGTGAAAGATCCTTATGTTATGGAATTTCTGCAGATTCAGCCTGACACACATGTATATGAAGGAGATTTGGAACAGGCATTG
>OLQB01002945.1_pt1 | contig 10593 bp, 7 predicted proteins | sample 1672681 | NCBI WGS metagenome assembly OLQB01 (sample SAMEA3136713, study PRJEB25190) | human gut metagenome | reverse complement strand
TATTATTATAACATAAAGCGAGCAGGGAAGAAACACATAATTTCTTAATATTTTCAGTCGGGATTTGCAAAATGCAGTAAAATAGAGTATAATGCGAACGAGTTCATACGGAAAAAACAAAAAACCTGAAAAACAAAAACCCCAAGGAGTTAAAAAAAGTGTCAGATATGAAATGGCTCCGTTTTATACGGAAATTGAAACCTTACAACATACAGAAGGGACTGCGTTACCTGAAACATTATGGCCCAAAGGAATTCCTGATCCGTCTTTCGGAGAGGATGGAGCCGGAGGAGGTTCCGTACGGACCGTGGCGGGAGCAGTACTGCGCAAAAGAGGAGGACCTGGCGCGTCAGAAAAATCATAAATTTTCTTATTGTCCGAAGATCAGCGTTGTTGTTCCGGCTTACCGTACGCCGGAAATTTTTCTGCGTCAGATGATCGAATCCCTGGAAAAACAGAGTTATGAAAACTGGGAACTGGTGATCGGAAATGCCAGCCCGGAGGATGAGACGATGGCGCGCATCCTGAAAGAGTATACCGGAAAAGATCCGCGCGTAAAGAACGTTCCGATTCCGGAAAATATCGGCATTGCAGAGAATACAAATGCAGCGCTTGCCGCAGCAGCGGGAAATTTCGTCGGTTTTATGGATCACGACGATCTGCTTGCGCCGGATGCACTCTTTGAAATTGCCATCCGTCTGGAAAAAGATCCGTCCATCGATGCTTTTTATACCGATGAGGACAAGGTACGGACCGATCTGTCCGAGTATTTCCAGCCGCATTTCAAACCGGATTTCAATCTGGATCTGCTGCGGTCAAACAATTATATCTGCCATTTCTTCGTTGTACGGCGGGAGATTGCGGAGAAAACCGGCGGCCTTCGTCCGGAATACAATGGGGCGCAGGATTATGATTATATCTTCCGCTGCACGGAAATGGCGGGAAAAATTGTACACATTCCGAGAGTTTTATATCACTGGAGGGTCCACAGCGCTTCCACCGCAGACAATCCGGCAAGCAAGCTGTACGCGTATGAGGCCGGAAAAAAGGCAATTGAGGGAAACCTTGCGCGCTGCGGCGAAGAGGGAACCGTCACACTGCGTTCGGATTATGGCTTCTACGATGTAGATTATAAACTGCAGGGAACGCCTCTGGTTTCGATTCTGATCCCGAACAAGGATCAGGCCGATACGTTACGCACCTGTCTGGAATCCATTAAGAAGAAGTGCATGTATCCATCCTATGAGATTCTGATTATTGAGAACAACAGCACTGAGGAAGCAACGTTTTCCTATTACAAAGAACTCGAAGCACAGGGCATCCGTGTCCTGAAGTATCCAAAACAGGGCTTTAACTATTCTGCGATCAATAATTTCGGCGTCAAAGAGGCAAAGGGAGAGTATCTCCTGTTTCTCAATAACGATATGGAAATCATCACACCCGATTTTATGGAAAAGATGGTATCCAATCTGCAGAGACCGCAGATCGGGGCGGTCGGCGCGAAGCTGTATTACCCGGACAACACGGTGCAGCATGCGGGTATCATCATCGGTATCGGCGGCATTGCGGGCCACGCCTTTTTAGGACTGGCGCGCGGAAGAAGCGGCTATCTGCATAAGGCATCGCTCCAGATGAATGTGAGTGCGGTGACAGCAGCGTGCATGATGATGAAAAAAGAGGTCTTTGAGGAGGTCGGCGGCTTTGAAGAAGAACTGTCCGTCGCTTTCAATGATGTTGATCTGTGCCTGCGCATTGGAAAAGCAGGTTATAAAATCGTATACAATCCGCACGTGGAGTTGTACCATTATGAATCGAAATCCAGGGGAGCAGAGGATGACGAGAAGAAGGTGCGCCGCTTCCAGTCGGAAATCGAATTTATGCGCAGCCGCTGGATTGGGCTGTTAAAGGCAGGAGATCCCTGCTACAATCCAAATTTAACGCTGGCATCGTGGAACTATGGACTGCGTGCCGACGGCAGGGGAGTAAAACCATGGATAAAGTAGCAGTTGTAATACCAAATTATAATGGATACCGGTATCTGGAGACGTGCTTTGCAGCGCTTGCAAAGCAGACCTTTACGGAATTTACCACATATTTCGTGGACAATGGTTCACAGGATGAGAGCTGTGCGTTTCTGCGGGAACACTACCCGGAGACGAAAATCATCCAGCTCGATGATAACTATGGCTTCAGCCGTGCGGTCAACGAAGGCATCCGCCGGTCGAAGGAGCCGTATGTGATCCTTTTAAACAACGACACCGAAGTGTTCCCGGACTTTGTCGAGCGCCTTTATGAGGGAATCTGTAAAAGAAAGAATGCGTTTGCATGCAGCGCAAAGCTGATTTCCTATCAGGAGCGTGATAAAATCGACGATGCGGGAAATTACTATAATATGCTGGGATGGGCATTCGCAAGAGGAAAAGGAAAACCGGTCAGTGAATTTGAAACGTCCGACCGGATTTTTGCGGCCTGCGCCGGAGCAGCGATCTACCGCCGGGAATTTCTGGAAAAGACCGGACTTTTTGACGAAGAACATTTCGCTTATCTGGAAGATACCGACATCGGCTATCGTGCGCGGCTTTTGGGCTACGAGAACTGGTATGAGCCGTCCGCGAAGGTTTACCACGTCGGAAGCGGAACGAGCGGCTCCCGGTATAACCTCTTTAAAATCCGTTATTCTTCCAGGAACAATATTTATCTGATCTATAAAAATATGCCGGTTTTACAGATTTTGCTTAACCTGCCGGTCTTTATCCTCGGTTTTTCGGCAAAACTGGTCTTTTTTGCATCGAAGGGATACGGAAAAGAATATCTGGCAGGAATCAAGAATGGTTTTTTCATCTGCCGGAAGCCGGAAAACAGAGCAAAAAAGATCCGTTTCGAGTGGAAGCGCCTCGGCACGTATTTTGTCATCGAATGGGAGCTTTTTATCAATGTGTTCCGGAGATTTCTGGAGAGGGCATAAGGATTCTTTCAAAAGATTACGAAAAAGTTAAAAAGTTTACGGAAATAAGAAGAATGTTAGAAAAATATGATTGCTCTTTTTTGGAACTTATTGTATAGTTAGGGGTAGGGAATTTTTAAATCCCGAAAAAAACAGATAAGGTGAACGAATTTGATCAACGATAATCAGAAATATTTTGACCGGATGCACGTTCTGATCGATGCCCTGGTGCTCGCACTTTCCTATGTACTGTCCTGGTACTGCTATGTGCGGCTGGGCGTTATGAATAATCATCCGGAGAGGGGAATTCTGCCGCCGGCGACGTATATGATGGCACTGCTCTATATCGTGCCCGGCTATCTGCTGCTTTACTATGCATTCAATCTCTATGCATCCAAGCGTTTTCAGGGAAGACGTCTGGAATTTGCCAATATCTTAAAAGCGAATACGGTTGGATTTCTGGTCTGGCTGGCCAGCCTTTACATGGTGCGCCAGGTTCACTTTTCCCGTGGTATGCTCTGCATCTTCTTTGTGCTGAATGTGACACTGGAAACGATCGTAAGAAATCTGATCCACTATATCTTAAGCAATATGTGGAAACACGGCCGCAACCAGAAGCAGATTCTGATGGTCGGCTACAGCCGTGCGACCGAGGAATACATTGACCGGATCATTGCAAACCCGGAGTGGGGCTATCTCGTCCGCGGAATCCTCGATGACCATGTCAAAGCGGGAACGATGTACCGCGGTATCAAGGTTCTTGGAAGAATCAACAATCTTTCAGTCATTCTGCCGGAAAACAAACTGGATGAAATTGCCATTACCCTTGGACTGAACGAATACTTCCGCCTGGAGGAGATCGTTGCCATGTGTGAAAAATCCGGCGTACATACCCAGTTTGTGCCGGATTACCACAACATCATTCCGACAAAGCCGTACACAGAAGACCTGCAGGGACTTCCTGTCGTCAATATCCGCTATGTGCCGCTTTCCAACACGTTCAACGCGATGCTGAAACGGATTGTGGATATTTTCGGCGCGCTCGTGGCGATCATTCTGTTCTCACCGGTGATGCTGTTTTCCTGCATCATGATCAAGCTGACCTCACCGGGTCCGCTGATCTACCGTCAGACACGCGTCGGACTGCACAACAAACCGTTTGAAATGTACAAGTTCCGTTCGATGGAAGTTCAGACGGAGGAGAAAGAAAAGAAGGCATGGACCGTGAAGAATGACCCGCGTGTGACGGGATTTGGAAAATTCATGCGCCATACCAGCATTGATGAGCTTCCACAGCTCTTTAACATCTTAAAAGGAGATATGAGCCTGGTCGGACCGCGGCCGGAGCGACCTTTCTTTGTGGAAAAATTCCGGGAGGAGATCCCGCGTTATATGGTAAAACATCAGGTGCGTCCCGGTCTTACGGGATGGGCGCAGGTGAATGGATACCGGGGGGATACTTCTATCCGCAAGCGTATTGACTGTGATCTGTATTATATTGAAAACTGGACGCTGGGACTTGATTTTAAAATTCTGTTCCTGACCTTTTTCAAAGGATTTGTGAATAAAAACGCTTACTAAAAGATAAGGGGAAAAGAGATGTCGAAGAAGAATTACAAAAAGAGCAGAAAATACAAAAAAATGCGCCGCAGAAAAATAATTTTCGGAATTGAAATCACCGTTCTGCTGATTCTTTCCGGAATTCTGTTCGTCTACGCATGGATCAACCGTTCGATGGATAAGATGAATCAGGATACGCTGGACAGCTCCCAGATTCAGATCAACAGTGAAGTAAAGGCAAATACCGATCTCTCACAGATGTCCGGTACACAGGTCATCGCGCTGGTCGGCGTGGATGCCAGAGGTGTGGAAGGCTCCGAGCTGGCAGAAAGCATGAACAGTGACACGATTATTCTCTGTTGTATTGATCATGACAAGCAGGAAATCCGTATGGTGTCGATTATGCGTGACACCTGGATGAATATGGCGAAATATACCGATGAATATTATGAGTTTGACAAAGCCAATTCCGCATACAACCGCGGCGGCCCGGAGAGTATGCTCTCCATGCTGAATACAAACCTTGACTTTGCACTGACCGATTACGTTACCGTAAACTTCAAGGCACTCGCCGATGCGATTGATGTCCTGGGCGGTCTCGACATCGAGATGACAAATGCAGAGTGTGTTCATGCAAACAACTACAACAGAGAGGTATCGGAAGCACAGGGCGTAGAGTATGAAGCTATTCCGTATGATGAGGACCTTGGGGATGATTACAGCGAAGTACGTCATGTCAGCGGTGCGCTTGCTACCTCCTATGCGCGGATCCGTTATGGCGGCGGTGATGATGCAAAACGTACCAGCCGTCAGCGAATTGTTATCAATCTTATGGTACAGAAGCTGAAACAGAATCCGACCAAGATTCCGGAAATTCTGGACAAGGTGATGGGAAATGTCAGCACCAGTCTTACCAAGAATGAAATCCTGGAACTTGGTATGCATGCGGTAACGTATACGATGGGAACCTCCTATGCCTATCCGTTCCAGCTCTGCTATGGTGAAAATGTAGTGAATGCCCTTGGTGAGGATGTTGTAATTCCGGTTACGCTGGAGTTCAATGTAAGAGAGCTGCATGAATATCTGTATCCGGGTCTTTCGTATGAACCGTCTGCGGCTGTTACAGAGTACAGCGACTACATTGCAAGAAAGAGCGGTTACGATGAAGATATGATCGGCTATGTGCTGAACCAGGGGCCTGGTGCAGAGGCAGATTCGGTGATCGCAGGCGACTAAATACGAGGGAGAAAACCAGACATGAAATTCTATACCGTTGATGTTATGATACCAACGTATAAACCAGGGCAGGAGTTCGCAGAACTTCTGCCCCGCCTTTTGGAACAGACTTACCCGATCCGGTCGATCCGGGTTGTAAACACAGGGAAAAAGTTCTGGAACCCGGCGTGGGAGCAGTTATCGGATAAAATTATGGTAGAGCATATCCGGCCAAGCGAATTTGACCACGGCGGAACGAGAAGGGCGATGGCAGAAAGTTCGGATGCGGATCTTCTGCTTTTTATGACCCAGGATGCCATGCCGTACGACAATGCGTGCGTGGAACATCTGGTGGAAAAATTTTCACTGCCGCATGTGAAGGCGGCCTATGCGCGGCAGCTTCCGCGGGATGACTGCCGTACACTGGAACGGTTTACGAGAGGCTTTAACTATCCGGAGGAGAGTGATATCAAGGATGCCGGTGATCTGCCAAAACTTGGTGTTAAGACTTTTTTCTGCTCCAATGTCTGTGCTGCTTATGATCACAGGATCTATGATGAGATTGGTGGATTTCCGGAGCATGCTATTTTTAATGAAGATATGATCTATGCAGGCTGGATGGTAAAAAAAGGCTATGGAGTTGCCTATGTATCAGAAGCGCGTGTATATCATTCTCACAATTACACCTGTATGCAGCAGTTCCACAGGAATTTTGATCTGGGAGTTTCCCAGGCGGAGCATCCGGAGGTTTTTGAAGGAGTGCCTTCCGAAGGTGAGGGCATCCGGCTGGTAAAAAAAAGCATGGCATATCTTCTGAAAACAGGCCACATATGGCTGATCCCCGGACTGTTTTTGCAGAGCGCTTCCAAATACGCCGGATATTTTCTCGGAAAACGATACAAAAAGCTCCCTGAAAAAATGATCCGATCCTGCACCATGAATCCGGAATACTGGAAAAAGAACAAATAAGAGCAGGTCACGGTTTTTTAAAAGAGATATCACAGTTTAAACACAATTCCCTGTTAAACTGTCTTTTATAAGAGAAATAAATGTTACTGAGAACGGAGTGAGCAGTAACAGATACATGCATCAGATAACATAGAAGGGAGCACCAGAGGCATGAGTGAAGAGAATAAATGGGGGACAGGCTTGCCGGATGAGGATAAGAATGCTTCGGCAGAACAGAAACCGCTGACGCATCCTTATTCTGAGGGACGCAGGATGCAGGAGAGCGGACAGGACAGTTATGCAGGTGCCGGACAGAGTGAAGGCACTTCGCAGGAGAAACCAAAATACGGACATTATGAGGTGCATCAGCCTCAGGCCGGTAATTATGCCGGTGGAAATATACCGCCCAAAAAGCCGCGGAAAAAGAGAGATTTTTCAGGCAACAACAGCTTTGGAAAGAAAGCAGCCACTGCGGTGGCACTGGCTGTGATCTTTGGGCTGGTAGCCGGAGTGGTTTTTCAGGGCGTGAATATTGCAGCAGATAAATACAGAGGAAATGACAGCAGTACAACAATCGGAAAGACAGAAACAGTTACCGGGACAGAGGACAGTACTGACAGTAGCTCTGCGGATTCTACTGTGAAGGATATTGTGGCAGAGAGTGGTACAGTGGCCGGTGTAGCCCAGGCAACCATGTCTTCTATCGTTGCCATTACATCTGTCAGTGTGCAGGAGATCCCAAGCTTTTTCGGATATGGAACGAGGCAGTATCAGAGTGCAGGAAGTGGTTCCGGTATTATTGTAGGAGAAAATGACAGCGAGCTTCTCATTGCGACTAACAACCATGTGGTATCTGGAGCGACTACACTTACTGTGTGCTTTGCAGGCAGTGATGTGGTAGGAGCGGAAGAAGAAACCCAGGCTATGGCAAGCAGCTCCGATGGAGATGCGGATGTGGATAACGCAGTTTCTGCCAAGATCAAAGGTACCGATGAAGAGAATGATCTGGCAGTGGTGGCAGTGGAGAAATCCGATATTCCGGATGAGACCATGGATGAGATCAAGATCGCACAGATGGGAAGCTCGGACGATCTTGTAGTCGGTGAGCAGGTGGTTGCCATTGGCAATGCACTGGGCTATGGACAGTCAGTTACCTCCGGATGGATAAGTGCCCTTAACAGAAGCATCGGTACAGAGGACGGAGAAGCCAGCGGACTGATCCAGACTGATGCAGCGATCAATCCCGGAAACAGTGGCGGTGCACTTCTGAACATGAACGGTGAAGTGATCGGTATCAATGCGGCCAAGTATGCAGACAGTCAGGTGGAAGGCATGGGATATGCCATTCCGATCTCCAAGGCAGAGCCGATCCTGGAAGAACTGATGAACCGCGAAACCAGAGATAAGGTGGAAGATTCTTCCAAGGTAGGATATATGGGAGTCAAGGCTGCCGATCTTACAACAGAAGCCATCCAGATGTATAATATGCCGGCAGGTGCTTTTATTACTGAGGTAACGGAAGGCGGCGCAGCAGATAATGCAGGGATCAAAAAAGGCGATATCATTGTGAAGCTGGATGGACAGAAGGTAAGCGGCAAGGATGACCTTGTTGATAAGCTGCAGTATTATGAGGCAGGAGAAACCATCGAAGTGGTGATCTCCAGAGCGAACAGCGGAGAGTACAAGGAACAGACGGTTGAAGTGACCCTCGGAAGCAAACCCTCTTCTGACAAATAAAAGAAAATACAGGATAACCATTTATAAACCGGGGAGCTGCATAAGAACATGCAGCTCCCCGGTTTATAAAAACTTAATTTGATACAGCCGGATTATGTGCTATAATATGCATAATAAAAACCAGAAAGGAAATGTTATGACACAAGACGGAAAACGAAACCGGCTTCCGTCTTATAAAAACCAGAAAGGAAATGTTATGGCAGATCAGTTTGATAATAATAAAGACAATGACCAGGAGCAGAAATACGAGAAATTCTGTTTTTTATGTCGCAGACCGGAGAGTCAGGCAGGGAAGATGATCGACCTTCCTAATCATATACATATCTGTGCGGATTGCATGCAGAAAAGCTTTGATACTATGAACACCCAGATGAACAATGGAAATTATTCCGATCTTTTTAACATGCCGAATGTGAGCATGATCGATCTCAGCAGTTTCCAGAATCCCGGAAACCAGGCGAAGAAGATCAAGAAAAAATCAGAGACTCCGAAGCCGGTGATCGATCTTAAAGATATTCCTGCACCACATAAGATCAAAGCAACTCTGGATGAATATGTGATCGGACAGGAATATGCCAAGAAGGTAATGTCTGTAGGTGTATACAACCATTATAAAAGAGTTGCCACAGATACCATGGATGATATTGAGATCGAGAAATCCAATATGCTGATGATCGGACCGACCGGATGTGGTAAGACTTATCTGGTCAAGACACTTGCGAAACTTCTGGATGTGCCGCTTGCGATTGCAGATGCGACTTCCCTTACAGAAGCCGGGTACATTGGTGATGATATCGAGAGCGTTGTTTCGAAGCTTCTTGCGGCAGCTGATAATGATGTTGAGAAGGCTGAGCATGGAATTATTTTTATTGATGAGATCGATAAGATCGCGAAGAAGAAAAATACGAATCAGAGAGATGTCAGCGGTGAGGCGGTCCAGCAGGGGATGCTGAAACTTCTTGAAGGCAGTGATGTCGAGGTGCCGATTGGGGCCAACAGCAAAAATGCAATGGTTCCGCTGACTACAGTGAATACAAGAAATATTTTGTTTATCTGTGGAGGTGCTTTTCCGGATCTTGAGAATATCATCAAAGAGCGTCTGAACAAACAGGCATCGATAGGATTTTACGCAGATCTGAAAGATAAATACGATGATGATCCGAATCTTCTTGAGAAGGTTACTGTGGATGATCTTCGAAATTTCGGTATGATTCCGGAATTTATCGGACGACTTCCGATTATATTTACAATGAATGGTCTTACAGAAGATATGATGGTACAGATCCTGCGTGAGCCAAGAAATGCGATCCTTAAGCAGTATCAGAAGCTTCTGGCACTGGACGAAGTCAAGCTGGAATTTGAGGAGGATGCCCTTCATGCAATTGCAGCGAAAGCAATGGAGAAACACACCGGAGCAAGAGCTCTTCGTGCAATCCTTGAGGAATACATGCTGGATATCATGTATGAGATTCCGAAGGATGACAATATTGGAGAGGTAGTGATCACCAGAGGTTATATTGAGGGAAACGGCGGACCGAAGATTCTGCTTCGCGGGCAGGAAGTACCGCTTCTTGAAAGTGGGCAGTAATTTTGTAACATAGATTTCACATAGACTAAGAAAGAGAGGGAATGTATTATGGCAAAGGATTTTTTTGGTAATCTCGGACAGGCACTTTCAAAAACTGCAAAAGAATTAAGCGGACGTGCGGAAGATGTTTATGAAACACAGCGTCTTAAGAATAAAATATCCGCAGAAGAACGTCAGATTGATAAAATTATGGCAGATCTTGGAAAAATCGTGTACCAGCGTTACAAAGAAGAAGTGCCGGTAGACGATGCTCAGAAAGCACTCTGCGAGCAGATCAATCAGCGTATGGAACAGATTGAACAGTTACGTACAGATATCAACGAGTTGAAGATCAGAACCAGACGAATCTGCCCATCCTGCGGTAAAGAAGTTGAGAAGAATGCTGCATTCTGTAAATTCTGTGGTGCAGCGTGTCCGACACAGGAAGAGGAAGAAGATGCCGGGGATACAATCGATGGTACTGCCGAGGAGGTAGAGGAAGAAAAAAAGTCGGAAGAGTCCGCAGAAGAAGCGGTAGAGACAGAGGCCGAAACAGAGGCGGCAGATATTGCAGAGGCTACCGAAGAACCGACAGCAGACGAAGCTGGAGAAGAAGTGGCAG
>OLQB01002944.1_pt1 | contig 10594 bp, 7 predicted proteins | sample 1672681 | NCBI WGS metagenome assembly OLQB01 (sample SAMEA3136713, study PRJEB25190) | human gut metagenome | reverse complement strand
TACGGTACGATTCTATAAAGGGACGATTTGAATTTCTTTGAAAATGACGTTTTTGTCATTTGAAAGTCACGGGAGTGTCACCTGAACTTGCTATACTATATACAACGGCAGAGGAAATGCCGGTATGGAAGTGAAGGGAGAGAAGGATATGGAAATCTTACGAGTCGAAAACTTGATAAAGACATATGGCAAAGGCGAAAACCAGGTGCAAGCGTTGGCGGGAGTCAGCTTTTCTGTGGAAAAGGGGGAATTTTTGGCGATCATCGGACCATCCGGTTCGGGAAAAACTACTCTGATGAACATTATCGGATGTCTGGACAAGCAGACAGAGGGAACTTTCTTTCTGGATGGCGTGGATATTAAGGCGTGTTCGGAGAATGAAATGTCGGATCTCCGGCTGAATAAGATAGGGTTTGTTTTTCAGAGCTTTCATCTTCTCCCTAAGCAGAGTGCTCTGGCAAATGTTGAGATGCCATTAAATTATGCGAGAGTACCTAAGAAGGAGAGAAGAGAACGCGCTCTGAAGGCACTTGACAGAGTGGGCCTGGCGGACAGAGTGGATTTTAAGCCAAATCAGCTTTCAGGAGGTCAGATGCAGAGGGTTGCCATTGCCAGGGCGATCGTCAATAACCCGAAACTTCTTCTTGCAGATGAACCTACAGGTGCTCTTGACAGTAAATCAGGTGCGCAGGTTATGGAACTTTTCCAGAGGCTGAATGATGAGGGGGTATCTGTATTGATGATCACCCATGATGCGGATATTGCTGCACATGCGAAAAGGGTGGTTACGATCAAAGATGGTATCCTTCAGGAAAAGAGGTGATCTTCATGGGCAAAGTAAAGAAAATCCTCGCAGGAGTGCTTGTGGTGGTAATCGCAGGAAGCGGAATTACAGCGGGATTGATGCAGCTGAAGAAAAACAGCCAGAAAACAGTGGCGGTTACTCCTGTGAGCGGATTACTGCAGGAATTTTATACACCTTCCACCACGCTTGACGGAACCATTACATCCAGTGCAACACAGACAGTAAACGGTGATAAAGACCTGATCATTGATCAGATTTATGTGACAAAGGGAGATGCCGTAAAAAAAGGGGATCATCTGGTTTCTTTTGATACTACTCTGGTGGAAATGGAACTGAATATAGCAAAGCTGAAAAAACAGAAACTGGAGCAGGATTTAAATAAAGCAGTGAACAGACTGAACAGCCTTCAGAATGGCGGGCCTGTAGAGGAAACAGATGCGGGTACAGATGCCGATGACCTGAATTCAACAACAGGAAGCACTAATAATAATACAGGTGATGATGATATGACACCGGATGATACTTTGTCATCCGCAACAGATATGTCCGGTAATTATCTGGCAGCAGCCATGCATCCGTTTTTGTTATCTGCTTTTACAGATGGAGATGCAGTGGATAATGCGGGCTCAGACAATTCTTCATCCAAGGCAGATTTACCGGGAGATGATGCTTCAACAGATACCGGAAATACAGGCGGTTCATCAGATGGAACATCTGCGGATAATGATACTCCGGTATATTCGGATCCCTCAGCGAATGGATTCAGTGACGGAGAGAAGGATGATTTTAATTCAGGAAAAAATGATACACCGGAATTATCACCAACGCCAACGCCAACACTGGATGATCGTACCACATATTTTGATCCTTATTACCGAAAAGGTGATCCGAATATCACAGATGGTGACGAGCCGTTTTATCAAAAACTGGATGCAGGTTCCGTTCCGTTTACTGGCAGTGGCACAGAGGATGATCCATATGTATATCTGTGCAGCAGTGCAAAAGAGAAAGTTACTGTGATGGGATCATTTTTTAATAAACTTGCAGGATACAGTTCTGATGGAACAAAAATTGTTCATCAGGGAGGTTACTGGTACCGTCTGGAGTTTCATCAGAATGATACCATAGAAGATTATGATAATCTGAAAACATCCTGTACAGGTTATTATCTGGTAAACGGAAGTCTTCTGGAGAAACCGGTGTATGAATTTGCAGAAGTGGAATTCACACTGTCAGATGCAGATAAATATGACAAGAATCCGGATGATGGAGGCGATGATAATCCGGCCGGTGGTGATGATGAACCTACCGGAACTCCTGTTTCCAGAGCAGATGCCATCAAGTATCAGAAGAGTAAGATTGCCAGCCTGAAACTGGACCTTCAGGAAAGCGATATCAAAATATCACAGCTGGAAAAGAAAGCGAATAAAAAGCTTATCAGTGCAAAATTGGATGGTACGGTTACTTATGTGGGAGATTCCGGAGGTGGTGAGACAACGGATGGGAAAGCTCTGATCAAAGTAAAGAGCAGTGATGGTTTTTATGTGATCGGTTCTGTCAGTGAACTGATGCTGGATGATATCAAAGAAGGCACAAAACTTGACTGCACAAGTTATACCAGTGGATCTTTTGAAGCAGAAGTTATGGATGTTTCAGAGTATCCTGTAACCGGAAACAGCTTCTATGGCAGCAGTAATCCAAATGTGTCTTATTATGCATTTACAGCAGTGGTAAGTGACAAGACACTTCAGCTGGAAGATCAGGACTGGGTTACTGTCAATTATGAAGCATCTGCTACAGAGAACAGTATGGTTATCCAGAAGGCTTTTGTCAGAAATGATAATAATAAAAACTATGTGTATAAAGATGATAATGGTATCCTGAAGAAACAGGAGATTTCTGCAGGTGCAACTGTGGACAGCGGTTACAGTGTGATTGTCAAAGGTGGACTCAGTGAAGATGATCTGATTGCATTTCCTTATGGAAAAGATGTGAAAGAGGGCGCAAAGACAAAAGAAGTTACTCTGGATCAGATGTATGGATATTAATTGAGAAAGGAGACATTTTATGCTTGAAAATATACGCCTGGCTTTTCAGGGAATATGGTCACATATGATGAGATCCTTCCTGACTATGCTGGGTATCATTATTGGTATTGCGTCTATCATTGCAATTGTTTCTACCATCAAAGGAACCAGTGAGCAGATTAAGGAAGACCTGATAGGTGCAGGTTCCAATACAGTAAATATTTATCTGTATGATGGAGATAATCAATATGATGCGGAATATGGAAATTCTTCAAAAGCACCGATTCTGACAGATGATGTAAAAGAAGAAGTGAAAGATCTGGACCATGTTGAGAATGCAACTTTTTATTATAACAGTACCAGCGCATCTATTTATAATAACAATAACAGTCTGGAAGGCGGAAGTGTTTACGGGATTGATGTGAACTATCTGGCTACCTGCGGATATGTGATTCAGTCAGGACGGGGATTTGTAAAGGATGACTACAAAAATTACAATAAAGTTGCGCTGATCGATGATAATGCGGCACAGAATCTGTTCCCGTCACAGAACCCGGTAGGGCAGACTGTGGAGATCAATCAGGAACCATATACGATTGTGGGAGTGATCCGGCAGGATGAGAATTATCAGCCGACGATCAACAGTATTGACGAATATTACACTTATTATCAGTCAATCGTTGGAAGTGTGATGATTCCGGACAGCTGCTGGCCGATTTCCTTTAAATTTGATGTTCCTCAGAATGTAATTGTGAAAGCAGACAGCACAGATACTATGAGTACGGTGGGAAATGCAGCAGCAGATGCGCTGAATAATTTAATTGCAGCCCTGAATACAGGTGGAAATACAACCATGAAATACAAAGCTGAAGATATCATGGAGCAGGTTAAGAATATGCAGAAGCTCAGTGAGAGTACAAATAATCAGCTGATCTGGATTGCAAGTATTTCTCTCCTTGTGGGTGGTATTGGTGTCATGAATATCATGTTGGTTTCTGTTACGGAGCGTACCAAAGAGATTGGTCTGAAAAAGGCTATCGGGGCACGTAAGAAGACTATTCTGGGACAGTTTCTGACAGAGGCTTCCGTACTTACCAGTATTGGCGGTATTATCGGAGTAATAACAGGAATCGGGCTGTCGAAAGTGGTGGGAAAGGTTACCGGTTCGCCTACTGCGATCAGTGTGCCATCAATTGTGATCGCAGTATTGTTTTCTACAGTGATAGGCGTGGTATTTGGACTGCTTCCTTCTGTGAAAGCAGCAAATTTAAATCCTATTGATGCGTTGAGAAGTGAATAAACACTGCACAGATAAAACAGACTTGATGTACAATACCTTTGTATATTGAGTCTGTTTTTCTGTAACATTTTTAGTTACTGTTTACTGGTAATATCCTGCAAAGCGTGTTATTGAAAACGAAGTGAACAATAACCATTTTTCTGTGGATTTTAAACAGAAAAACAATCAAATTTGTATAGATGTCAAGAAATGTGCTAAAATTTGTACAAAAAATAAAAAAATATGGAAGTACAAAGACAGGTTGTGCTATAATGGAGTATCTCAAAAAGAATTATTTATACAGGAGAAAGTTCGCGGATGGTATCATTTACCTATATCATCAAAGATAAATTTGGAATACATGCAAGGCCCGGACTGCTTCTTGTGCAGGAAGCTGGAAAGCTTACGAGCAATATCACTATTTTTAAAGGAACAGACAGTGGTGATGCGAAGCGGATGTTCTGTGTTATGAATCTTGCAGTAAAACAGGGAGATCAGATAACAGTACATGTGGAAGGCGAGAATGAAGAGGCAGATGCCGAAGTAATGAGAGAGTTTTTGAAAAATAATCTGTAACTGTGAAGATGTCAGACAGTTATGCCATAATCTTTAATAAGGAGAATTCGAGTAATGAGAGTATTAGAAGGTAAGTCCGTATTTTCAGGAATCGCAATTGGAAAGATTTCTATTTTGCAGAAAGCAGACACAAGTGTAAAGCGTACGAAGGTAGAAAATCCGGAGGCAGAGATCACACGTGTGCAGGAAGCAAAAGAGAAAGCAGTTGAACAGCTTCAGAAACTGTATGATAAGGCACTCCGGGAAGTTGGAGAATCAGGTGCTGCTATTTTTGAAGTGCATCAGATGATGCTGGATGATGAGGACTATCTGGATTCTATTGATAACATTATCCGTACGGAGAATGTAAATGCAGAGTATGCAGTAGCAACAACAGGCGATAATTTTGCAGACATGTTTGCGCAGATGGATGATGACTACATGAAAGCAAGAGCGGCAGATGTAAAGGATATTTCAGATCGTCTGGTACGTGTATTATCAGGACACGATGAGGGAGATATGGATGCTGCAGAACCATCTATTATCGTTGCTGAGGATCTGGCTCCAAGTGAAACTGTACAGATGGACAAGAGCAAAGTTCTTGCATTTGTTACAAGGAAAGGTTCTTCCAATTCCCATACAGCAATCCTTGCAAGAACTATGAATATCCCGGCGCTGATCAATATTGAATATGATGACAGCATGGATGGGAAAATGGCAGTTGTAGACGGCAAGACCGGTTCTCTTATTGTGGAACCGGATGCAGATACCCTGAAGAAATATCAGGATCAGAAAGACGAGGAGCTGCGCCAGAGAGCAATGCTCAAAGAATTAAAAGGCAAAACTACAGAGACAAAGAGTGGACATAAGATTCATCTGTACGCAAACATCGGAAGCACAGGCGATGTAGCCAGTGTACTGGCTAATGATGCAGAAGGTATCGGTCTTTTCAGAAGTGAATTCATTTATCTGGAAAAAGATAATTATCCGACAGAGGAAGAGCAGTTCCAGATTTATAAAGCAGTAGCACAGAATATGGCAGGAAAGAAAGTAATAATAAGAACGCTTGACATAGGCGCAGATAAGCAGGTGGACTATTTCGGACTGAAAAAGGAAGAAAACCCCGCCCTCGGACTTCGTGCCATCCGCATTTGCCTTACCCGCCCGGAGATATTCAGAACACAGCTCAGGGCCTTGTTCAGAGCGTCCGTTTACGGCAATCTCGGCATAATGTTCCCTATGATAACATCGGTGAGCGAGGTCGAACGTATCAAAGCAATCTGCGAGGAGGTAAAAGCGGAGCTTAAGTCTGAGGGCATCGAGTATTCCGACAAGACCGAGATAGGTATAATGATAGAAACTCCTGCGGCGGCGATAATCAGTGACCGCTTAGCCCCTATGGTAGACTTCTTCAGCGTAGGCACAAACGATCTCACACAGTACACGCTTGCCTGCGACCGACAGAATCCCGATGCGGAGGAATTTGTCGATACTCACCACGAGGCTATTCTCCGCCTTATCGAAATGAGCGCACGAAACGCCCATGAGAACGGTGCGTGGATAGGAATCTGCGGCGAGCTTGCGGCAGATACCACCCTTACAGAAACATTCTTACGCATGGGCATTGATGAGCTTTCGGTTTCCCCGACATTTGTACTGAAGGTCCGTGACGCAATAAGAAAAACCGATCTGTCGAAATAACAGCTAACGTTGAAACTCCCTTATAAAAATTACAGCAGTTGCGCCTTCTCCCTTGCGTGAACTGCTGTAATTTTTTTGGATATTGCGCAAACAGACGGTCGTTGCATCTGTTTAAAAAAATGTCCGACTTATTTACAACCGCGCTGTCATCGGCTATCTGTAATTCAGTGTAATTTTGCACAATTTTCTCCCGTAAACCGTCGAAAACTATCGTTAAAAACAGTAACGGTTAGCAAGTTACAACTTATTGACAAATAAAAAGTATGGTGTTATACTAAATAAAAACAAATAGTTACGTCTGTGTAAACAGATTTCAAAGGCAGTTTAAAGCGCCGACGGAATAGCATAGCAGAACATACCTGCCGTCATAACGTTTTATTATGAAAATACAGTTAGTCAAGGCTTACTGTGTACGCTTTAATGCCTGAACAAGGTGCACAGACGGCTCTGTAAAGAGCGATGATATAAGGAGGTCCAATTATGAACTGGGTAAAATTAGGCATATTTGCAGGCGGTGTAGCGTTCGGCTCTGTAGGATTGAAGCTTCTCGGCAGTAAGGACGCAAAGAAGGTATATGCACAGGTTACAGCGGCAACTCTTCGCGCTAAGGAATCGGTTATGAAGACCGTTACGAACGTAAAAGAAAACGCAGGCGACATTCTCGCCGACGCTAAGGATATTAACGAAAAGCGTGACGCTAAGAATGCTGTTATCGAAGACGAATGTGATTGTGACTGCGGTTGCGAAGCCGTTTCGGAAGAAGCGTAAGAATTGATAGAAAGCCGACGGTACGCTTAGTTTGCCGTCGGTTTTTTATATGGAGATGACCGAAAATGAAATGTAAAATACTTCACGAGTCCAAAGGCAGACTGCGTGTGCATCTTTTCTGCGGAAAAATGTCGCTCGACAATGCCGACGTGCTTGAATATTACCTCCGTGCCGTAAACGGCGTTACCGATGTTTCGGTATATGACCGTACCTGCGATGCGGTTATAGTATTCACCGACAGAAAAGCGGTGCTTAAAGCGCTTGCCGCCTTTGCTTTTGAAAAGGCTCAGAAAATGTGCTTGGTTCCCGACCATACATCGAGAAAGCTCAACCGTGAGTTTGAGGACAAGCTTGTTATGACGGTTGTGGCACGGTTTATATCAAAGACTTTTATTCCTGCGCCGATAAGAGCGTTCATCGCTGTAATAAGGTCGTGGAAATATATAAAGCACGGACTTAAGGCGCTTCTCAGCGGCAAACTGTCCGTAGCCGTACTTGATGCCACTGCGGTGACCGTATCGCTCCTGAGAGGCGACTTCAAGACCGCAGCATCTGTAATGTTCATGCTTAATATCGGTGAGATACTTGAGGACTGGACGCATAAGAAGTCGGTAGCCGATCTTGCAGGCGCAATGTCGCTGAACGTTGAAAACGTATGGGTAAAGACAGGCGACACCGAAACGCTGATATCCATAAACGATGTGCGTGAGGGCGATCTGGTTGTAGTCCGCACGGGCAACATGATACCGCTTGACGGTAAGGTTGCAGGCGGAGAAGCTACAGTAAATCAGGCGTCTATCACAGGCGAATCTCTCCCCGTCAGAAAGAGCGAGGGAAGCTATGTCTATGCAGGTACTGTAGTAGAAGAGGGCGAATGTGTCGTATGCGTTGATAAAGCTCTCGGCGGCGGAAGATATGACCGTATAGTAAAGATGATAGAGCAGTCCGAAAAACTCAAATCATCTTCTGAGGATAAAGCGTCAAGGCTTGCAGACAGACTTGTTCCATATACGCTCGGAGGAACGATACTTACTTATCTTCTGACCCGTAACGTAACCAAGATGCTGGCTGTGCTTATGGTCGACTTCTCGTGTGCGCTGAAGCTATCAATGCCTATAGCCGTACTTTCGGCAATGCGTGAGTGCAGTAACTATAAGATAAGCGTAAAGGGCGGCAAGTTTCTTGAAGCCGTGTCCGAAGCCGACACTATCGTGTTCGATAAGACAGGAACGCTTACCTATGCCGCACCTACAGTTGAAAAGGTAATTTCTTTCGGTAACAGAGATGCAGACGAGATGCTGCGTCTTGCGGCTTGTCTTGAAGAGCATTATCCTCACTCAATGGCAAATGCCGTAGTAGCCGCCGCAAAGGAAAAAGGGCTCAGCCACGAAGAATATCATTCAAGCGTTGAATATGTCGTAGCACATGGCATATCCAGTATGGTTGAGAACAAGAAGGTTATAATCGGCAGCGCTCACTTTGTATTTGAAGATGAGGGCTGTGTAGTACCCGAGGGTGACGAGGAGCTTTTCAATTCGTTGTCGGGCGAATATTCTCACCTGTATCTTGCCATATCCGGTGTGCTTGCCGCAGTAATCTGCATATCAGACCCGCTGAGAGCTGAAGCGGCAGACGCTATAAAGGCGCTCCACGACTGCGGTATAAGCAAGATAGTTATGATGACGGGCGATAACGAGCAGACCGCAAAGGCGGTAGCGGCAAAGGTCGGCGTTGATGAATTCCACGCAGGTGTTCTCCCCGAGGATAAGGCTAATTTCATAAAGCGTGAACACGAAAAGGGCAGAAAGGTCATAATGATAGGCGACGGAGTAAACGATTCTCCCGCACTGTCCGAAGCCGACGCAGGTATTGCCATAAATACCGGAGCCGCCATAGCAAAGGAGATTGCCGACATTACGGTATCGTCCGAAGACCTTTATATGCTGGTAACCCTCAGAAAGATAAGCTCAGCGCTTATGAAAAGGATTCACCACAATTACCGCTTTATCGTATCGTTCAATCTTATGCTGATACTACTCGGTGTGGGCGGAATAATCCAACCGACGACCTCGGCACTGTTCCACAACGCTTCCACACTTGCAATCAGCCTTAAGAGTATGACCAATCTGCTTGATGAAGAAGAAAAGTAATTATCAGGATTATAGGCTCTTGTTATAACCGGTCTGCCTTTGCTGTTCTATCTGAACGGCGGAGGCAGACTTTTAATAATCCCACACATCTTAAAAATCCGGCTCATACCACAATCAACGCAAAAAGAACTATTGCCTGAGCAACCGATCCGCAATGTAACGTATTACAGATTATAAAAAATTACCCATTTGTGTATTGCACGACCTCCGGTTATATGATATACTGAATACATCAGTATGATATTTACCAAAAACGAAAGGAAAATACATTATATGGGAGCTATACTTGAATACAAATGCCCGTGCTGCGGCGGTGCGATTGAGTTCAACAGCCGCCTCCAGAAAATGAAGTGTCCGTACTGTGATACGGAAATGACGATCGAAGAATTTCAGCGCACACAGAAATCCGAGGATATACAGACGGATGAAAAGAAAGATTCTGAAGAAAACTGGCGCTCTATGAGCACCGGAGAATGGCAGAATGATGAGCTCAGTGGTATGCGTGTTTACAGTTGTAAGTCCTGTGGCAGTGAAATTGTTGCTGATGAAACGACAGGAGCCACGACCTGTCCGTTCTGTAATAATAAAATAACAGTAAAAGGTCAGTTTGCCGGTGACCTGAAGCCGGATTATATCATTCCGTTTAAACTGGATAAGAAGGCAGCAAAAGAGAAGTATTATAAACATCTGGAAGGTAAGAAATATCTTCCGAAGGTATTCAAAAAAGAAAACCATGTAGATGAGATCAAAGGGGTATATATCCCGTTCTGGCTGTTTGATGCAAATGTGGAAGCCTCGGTGCAGTACGCAATGACAGAAACAGACAGCTGGGAGTCAGGCGGTTATATTTACACAAAGAGCACAGAGCATGCTATTTATCGGGAAGGCGAGGTGGCGTTCGCGGGAATTCCATGTGACTGTTCAAAGAAAATGGATGACACGCTGATGGAGGCGATTGAGCCTTACCATTTCCGGGATGCAGTTCCGTTTCGGGCTGCGTACCTGGCCGGGTATGTAGCGGATCGTTATGATGTTGATATGCAGGACTGCATCGCACGGGCGACCAAGCGTGCGCAGGCAAGCACCGAGAAGGAAATGAAGTACGGGCTGCAAAGCAAGGGGACAATTACGGTAAAGTCCAACCGCATTCAGGTAAAAAGTGCAACCTATCATTATGCGCTGTATCCAGTCTGGATTTTAAATACGACCTGGAGAGGAAAAAAGTATACGTTTGCAATGAATGGTCAGACGGGAAGAATGGTCGGAGATCTTCCATTTTCCAGAAAGGAGTTCTGGAAGTATGTGATTC
>OLQB01002935.1_pt1 | contig 10607 bp, 9 predicted proteins | sample 1672681 | NCBI WGS metagenome assembly OLQB01 (sample SAMEA3136713, study PRJEB25190) | human gut metagenome | reverse complement strand
GGAAAAAAAGCCACCGGGAATGAAAAGCTGTTTTCAGGAGATCATGTAAAACTGTTTTTAAGTGATGAAACATTTGAAAAATTCAGCGGAAATGATTCTGCTCCACGGGCACATTATGCTCTGGATATCATTTACGAGGATGAAAATATCCTGTTGATCAACAAACCGGCAGGAATGCTTTCTCAGCCTGCTGATGACGGAACCCCTTCACTGGTAGAATATCTGACTGGCTATCTTCTGAAAAATGGCTCTCTTACAGAGAATGATCTGAGAACCTTTCGTCCTTCCGTATGCAACCGCCTTGACCGCAATACCAGCGGGCTTATAGCGGCAGGCAAAAGCCTTTCCGGTCTGCAGGAACTTTCAGGGATGTTCAAATCCAGGGAACTTCATAAATATTACCTCTGTCTTGTGGAGGGAGTTTTAAAAGAAGAAAGATATATCAAAGGTTATCTGGCAAAAGATAAAAAAAGCAATAAAGTAACCATCTATAAACAAGAGAAAGAAAATGCCCTTCCAGTGGAAACAAAGTATTATCCGTTGGGCACCAATGGAACCCGTACCCTTCTTAAGGTTGAACTGATCACAGGACGTGCACATCAAATCCGAGCTCACCTTGCTTCGGAGGGACATTCGATTGTTGGTGATCCCAAATATGGAAAAGCCGATAAAAAACTGAAAGGACAGCTGCTTCATTCTTTTCGAATGGAGTTTCCATCTATGAAAGGAAGCCTGTCATATTTATCCGGGAAGGTCTTTACGGCACCGCTTCCGGAAATCTTTCTCAGAACACTAAAAGAGGAAAAGTTGGAGGAGAGTTATTATGAAAATCTGGAATGAAATCTGGGATTATGTAAAAATGATCATCATTGTTGTAGTAGTAGTTCTTGTTGTAAATAATGTTGTTCTCATCAACGCCAAAATTCCGTCTGAATCCATGGAAAATACGATTATGACCGGTGACCGTATCTTCGGATTTCGTATGGCATACGGACTTAACTTTGATCTTTTCGGCAAACATATTTCACACCAGACAAAAGACCCGGAACGTTTTGATATCATCATCTTCAAGTTCCCGGATGACGAAAGCCAGCTGTTTATCAAACGTCTGATCGGACTTCCGGGTGAGACTGTTGAAATCCGTGACGGAAAAGTCTACATAAACGGTTCCGATGAACCTCTGGATGACAGTTTTGTACCAGAAGTACCGACCGGAAATTATGGTCCGTACACAGTGCCGGAAAACAGTTACTTCATGCTCGGAGACAACCGTGAATATTCCAGAGATTCCAGATTCTGGAAGAACACCTTTGTTTCCTTTGATGAAATCGTAGGAAAAGCAATCGTTCGCTATTATCCATCCATCAAGCTTCTGAAATAAGAGGAATATATATGGCAACATGGAACAGCAGAGGCCTCCGGGGTTCTACCCTGGAGGATCTCATCAATCGTACAAACGAACAATACGCCGAGAAAAAGCTTGCCTTGATCCAGAAGATTCCCACACCGAAGTTCCTGGTATTTTATAACGGACTGGATCAAAAGGTACCGGACCGGATGGAACTGAGGCTGTCGGATGCCTATGAGAACCCGGTGGACGAGCCTGATCTGGAATTAAAAGCTACGATGCTGAATATCAATGCCGGACATAATGAGGAACTGATGAATAACTGCCATGTTTTATGGGAATATGCAGAGTATGTGGCAAGAGTCAGAAATATTTTTGACAGCCATGAAGTTGCGTTCCAGACAGCTGAGCTTGGTAAAGTTGATGTAGGCGGAGGCGGAACAATCGCTTATATCGCAGCACTTTATGGAATGGAAGTCATTGACAGCGGTGTGGCAGTGCTCAGTATGCATGCACCATGGGAAGTGACAAGTAAGGCAGATATTTACGAAGCTAAGAAAGCATATAAGGCATTTCTGCTGGAAGCATAAAAAGTCAGGCAGATGCGGAATAAAAATATGAAGAAATCGTGGAAGCTGTATCGTTTCTGATAACAGAGACTTGCAGATTCCGCAGATAAGGGCAGAGCTTTTGGAAAACTGAAGCGCTGCCCTTTTAACATATAAGTGAGGTTATGATTGTAAAAGGTATTTCTGATATCTTACGAAAGACAGGTTGCGATTCTGTAAGATCTGGATTGGAGCAGGATATTTAATAGACGGGAGGGAAAGATGGAGGAAGCGCTGATCAGAGTAAAAGATTTGTGTAAAATATATAATCCCGGCGAGAATGAAGTACGGGCGCTGGATCATATTAATCTGGAAATTAATAAGGGTGAGTTTGTTGCTATTATCGGACAGTCAGGTTCAGGAAAGTCTACATTTATGAATATGCTGGGCTGTCTGGATGTGCCTACATCCGGCGAATATTTTCTGAATGGAACTGATGTGTCCACAATGGAAGACAATGAACTCTCAGAAGTCAGAAACCGGGAGATCGGATTTATTTTTCAGGGATTTAATCTGATCTCAAATCTGACTGCAATTGAAAATGTGGAACTACCGCTGGTTTACAGAGGGGTAGACAGAAAAACGAGACATAAGCTGGCAGTAGAGTCACTGACCATGGTAGGGCTTGAGAAACGTATGGATCACAGACCAAATGAAATGTCAGGAGGACAGCAGCAGAGGGTGGCTATTGCAAGAGCAATCGCGGCCCAGCCACCGGTGATCCTGGCAGATGAACCTACAGGAAATCTGGATTCTGCATCCAGTAAGGAGATTCTTCAGATTCTTAAAAGTATGCACGAGCAGGGAAAAACGGTCATATTGATCACACATGATAATGGGATTGCTGCTCAGGCAAGGCGTGTAGTCAGAATTATGGATGGAAAGATAGAGTCAGATTTTATCAATAAAAACTATGGGAAAGAAGAATATATAAAAAATCAGCTGGATGCATAAACCCGGTTACAAGGAGACAAATATTATGAAAAAAAAGAAAAGTAAAAAGAAAATTATTATTGGAGCAGCTGCTGTTCTCGTTGTTGCCGGCGGAGTTACAGTAGCAGGTCAGAGGAATTCCACAGAAAATCAGATCCCGCAGGTTCAGGTGGTAATTGCAGAGAAGGGTGATGTTGAGGAAATTGTAGATGCTACAGGAACAGTGGGAAGTGAAGAGGAGAAGACCTATTATTCTCCTGTAAATGCAGAGCTGAAAACGGTTTCTTTTGCCCAGGGAGATGTGGTGAAAAAGGGAACAAAACTGATCGAGTTTAATACAGAGGATCTGGAGAAAGATAATCGGAAAGCAGAACTGAATCTGAAATCAACAAAGTATGATACAAAGGATACAAGAAATAAATCTGACAAAGCAGAGAAGAAGCAGAAGGATGCCAAAAAGAATGTTCAGGAGCTTGAGAAGAAAATAAAGGATAAAAAGGCTTATGTCTCGTCTCTGAAATCACAGATTTCAGCGGCAGCAGCAGCGGCACAGCGTGAAGCGGCAGCTCAGGCATCCGCACAGGCAGCAGCTCAGGCTCAGGCACAGCAGCAGGAAGCTCAGGCAAAAGCCCAGGCAGAGGCAAAGAAACAGGAGGAAATCCAGAGTAAATATCAGGCCGCACTTTATACATACAAGACGGAGACTCTTCCGCAGTACCAGCAGCAGCTCTCAGATCTGAATGCACAGTATAATCAGGCACAAAGCGATTATAATCAGGCAGACACCACATATCAGATGGCATTTGCAACATGGCAGGCAGACCCTTCAGATGAGAATACACAGGCTCTGGATAATGCGGAGGCTGCAAGAACACAGGCACAGCTCGCAATGCAGCAGGCACAGCAGACTTATAATGATCTTAAGCAGCAGACACCGAAAATGCCGGTACTTTCTGATTTCACAGAAAGCAGTGCAGATTACTCATGGGGAATTTCAGACGGTTCAGATGCAGATGACAGCGATGGGGAAGATTCTTCCTCCTACGGATATGATTACAGTGGAAGTGATGGCGGGACAGTAACTGCGGATACTTCTGCTCTGGAAAGTGCACTTGAGACAGCAAGCGATGAACTTGCAGAGCTTCAGTCAGATCTGGCTTCTGAGAAAGCTATCGCAGAGGCAGATTCCACAAGCCTGACAAAAGAAGAAAAAGAGAAACTGAAAGTAACAGATAATCTTTCCGAACTGGACGCAAAATCAGCCGAGGAGCTGGTGAAGGAAGGAAAGAAAGGAATCACCGCGGAATTTAACGGAATCATATCCAAGGCAGATATTAAGCAGGGAGCAGCAGTTACTCAGGGTATGGAACTGTTTACTATTGAGAATACAGACAAGGCAAGTGTGGATGTGACTCTCTCTAAATATGATTATAATACAGTGAAAGAGGGGCAGTCTGTTGAGATTACCTTGGGGGATAATACTTATCAGGGTACTGTAACAAAAATGAGTCATATTGCGGTGCAGAATGAAAAAGGAACGCCGGTCATTTCAGCAACAGTAAGCATTGATAATCCGGATGAAGATATTTTCCTGGGAGTAGATGCAAAGGTTAAGATTTATGCGGCTTCTGCGAAAAATGTGGTGACTCTTCCTGTGGAAGTGGTCAATATCGGAAAAGAAGGCTCCTTCTGCTATGTGATAGAAGATGGACTGGTGACAAAGAGAAATATTACCACAGGAATCAGCTCAGAGGATTATGTGGAAATTACGGACGGAATCAAAGAAGGAGAAGAAGTAATCGCAGATCTGGGTGATTACACAGAGGGAATGGAAGTACAGGCAGTTCCTGAACAGACAGGAGAGGATGCCGATGAGTAATCTGTATGAATATATCAAGATGGCAGTCCATAACATTATGGCAAATAAGGGACGTTCTTTTCTGACTATGCTTGGCATTATCATTGGCATTGCTTCTGTAATTGCCATTGTATCTGTGGGTGAAGGAACCAAGAACCAGATGAACAGTGAAATTGATGATATCGGCGGCGGGCAGATTGCCATCAGTGTCAGCGATGAGGCACAGACAGATGAGGAGTGGATCACTGCGGATGATGTGGAAGCAATCCGGGCGGTAGACGGTATAGAAGGAGTAAATGTTTCGGATTCATTCAGTGGAGAAACTACCACAGGTAAGGGAAATTTTTCTCTTATGCTGACGGGTGAGGGACCGGATGCAAAGCTGTTAAATAATGCCACCATGAAGCATGGAGTATATTTCGGGGAAAATGAAGTTCAGGAAGCAAAAAATGTCTGTGTGCTTTCCGATGCAGATGCAAAAAGACTCTTTGGCACAGATGATGTGGTTGGAATGACTGTAGATGTCAATTGTTATGGACTGACCAAAAGTCTTCGTATCTGCGGGGTGACAACCCAGAAAGAAAATGGAACCTTTGTCAGTTATACTTATGAGGGAATGCCGGTGACTATTAATGTTCCCTATACTACAATGAATGAATTCACCGGTGTATCCGATTACTTTTTCTCAGTAACAATGCAGGCAGATAAGAGCTTAAACAGTCAGGATGTTGCTGACAAAGTGGTAAAACTGATGGAAAAAAGACATCAGTGTGCAGGAAAAGATTACTTTCAGGTACAGAGCTTTCAGGATATTATGAGCTCTATGAATCAGATGCTGGATATGGTGACTGCTTTTATCTCCTTTGTGGCGGGAATTTCCCTTCTGGTTGGCGGTATCGGCGTTATGAATATTATGCTGGTTTCCGTAACAGAACGTACCAGAGAGATTGGTATCCGTAAGTCACTGGGAGCGAAAACCTCTTCTATTATGATGCAGTTTCTGGCAGAGGCGGCAATTCTGACGGTGATTGGAGGGGTGATAGGAATTGTTCTGGGTGTGATTGGCGGATATGTGATCTGTTCAATCATAAGCAGCAGTATGGGAATGTCCATCACTCCGGGAATCAGCCTGAGTACAATTATGGCGGCGACTTTGTTTTCCTGTGCAGTAGGAGTATTCTTTGGAATTTATCCTGCGAAGAAAGCAGCAAAACTGAGCCCGATCGAGGCTTTGCGGCGGAATTAATGAAAACAGGACTGCGATGGTATTTTGGTGTACCTGTGTACTGATATCATTACAGAATAGTTGTAAATTGTTATAATTTTGCGAATCAAAAGAAAAAAATAAAAAATTCAAAAAAAGTGTTGACAAATGCTCCAGTATAGAGTAGAATACTCATTGTTGTGAGGGACACGAGATAAGAACTTCACAAGGATGTGCGTTTAGCTCAGCTGGATAGAGCGTTTGGCTACGGACCAAAAGGCCGGGGGTTCGAATCCTCTAACGCACGCTAATAAAAAATAAGACAGTGCAAATGCACTGTCTTATTTTTTTATTCGAGTACGGGTCGGACTCGAACGGGTTCGATCTACGCTTCGCTCCGGTCGTTGCTAAACGCGTGCCACTGGCACGCAGCAACCTCTAACGCACGTAGAACCGCTAGAAATCAAGGCTTCTAGCGGTTATTTTTTTGATTGGCCAGTCCTGAAATTACTTCCATGAGAAGCGTTGGAAAATGTTCTGAAAGGAATTTTATAAAGGTTAGGCATGGACGTGGAAAAGGGCTATACAATAAATAAATGAAAAAGAAACGCTGGTTCCGGTAAATACCGGTTCCGGCGTTTCTTTTTATAATTTTCGGATCATTGCGCTTCCATGCAGATCGCATACAGGATCTGCAAACAGATGGTTTTTCAGACAGAATTCCCCGACCGCTTTTCGACATCCGGAAAACTGTGTACTGTACACATCGTGGATCAGGAGAACTCCTCCGGTGGCCAGGCGTTCATAGAACAGAGGAAGTGCGGCTGCAGTTGGAGCATAGAGATCTGCGTCCAGAGATACAAAACAAAAAGTTTCATCTGTGACATCGGAAAAGGTATCCGGAAACCATCCTTTGTGGATCACAGTACGTGTAGGATCAGGCATAACATGAAGAACAGAGTCAATATCAGTAGAAGAAAAATCACCTGTTTTGGCACGGGACAGATTACCGGAGGCTTCTATTGTGATATCCTTTTCTGAAAAGCCCTCAAAAGTATCAAAAAGATGGATTTTTCGGTCTGGAAAGGCTGCACTGATCAGGGAAGAAAATTCACCTCGAAAAACACCTAGTTCTGCAACATTTCCCGGAATATCCAATTGATAGATCTGCTCAGATAAAAGACGCATAACAGCAACCCGTGCGTCAAACATGCGAAGGACGGAGGGATCACGAAAAGGTCCGTGATAACCTAAGTTTTCCATCTGCTTTATCATAGAATTGCGCCGTTCTTCATCCAGAACTCCCAGGATGACCAGATCCGGGAGAAGTGCTGCTGCAGTATCCGGAGAACAGACTGGAATATTTCCAATATATGATCCGTGTTTATGGGGGTCATTATCAGCAAAGCACAGGAGCTGACAGGGACTGCTGAGAAGTCTTGCGGTCATTTGTCCAATTTGTCCGGCACCAAATATTACAGTTTTATATACTGATTTTGCCATCATTTTGATGTAGCCTTTCTGTCAGCGCGAACCTGGATCATCTGTCCTGTGATGGAGATGGCGATTTCAGCCGGTGTTTCTGCTTTGATCTCCAGTCCTATAGGTGAGATGATACGGTTTAAATCTTGTTCATTAATGTTGTATTCTTCAATCAGACGGCGAAATACAGCAGCTTTTTTTGCACGGCTTCCAATGACGCCTATATAACATGCAGGTGTAGCGAGAAGCTGTGCCTGTACAATGGTATCATAGGAATGTCCACGTGTCATGACGCAGCAATAATCAGCAGCTGTAATAGAAACATACTGGTCCAGATGGTTGAAATCACAAAGTATTGTTTCAACTGCTCCTGGGAAAAGAGCAGGATTTGTAAATTCCGGCCGGTCATCCAGGACAACACAGCGAAAATCAACGCTTGCAAGGATTGGGACAAGCTTTTGTGAGACATGTCCGCCGCCGAATACATAGACAGTTCCTGAGGTTCCAATCTGTTCAGAAAACAGATCATAATCTTCACTGTGATATCGGTGTGGCTTTGTAGACAAAGAAGATAATACAGAAGAAGGAACATTGGCAGTTCCGATGAGACCGCATGCAGGACTGTAAAGGCTCACACCGGAGGTGGTGAGAAGATCGCAAATCAGCCAGAAATCTTTTCGCTCTTCATAGAATTTTTCAGCAGTTTCCGTGATTTCCATAATAATCGGATCGTTATGATCAAGATACTGGAAAAAGGCCGTAACATCACCACCACAGATCATACCAATATTTTCAACATCTTTATGATTCAGCCGGAATTCATGCTCGCAGGATTCCTTTTTTTCAAGAATATCCAATGCCATACATTCAGCACGATATTCTACAGCTCCACCTCCGATGGTTCCGGAAATTCTGCCGTTTTTTCCGACCAGCATGCGGGAACCGGCACCTCTTGGTGTAGACCCTGAGGATGCTGTAACGGAAACAAGTACAAGATCGTTTCCCTCCAGGAATTGTTGTTTTATTGTCTGAAATAATGTTCTCATATAATAAAATACCTCCTAACTAAATTAAGTGATTTTTCTGCTCCAGTTGTGTACGTCTGCCCGCCTGAACTAAAGCGTGATATGGCAGAGTGATTGTATCATGTCCTGCAGTTTGCGGGCTTGTTCTAACTGCTGCTCATGAGCTTTGCGAGCTTCCGGACTTTTGCATTTACTCATGCTGTCGGCAAATCTTTTTTCTATGGTTACACGCTGTGTTTCCTGAATCAGTTTATCAGCCAGAAATACAATAGCTGCTTCATCCAGCGTGGCTTCCAACAGACCATGGTGCTGTGAAATGATCTGGCTGATCTCAGGATAACCTAACTGTAAGAAAAGTTCACCGCCTGTTTTCGCGTGATGCCTCTGAAGTCTGGCAATATCATGCAGAAGTGCACCGGAGCGAACAAGCTTCTGGTCAAAGATATAACCATTGGATTCCAGCATATTGCATAAACAACAGGCAAGTTCAGTAACAGCATCACTGTGAGCTTGTACATGACGGGGCAGAGAAACAGCATTGCGAAGCCTGAGACATAGTCCGTCATTTAATTCAGGATGAGGCAGTATATAACTGGGATCAGAGAAAGAAATATTATTTTTTTCATTCACTTCCAGATGATAGTAAGAGCCGCAGGGCAGACGAAACCGCTGCCTGCTGTACATATCAGAATGTAATGCATGTAAATAAGAAGAGATTACATCTGTATGAGTTACCACTGCAATATCACCTTCAGAAGCGCAAAGAATCTTATGAACTGCCTGCGAAAAGCGAAAACCAGATGCAGCAGGAGTTTCTGCTCCCGGGATCGGATGATCAGGGTTATTCCCACGCGCTTTATAAATGTCCGGCCATCTCTGGCGTATTTCATCAAAAGAAAGGCCATCCCATTCTCCCAGATTTCGTTCTGACAGATCAGAAACAATGATATGTGGAAGCTCAGGTGCCATATGGCCTGCTGTCTCAACAGCTCTTAACAAAGGACTGCAGTATACCCCTGATATTTTATCGGACAATTCTTCATTAAGAAGGACTGCCTGCAGATGTCCAAGCATGGATAGAGAGAAATCTGTCTGTCCTACACAGTAAGAATGTTCATCCGGATACTGTGGTTTTCCATGCCGGACCAGATAAAGGTTACGCATTTAAAAACCCTCCGAAACATTCTTCAAATATTTTTTTTGAACAGGAACGTGTTTCTTCTGAAAAACGGGCATATCGTTTCAGAAATTCTTCGCCGTATGGTGTCAGTTCGCTATGGCTTCCCCTTGTACCGCCCTGGCTTCTGATGATCAGAGGTTCATGAAGCTGTGATTCCAGGGTATGGATCAGGTTCCAGCTGGTAGAATAGGAAATGTGCATGCGCTCACAGGCATCGCGGACAGATCCTGTTTCATGGATCAGTGTAAGCAGCGAATAGAGTTTTTCATCAAAAAAAACTTTTTCCCGGGCTAGCTGAATATGGATTTCAGAACGGATCAGGCTCTGGTTGTGTATGCGGAGAAGTTCAGCATAATCCTCTGGTGTATCAGCATCATGAATAATACCAGGATCCTTTACATTAAGATAATACATGGGTTCCCCGCAGTTATCCACAGCACCTTTAAGTCCTGATTTTCCGTCATCACTTAGGATGGAATCAATCAGTGTGGAACGGATCAGAATGGGATGACCGGGATTGCCATTACAGACCGGAGTTACAAGGGGACGCCCCAGAGAGAGCATTTGAGTGACTGTCTGGGCTGTGAACAGCGGAACATCAACAGGTGTAAAGAGCACCGTATCCACTTTGTCTTTCAGATACTCAAGTCCGATTCGGACAGAATCAAACATATGAGTGTTTGCATAGTTCTCATTTCGAAGAAAGACTACATTATTGGAAGCCAGGTGGCATTCCAGAACATCTGCATGATATCCGGTTACCACTACTACTTTGGAGATTCCGGCCTGCCGGAAATTATTGATCACGCGCTGTGCGATGGAAATGGAGCCAAGCTGAAGCATGGGTTTAAAGTCTCCCATTCGTGATGATTTCCCCGCAGCCACGATGAGGGCGCCTGTCTGCATTCAGATACCTCCTTCTTTCAATGATATTATACAAATTTGATGTTATTATAACATATAAAAGAA
>OLQB01002933.1_pt1 | contig 10610 bp, 8 predicted proteins | sample 1672681 | NCBI WGS metagenome assembly OLQB01 (sample SAMEA3136713, study PRJEB25190) | human gut metagenome | reverse complement strand
TACTTCACCGGACAATCCGCAATATTTTTTACGCAAATCATCCACTATGCCGGACAGATCATCCATTTTCACAAGGCACATTCACACAATTACAACAGATAAAATCCGGCGCTGCCTCCGGGCACAGTAACCTTTCCGCCTGCAAATGCAGCTTCCCCACCTAAGGTATACAAAGCTTCCTTTACCGCATAGTCTCCGTCGAAGCTGACCTCTCTGTCCGCCGGATTGATAATGATCAGAATCTTCTCCTTGTCGTCGCTGCGCAGATACGCCAGAGGATACTGCTTTTCCTCCGCATAGACGAACTCGATCTCTCCACGGCTCTGCAATGCGCTGTGCGCCTGACGGATATCGATCAGTTTCCGGATCTCATGGTACAGGGAATCCGGATCTGCCATCTGGGCCTCTACCGTGGGACGATCTGCAGCCTCGTCCTGTTTTACATAAAGCTTTTCCTTCGGTGCCGCACTGAAACCGGCGTTGGTGCTATGATCCCACTGCATGGGAGAACGGGACCCGGTACGTCCGTAACCGCCCTCTACGGAATGCAGATTTTCCACATAACGCATACCGATCTCATCCCCATAATACAGGAAGGGGGCACCGGGCATGGACAGCAGGAAGGCAAATGCCACCTTTAGCTCATCCCCATGAATACTTCTCGCCAGACGGTCCATATCGTGGTTGCCGGAAGGAATGCAGATCAGACCTTTCCGCTGCGCTTTTTCATAATTCTCCTTGTATTTCTCCACGAAGGCTGCCACATCACCTTTTCCTCTTCCGGAGAAGAAAGGCTCCTCGCAGCGGAACAGATCGTTATAATGAGACGGTCCGAAATGAAGTAAAAAGTCCATATGGAAGCCACCCTGCAGGGACTTGTCCGGTTCTCCCCACTCGGATACCAGCACTGCGTCGGGGAACTCCGCATCCAGGAACGCTCTTACCTTTCTCCACAGAGCGATGTTTCCCTTGCCATCCTCATCGTTTTTCACCAGCCTGCCATATCCACACGGAAGCCGTCACAGCCCATGCCGATCCAGAACCGCATGACATTTTCCATCTCTACAAGCGTCGCCTTAGGACCCGGATCATCGGGATCCTGCTGCCAGTCCTGTGTCTTTTTATAAAATCCGTAATTGAGTGCCGGCTGGTGTGCGAAAAAGTTCACGATCACAGAGCCCTCTCTCTCGGAGATACCGCACAGACTTCCCATGTTTTCCAGCTGTCCCCAGGTGCTGTCGGTCCAGATATAACGATCAGTAAATTCATTACGATCTGCCTTACAGGACTCCTTAAACCAGGGATGTGCCACAGATGTATGTCCCGGCACCAGGTCTAACAGGATATGCATATTCCGCTTGTGTACTTCGTTAAACAGGCGCTTCAGGTCCGCATTGGTGCCGTATCTGGGAGCTGCCTGATAGTAGTCCGCCACATCATAGCCTGCGTCTCCGAAGGGGGATGCAAAACAGGGATTCATCCAGATCGCATTACATCCCAGTTCCTTAATATAATCCAGTTTTTCTATGATACCCTGAAAATCACCGATACCGTCACCATTGGTATCCAGAAAAGACTGGGGATAAATTTCATAAAAGATTGCATTATCAAGCCATTTTGCCATAGTGTACTCCTTCCTGTGTGCTTTATTTTTATTATAAAAACGTTTTCCGTATTCTTTCTTTTACCATACCACAGAATGGATACTTGTACAACTGAGAAAAACCATCTATAATAAAGTAGCTTGATGCCCCGATATGCGAATAGCACAAAACAATCCGCAGGCATCCAACTAGGATAAAATAAGAACGAGGTCTATCATGTTAACACAGAAAGTAAGCACCATCGATGAACTCCTGCAGTTCGTCAGTACGTTACGCCAAAAGCACGGTGTCCGCCTCTGGTTCCGCGGGGAAGAGAATGCGGATCTGACTCTGATCCCTTCCATCCAACGAAGCCAGAAAAGACTGGACTCCGAACGCTATATTGCCAATGATTTCTATATCCGGGCGAGACAGATCCTGGACAATCCTCCCGACAAACACAATTACGCCGGCTGGGTCTCCCTGATGCAGCACTACGGTCTGCCCACGAGAATGTTAGACTGGACCCAGTCTCCCCTGATCGCCGTATTTTTCGCCACGGAAACTTACAGAGAGACTCCGGACACCGATGCCTGTGTCTGGGTACTGACACCGGGGCTGTTGAACGAGAAGGAAGGCTTCGGCAACTGCATCTATCCCATTGATGCGGACACCACCCAGGAAATGCTGCTGCCCGCCTTCAAACACAACCACCACAATCCGGAATTGAAAAACAAGATCCTGGCTTGCAGCTCCACAGAGAATAACCTCCGCATGTACTCCCAGTACTCCAACTTCACCGTACATAACTCTCTGGAACGTCTGGAAGATATCTGCGATGAAAATATGCTGTATAAGATCATTATTCCCTCCGGGCGGAAACAATACTTTATAGAAAGCCTGCGGGTATTCGGCATCTCCGAAAGCTTCGTATACCCCGACCTGGATCATATATCCAGTGATTTGAAGGACTCCTATGGGATTTAGATTCATTAATTAAGAAAGGAAATATACACATGAAAATCGTATTACAGCATCTGACCAAGAAATTCCCCGCCCGCGGTTCTGTCCGCGGCAGGAAGAACCGCGAGGATGTCATTGCCGTGAATGACTTCGACTTCGAGATCCCCGACGGCAAGCTGATCGGACTCTTAGGTCCCTCCGGCTGTGGCAAAAGTACTGCCCTGAATCTGATCTGCGGTCTGCTGAAACCCACCGAGGGCAAGATCTTTTTCGGCGAAGATGATGTCACCGGACTTCCGCCCGAGAACCGCGGTGTCGGCATGGTGTTCCAGAACTATGCCCTCTACCCCCACCTCACTGTGGAAAAAAACATTCAGTTCCCCCTGGAGAATCTGAAGGGTGCTGACAAGCTTTCCAAAGAAGAGATGAGCAAGCGCGTGCTGGAAGCGGCAAAGCTGGTACAGATCGATCACCTGTTAGAGCGCAAACCCAATGAGCTCTCCGGCGGTCAGCAGCAGCGTGTTGCCATCGCCAGAGCCTTAGTCAAGCTGCCTCGCGTTCTTCTTTTGGACGAGCCTCTCTCCAATCTGGATGCCAGACTCCGTCTCCAGACCAGAGAAGAGATCCGCCGGATCCAGCAGGAGACGCAGATCACCACCATCTTCGTTACCCACGATCAGGACGAAGCCATGAGCATCTCCGATATGATCGTCGTGATGAAGGACGGTATCGTACAGCAGATCGGCAAGCCCCAGAACGTATATGATGATCCCGTGAATCTGTTCGTTGCAAAGTTCCTCGGCACGCCTCCCATCAATGTATTTTCCGGTGAGGTAAAAAATGAGCAGTTATATATTGGCTCCGAAGCTGTCCTGTCCACTCCCGGAGTATCGGATCAGCCCGTGCATGTCGGCATCCGCCCGGAAGGCTTCATCTTAAAAGAGGACGGACCGCTCTCCTGCGATCTGGTACGTCTGGAGGTCATGGGCCGGGATGTGAGCATTGTTTCCACCCATGAGAAGTCCCAGAACGTTACCATCCGTTCCATCATTGATGCGGACGAAGGGAAATCTCTTCCCACCGGAAAAGTGCATTTCGGCTTAAAGCCCGCAAAAGTATTCCTCTTTTGCACCGACACCGAAGAACGCATCCGTTTTTAATATTTTATCCGATTTTGCAGTCCGGCGGTATTCATGGGCTGCAGAAAGAATTGAGGTTTCTTATGGAAAAACAAAATATGAAAGCCTGGCTCTATCTATTGCCGGCATTCCTGTTTCTGGGTGCTTTTATGATCTATCCTCTTATCGACGTATTCGTGTACTCCTTTGAAGAGGGTTACAATTCTGCATCCCAGACCTTTTACGGCATAGGCATGTACAATTACTCCTATGTGCTCCACGATCCGTACTTTTTACAGGCATTGAAAAATACCTTTATTCTGGTCATCATCACCGTTCCGGTCTCCACCGGACTGGCGCTTTTGATCTCCGCTGCCTTAAGCTCCATCAAACCGCTGCGGGATCTGTTCCAGACCATATTTTTCCTGCCCTATGTGACCAATACTCTGGCGGTCGGTCTGGTCTTCATGATTCTTTTCAAAAAGACCCCTTACTCCGACGGTCTGATCAATCTGCTGATCCAGTTTTTCGGCGGCAGCTCCGTGGATTTCATCGACGGACCCTACTGGGCGAAAATGTTCGTGCTGTGCTTTTACACCATCTGGATCGTTATGCCTTTTAAGATTCTGATCCTGACCAGTGCTCTCGCCAGTGTGAACCCCATGTACTACAATGCGGCAAGAGTGGACGGCACTTCCCGTTTCCGGATGTTCACCAAGATCACACTGCCCATGATCTCTCCCATGGTATTCTACCTGATCATCACCGGCTTTATCGGTGCATTCAAGGCATACAGTGATGCCGTGGCGCTCTTCGGCACGAACCTAAATGCTGCAGAGATGAATACCATCGTCGGTTACGTCTACGACATGCTCTACGGCGACAGCGGGGGATATCCTTCCTATGCTTCCGCCGCGGCGATCCTGCTGTTTGCCATCGTCCTGACCATCACCTGCATCAATCTGCTGGTCAGCAAAAAGCATGTCCACTATGTATAGGAAAGGAGATCTTTGTGATGTCTGATGTTACATCTGATTATGAAAAAATCGAGAAACGCACCCGGATCCGCGGCAATATCCGCAATGGGATCGTCTACTTTTTTCTGTGTCTGTGGGCGCTGATCGTACTGTTTCCTTTTTACTGGATGGTACTGACCTCCGTAAAAAGCTACGGCTCCTATAATGCGGAATATATTCCGAAATTTTTCACCCTGTCTCCCACTCTGCAGAACTACGTGGACGCTTTTACCACTGTTTCTCTGGGAAGATACCTGTGGAACACTTTGTTTTTCACTGTGGTCACCACTGCCATTATGCTGGTAGTCATCACTCTGGCGGCCTTCGCGTTTGCAAGATTGAACTTTGCCGGAAAAGATCTGATCTTTACGTTATTTTTATCCCTGATGATGATTCCGAACGAGCTGGTGGTCATTACGAATTTCACCACTATCACGAACCTGGATCTGCGTAATACCTTCACCGGTCTGATCCTGCCTTCCGTGACCAGCGTATTTTATATCTATCTGCTGCGAGAGAATTTCGCACAGATTCCGGACGAGCTGTATTATGCCGCCAAGGTGGACGGTACTTCTGATCTGCGATATCTGCGCAAGGTCATGGTGCCCATCTGCAAGCCCACGCTGATCACCATCGTGATCCTGAAGGTTATTGAATGCTGGAACTCCTATGTGTGGCCCAGACTGATCACCGATGATCCGGATTACTATCTGGTATCCAACGGCATCCAGGAGATCCGTGAGAATGGTTTCGGCAGAGAGAACATCCCTGCCATGATGGCTGCGGTGGTCGTGATCTCCGTTCCTCTGGTGGTGTTGTTCCTCGTATTCCGTAAAAAAGTCATGGCAGGCGTTGCCAGAGGAGGTACCAAAGGATGAGTCGATTCAGCAAAAAACTGGCATTATTATGTGCCGTGGGCACTCTGTCTCTGTCCCTGACCGGCTGCCATGGTTCGAAAGGCCTGCCGGAATTCACTGTTCCTGAGGAATTCGATACTTCCAGGAACTATGAGATCACCTTCTGGGCGAAAAACGATACCAACAAGACCCAGACGGAAATCTATAAAAAAGCCATTGCGGATTTTGAAGCCCTGTATCCCAATATCACGGTGAACCTGAATCTATACACGGATTACGGCAAAATTTACAACGATGTCATTACCAATATTTCCACCAATACGACACCCAATGTCTGCATCACCTACCCGGATCACATTGCCACCTACCTCACCGGGCAGAATACCGTAGTTCCTCTGGATGACCTGTTTGCCGATGAAAAATACGGTCTGGGCGGCACAGATCTTGCCTATGACGGTCCTGCCAGAGAAGAAGTCATTCCGCAGTTTTTGAATGAATGCTCCATCGACGGTCATTTCTATGCCGTACCCTATATGCGTTCCACCGAAGCCTGCTACGTGAATAAGACCTACGTGGAAAATCTTGGATATACTCTGCCGGATGTACTGACCTGGGATTTCATCTGGGAAGTCTCCGAGGCTGCCACCGCTCAAAATGCAGACGGCACCTATGTAGTCAACGGACAGAATGTACTGATCCCGTTTATCTATAAGTCCACCGATAACATGATGATCCAGATGTTAAAGCAAAAGAACGCGGGATATTCCACAGCTGACGGCAGCATTGAACTTTTCAACGATACCACCACGGATCTCCTGTACGATATTGCCGGACATGTAAAAAGCGGTGCCTTTTCCACCTTCAAGATCTCCGGTTATCCTGCGAACTTCCTGAATGCCGGGCAATGTATTTTCGCCATTGATTCCACTGCCGGAGCCACCTGGATGGGTACGGACGCTCCGCTGTCGGATATCAGCGAGGATTCTCTGGTGCAGTTTGAGACCGCCGTGCGGATGATTCCCCAGTTTGACCCGGAGCATCCCGAAATGATCTCTCAGGGTCCTTCCGTCTGCGTTTTCAATAAATCGGACTCTCAGGAAGTACTGGCATCCTGGCTGTTTGCCCAGTATCTGCTCACCAACGATGTGCAGATCGCTTATTCCGAGACAGAAGGTTATGTACCTGTAACCTCTAAGGCACAGAATTCCGCAGAGTATCAGGAGTATCTGTCCGAATGCGGTGCGGATAACGGTACACATTATGCAGTGAAGATTGAAGCTTCCAAACTGTTGCTTGACAACGTAGACAGCACCTTCGTTACACCGGTCTTCAATGGTTCCGCATCCTTACGTGACGCTTCCGGACAGTTGATTGAAAACGTGGTGAAGTCCACCCGCAGAAAAGAGACTGTGGATGATACCTACATGCAAAAGCTTTACAGCGATGTAGAAAGCCTGTACCGTCTCGGTCAGGGAAGTGATGCCTCCTTCGGCAAAAAGGAACTGGGTGCCATGCCCCGGGCTTCCGTGATCCTGTTAAGCACACTTGCAGTCACCTGGGTTCTGATCCTCCTGTATGTAGGGCGGGAATATTTAAAAAACAGAAAGAAGTAATTTTTCAGCCCCATTCGTAAGATAGCTTCTGATGGTATTTCTCCTGCGGATGGGGCTCTTTTTGCAAAAAGCCTTGATTTATCTTGTGTTTCGGGTATAATGGAACTGTTCGGTGTCTGAGCGCACCGGATAAATTGAGGAGATGTCTGTGTATCTGCACAGACCCATATGCGCCACAAAGCGCAGGAATGGAGGATTATTATGAAAAAGAAGACACTTGCATTAACCATGGCTATGGCTATGGTTCTGTCTCTCGCTGCATGTGGAAACAGCAATGCAGACGTTGCTGCTGAATCTACCGCTGCTGCCACCACGGAGGCTGCTACTACCGAAGCCGCTACTACCGAAGCTGCTGCTACAGAAGCTTCTACCGAGGCTGCTGAAGCTGTTGCTGATGAGAAGTCCGAGGGTGTTATGACCTATGAAGAGTACATGGCTGCTGATCTCGATTCCGAAGTTGTGATCGAGGCTTATGTTCAGGCTAAACAGTCCTGGTGGGAAGACAAGGCTACCTTGTACACCCAGGATCAGGACGGTGCTTACTTCATTTATAATGCCGCATGTTCCGAAGAGGATTATGCAAAGCTGGTACCCGGTACCAAGATCAAAGTAACCGGTTATAAGACCGAGTGGTCCGGTGAAGTAGAGATCGCTGAAGGTGCTACCTTCGAGATCGAAGAGGGCAGCTACATCGCTCCCGTTACCGATGTGACCGATCTGTTAGGTACTGATGATCTGATCAACTATCAGAACCAGTTCGTAGCTTTCAAGGGTATGACTGTAGAAGCTGCAGGTCAGGATGCTGACGGCAACGATGTTGCTTTCCTGTACAACTACGATGGTTCCGGTGAAGACGGTAACGACCTGTACTTCAACGTTTCTCTGAATGGTCAGACCTATACCTTCACCGTTGAGTCTTATCTGTGCGACAACACCACCGATGTTTACAATGCTGTAAAGAACTTAAAGATCGGTGACACTGTTGATATGGAAGGCTTCCTGTACTGGTACGAAGGTGTGAACCCTCACATCACTTCAGTGACTGTGAAGTAATTTCAAGCTTGAAACAACAAAGAGTTGTCCCTCATTACTGAGCGGACAGCTCTTTTGTTATTTTCCGTAATTAATTACCAGTCTGGCAAACAGATCCTCCAGATCCATCCGTACATCCATTTTTTATACACACGGATTTTTCTCTTTCCATACCCTCTTTTTATTGTCCACTCTTATGCTTTACTTATCTTCTACCATGTACTCCTGCACATCCCCGGCCTCTGTCTGCCGAAATTCCCCGCCCTCGTCAACTGTGCGACAATTCTTTTCTCGGGACTTATTGCTTATGCGTGCCGTTCAGCTTTTATTTTCTGCTCTCCCACCAACGTTTAGCAATCCGGAAGCCCTCCGTGGGGACGCAGAACCTGTGGTCTCTGGGAGGCTGCAACGCAGTATCCAGTTCCTCCATATCGAACCACTCCACACTCTCCACTTCCTCTTTTTGCAGGATAAGCTTCGCAGCATCTACCGGCTTAGTGTACATATAGACGAATGCAACCTCGTTGTCCCGAAACATTTTTCCATGAAATTCCTTTTCGTATTGAATATCAAAGCATCCGGCGAATTGCAATTCCTCTTTAGATGCCTGGATTCCCAGTTCTTCGTGAAGTTCCCGGATTGCGGACTCTTCCGGCTCGTCCCCCGCCTGAATATGCCCGGCAGAAGAGGTATCGAACCGCCCCGGAAAACTGTCTTTCTCAGCGGAACGCTTCTGCAATAACAGCTGGGCTTTTCCGTTCTGTTCCCTCACGATCCAGATATGGGCGGTTCTGTGGCGGACACCCTTTTTATGTGCCTGTGTGCGTTCTATGGTCTCCCCTGTGGGAATGCCTTTTTCATCTACGATGTCAAATATTTCCATGGTGTTATGGCTCCTTTGTGTTTCTTTGTAGTTTTCCTATCTAAGATCTAATACCATCAGATCAAAATCGTAGTATTCCCCGTCGATCTTAAAATACGCCGGCGCGGTCCCGATTTTCCGGAAGCCATATTTCTCATAGACATGAATAGCGCGTATATTATCGCTTCGGACTTCCAGATTGATCAGTTCTATCGCATGTTCTTTAGCATACATAATGCATTTCTGTAACAGCGCACTACCAATTCCCTGCCCCCATTCCGACTTGACCACAGAGATTCCGAATTCGGCGCGATGGCTCATCCTTCTGGAAAATCCGCTTAGACTGGCATCTCCGATAATCTCTCCATTTTTCCATACTACATAGAGAACGGAATGTTCCTCCTTATTTATATTCTGTATAAATTTCTCTTCCTCTTCTGTCGAAATAGGAAGCCCTTCTTTTCCAAAGGACAGATAATCTGTCTCTCCACCTACCTGCGCTAAATATGCGATGATCTTCTCCGCATCTTCCGGTGTAGCTTCTCTGATATCAAATTCTTCCATAACTGCCTCCAGCCCTTCTGTCATCTGTTAATTGATCTGACCTGCAATCATATTCTGGTTTTCTTTCATTCTCGTTTTCTCCTATCTCATAAAATTATATACTTTATTCGTAATCAAAAATGGTCTTAGTCTGAATATACTTCCCGTACTTTGCCTTCCATTCCTGATGATCTGCGGAAGCATCATACACAGACAGTACCTCCGGATCCATTTCCATCTCGATCATCAGATCATGCCGGTTCGGTCTCGGTGTCACATTTTCATAAATGTTCACTGTATGGACGCCTTCGATCTGCTTCGTCCGATCGAAGATTTCCCGGATATCCGCAAGCATCTCTCTGCTCGCCTCGCTTTCCCTGGCCCATACATTTTCTTTAAACTTTACAATGATCAGGTGCTTCATTTTGCATATCCCCCTTATTTTACTATTACTGATATGTTTTATCCTACCACGGCATCCCATTTGCTACAACCAAAATATTCCTGCAAGATCATTTCTACTTTGTCTGCATTCAGAGGACACTGTTTTGTTTCATAGGTGAGAATCAGATTTACCGAAGGAATGATACCATGTCGGCAATATAGCTTTATTTTGTCACAAGCATGATTGCAATAATCCGGATTATCCATCATCCCAAAGTGCTCCCAATAGAAATATTGTCCCGTAAAGGGATGTCGTATCACGAAATCTGGATATAAAATTATTCCATCCAAAACCAGTTTTTCTTCATAGTGAAACGGTATTTTATTTTGATATAGCATTCTGTCAATAATTGCTTCTGATTTAGACCGCAACATCTTCCCATGCGTTCCTTGTACCAATAAATTTTCCGGGTGTTTTGTACATTTTTCGTAGGGTTCTTCCTGCCACCGCTCCAGTTCCTTATCCAATGGTCTGAAATTCTTAGCCAGCAATTTTCCATATTCCGGATGATTTAATAGATGTTCGGAGTTTATTTTCATCTTGTCTGTCTTCTTCAAGTAGGCTTCCCATCCCGCTGC
>OLQB01002929.1_pt1 | contig 10621 bp, 8 predicted proteins | sample 1672681 | NCBI WGS metagenome assembly OLQB01 (sample SAMEA3136713, study PRJEB25190) | human gut metagenome | reverse complement strand
GGCGGAATTGCCCTCGGTGTTGGTGGGCAGATACTTCTCGCCGTCCACGATCATATAATCATAGTTCGGGCTGCTCCACACGATGGTGGCGGTCATCTTGCCATCCGCCACGGTCAGGGCGGCGGGGCTGTCCACAGCAGCACGGCCAGAGCCGCCCTCCAGCGTCACATCACAGGTGTAGGTGCCGTCTGCCGGGGTCTCGGCTTCCGCAGCCTTTTCCACGGCATCACGCACGCTGACGACATGGTCGTACCACTTGCCCTTGGTGCCCAGAATGGCAAGGTCAAAGTCCGTATCCACAGCAGTGACCGGGATGTCAAAGCCGTACACCTCCTCCGAGGTGCCGTCGGAATAGGTGACGGTATCTGTGGTGGGCTGCAGCCAGTCGGCCTCGTGGTCGGCGGCATCGGCAGCCTTGCCCAGATACAGGTTGACGATATGGGTGGAAGCAAGGCTGACATGGAAGGTCATCTGGCCGTTCTCCACGGTCAGGGTGCCCTTGCCGTCGCAGGCTTCGTTGGCGTGGAACATGGAGCTGTCGGTGTCAAACTCGGCGGTATACACACCATCCGTCAAAGCGGCGGTCTCAGCGGCAGAAGAAGCCACAGAGGATGCCGCCTCGGAAGAAGCAGCACTGGAAGCTGCAGAAGATGCCGTGGAAGAAGCGCCGCAGCCCACCAGCAGACTCAGTGCCAGAGAAGCAGCGACAACACAGGAAAAAACGCGTTTCATAGGAAATACCTCTACATTATAAAAAATCAGCTTTTATTATACCATTGTTCGGATAAAAAATGAACCCTCTCCACCGGATGCCGCAAAGCGGCCGCGAGACGGAGAGGGTTCGTTTGATCAACCGTTCAGAGAATCGATCGCCGCCTTGGTGTGGGCGACATACAGCTTCTGGACATCCTCGATCTCACCCAGACCAGCGATCTGGCAGTCGATGCTGTCGAAAGCACCGGAAGCCTTGAACTGGCTCAGCCAGGAGTCGGCATCCTCACCGGCCATATCGTTGTTGGCGTGATCGCCGGCAACCACCATCAGCGGGCGCAGGATGACCTTGGTGTAGCCCGCAGCCTTAACAGCCTCGATGACGTTCTCGCAGGCAGTCTCTTCCGGCTTGCCCTCAACGGTGCCAATGAACACATTGTCGTAGCCCAGAGTCTGCATAGTGGTCTGCATCTGGCTGTAGCTCACCTTTGCGGTGTGCGAGGTGCCGTGGCCCATAAAGACAAAGGCGACCTTGTCCGCAGCAGCGGCATCCAGACTGTCGTAGCCGGCTTCCTTCACGGCAGCAGCGGTGACGGCCTTGGCGACGTCTTCCTTATCCTGGTTGATGACGGTGGCGTCAGAGCCGACCTCGCCCAGCAGGGGCTCAGCCACGGCAACGCTCTCGAATTTGTCGCGGTAGGAGTCGATCATCTCCATCATCTCGTCGTACTCGGCACCGTGCATCAGATGGGTGGGCTGCACGATCAGGTTCTTCACACCGTTTGCCACAGCGCGGTCCAGCGCCTGCTGCATGTTGTCGATCTTCTCGCCATCGCGTGCCTGCACATGGTTGATGATGATCTGTGCGGTAAAGGCGCGGCGCACGCTCCAGTCGGGGTATGCGGCCTGCAAAGCGTCCTCAATGCCCTTGATGTCGGCGGCGCGGCTGTCATTGAAGGAGGTGCCGAAGGACACGACCAGCAGCTCGTTCTCACCGATCTCATCGGCGTTGCGGGCATCGTCCTTGGAGGCGTCGCCGGTGTCGCGGCCAAAGTAGTCGGGGTCGGCATTTTCGCCCTCCACCAGCTCCTTCTGGGCATCGGTCAAAGCGTCCCAAGCGGCCTTTGCGGCCTCGCACTGGGCATCGGTGTCATCGGTGCGCTGCTGCACATAGATGGCGTCGATCAGATCTGCCACGTTCTGTGCGGCAAGCTCGTCAGCGTCTGCGCCGGAAGCCTCGCTGCTGGCGGCAGAACTGGCGGCAACAGAGGAAGCAGTGCCGGAGGCGGCCCCGCCGCAGCCGGTCAGTACACCGGCGCACAGAGCCAGAGCGGTCAGAGCGGCCGCCGTTTTGCGGATGTTGCGTTTTTTCATCTTGTTTTCCTTTCCTGATGTGGGTAAAATACGGCACCGAACAGAAGGGTACAGGAAAGAGAACCTGCAAAAAAACGGAGCCTTCCGCTTGCGAAATGGCAAAGCAAAAAGACCCCGTATCTTACAGGCTTTTTGGTACAACCAATTCCTCGTGATCTGGGGCGGCAAAGCCCCGGTACCAACAGCGGGCAGGTTTCCTGACTGAAAGCTCAACGCCCGCTGCCGCCTTCCCAAGCCGGATGGCTCAGTGACCGGTGCAAAAGCACCCTGACAGTGGACTCCCTTATCACAGTGACGAGATCGTGCGGGATTGACACCCGCTTCCCTTTTAACGTCCCTGCCGCCGCCCGGTGGGGCAAAGTGACGGAACGCACCTGCTGTTTTCTGTTCAGTTCGTCAAAAAGTATAGCACAGCCCTATACAAAACGCAAGAAAAAACGGAGAAATGCTTGACCTTCCCCCTGCCGGAAGGTGTATACTTGGCTCGAAACTGAAAGCAAGGAGGCAGCCCATGTTAAAGATCGAGCATCTGACCAAAACCTACGGCGGCAAGCCCGCCGTGCAGGACCTTTGCCTGCACATCCGCCCGGGGGAGTTGTGTGCCTTTATCGGGCACAACGGCGCGGGCAAGACCACTACCTTAAAATGCTGCTGCGGTATCCAGCAATTTGATGCCGGAGAAATTTATGTGGACGGCATTTCCGTGCGGGAGAACCCGCTGGAATGCAAGCGCCGCTTGGCCTATCTGCCGGATGACCCGCAGCTGTACGAGTATATGACCGGTATCCAGTACCTTGATTTTATTGCGGATATCTTTGGCGTAAGCGCCGCACAGCGGACGCAGCGCATCCGGCAGTACGGCGATGCCTTTGGCCTGACGCAGGATTTGGCGCAGTCCATCGGGGCATACTCCCACGGCATGAAGCAGAAGCTTGCCATTATTGCGGCGCTGCTGCACGAGCCGAAGCTGATTTTAATGGACGAGCCCTTTGTCGGGCTGGACCCGCTGGCTTCCCATCAACTCAAGACCCAGATGAAGGCCTTTTGTGCGCAAGGCGGGGCGATCTTTTTCTCCACCCATGTGCTGGAGGTGGCCGAAAAGCTTTGCGACAGGGTAGCTATTCTGCGTAAAGGTCAGCTGGTGCGCGAGGGTGCTATGGAAGAGGTGCGCGGCGACGATACGCTGGAGGAGGTCTTTCTGGAACTGGAGGATACGGGGGAAGCGCTATGATCCGTGCATTGCTCAAAAAACAGCTACTGGAATTGGGTGCGGCCTTTGTGCGCAGCAGCAAAACTGGTAAGCAACGCTCCCGGGTGGGGACGTTTGGCTACACGCTGCTGTTTGCGGCATTGATGCTGCTGGTCATGCTCAGCTTTGGCTCAATGGCGCTGCCGCTGGCGGTAACGCTGGTTCCGCAGGGGCTGGACTGGCTCTATTTTGTGCTGATGGAGCTTTCGGCGCTGACGGTCAGTGTGTTGGCTAGTGCCTTTACCAGCTACGGGCATTTGTTCCGCTGCCGGGATAACCAGCAGCTGCTGGCGCTGCCCATCCCGCCGGGCACTATTTTTGCGGTGCGCTGCGGCGGGGTGTACCTGACCGGCCTGATTTATCTGCTGCTGGCGTGGGTGCCCTCGGTGGTCTGCTATGCGCTGGCGGCACCCCGCCCCGGCGGAGCCTTGCTGGCGGCGCTGCCGGTAGCACTGGCGCTGGCGGGGGTCTCTATGGTGCTGGCTGTTCTGCTGGGCTGGACGGTGGCGCTGCTCAACCGCCGCGCCCGGCACAAAAGCCTTGTCACTGTGGTGGGTACGCTGCTCTTTCTGGCGGTCTATTATGCGGTATTCCAATGGGTGGGCAACGCGGTGGAGGCCCTTGCGGTGGATGCCGTACAGGCGGGCGCAGCAGCCGGTCGTGCCGCCGCGCCGCTGCGTCTGCTGGGTCTGGCGGCAGTGGGCAACGTCCCGGCGCTGCTGCTATTGCTGGCGCTGGCTGCGGCCTGTATGGCGCTTTGCGGCAAGGTGCTGGCAAAGCCCTATCTGCGGCTTTTGACCCTTGAACCGGGCAGAGCCAAAGCGGAATACCGCGCAAAGACGCAAAAAAAGCAGCCCCCGCGTCGGGCATTGCTGCGGCGGGAACTGCTGCATCTGGGCGCTTGCCCCATGTGGCTGCTCAACTGTGCACTGAGCAGTCTGCTGTTGCCGGTGCTGGGCGCAGCAGCGCTGTGGAAGGCCTCAGATCTGCGCGCCTTTACTGCTGCTTACCTGCCGGAGAGCCTGCCTATGCTGGTGTGCGGGATGGTGTGCGCCATAGCCGCCATGAACTTTATCACAGCGCCCTCGGTGTCGCTGGAGGGCGGCACCCTCTGGCTGCTGCAAAGCCTGCCGGTTGCCCCGCAGCAGGTTCTGCGGGTAAAGGTGGAGCTGCAATTGCTGCTCACGCTGCCGGGGGCGTGGTTTTGCGCCGGGTGCGCCATGGCGGCGCTGCGCATTCCGGCAGGGCAGGGGCTGCTGGTGATGGTGGTGCTGGCAGCCTTTGTGTGGCTGACGGCGCAAATGGGCCTTGCCTTGGGATTGTGCCTGCCCAACCTCCACTGGGTCAGCGAAGCCGCCGTGGTCAAGCGGAGCGCCGCCAGTATGCTGGCGATGTTCGGCGGGTGGCTGCTGGCGGGCGGGGTGCTGTTTTTGCCCCTGACCTTACTGGATTATGCCGTGCCGCCGCTGGCCGCGCAAGGTGCTTGTCTGGCCGCGCTGCTGGGGCTGGATTTGCTGCTGCACCGTTGGCTGTGCACCCGCGGCGCAGCCCGGTTTGCCGCCCTGCACTAAAGTGGGAAAAACTTTATTAGAACAAAATCGGGCAGCTGCGGGCTGCCCGATTTTGCATTTTCACGGGAGGGGTGTAACGGAAAACAGCAGGATGCAGTGCCTGTTTCCTGCGGAAACAGGCACTGCGGGAAGAACGATGTTTTTTGCAGTTACAGCGCATCCAGTGCGGTGCGGGCGGCGCGGATATTTGCTTCACTGGTCTGCCAGATCTCAAACTCCGAAAAGCCCGGCAGCCCCATGGGCACGCCTTCCCGCCGGAAGGTCATGCGGCTGTCCAGCACCTGCTTGCCGGAAAGGTGGAACGCCCGGGCACCGGTCTGGGCGGCAAGAGCGGGGATGTTGGCAGCAGATACGCCTGCACCAACCAGAATCTCCACCTCCTGCCCGGCAGCTTCCACCAGCTGCCGCAGCAGGGCAGCGCCCTGTGGGGCACTTGCTGCCTGTCCGCTGGTCAGAATGGTAGCAAGCCCTAGCTGCTTTGCGGCTTCCAGTGCGGCGAAGGGGTCGCAGCAGACATCAAAAGCACGGTGCAGGGTGCAGTCCACGGTGCGGTGTGCTTTTTCAGCCGCCTGCCGGGCTGCGGCATAGATGGGGCGCAGGGCGTCTGTGTCCAGCGCTCCCGCCGGGGTCAGCACGCCGGTCACGATGCCGTCCGCACCGGCGGCTACCAGCTCGGCGGCGCATTCGGCCATCTGTGCCAGCTCGTAGCGGTCGTAGCAGAAATCGCCAAAGCGGGGACGGATAAGTGCCCGCACCGGCAGGCCGGTCTCAGCCTTGACCTGACGCAGCAGGGCAGGGGAAGGAGTGGTGCCGCCGATGATCAGGTCGGCGCACAGCTCCAGCCGATCAGCGCCGCCGCGTTTTGCCGCCAGTGCGCTGGCGGTGCTGTCTACGCAAACTTCCAGAGTGCAGTGCATAGCGATACCTCCATCTACAAAAAACGATTTTGAATGGCCGCCGCGCTGCTTTGGCCATTTTCAGCGGAATGAATACTTTAATTTATCAATGGGAAAATCTGCGGATTTTCCCATTGATTTTTTCACAGGGGGGAGAGCAAAGGAAAAGTGCTTTTGCTCAATGCTGTGCTCTAAAAAAGGCTGTTGCGCCATGATATGTGCAACAGCCTCGGGGATTTATGGTTTATTTTACGCTTTCAAGGAAGCGGACAAAACCGGCGCGGCCTGCTTCGTCCAGCTTGTACACACCGGCATCGGCCAGCACCTGTGCGAACACATGGCCTACCTCGTCCTGCAAGATCAGGTGCACATTGTCGGCGTTCAGCTCCGGGTGCTTTGCAAGGATCTCCTCTGCCCACGCAGCATGCTTTTGCAGGGCTTCGGGGTACTCTGCGGTGGGCAGATGCGCCACCAGCACATCAGCAAGGTCGAACAGCTCCTGCTTCAGGCGGCTGGGCAGCACGGCCAGACCCATCACCTCAATCAGGCCGATGTTCTCCTTTTTGATGTGGTGCAGCTTTGCATGGGGGTGGTACACGCCCAGCGGATGCTCCGGGGTGGTGATGTTATTGCGCAGCACCAGATCCAGCTGATACTTGCCGTCCCGCATCCGGGCGATGGGGGTAATGGTGTTGTGGGGCTCGCCGTCGGTCTCGGCAAAGATAAAGCAGCTCTCGTCGGTGTAGCTGCGCCAAGCAGCCAGCAGCTTATCGGCCAGCTCCACAAGGCGTGCATCGTCCGCACAGGTCAGACGGATGCAGCTCATGGGCCAGTGCACGATACCGGCCTCCACGTCCTCAAAGCCGGGGAACACCCAAGGCTTTTCAATAGGAGCTTTGGCCATGGCAAACTCGTAATGACCGCCCTGGAAATGGTCATGACTCAGGATGCTGCCGCCCACGATAGGCAGGTCGGCGTTGCTGCCCACAAAATAGTGGGGGAACAGACCCACAAAATCCAGCAGCTTGCGGAAGGTTGCCCGCTCGATCTTCATGGGGGTATGCTGGTTGTTGAATACGATGCAGTGCTCGTTGTAGTAAACGTAGGGGCTGTACTGCAAATTCCACGCGCTGTCGTTGATGGTCAGCGGGATGATGCGGTGATTTTCGCGCGCAGGGTGGTTCATGCGGCCGGCGTAGCCCTCGTTCTCCACGCACAGCTGGCACTTGGGGTAAGCACTCTGGGGTGCAAGCTTTGCGGCGGCAATGGCCTTGGGATCTTTTTCCGGCTTGGACAGGTTGATGGTGATATCCAGATCGCCGTACTCGGTCTTGGTGACCCACTTCAGATCGCGCTTGATACGGTAGCGGCGGATGTAGTCGGTGTCCTGACTGAACTTGTAGAACCAGTCGGTGGCGGCCTGCGGGCCCTCGTTTTCGTACCGCTCCTCAAAGTTTGCGCGCACGATGCTGGGGCGCGGGGTCAGCACGCCCATCAGCTTGGTGTCGAACAGATCGCATGCGGTGGAGTTATCCTCGCACACGCCGCGGGCAACGGCATCGTCCACAAGGGTCTTGAGGATGCTTTCCAGATCGGTATAGCACACCTCGCCCTCCGGGGCGGTAAAGTCGTCCAGCTGCATGGTCATCAGCAGCTGATTGCGGATATAGATCTCGTCATCAGGCAAAATCAGCCCGGTGTCCAGCCCGTAGTTCACGAGCTGCTGGATGGTGGTAGAGATCACAGCACAGCACCTCCCTCAGGACGAATGCTCAGCACATGGCAGCGGCCTGCGCCGAGGATCTTTTCCATGTTTGCCTTAAAGTCTGCCAGCATCTCCACCGGCACAAAGGCCTGCACCGTACCGGCAAAACCGCCGCCGTGCACGCGCACAGCGCCCTTGCCGCCCAGATAATGCTTGGCAGCGGCGATGGTCACAGCCACCTCCTGATGCTCCTTGTAACCGGCAGGGATGACGTTCTGCAAATACTCCCAGCTACTGTCGCCGGAGGCAGTCACCATCTGCAAAAAGGCATCAAAATCGCCCTCGCGCAGGGCAGCCACCTGCTGGGGCACACGGTCGTTATCGGCGTAGAAGTGGAAGGCGCGCAGCACAGCGCGGTCGCCGCACTGCTTGCGGCAGGCCGGAATATTTGCAAGGAAGGTTTCAAAGGGCACGTCCCGCAGCACCTCGCCGCCGCACACAGCGGCCACAGCGCGGCACTCGTTGGGGATGGCGGCGTACTCGTCGGTCAGGTCGGCATGGTCTGCACCGGAGTCCAGAATGCACAGCGCCAGGCCGGCCTTGGAAAAGTCCACCTGCACTGGCTCCACGTCGGGGTTTGCCTTGTCGGCAAAGTCGATGGTGATAATGTTGCCCACGCTGGAGGCCATCTGATCCATCAGACCACAGGGCTTGCCAAAGTACACATTTTCAGCCCACTGGCCGATCTGTGCAATGGCAATGGGGGAGACTTTTTCATCCATGAAGCAGTCGTTCAGAATCACGCCGACCAGCACCTCAAATGCGGCAGAGGAAGAAACGCCGCTGCCCTTGGGCACATTGGAGGAAATGTACACGTCCAGACCGGACAGCTTTGCGCCACGCTGACGGAAAGCCTCGCACTCGCCGCGCAGTAGGGAAGCAGTGGTGTTCTCCTCCTCCTTGCGGGCGGTCAGGTCATCAAGGTCGATGACGCACAGGTCGTAGCCCTCGCTCTGCACGATCTCGCCGCCAACCAGCGGATGGATGAATGCAGCCATCTTGCGATTGCCCTTGACAATATCAATGTCAACGCGGCGGGTCGGGAAGGTTTTCACGTTGGAGAAAAAGCGATCCCGCAGAAACGTGCGGATCGGCGGGGTGGTGCGAACAACCTCGATCAGGTGCCGAGGCTCATAAATGCTTACTTCATTAGCCATAAATGTTGTCCTCCTTACTTCAGGAAAATGCCAAGATTGCGCAGAGGAACTTCAACGTCGTCTACGCTCACGTTCTTCGGCAGCACAAGGCCAGCAGCGAAAAACTCACCGGTCAGATAAATCGGCACTTCTTTGTCTGCCTCTGCACTGTCAGCGGTAATACCATACAGGCCGGTAAGAACCGCCTGACCTGCACCGGCTGCATCTGCAACCGGCTTCACTTTGCCGCCCTCGATCAGAACAGGGGCGTGCGCCTCGACCGCCGCACTGGCCGTCTTGGTGGCCTTTGCGATGCCGATGTCGGTTCCGGCAATGAAATATTCCGGGGCCGTGCTGAAATCTTTTCTTGCAAGATCCATGCTCATAGTTCCGTCCTCCTTACTTCACGCCGTTAGCCTTGCGGATTGCATTCATGAATGCCTTGCTTTCCTCATCCTCGGCTTCAGGGTTTGCGGGCGGCGTGTTGTCGATGCTGTTGGCGTTGGAGTTTTCCGCAGCTTCCTTTGCATTCTTCAGATATTTCTTGCTCTGCTCCTGCTGTTTTGCCTTCATGCTGGCAATGACAGCCTTTGCAAAGGATGCAGAATCAACGGGCTTCGTAAACTTTGCCTCGTTGGCCTGATCCTCTGCACCGGGCAGAGTTGCGTTCTCGATCTCCTGAATGCGGGTGCGCTCGGCAGTGGTGGCCTCGTTCTCGATGCTGGCTACCAGATCCGGGTACGCCTTGCGGAGATCATCCGTGGTCTTGATGTCCATGTCTTTTACCTCCCCATGGTCATTGCGTTCCGGCTTTTCCGCCGGGTTCATATTTTCAGGTCGGTTCACAGGTTTTTCCGTAACCCGACTTCTGACAAAATTGGGTGCTTCGTTGAACGGGGTGTTCATGCTGATGCTGTTGACGAACAGAACACCATTGCGATTCTCCACAACGGAATCTTCTGCATCGTCATCCACCTCGTCTACGAAGCCTTTTTCTTGGGCTTCCGTTGCCGTCCACCAGTTCGTTTCATCCATCCACTTAGCGCATTCATCCTCGGTCTTGCCGGACTTTTTGGCGTACAGGGCAATGATGCTGCTGCGGATGGTCTCAAGCGCTTTCAGGCAGTTCTTCATATCCTCTGCGGTCAGGTAATCGCAAACGCCCATGCTGACCGGATGGACCATGTAGCTGCCGTCTGCCGCGGCCACAACTTTGTCTGCATGGCAGGCAACGATAGTGGCAGCACTTGCACACAACCCGTCAATGTGGGCAGTCACGGTGGCGGCATTGCGTTCCAGCATATTGCCAATGGCCTGGGCCGCGAAAACATCACCACCGCCGGAGTTGATGTACACGGTGATTTCTTTCACATCGCCCAGGGCGGCAAGATCATCCGCAAACCGTTTCGGGGTCGCTGCATCCTCCCACCAGCTGCGCTCAGAAATATCGCCATAAAGCAGCAGTTCCGCCTTCTGGTCATCGTCGGCCAGATTGCGGAACTGCCAGAACTTATTATTCGTTGACTTGGGGTTCGTCTGGGAATTGGCTTTGCCCATTGCAGCCTACCTCCTTCATTTTTTCCATCTCGCTTTTGCGCTGCCTCATATTGGCCCGCCAGCTTCCGCCGGTCATCTGCGCCGTTTCCTGCTCGGCAGTGGAAATGCCCTGTTCCATGCGCAGGATAGCCGCCTCGATTTCTTTCTTCGCATCTAGATTGGTGCGTGCCGGGCCGTTCCAGTTACAGGCCATATAGGCTTTTGCAACGGCCGGATCATCGAAGAAGCCCGGCGCATGGATACGTCCACGGGCTACCGCTTCGGCAAACCACTTTTCGTATGTCGGCTGGCAGAAGTCCGCTGCAAAGCTGTCCCGCATCACATCGCACGTTCTCCAAAACTCGTTCAGAGAACCGCGGCTT
>OLQB01002924.1_pt1 | contig 10643 bp, 7 predicted proteins | sample 1672681 | NCBI WGS metagenome assembly OLQB01 (sample SAMEA3136713, study PRJEB25190) | human gut metagenome | reverse complement strand
ATAAGCTGTTTCATACGAAGAAACAAAATACCCGTCTCGCTCGTAGCCACTGCATCTACCGCCATCGCCTCACCACAGAGTGCATACGTCTCTGCAAATACATCCCCTGCTTCTGCATTTCCTAATAAACTTACATTACCTGAAATGTCCACATTTTCTATATTTACGTTTCCTTTTATGACAATTCCCATCTCCTCTGTAATGTCACCCTGATGAAAAATAATCGTATTTTTTTTGAATTTCTTTTCGCGCAGACACAAAAGACGTACCATCTCATCCCATTCTGCGTCCGTTATTTCCATAAAAATCGGTATTTGTGGTTTTTGCATTTTCGCTCCTCAATTTCAAAAATATATTTTTCGTTGTTATAACAACATAATTTTAGCACAGCCTTTTCTATAATACAACCAGAAACAACAATTACCCGAAAGGAAGGATAAACTATGATACGAAGAATTATTCAGATTGATGAAGATAAATGTAACGGATGCGGTGCCTGTGCCAATGCCTGCCACGAAGGTGCTATCGCCATGGTCAACGGCAAGGCCAAACTGATGCGGGATGACTACTGCGATGGCTTCGGCGACTGCCTGCCCCATTGCCCCACCGGCGCTATCACCTTTGTGGAGCGCGAAGCCGCCGCTTATGATGAAAAGGCTGTGGAGGAAAACAAGCGCCAGAAAGCCGCAGCCGCCCAAAAGCCGCTGGGCGGCTGCCCCGGCAGCGCGGCCCGCAGCGTGTTCCACCAGCCTGCGCCGCAGATGCACCACGGCTGCCCCGGCAGCCAGATGCGCCAGATGCAGCATAAGCCGGAACCGGCAGAGGAGGACATGCCGGTGTTGCGGTCTCAGCTTTCCCAATGGCCGGTGCAGATCAAACTGGTTCCGGTCAACGCCCCCTACTTTGATGGGGCCAAACTGCTGATTGCAGCGGACTGCACGGCCTATGCTTACGCCAACTTCCACCAAAAATTCATCCGCGGCCATATCACGCTGGTGGGCTGCCCCAAGCTGGACGATGTGGATTACAGCGAAAAGCTGACCCAGATTATCCGCGAAAATAACATCCAGAGCGTGACCGTAGTGCGGATGGAAGTGCCCTGCTGCGGCGGGCTGGAACGCGCCGCCAAGGTGGCCTTGCAGAACAGCGGCAAGTTCATCCCGTGGCAGGTCGTGACGATTTCCATTGACGGCAATATCCTCAGCGAGCTGTGAGATAAGCCCGCTTTTGACAAAAAACAAATTGGATAAAAATAAAACTGCCTGGATCGTTTGCACACTGCAAACAGGTTCAGGCAGCTTTTCTATTCTTTTCAGATACACCCTCATGTTACCGGCGGGCAGACGACCGGCAGAGGCTTGCCCTTTGCGGGAAACAGCGCTGCGGGCAGCAGCAGAATGAACGGGTCGGCGGAGAACAAAAAGCATTTGTTTTCCATCAAAAAGTAAACCAGGATCACCGTCAAAAACAAAGTCTCGCCCGTGCAGTGGTTTTGGCACAGCCGCCACATCAACAGCAGGAAGATGACCCCAATCACCACAGCGCCCAACACGCCCTTGTTCATCGGGATGGCAAGGAAAGAGTTATCAATGGCGTGGTGCTCGTCTCCATCAGTGGCAAGGCCACCCAAAAGGGTAACGGCCTTGGGCATGGCATCATGGTACCAGCCGGGCACCCCGTCCTGCTCCGGGTGGTAGAGGGGATACCCCCAGAACACATGGTGCCAGATCTCGAACCGGCCGGAAAGCAGGCCGTTCAGTTTGTCCAGCAGCGGGGTGGCGGTGGGATGATCCGGGTCAAACAGCCGCCCGGCCAACAGGCTGAACCCCAGCGCCAGCGGTGCGGCAGCCAGAGCCATGACGTGCCAGATGCGGCTTTCAAAAAAGGCGGGCAGGGCACGCTGCAGCAAAAACAAAACCAGCAGCAGTACCATGGCAATGCCTGCCCCGCGGCAGCCGGGCACCAGCAGCGTGTAGGCTGCCAGGGCAGCCAGGCCGCCCCAGTCCCACCAGCGCAGGCGCGGCCAACGCAGCCAGCCCCAGGAAAAAAACACACCGGCCAGCCGGGCACCGTACCCGTTATAATGGCCATAGCCGTAATCCCAGTTGCGGCAGTAGTACAGGTAGGGCACCAGCGGCGTTGCGGCGTGCAGCAGCTGCACCGCCAGCAGCCCGCCAGCCGCTGCGGCAAGGTAGACCTGCAGCACCCGGCGCAAATCAACATCCTTGGCACCAATGCCAAGCAAAACGGCAAACAAAAACCATTGGTCGTGCCCGTATGCGGTGGTAAACACCGCAAAAGCGGCCAACGCGGCAGCCGTCAGCGCCTGTTGTTTGGTCTGCCACTGGGTCAGCAGCAGGCTTTTGGCAACCAGCAGCACCGCCGCCGTAACGGTTAAGGCAATGCGGCACACATGGCTGAATGTGGGCAGTGTGTTTTGAATGTTGGAGCTGAATACCTCCGATAAAACCAGCAGCAGCGCCACGGCAGCGCAGAACACACGCTCGCCCTTGGCCTGTGCTGCTGGGCTGACCGGGCGGAAAAGCCGGTCAGGTGGTTGTGTGGTCATCAAACCGGCCTCCTTTCCGCATTGGTTCGGTTTGAATTTTGTGTATACTTTTTAGCATACACAAATAGTATACCATAGTTTTGTGCAAAAGAAAAGCAGGGCCGTGCATATTACAATGGTATAGGTGGAAAATGAGGAATAGTAACTTATAACACTTTTCAAAGAACTAGATATGTGATATAATAAACATAAATAAAGCAAATTTTGCGATTATATTGTGAAAGCTGTCTGTAATTTGGCATTTGGAAGATGTAAAACATTTTAACAAAGAAAGGAGAAAGTATGTATTCGGTAACAGCAAGAATCGCTATGGTAAAGCAACCTCGTGGTGGATATTTGAAACCTTCGCTATTACATGTGTGTGAGCTAAAAGATGAAAAGACTTTGCGAGAAGAAGAGAATGTTCATGCAACGATAGTGGGGTTGACAGTTGACTATTTGACACGATACATGATGGGGGTTGATAAGAAAGAGGCTTTTAGGATTTCGTGTTATGGAGCAATGATTGCAAACATAATTGGGGGACGACCGGGGGCCCAAAAGGAAGCAGAAAACTATTTGTCTGCAATAAACGGGATAGATGATGCATCCATTATAAGCGCCTGCAAGTTAGCAACATTCGATGTTTGGAAAAGGAATGTGGCAGTCGCAGCGCTTGCAAAAGATGCAGATAATACGAGACCGGACGAGAACACCATTAGAAACATTCAGATCATGGTAATTCGGAGTTTGAAATTTTGGAATGAATATGGACCTATAGTAAAAGATGGTTTTACGTTTGAACAAAATGGCTATAGCAAAATGGTTAGTTCAGGCGATGGAGATTATTTAACCAGCGATACTCTTTGGGATTTTAAGGTATCAAAAGCAAAACCAAACAGCAAACATACTTTACAATTACTGATGTATTGGATTATGGGGCAGCACTCCGGCAAAAAAGAGTTTAAAAAGATAGATAAAATAGGCATATTTAATCCGCGCTTAAATACGGTCTATACATATGAAATGAAAGATATACCGCCCGAAACAATACGCGAAATTGAAAATGATGTTATATGTTATGAGTAACTTTTAAGAAAATGGCTACCCTCTCAAGCAATAAGAGGGTAGCCATTTTTAATAAATATTTGTATTTTGATTACTGATGGAGTCTTATTCTACCCCAGTTTCAGCGGCGTACTCTTCAATCAGCTCGCGCTCCAAAAACGGCGTTTTAACACCCTCGCGGTCACGGTAGGCTTCGTGGCCTTTGCCAATTACGGCAATCAGGTCGCCCTCCTGCGCGTGGTCAATGGCGTAATGCAGGGCATCCAGCCGGTCGGGAATTTCCACATACTTGGCGTCCGGGTTGCCCTTGGCCATGCCGGTTTTGATGTCCGCGATAATATCTTCCACTTTTTCAAAGCGGTTGTTGTCTTCGGTCAGGATGCTGAAATCCGCCAACTTGGCGCACACTTCGCCCATGCCGTAACGGCGCAGCTTGCTGCGGTTGCCGCCGCAGCCGAACACTACGACCAGACGGTTGGGGTTGTACTCCCGCAGGGTTTCAATCAGGCTTTCGGTGGCGGCTTCGTTGTGGGCATAGTCGATCAGGATGGTGAACTTGTGGCTGATGGGCACCAGCTCCACACGGCCTTTGACGAGCGCCTTTTTCAGTCCCTCATGGATGGGGGCATCCGCAAGGCCCAGCACCTTGCCCACGCCGATGGTGGCCAGGGCGTTGTAAATACTGAACAGCCCCGGCATGCCCACCTGTACGTCCAGCGTGTGGCCGTCCGGCTCGGTCAGGGTGAACTCAACGCCCAGCATTTCCTTGTTGCGCAGCAGGCGGTACTGCTCGCTGGCGCGGTAGTCCACCTTGGGGGCATGGATGCCATAGGTAACCAGCTTGCAGGTGTGGCCTTCCAGCAGGGCTTCGGTGTTGGGGTCGTCAGCGTTTACCACGCCGACAGCGCAGCGCTGGAACAGCTTGCCTTTCCAGCTGCGGTATTCCTCAAAGCTGGAATGTTCGCCGGGACCGATGTGGTCCGGGTACAGGTTGGTGAACACGCCCACTTTATAATGGATGCCCGCCACGCGGTCCATCATAATGCCCTGGCTGGAAACTTCCATCACGCAGGCATCGCACCCCGCATCCGCCAGCTGGCGCAGGATCTTTTGCAGCTCATAGCTCTCGGGGGTGGTGTTGTTCAGATCATAGTGGTGGCCGGGGTAATACACGCCGTTGGTGCCGACCATGCCGACCTTGTGACCTGCGGCTTCCAGCACAGCCTTGATCATGTGGGTGGTGGTGGTTTTGCCCTTGGTGCCGGTCACGCCAACCATCGTCATTTCCAGCGCGGGACGGCCAAAATAGGCGGTGGAAAGCAGCGCCATGGCGTAACGGGTGCTCTCGAACTTGACCACGGTCACGTCCGGCAAAGCGGCCAGTACCTCGGCAGGCAGGTCGTGCTGGATGACCAGCACGGCGGCGCCTTTGGCGGCAACGTCCGCGGCGTAATCATGGCTGTCCCGCTGGGTGCCGACGATGCAGACAAACAGACCGCCCGGCGTTACCTTGCGGGAATCATAGTAAATGTCAGTCACTTCGGTATTCAGGCAGCCCTGAACAAGTGTATAGTCCAGATTTTTCAGCAGTTGTTTTAACAGCATGTTGTTATCACCTCAGCGTTTTACAAAGTATTCATCGTACCAGACTAAGAACATAAAAATGCACCAGATCTGCCGCCAGTTATCCCGCTTGCCGGAAATATGCTGGTCCAGCATGGCGTTCAGCTCTTTTGTGCGGAAAAACTGCTCCGCGGCGGGGGTGTTAAATGCCTTGCGCACAACGCCCGCATACTGCTCATCCCGCAGCCAGGCGCGTACCGGAACAGGGAAGCCGAGCTTCTTTTTGTCTGCCGTTTTGGCGGGAATGGTCTTTTCTGCCGCACCGCGCATCGCAATCTTGGTCTGGTTGGCGTTCACCTTGCACTTGGTCGGAATATGACTTGCCAGTTCAAATACTTTGCGGTCCAGGAACGGCACGCGCAGCTCCAGGCTGTTGGCCATGCTCATCTTGTCGGCTTTCAGCAGAATATCGCCCACCATCCACAGGTTCAGGTCGCAGGTTTCCATCTGGGTCACAGCGTCCTGCCCTTTGGAAAGCTCAAAGTACGGGCGGGAAAGGTCGGTGGGCAGCTTGCCGGGGTGGTAGTTTTTCAGCAGCTTTTTCTTGCGGTGCTCATCCATCAGGTTGGTGTTGCCGATGTAACGCTCCGCCAGCGGCTTGCCGCGGCGCACCAAAAAGTTGATGCCATGCACCGGCGGCAGCAGGTCCGCCACCGCGCCGATGGCCCGGCGGATGGGCAGGGGAATCTTGTCATACCAGGTTACGGTAAACGGCTCTTTATAAATGTTGTACCCGCCGAAAAATTCATCGGCACCCTCACCGGACAGGCAGACCTTGACCTGCTTGGATGCTTCGCGGTTGACAAAGTACAGCGCGACCGAAGCGGCATCCGCCAGAGGCTCATCCATGTGGTACTGGATCTTGCCCAGGTTGGCCCAGTATTCCTCCGGCGTAATGCGGTAAGCGTAATTCTTGACCCCGATGTGCTTGGAAAACTCCTGTGCATAGTCGGTTTCGTCATACTGCTTGTTGGCAAAGCCAACGGTGAATGTTTTGTCCACATGGGCCAGCGCGGCCATGTAGCTGGAATCCACGCCGGAAGAAAGGAAGCTGCCAACCTCAACATCGGCGATCTTGTGTGCCTGCACGCTCTCTTTCATCGCCGCGCTGATCTCGTCCTCCCACTCTTCCAGTGTGCGGGAATCATCGGGGTCGAACTTGGGCTGCCAGTAGCGCTGCACCGTCAGCTGCCCGGCTTTCCATTCCAGCCAGTGGGCGGGCATCAGCTTTTTGACGCCCTTGAAGAAGGTATCCTCCCCGGGGGAATACTGGTAGGAAAGATACAGCGGCAGCTGCTCTTCGTTCAGCTCTTTCTTGAAGCCGGGGTGGGCCAAAAAGCTTTTGATCTCGCTGCCAAACAGCAGCTCTCCGGCATCGTTTTGGTAATAATAGAACGGCTTGATGCCAAAATGGTCGCGCGCGCAGAACAACGTTTCGTTCTTGCGGTCCCAGATGGCAAAAGTGAACATGCCGCGCAGCTTTTGCAGCATCTCCTTGCCCCACTGCTCGTACCCGTGCAGCAAAACTTCGGTGTCGGACCGGGTGGCGAAGGTGTGCCCGGCGCGCATCAATTCGGCGGTCAACTCCTGGAAGTTGTAGATCTCGCCGTTAAAGATGACGGCGAGGTTCTGGTCCTCATTGAACATGGGCTGTTTGCCGCCCTCCAGGTCAATGATGGAAAGGCGGCGCTGGCCAAGGGCTGCCGGGCCTTCAATAAACTGGCCCTGGCCATCGGGGCCGCGGTGGGCGATGGCATCCATCATGCCCTGCAAAATTTCCTGCATGTCGGCGCGTGCGCCGACAAAGCCAACAATTCCACACATGGTTATAATCCTCAACTGGCTGCGGAGTTAAAAACAAACCGCAGGTTATTACTTTCTTGCCCCGGCGGGAACCGGTACTGTTTATACGATATGCCCTATTATACACGGTTCGCGCCGTAAAGAAAAGCATTTTGCGGCGAATGCTGCTGGAATTTTCGCCCGCGCAGACAAAAAACGCCGTGCCCGCACCCCCAAAGCAGGCGATATTGCCGTTTGACATGTGGTGGCAATGGCGGTAAAATAAAGGATAACCAAAATGGGAAAGGTTTGGTATTATGTCTGATTTTTTACCGGTACTTCTTGGCAGCGATGCCAATGTTTATGGTATGGCACGCAGCTTTTACCAGCAGTATGGCGTGCGCAGCGTGGCCATCTGCAAGGGTGCGCTGGTTGCAACTTCCAACACCAATCTTGTAAAAATTGCCGTGCTGGAACCTGATTTGGAAAACGATGAAACGTTTGTAAAAACGCTGACCGATTACGCAAAAGCCCATGCGGACAAGCCGCTGGTGCTGGTTTCCTGCGCGGACGGTTACACCGTGTTGATGGGCCGCCACCGCGATGCCCTGAAACCCTATTACCACTTTGCCTGCCCGGAACTGCAAACCGTGCTGGACCTGGATATTAAGGAAAACTTTTACCGTGCCTGCGAAGCACACGGCCTGAGCTACCCCAAAACGGCAACCTGCAATGCGCAGAACTATAAAAATATAGAACTGCCGTTTGCGTTCCCCGTTATCATCAAGGCGAGCAATTCCCCGGCGTATTGGAACTGCACCTTCCCCCACAAGAAAAAGGTGTTCCTTGCCAATAACCGCGAAGAATTTGACGCCATCACCGCCGCCATTTACGGCAGCAGCTACCAGGACGAATTGATTCTGCAGGAGTATATCCCCGGCGATGACAACTGCATGCGTGTGCTGAACGCCTACTGCGGCCTGGACCACAAAGTCAAGCTGATGGCTTTGGGCCGCCCCCTGCTGGAAGAGCAGACCCCCGAAGGCATCGGCAACTATGCGGCCATTTTGTCTGACCCCGAATACAATGATGCTGCCCTGCTGGAAAAGCTGAAAAACTTTTTGGAAGATATGCAGTGGGAAGGCTTTGCCAATATGGACATCAAGTACGACGCCCGCACCGGCGAGTACAAGATGTTTGAGATGAACCCCCGTCAGGGCCGTTCCAGCTACTTTGTCACCGCGGCAGGGTATAACCTGTCCAAGTGGCTGGTGGAGGATGTGCTGGAGCACAAGGAACTTGGCCTGACCATTGCCGATACCAAGAGCCTGTGGATGATTGCCCCCTACGGCGTGATCAAAAAATACCTGAAGGACCCGGATCTGCTGGCCCGTGCGGATAAGCTGAAAAAAGAGGGCAAATGTGCCCACCAGCTGTTCTGCAAAGAGGATTGGAACCTGAAGCGCTGGCTCTGGTACATCCGCAGCCAGCTGAACTACTACCGCAAAACCGCCCGCTACTATGGCAATAAGGGCCTGCGGGATTGATGATAGAATAAAAGCTATCACACACTATAAATAAAATCGCTGGCCCCCGTAGGGGCGCACATTGTGCACCCGCCGCCCTTTTGGCAATCATAGAAACGCCAGCCTGTAACAAAACAAACCATTATAATATAGAGAGGGGAAAGCGCCTATGTGTGGCATTACCGGCTTTGCTGAGCGCAACCATAAAGCGGAAACCGCCCGCCGCATTGTAAAAGGAATGGCGGACCTGATCACCTACCGCGGCCCGGACGGCGAAGGCTACTATGTGGACGACCAGGTAGCCCTGGGCCACCGCCGCCTTTCCATCATTGACCTGGAGGGCGGCAAGCAGCCCATGTTCAATGAGGATGGCAGTCTTGTCTGCATTTTTAACGGCGAGATCTATAACTTCCAGACCCTGCGCGAGGAACTGATCGCCGCAGGCCATACCTTTGCCACCCGGTCCGATACCGAGGTGCTGCTGCATGGCTATGAGCAGTGGGGCAATCAACTGCCCGGCAAACTGCGCGGCATGTTCACCTTCGTGATCTGGGACCAGAAAACCAAAACCATGTTTGGTGCGCGGGATATCTTCGGTATCAAACCGTTCTATTATTATAATCAGGATGGTCTGTTCCTGTTTGGCAGCGAGATCAAAAGCTTTCTGGCTCATCCCGGTTTCAAAAAGGAACTAAACGAGGAACGCCTGCCGGAATATTTGAGCATTGAGTATATCCCCAATGAGGAAACCATGTTCAAAAATGTCTACAAGCTGCCCAGCGGATGTATGTTCACCTGGGAAAATGGCGAGCTGACAGTGGAACGCTACTATGAGATCAAGTACCATGTGGACGATTCCAAGAGCCTGGAAGAGTGGGAAAAAATCATCACCGATACCTTTGCCGAAAGCGTTGCCGCCCACCAGATTGCCGATGTTGAGGTTGGCTGCTTCCTTTCTTCCGGTGTGGATTCCAGCTTTGTGGTCAACGAGGTTGCTAAGGGTACTCCGCATGTCAAGAGCTTCTCGGTCGGCTATGCGGAGGAAAAATACTCCGAGCTGCCGTATGCCCAGGAGTTCAGTAAGGAAATCGGTGTGCCCAGCATTGCCAATAAGGTGGATGCCGAACAGTTCTTTGAAGCCAACCGCCTGATCCAGTGGTACCTGGATGAACCCATGCCCAACCCGGCGGAAGTTCCGCTTTACTTTTTGGCCCAGAACGCCCGCAAGTACGTCAAGGTTGTGCTTTCCGGCGAAGGTGCCGATGAACTGTTTGGCGGCTATCCCATGTACTGCCAGGCGGTTCACTTTATGGATTACGAGCATAAGGTGCCCAAAGCGCTGCGTAAGGCCGCAGGTGCAGTGGCATCCAAACTGCCGGACTTTAAGGGCAAGCACTTCCTGGTGCGCGGTGCAGAAGAACCCTGGCAGCGCTATATGCGCGCCAACTATGTTTTCCTGGACCCGGCTGAACGTGACCGCTGCCTGAAAAAGAACTACCACAGCCCCCGCCCGGAACAGTTCTTTAAGCCTTATTTTGATAAAGTGCAGGGTCTGGATGAACCCACCCAGCTGCAGTGGGTGGATATGCACACCTGGATGCTGTATGATATCCTGCTGAAAGCCGACCGCATGAGCATGGCCAACAGCCTGGAACTGCGCGTGCCTTTCCTGGACCGCAACATGCTGGATGTGGCACTGTCCATCCCGCAGAAATACCGCTCCGGCAAAGAGTCCACCAAGATCGCTCTGCGCGGTGCCGCCATGAAGCAGCTGCCGGAAAGCGTTGCCCATCGCAAAAAGCTGGGCTTCCCCGTGCCGCTGAACGACTGGCTGCGGGAAGATAAGTACTATAATATGGTAAAGGAAAAGTTCACTGGCCCCGTTGCCGAAAAGTTCTTTAATGTGGACGAAATCATGCGCCTGCTGGATGATCATAAGGCGGGCAAGGCTAAGAACATGACCAAGATTTGGAGCTTCTATTCCTTTATTTTGTGGTACGAGCTGTATTTCGTAAACACCCAGGCCCCGGCAGGAATCTATTAAGGCAATACCGCACAATTCCCGCCTAACGGCTCAAGCACCGCTCCGGCGGCTG
>OLQB01002916.1_pt1 | contig 10671 bp, 11 predicted proteins | sample 1672681 | NCBI WGS metagenome assembly OLQB01 (sample SAMEA3136713, study PRJEB25190) | human gut metagenome | reverse complement strand
GTTCTGTCGGTGCTTTATTCGCGGATGATCCTGAACTCTCCGGCTTCGTTGAAAAGGAGGATCGACGAGGCCTTGCCCGTCGGTTTGCCTTCGAATTTTGGATTGACCACATAATCCACCCCGACGATGATCTCGCGGGAGATTTCGGCCAGGTTGCGGGGCGTATCTTCGCCCGAGATGTTCGCCGAAGTCGAAACGATCGGGCGCCCCAGCTTGCGCAGCATCGCCTGGCAGAAGGCATGGTCGGGAATCCGTACGCCCAGCGTCCCCTCTTCGGGGATGAGGTTCGCGGCGACGCCCGAAGCTCCGGGCAGGATCAGCGTGAGTGGCTTGGTGGCCAGCTCCTGCACAGCGCTGTCCTGCGTCTGGCCGATGATGTCGGGCATCTCCATCATCTGGGGGCCCCGGCTGACCACGAGGCTGACGGTGTCCCCCTTCTGGATGACCTCGCCCGCCTCCGGCGACTGCCGGATGATGCGGCCCTTCTCCACCGTGTCGCTGTATTCCAGCGTGACGTAGAAGAGATACTCGTCGATATAGCTGTGGTTGTTGCGCACCTCGGCGTCATAGTCGCAGCCCACGAAATTCGGCGTCAGGGTGACGTTTTCGTTCACCGGCTCACTTGCCGCCTCGCTGACGGACTCCGAAGCGATCACTTCCGGCGGCTTCTCGCTCTGACGGCTCAGCAGGCCCCAGAGGATCAGCAGGATGAGGACGCTGAGCAGAATGACGATGCCCGCCAGCAGATTTCGGACGCTCAGCAGCTCGGTCTTCGCGGGCGCTTTCGGCTCCTGCGGCGCGGGGGCGGGCGGGTCCAGCGCTTCCATGCTGCGGGACAATTCCTCCGCATACTCCCGCTCCGAGAGGGCGCGGAAAAGCTGCTGTACCGTCTGGATGCGCTCCACCGGCTTGAGCCGGAGTCCCAGATACAGCGTTTCGGAGACGTAAGCCGGCACCGACGGCGTCACCGTGCGGGCCTTGGGGTTGGAGTCGGAGACGAGGCGCTGTGCCGCCGGGACGGGGCTCAGCCCGCAGACCATCCGGTAGAACACCGCCGCGAGGCTGTATTCGTCGGTGTAGCGGCCCTCGAACTCGGCGGTGGAATACTGCTCCGGGGCGGAATAGCCCTCGTACAGCTGCTCGTGGAGGCCGCTGCCCGCCGTGCGCAGCCCCACTGTCGCGTAGCCGGTGAGCCGGGCGCGGCCATTGTCCATGATGCGGATGTTGGCCGGGCAGATGCCCCGGTGTACGAGGCCCACCTGATGCATGGCCTCCACCCCGTTGAACACCGGTTCCAGCATGGCGCAGGCCTGCTGGGGCGTCACGGTGCCGTGCTCCTCCAGCCACTTCTGGAGCGGACGGCCGCCGGGGTTCTCCATGACGGCGTAGACCGTGTTGTTCTCTTCGAAGACGTCCAGCACGGCCTCCAGGCCGTTGGCCGGGGTAATGCGCTGGATGAAGCGGTAGAGGTCGGCAAAATCCATCCGGGTGGTCTTGAACAGCACTTCGCTGCCCGGCTTCGGGCGGAGGATGCAGTCCCTCCCCCGCTCTGCCGCCAGCGTCAGGGGCATATACTCCTTGATGGTCACCCGGAAAGGGCCGTTGTTCTCCACGCCCCGGTAGAGGATGCCCTCGCCGTCCACGCTCTGGATGTCGCCCACGGTATACCGGCCTGCCAGCACGGTGCCTGCCGGAAGACTGCCCGACGGGTTGCGCCCTGCAAGTTCCCGGCCGCAGTGGGGACACTGCTCCTCCCCCGCTTCCAGCTCCTGCATACAGTATGGACAAATGCGTCGTTGCTCCATGTCGGCCCCTCCCCGTGATGTTTTGTACTGTTTATTATAGCATAGCCGACGGGAAAATGGTACCCTACCGCCATGAACTTCAGAAGCACGGGATCATTCAGTATATCCACTCTTTTCGTTCATGCACAAGACGATGTATTTTTCAGTTTTCACATTATTTCAAATATTCTTCTGCACTTTTGCAGATCTCTGCTTCGATTTTTTCAGCAGTCTCCTTATTTTCTGCACTAATTGAAATATAGGTCTTGAGCTTCGGCTCAGTGCCGGAAGGACGCACCACAATGGAGCAGTTATCTTCCAGAAGGAACTTGAGCACATCGGACTTGGGCAGACCGTCCAGACCCGGAGCGTAGTCCAACAGCTTGACGACCTTTTTGCCGCCGAACTCCTTGATACCGCCCCGGAACGCCTGCATGATGCGCTGCATAGACCTTATAACCGTTGTACTTGCTGGGGTTGTGAGAAGCCGTGACCATGACACCCGCCGAGGTGTGCAGATAGCGGGTCGCAAACGACACAGTCGGCACCGGCATCAGGACGGGCCAGATATTGACCTTGACGCCATTGGCCGCGAACACTCCGGCGGCCACTTTTGCAAACACATCGCTCTTGATGCGGCTGTCATAGCCGATGGCCACAGACGGCTCTGCAAAGTTCTTTTTCAGATAATCGGCCAGGCCCTGAGAGGCCTTTGCCACAGTATAGATGTTCATGCGGTTGGTGCCTGCGCCGATGACGCCGCGCAGACCGCCCGTACCAAAAGCAAGGTCACGGTAAAACGCATCTTCGATTTTTGCATCGTCCAGCGTTTTCAGTTCAGCGGCCACGTCGGCGTCTGCGGTGGCCTTGGCCAGCCAGCGCTCATATTCCTTTTTAATATCCATTTTCTCAACCTCTTACATCCAAAAATTGTGCCTGTCCGTGAAGGGTCAGTATCTCGGAATCCGCCGGGACAAAGATGCAGTCACCTTTATAGAAAGTGATGCTGCCGCCGTCGTAGGAAATAGTCCCGCAGCCATTGACACAGAGCAGCACACGGAACGCAATACCATCTGCCCGGTAGTGTACTTTCTGCCGCCGCTCGGTGTTGACGATCATGCGGTAGACCTCAAAATACTTGCAGCGGGTCAGCAGCTCAGAGGCAATGCCCTGCCGGTATTTCAGCACCCGAAGGGGCTGCTTCGGCTCTGCGCTGCTCTTCAGGTTCGCTACATCCAGCGCCTTGTCGATGTGCAGCTCCCGCTTTTTGCCGTCCTTGCCCACACGGTCATAATCGTACAGGCGGTAGGTCAGGTTGGAATTTTCCTGAATTTCGGCTACCAATGCGCCGGCTCCGATGGCATGGATAGTACCTGCTTCAATAAAAAACAGGTCGTCCTTCTTGACCGGAACCCACTGCAAATCCTTCATCAGGGTTCCTTCGGCGATAGCGTCCCGCACCTGCTGTTCGGTACGTTCCCGTTTCAGGCCATACACGAGCTTTGCGTCCTTGCTGGCGTCCAGCACATACCACATCTCGGTCTTGCCCAGCTGTCCGTTTTCGTGCTCCTGTGCGTAGGCATCGGTGGGATGCACCTGCACCGACAGGTCTTTCTTGGCGTCGATGAATTTGATGAGGATGGGCAGAGTATTTTCGCCTTTGTACCGTTCGCCCAGATACTCCGGATGCGCTCTCAGCACCTCTGCCAGCTCCTGCCTCCCGAACTCACCGCTCACCACATAGCTTGGGCCGTCCGGATGGGTCGAACACTCCCAGGTCTCTGCCAGCGGGTCCATATCGATGTTCTTTTCAAATTCGTCATTCAAACGGCTGCCGACATGGTGATGACATCGCCGGCCTTCACATTCTGCTCCATGCCGTCCACGACGGTCTTGCCCTCGCCTGCAATGACCGTCCAGACCTCGTCCCGGTGCTGGTGGCTATGGTAGTTCATCCGGTGGCCTGCATTCAGGGTCACTTTGATGGTCATGGATTCCTTATCAATGTCAATGACCTTGAAGCTGCCCCAGGATTTTTCCGCGAACATAACCCGGTGGTCGAGCATGTTGACGAAGGGCTTGATGTAGCTGGACTGCTCCTTATCGGACACCAGAATGCCCTCCGGGCTGGCAGAGACCACCACATCCTTCAGGCCCATGCAGAGGATGGGAACGTCCAGTTCATTGACCACGTGGACATTCTCGCACTTCTCATTGAGCATTGCCTCGCCTACGACGTGGCCGTCCATTGCCTCTGTCAGGGTGTTCCAGGTACCAAGGTCTTTCCAGGTGCCTGCAAAGTGCATGACCTCGATCTCCGGCTCATGCTCGACCACCGCGTAGTCAAAGCTGATTTTATTGAGGGTGTCATACTTATTGAACAGGTCATCATAATCCACGAAGTCGATGAGCTCATGGGCGCGGTTCAGCACATAGCCCAGCTTGAAGGCGAACACGCCGCCGTTCCAGAGAGCGCCCTTTGCAATGTAATCCTTTGCCACTTCCTGCGTGGGCTTTTCCTTGAACATGGACACCTTGCTGACCTGCTCCTTGCCGATGGGGATGATGTAGCCGTATTTCTCGCTGGGGTAGGTCGGCTCAATGCCCATCAGGACCAGATTTGCACTGCTGACAGCGGCACGGTCTCCCAGTGCTTTCAGTGCCTCAAAGTAGTCGTTCTCCACATAGGGGTCTACCGGGCAGACGACAACGGATTCTTCCTCACCGACGCCCTGCACGTCCTTCAGATAGGCGGCAGCCAGCGCAATAGCCGGGGAGGTATCCCGGCGGCAAGGCTCCACACTGATGCCCACTTCCTCGCCCAGCTGATTGCGGATGGCCGAGACCTGAGACTTGGAGGTCGCAATGGTGACCGTTGCATCGGTATCGACCGTCTTGATTTGACGATATACGCGCTGGATCATAGATTCCAGCTCACCGTCTTCTCGGTGGAAGATCTTGATGAACTGTTTGGAGCGAATATCGTTGGAAAGCGGCCACAGACGCTGGCCGGAGCCGCCGGACAATAACACCAGATTCATAACTATACTCCTCTTCTAACAAAAAAGGCCGTGGCCCTGCACGGACACACGACCCTTTCAAATCGTTTATTTTAACGTTCTGCACGCATCGGGTTGTTCAGGAAGTCCTCGTAGGACAGGCGTAGACCGTCTTCCAGCTCGGTCTTGTAGGTCCAGCCCAGATTGGTGGCCTTGGACACATCCAGCAGCTTGCGGGGCGTACCGTTGGGCTTGGTGGTATCCCACTTGATCTCGCCGGTGTAGCCCACGACCTTGGCGACCAGCTCGGTCAGCTCCTTGATGGTCAGCTCCTTGCCGGTACTGGCGTTGACCGTCTCGTTGCCGGAGTAGTTGTTCATCAGGAAGACGCACAGGTTTGCAAGGTCATCCACATACAGGAACTCACGCAGCGGAGAACCATCGCCCCAGCAGGTAACGCTGGGCAGGCCCTGCTCCTTGGCCTCGTGGAAACGGCGGATGAGCGCCGGCACCACATGGCTGTGGGTGGGATGATAGTTGTCGTTGGGGCCATAAAGATTGGTGGGCATGACGGAGATATAGTCCGTGCCATACTGGCGGTTCAGGAACTCGCAGTACTTCAGGCCGCTGATCTTAGCCAGTGCATAGGCTTCGTTGGTCTTTTCCAGTTCGCTGGTCAGCAGGCAGCTCTCCTGCATGGGCTGAGGAGCCATGCGGGGATAGATGCAGGAGGAGCCCAGAAATTCCAGCTTCTTGCAGCCGTTTTTCCATGCAGAATGGATGGCGTTCATCTCCAGCGTCATGTTGTCATACATGAAGTCGGCCAGAGCCTCCTGATTTGCCACGATGCCGCCGACCTTGGCAGCTGCCAGGAACACATACTCCGGCTTCTCCTGCGCGAAGAACTCTTCCACAGCATCCTGACGGGTCAGGTCCAGCTCCTTGTGAGTGCGGGTGATGATATTGGTGTAGCCCTGACGCTGCAGCTCACGAACGATAGCCGAACCGACCATGCCGCGATGACCTGCAACATAAATCTTAGCATTCTTTTCCATCATAATAAGATTGCCTTCTTTCCAAATTACAGAACTGCCTTGAGTGCCTTTTCGCGCTTTGCACGCTCACGGTCGTGCTTGGCCATAATCTCGACCAGCTGCTCGTAAGTAGTGGACTGCGGATTCCAGCCCAGAACGGTCTTGGCCTTGGTGGGGTCGCCCCACAGATTGTCCACATCGGTGGGGCGGAACCACTGAGGATTCACGCAGACCAGCATCTTGCCGGTGGCAGCATCGTAGCCCTTCTCATCAATGCCGGTGCCTTCCCAGCGGAGGGTGATGCCATTGGCAGCGAAAGCCTTCTCGGTGAAGTCACGGACCGTGTGCTGTACGCCGGTAGCAATGACGAAGTCGTCCGGTTTTTCCTGCTGCATAATCAGCCACATGCACTCGACATAATCCTTAGCGTAGCCCCAGTCACGCAGGGAGTCCATGTTGCCCAGCTCCAGATGATCCTGCAGGCCCTCGGCAATGCGGCCGGCAGCCAGCGTGATCTTGCGGGTCACGAAGTTCTCACCGCGGCGCTCAGACTCATGGTTGAACAGAATACCGTTGACAGCGAACATGCCATAAGCATCGCGGTACTCCTTGACCATCCAGAAGCCATACTGCTTTGCAACTGCATACGGAGAATAGGGATGGAACGGAGTGGTCTCACGCTGGGGAACTTCCTCGACCTTGCCGTACAGCTCAGAGGTAGAAGCCTGATACACCTTGCAAGTCTTGGTCAGGCCGCAAACACGGACAGCTTCCAGCACACGCAGAACGCCCAGTGCATCCACATCGCCGGAGTATTCAGGTGCGTCGAAGGAGACTTGAACATGGCTCTGTGCGGCCAGATTGTAGATCTCGTCGGGCTTGATCTCGCCTACCAGACGGATGAGTCCGGAGGAATCAGACAGGTCGCCGTCATGCAGATGGATAGCATTTTTCTCGATCAGGTGGTCGATGCGAGCGGTATTGGAAATGGAAGCGCGGCGGACGATGCCGTGGACTTCATACCCCTTCTCCAGCAGGAACTCTGCCAGATAGGAGCCGTCCTGACCCGTGATACCGGTGATCAGTGCTTTTTTCATAATTTCGATTCTCATTTAAAACGTGAAGTTTAAAACTTATGTTGGTTGATTTTGCCGTACAACCATATTTAAAAAGGATATTTGTCCTTTCAGAAGTGCATAAGCAGTCAGATATTAACACTATCTTGGCTTCTTCGGTTTGGGATGAAATAGAAAGAGCCGCGCAGGCTCAAAACTTGCGCAGCTCGGAAAGTTTTATTGCATTTTTGTCTTTTTCGGAGAGGATATATTCCCGCATAGGCCAAGGCTCGGTCTGCCAGATAAAATCAGAATCATAGCGCACTGCTCTTGCCGCTTCACCGCAGAAGTCATTATCCACGCACCACTGCATCAGAGTGTCATCTTCCAGTGTCAGGTAGCCATGGGCAAAGCCACGCGGAATTAACATCTGCTTCTGATTTTCAAAGGAGAGGATCTCGCCATAAGCATACCCAAAGGTGTCTCCCGGTCGAAGATCAACAGCCACATTGAAGATCGAACCATACAGGCAGGACACCAGCTTTGCCTGCGCGTGCTCTCCCTCTTGGAAGTGTAGTCCGCGCAGCGTTCCGGCTTTCCTGCTGAAGCCTTGGTCGATCTGAACCACACGGAAGTCGATTGACTTGTCCACCGGCACAGAAAGCCAGCCTCGGAAGTCCTCAAATCGTTGTGTTTCAATTGTTTCCGGCTTATCTACCATTGCTTTCTGTACTCCCTTGGACTGCTGCCTTCCACCTTGCGGAACATTCGACTAAAGTAGTTCGCATCTGCCATACCGACCGCAACGCCTATTTCATCCACAGTCATGTCCGTAAAGCGAAGCAGTTGCTTCGCTCTTGTGATCCTTTTTGATATGAGGTAGTTGTTGATCGTTGTTCCATAGGTTTCCTTGAAGATTTTGGATAGATAGAACTTGTTGATAAAGAACTTCTCTGCCAACTCTTCCAGCACAATTTTCTCTGTAAAGTGTTCGTCCAGATACTCCTTCACAGCTGCCAGTTCCAGCCGTTTCCGGCTCACAGTCATACTCTCTGGATGCCAAGACTGTTCCATCAGTAAGGTGAGTAAAGTCCCTAGCTTCTCATTGATTCGCATATCTCGTATGTAATCGGAAGATGATGCCAAATCGTAGATATCCGTCAGAAGTGTAGTGAACGGTTCAATATCCGCCGGGTGGAACACAGGTCGGCCGCCACGCTCTTTGTATTTCTCATACACGGCTGGAAGGAACGGTGAATAGAAGTGGCACCATTGAAGAGACCAAAGATTATCGGAAGTCGAATGACTGTATGCTTTCCGGCAGTCGATGAACACACAGTCCCCGGCTGATAGCTCATAGGTCATTCCTTCATAGGTAAGGCTTCCGGTGCCTGACAGAACAACAAAGCAAAGAAATGAGGTCAGGTTTGTTCTGGTCGATGTATGCTGGTGGATAGCCTGCAACGATCCGACCTCTTGCAGATGCAGTAACGATGTCCGGGCAAACGCAGACGGTGTGTACAAGATTCGGGAGGAGCTCACGGACGAAGACTGTGGGTTGAACAATTCTTGGTCCATATATTCTCCTCTCCCTTTCCTACATTTTTCTAATTTAAAATTTCATTTAATAAATTGTTATTCCAAGGGTCTATGTTTAGATGACATTCTTATTTTTCATTCAATTCCATCTGTTTCTTCAGTTTCTTATCTAACCGTCTTTTTTCGCACTCATATGTACTAATCGACATAATATCGTCAATTGGCTCGTTTGCAGAATCGCTAAAATATTTTATCATCATTCCATAATAAGGTTTTTTCATAATGCTTTGTTCAAGAACGTCTATGCTTTTACCTATTTTTTGACAAGACTCGCTTATCGCCCAACTTGTAAACGGTATTTCTTCCTGTTCCATTTGCTTGTCCATGATTTCATTTTGCCTTCTGAATGTTTCTTCGTCCTCCGGCTCAGAAAAATCAACATCTTCATAATCTATATCTTCTGGTTCCACCTCTGCTTCTGCCTTGTCCGGTTCATCTTTGTAAACATCAATTCCCTTTTTCGATATTTCGTAATTTTGCATATACTGTGAAAGCAGTGTAAAATCCGAAAGAATTGCCTCTACATATCGCTCACAGGCTTTTTGGCTTTCCGTGCTAGACAGGAATTTTCTTATCCATGCCGGCATATTTTTTAGAATATCATTCGGATATATTGATGCCAAATAATTCTCATCTGGGTGGTTAAGCGCATCATAGTACATTGGAGACATCAAAATTCGTCTGTAAATAAAGGACTGGATCTGTTTATATTCTGAAATAACACTTTCCAGTTCATCAATTTCTATATCGCTCAGAAATTGCTTTTTATCATTGAGCGTCTGCTTAAAGACAGGCATCATGTTTGGCAGCCGTTCCCATGTTATCTGAATAATATCCTTCGGTTGGTCATATTCATCAATTTCTTCTATGCCACCTGCGGCAACAAATTCTTCATGTGCCTTCTTCTCGGCACGCTGGTGCGGAGTCAATTTCATCATGACTTGTTTATGGCTTTCATAGTCCATAACAGTCGAATAATACTCTCTTAACTCATACCATGCCAGTTTGTTATGTCTATAATTATTGCTCAGTTCAACAACGAACGATACGAAAAAGGACGCAACCGCACCCGTAGTCAAAGCAAATACAATATTGTAAAAATCTGATTCTTCTGGTGTCAGCACCATCGCCACACCAAGTATTGTAACAACGATTACCGAAAATATCACACATGCAATTAACGTTGTTTTGGGATAAAACGCAAATGACAAAAAACGTAACATTTCATTTAATCTGTTCTTTAATCTCATATATGCTTTCTACCTATTACAATCGACCGCTCATTTCCTTGACAGGTCAGAGCATCCTTTAAATATTAACCGCTTTCACATCTCAGCCAGTCATAAGACCGTTGCCTGCTGCTCACCACGGAGAGGTATGTGAAGATTTGAGCAACTACCGTGTGGGATAACCACACGGCCTTTTATCCAATTATACTACTGACTTACATATTTCTCCAGTTAATTCTCACCTTTTTCTTTTGCCGACTTTTCCAAATTTTTCATGTATTTTTTAGCATCCTTCATAAAGCTGATGGCAATCATCACAATTACCGCGCCAATCGGAAATGCCGCAACAATACTCACTGACTGAAGATTGTTCATGAAACTTTCAGCAAACAGCAAAGCAATCGGAAGCAGAATCAGCAAAATACACCACATTAACTGAATTCCCTTATTCGGTTCTTCATTATCCCCTAGAATAGTCAGTTCTAAAATCAAATGTTCAATCTATCCCTTTCTTTTTCACTTTCTTCGGCTTATCCTGTTCCTGTGCAGGCTGCTCCTGCTTTTTGGCTTTCAGACTGCGCAGGGCATCCAGAACAGACTTTTTCGTACTGCTGCGTTCCTGCTCCTTACTCTGCTGCCGTGCCGCCATCAGCTTTTCCATATCGGAAATAGCCTGCTGTACCAGCTGATCATCCCTGAAATAGTTGATGGAATTGATGTTCTCGCGCTGCACTTTATCGTTCACGACCAACTCATACATTCCAACAAAGCCACCATCTTCCTCGATGCAGAATCCAATGCACTTGTCAGCGTTCATCCGTTCAGACGGAATCTTGTCGTACCCTCGCAGTATTGAAATGCTTGAAAAGATGGCCAATATATTCCATGTACCTTTGACCTATTTACAGCCGAATCAGTCTTTATTTATCGAACGTGCCGCCGAAGCCTACGGAAAAAAGGGCAAAATAGAA
>OLQB01002914.1_pt1 | contig 10673 bp, 11 predicted proteins | sample 1672681 | NCBI WGS metagenome assembly OLQB01 (sample SAMEA3136713, study PRJEB25190) | human gut metagenome | reverse complement strand
CCGTGTGACGGTGCATATGCACGGCGGGGAGCTTCTGGTGGAATTTGCCCGGGACGGCAGAATTGACATGACAGGACCGGTGGTTTATATTGGGAGCATTACGCTCGCGGAGCAGTTTTTTGCGTGAAAAATTTTACGGGAGAAATTTTGCCGTTGCCTTTTTTGGCAGACTGTGATAAAATGTCAGACGTTGCGTAGCCCATAAAAACAAGGTCTAAGCGGGCTTGCCGCCGATTTCCGGCGTTAAATGAATCGAGTGTTCGAGACCTTCCACTCGTAAAACAAAACTAAAGGAGAACAGAATATGAGAAACTCTAAGGTACAATTCATTGTGCACGCTGCGATGATTGCAGCAATCTATGTCGTGCTGACCTATTTTATCAGTGCGTTCAACCTGGCATCGGGAGCCATTCAGGTCCGGATTTCCGAGGCGCTGACCATTCTGCCGTACTTTACACCGGCAGCAATTCCGGGACTGTTTGTGGGATGTCTGCTTGCCAACCTTCTGACGGGAGCAGCCATCTATGATGTGATCTTCGGCAGTCTGGCGACGCTGCTCGGCGCAGTCGGAACATATCTGCTCCGCAAGCACAAGTTTTTATGCACGCTCGCGCCGGTGGTATCAAATATCATCATCATTCCGCTGGTACTCCGCTACGGATATGGACTTACCATGGAATATGGCGGAAGAGACTGGTCGATTCCGTTTTACATGCTGACCGTCGGAGCGGGAGAGATCATCTGCTGCTGTGTGCTTGGAACGATTCTTTTGAATGCACTCGCAAAAGTGCGCAATGCAATCTTTAAAAAAGAGGATTAGATTAGAAAACACCAGCTATAGGAATAACCTATAACTGGTGCTTTTTTTTTCATATTAGACAGGTTGGTTTTCTCATGTTATCATCAGATTATCAACAGACAGAACTTCCAAAATGAAAATAAAAGGAGAAACATAACATGGGAAAAGCATTAAAGGACAGAAAGTTAAAATTTGAGACATTACAGCTTCACGTAGGACAGGAGGAGGCAGATCCGGTGACCGGAGCGAGAGCAGTGCCGATCTACCAGACATCTTCTTATGTATTTAACAACAGTGAGCATGCGGCGGCGCGTTTCGGACTGACCGATGCGGGAAATATCTATGGCAGATTAACAAACCCGACCGAGGATGTCTTCGAGCAGAGAATCGCAGCTTTGGAGGGCGGTGTGGCAGCGCTTGCCGTGGCTTCCGGTGCGGCGGCGATCGCCTATACACTCCAGAATCTGGCGCATGCTGGCGAGCACATCGTGGCTGCAAACAACATCTACGGCGGCACCTACAATCTATTGGCACATACATTCCCGGAGTATGGTATCACGACAACTTTCGTCGATCCATTCAATTACGACGAGGTGGAGCAGGCAATCCAGGAGAACACCAGAGCGATCCACATTGAGACGCTCGGCAACCCGAACTCGGACGTTGTGGATATTGAGAAGATCGCAGCGATCGCGCATGCGCATCAGATTCCGCTGGTTGTGGACAACACTTTTGCAACGCCGTATCTGGTCCGCCCGCTTGAGTACGGAGCAGATATTGTCGTTCACTCGGCAACCAAGTTTATCGGCGGACACGGAACAGCCATCGGCGGCGTGATCGTGGACGGCGGAAAGTTTGACTGGGAGGCAAGCGGCAAGTTCCCGTCCTTGACGGAGCCGAATCCGAGCTACCACGGCATCAGTTTTACAAAGGCGGCAGGACCGGCAGCGTTCGTCACAAAGATCCGCGCCATTTTACTGCGCGACACCGGTGCAACCATCTCTCCATTCCACTCTTTCCTGTTTTTACAGGGACTTGAGACATTGTCGCTGCGTGTGGAGCGCCATGTGGAGAATGCATTAAAGGTCGTAGAATATCTGAACAACAACCCGAAGGTGGAGAAGGTGCATCATCCGTCGGTATCGGAGGATCCGGTGCAGCAGGCACTCTACAAAAAATATTTCCCGAACGGCGGCGGTTCGATCTTTACGTTCGAGATCAAGGGAGACGAGCAGACCGCAAAAGACTTCATCGATCATCTGGAGCTGTTCTCTCTGCTTGCCAATGTGGCGGATGTGAAGTCGCTCGTGATTCATCCGGCATCCACGACACATTCCCAGCTCACGACGGAGGAACTGTTAGAGCAGGGTATCAAGCCGAACACGATCCGTCTGTCGATTGGAACAGAGAATGTGGACGATATTATTGAAGATCTTGCGGAGGCATTTGCGGCAGTATGAGATTATTGATTGTACGGCACGGGGATCCGGATTATGAGCATGATACCCTGACAGAAAAGGGCTGGCGCGAGGCAGAGCTTTTGTCAGAACGCCTGTCAAAGCTTCCTGTTAAGGAGTTCTATGTGTCGCCGCTCGGGCGGGCGAAGGATACGGCGTCCCTGACGTTACAGAAGATGAACCGCGAGGCAAAGGAATGTCTGTGGCTCAGGGAGTTCGATACGAAGATCGACCGACCGGATTGCCCGGATCGAAAGTCGATTGCCTGGGACTGGCTGCCGGAGGACTGGACGAGAGAAGAGGAGTTCTTCCGGCGTGACCTGTGGGCGACACAGCAGGCTATGCGTGGGGGACTGGCTCCCGGCGCGCATGAGGGAAACGGCGTCCGTGTGCAAAAGAAACCGGACGGTGGCGTAGGTGCAGAGTATGCCTGGGTGGTATCAAACTTTGATGCCCTGCTGGCGGAGCACGGCTATGTGCGCGAGGGCGACATCTACCGTGTCGCACAGGCGAACCGCGATACGCTTGTGTTCTTCTGCCACTTCGGACTGGAGTGTGTGCTGCTGTCGCACCTGATGAATGTGTCACCGATGATTCTGTGGCATCATACCTGCGCGGCGCCGACGTCCGTCACCACGGTGTATACCGAGGAGCGCCGTCCCGGCGTGGCATCTTTCCGCGTCTGCGGGTTCGGAGATACCTCGCATTTGTATGCGGGTGGCGAGTCTCCTGCATTTTCGGGAAGATTTTGTGAGACCTATGCGTGTGATGAGGAACGGCACGATTAGAAAACAGAAGGAATTGTCATAATAAGCATAGAATTCTTTTGGGTAATTAGTAATATTATTAGAAGATCACACCGTGGGATTTCAGATGAAAATGCAGAGGGAAATTCGTTGGAGAAAAATGTGAGCATTTCTTCCGGCTGAATGTCTGCATCGGATTTCGTGTCTCTTCCACGTTTGGACAATCCGACGGGTGCATGTCCTACAAATTGTCTCCCGGGATGCGGACATGACCCGCGGAGTGCTCCAAACTTGGAAAAACACGGATCATCGAAGATGCAGACATCAGGCTGGCTAGAAATGCCACATTTTTTGAACCGAATTTCCATCTGTATTTCCACATGAAATCCACAAGTGCGTTTCTTATAATATTATTGCTTATTAAAGCATGATATGCTTATTGTGACAGTTCCTTTGTGTGATAGGAAATATGTAACCTGCAGTTACATGGAAATCCACCCGAATGCATTGGCAACTGAGCTTGCAAGAATGATCATGGTAAAAACCGGGCATAAGTATTTGATCATCAAAACAAAAATCTTTTTCCGGCGGAAGGTGCCTTCCCCGTGCAGGATTTCTTCCTCCATGCGATCGATTCCGATTACCCTGGATACAAGAAGGCTTGTCATCAAGGCAGCGACCGGCATCATCACGGAGTTGGTCAGAAAATCAAAGAAATCCAGAAACTGCATGCCGATGATCCGGATGTTTGCTAACGGACCATAACCTAAGGAGGAGAGGCTTCCGAGCGCAATCATGATCACGCCGACCAGGACGGTGGATTTCCTGCGGTTCCATCCAAGTTCGTCCTCAAAGGTAGAGACCGCGCTTTCTGTCAGTGCAATCGAACTTGTCACAGCGGCAAAAAGCACCAGCAGAAAGAACAGGATACCAACGAAAGTGCCGAGTCCCATATTGGCAAATACTTTTGGAATCGTGATGAACATCAGCGCCGGACCCGCCTGCAGCGTGTCCGGATCGCCGCCTGAAAATGCAAATACCGCGGGGATAATCATAAGTCCTGCCATAATCGCGATGGCAGTATCAAAAATTTCGACGTTCTTGGTCGATCCCTCGATGGAAGTTTCCTTTTTCATATAAGAACCGAAGGTAATTAAGATTCCCATGGCGATGGAGAGTGAATAAAACATCTGCCCCATGGCTGTAACAACAGTCATCCACGAAAAATTCGCCGGATTCGGTACAAGAAAATATTTCACGCCGGCAAGCGCTCCAGGTCTTGTCACAGAATAAACGGCAATGATCACGGACAGTACGACAAGAACCGGCATCATAAGCTTGGAAACACGTTCCACTCCGTTACGGACTCCTGCAAAAATAATAACCAGCGTAAACATACAGAAGAGAACGAAACAGAGCTCCGTCGATGCGCCGTCTGAGATAAAGGCGGAAAAATAACCGTCTTCTGCAAGCTTAGCCCCGTCTCCGCGGATGTATTCAAGCAGGTATTTGATGACCCATCCGCCAATGACAGAATAATAAGGAACAATAAGGATTGGAATGATCGCATTGATCCATCCGCCAAGGGATATAAAACGGGATTTTCCAAAGTTTCCAAATGCTCCAACAGGACTTTTCCTTGTCATACGTCCAAGAGAAGTCTCCGCCATGATCAAAGTGTAACCGAAGGTTAATGCCAGTATGATATAAACAAGTAAAAAGATTCCGCCACCATACTTTGCAGCAAGATATGGAAATCTCCAGATATTTCCAAGCCCTACGGAAGCACCAGCGGCCGATAAGACAAAGCCAAGCTTTCCGGAGAAAGTGCTTCTTTTGTGTTTGTTCATTATAAATTATCTCCTTTAAATAATGTTTGCATACGCATTGAGCGTATCTGAATCAGTTTAACACAGCAACAGGAAAAAAGTAAAGAAACTTATAAAAAATCTTGTGAAAAATATTGCACATGTATGCCGTAGAAAGACAAATGTTTTTGTATAATATGCCGAAAGTGTCAGATTATTAAAAAAAATACTTGCAAATATCAGAATCATCATATAAAGTAAATATTGCGGATAAGAAAAATAAACATAGATATTTCTTTCTGATGAACAAAAAGAAAGAAACTCTGGAGAGTCTCATAAGTGAGCGCCGAAGGTGTACAGTTTCTATTAGGAAACTAATCTCTCAGGCAAAAGGACAGAGCTTTATAAGCAATGTATTCGATACTCTTTAGAGCTGATTTTATCAGCTCTTTTTTGTATATTCAGATATACAAAAATCAAGCTGTTCAAGGTTACATTCGCAAAGATTTACTTTTGGAGGAATGAAAAATGTTAAACACGCTAAACGATGTATTAAACAACGTTGACAATTTTATCTGGGGTATGCCACTGATCATTTTGATCCTTTTTACAGGTATCTTATTGACAGTCAGACTTCGAGGATTGCAGGTTAGACATCTTGGGAAGGCACTTCATTATGTATTTCATAATGAAGATGATGGTGAAGGAGAAGTTACGAGTTTTGGAGCATTATGTACAGCGCTTTCAGCAACGATCGGAACTGGTAATATCGTAGGATGTGCAACAGCGATTGTCGCAGGTGGACCAGGAGCGTTATTCTGGATGTGGCTGGCAGCATTTTTCGGAATGGCAACAAAATATGCTGAAGGAATGTTAGCAGTCAAATACAGAGTGATCGCAGAAGATGGTCACGCACTGGGTGGTCCGTTCTATTACATTGAAAAAGGAATGGGTAAAAACTTTAAATGGCTTGCAAAATTATTCTGTATTTTTGGAACAATGGTAGGTTTATTCGGAATCGGAACATTTACACAGGTGAACGGAATCACATCAGCAGTGAATAACTTCTTTGATTCATCCAATGTACATACGATCAGCTTATTTGGAATGAACTATTCTATCAGTGTTGTTGTAGCTGGAATTATCGTAACAGTTTGTGCAGGACTTGTTATTATTGGAGGAATCAAGAGAATTTCTAAAGTATCAGAAATCATTGTACCATTTATGGCTGTGACATATATCGGTGTTTGTCTGCTTATTGTGCTGACACATTTACCACAGGTGCCAGTAGCATTTGGTCAGATCATACAGTCAGCATTTGGATTAAAGGCAGCAGCAGGTGGAGCAATCGGAGCTATGACAGTTGCAATGCAGAAAGGTATTGCACGAGGAATCTTCTCTAATGAAGCAGGACTTGGATCAGCACCGATCGCAGCGGCAGCAGCACAGACAAATGAACCAGTACGTCAGGGTCTTGTTTCTATGACAGGAACATTTATTGACACAATTATCGTATGTACAATGACAGGACTTGCAATCGTTATGACAGGTGCATGGGATATGGGACTTGAAGGCGTCGCAGTTACAACTAAAGCATTTGCATTAGGACTTCCATTTCCAGCCAAAGTATCAGCATTTATATTAATGATGTGTCTGGTGTTCTTTGCATTTACTACAATTCTTGGATGGGCATACTATAGCGAAAGGTGCTTAGAATATCTGGTAAATGGAAAGAAATTCGTGATCACAGTATTCAAATGGTTGTATATTTTGGCAGTATTTATCGGACCATTTATGACTGTCAGTGCAGTATGGACGATTGCGGATATTTGTAATGGTTTAATGGCATTCCCGAACCTTGTAGCATTGCTTGCGTTAAATGGAGAAGTTGTATCTGAGACAAGAGGATATCTTGAAAGAATTGGCATCATGAAGACAGCAGTCGACGAAGCATAAAGAAAATATTACTTTACTTTAGCACTCTGATATAGTATAGTGGAACTATAAGATCAGAAAGGGAGTAAGTGCTAATGAGCAAGAAAATCAAGACAGAAGCGGCAAAAAGATTATTTCAGGCAGTACTGACATTAGAAACAGAAGAAGAATGTTTTACATTTTTCGAAGATCTTTGTACGGTAAATGAATTAGAATCGTTAGCTCAGAGATTTGAAGTGGCATCTATGTTATATGATAAGCATACATACTTAGAAGATAAGACAGGTGCTTCCACGGCAACCATCAGCCGAGTGAATCGTTCACTGAATTATGGGAGTGATGGCTATGATATGGTATTTAAACGAATGAAGAAATAGGCAGATGCCTATTTCTTCTTTTTTGCTTTTTTATCTTTTTTTTCTGATTGTACAGGCTGGTATAATTGGTCGATCATTTTTTCAATCATCTGTTTTCGCAAATAGATATCATAACCGAGCAAAGTAATAAAAGCAAATTGCTGAAGTTTTTCTTTCTCATTGGAATCTTCAAGATCAGAGAAGGTATTAGCTGCTTTATTAAAAGCTTCGGTGATAGATTTTTTGATCGAACTGTTATGATTATGTTCCAGATGGAAAATTTCATCATAAATCTGATAAAAAGAAGGTTTCATATCACTGTCTTCAAAATGTTCATTCAAAGGATCCAAAAGGTTCTTGATATCAGAAATTGATAAAAAGTTCTTCAAATAATAAATATAAATCAAAAGAATCATATGATTTCTTGAGTATTTCTTCTTATTAGAAGGTGGAAGAAGATGATTCTTTGTATAGTTATTGATCATGGTTTTTGTAAAGATCTTATCTTCTTCAAAACGTTTTGTATTCTTTAATTGTTCTTCCAAAAAAGTGGTGACCTGATCCATATACAATTCGATGTTTGGAAGGTCTTCTGGAAGCACATAATCAAGTTTCATCCATTCTTCGAGTTGTTTTTCAAATTCCATAATGATTTCTCCTTATCTTATGACTATATTATACGGTTATTTAAACCAGATGACAAGAGAAAATGCATAGTCCATCGGACTGGACTCGCTTCGCTCGATAAGGTATAATATCTCTTACAGTTTTAAGGAAAGGAATTTATTTATGGGAATTTATGATACATTGAATGAACAGCAGCAGGAAGCCGTATTTTGTACGGAGGGACCGCTTTTGCTTCTTGCTGGTGCGGGGTCTGGGAAGACTCGTGTTTTGACGCATAGAATTGCTTATCTGATGGATCAGGGCGTGAATCCTTATCATATCATGGCGATTACGTTTACAAATAAAGCAGCGAAGGAAATGAGGGAGAGGGTGGATGACCTAGTTGGATATGGAGCGGAACATATCTGGGTCAGTACTTTTCATTCTACTTGTGTAAGAATATTAAGACGTCATATCGATAAGCTTGGTTATGGAAATAGCTTTACGATTTACGATGCAGACGATCAGAAATCTCTGATCAAACAGATCTGTAAGCAGTATAAGATCGATACAAAGATGATGCCGGAAAGAAAGATCATTAATGAGATTTCTTCTGCCAAAGATGAATTTATGACACCTTCTGAGTATGAGACAAGACATCAGTATGATTTTAAGAAGAAAAAGATTGCACAGATTTATAAAGAATATCAAAGACAGTTAAAAGCAAACAATGCACTGGATTTTGATGATCTGATCTTTAAGACCGTGGAACTATTCCAGTTCCATCCAGAAGTGCTTGATTATTATCAGGAGAGATTCCGTTATATTATGGTTGATGAGTATCAGGATACAAATACGATTCAGTTTCAGTTAGTCAGTATGCTTGCAAGAAAATATCACAATCTCTGTGTTGTAGGTGATGATGATCAGTCCATTTACAAATTCAGAGGTGCCAATGTAAAGAATATCTTAAATTTTGAAAATGTATTTCCAGAAGCAGTAACAATAAAACTGGAGCAAAATTATCGTTCAACAAAGAATATCTTAAATGCGGCCAATGAAGTGATCAAACATAATAAAGGAAGAAAAGCAAAGAAGCTTTGGACAGAAAATGAAGAGGGGGATTTGATCGAATTTCATCAGTATGGAACAGAATATGAAGAAGCACGACAGATCATTGACAAAATAGAAGCTTTATCAAATGAAGGTTATGATTATAAAAATATGGCGATTCTTTACCGCACAAACGCACAGTCTCGTGTATTTGAAGAAAGTTTTATGATCAAGAATATTCCATATCGTATTGTTGGTGGTACAAACTTCTATCAGAGAAAAGAAGTCAAAGATATTTTAAGTTACTTAAAAGTAGTTGATAATGGTCTGGATGATCTGGCAGTGCGAAGAATCATCAATGTTCCAAGACGAGGAATTGGAGCGGCAACGATTGAAAAGATCAATGTCTATGCTGTAGAACATAATATCAGTTTCTTAGATGCATGTTTTTCGGCAGACCATATTGAAACTCTTGGAAATGCAAAGAAGAAGATTAATGGGTTTGCAGATTAGATCCGGGATTTCCGTCGTAAGATGGAAGAAGGCTCTCTGGAAGAGTTATTTAAATATATCACAGAAGAAACGGGCTATATTGCAGATTTGAAGGCGGAAGAAACAGAAGAAGCAGAAGGTAGAATTGAAAATATCAACGAACTTTTAAATAAAGTGGTAACGTATGAACAAGAGGCAGAAGAAGCAAGTTTATCAGAATTATTAGAAGAAATTGCATTAGTTGCAGATATTGATAATCTGGAAGACTCTGATAACAGAGTTGTTTTAATGACACTACATAGTGCAAAAGGTCTGGAATTTCCATATGTATTTATTTGTGGAATGGAAGATGGAATCTTCCCAAGTTATATGACAGTCATGTCTGAAAATGACGATGACATGGAAGAAGAACGACGTTTATGTTATGTAGGAATCACGAGAGCAAAGAAGAAACTTTATTTGAGTGCGGCAAAACGCAGAATGATGCAGGGAAGAACGCAGTTTAATAAGGTTTCAAGATTTATTGATGAGATCCCTGAACAGTTATTACAGTTAGATAAAGGAATCAATCTAAAAGAAAAACGTCCAGATAAAGCATTATTTTCAGCAAATCGTGGACATAAATTTAGAAAACCATATCAGGCAAAATCATTTACTTCGACCAAAATGGATACTTTATCTTATAGTGTCGGAGATATGGTAAAACATATAAAATTTGGAAAAGGGAAAGTGCTGGAAATCGTACCAGGAGGACGTGATTATGAGGTAACTGTCGACTTTGAGAAAGTTGGCGTGAAAAAAATGTTCGCTTCCTTTGCAAAGTTAAAAAAAGTCGAATAAAATGAATGAAAAAGTTAGTAAAATATAGTCAGAAGTGATATAATAAAGAAAACACACAAGAAAGGAAGGAAACGGCATGGAAAAATTAAGCGATCTTTTAGAAATGGCAAAAGTTTCAGACATCATTACAAAGAAAGAAAAAGAAGATAACAAAATCGTCTGGGTATTAGCAATTATCGGAGCTATTGCAGCAGTTGCAGGAATCGCATTTGCGGTATACAAATACCTGGCACCAGATTATATGGATGATTTTGATGAAGACTTTGATGATGATTTTGATGATGATTTCTTCGATGATGAAGATGATACGGATGTGAAAGAAGAAGATATCGAGGAAGTAGAGTAAGATTTCCTTTCTAAAGGCGAATATCTGATCACAGATAAGAACTGAAATTTTTGAAGAACACCTAATTTTTAGGTGTTCTTTTTTTGATACAATTTGTGATAAAGATGATACAAAATGTAAAACAGGTTAGAAATATAACATCAAAAAGTAAAAAAATATAGGGCGAAAAACCGCATAAACAGGAGGTTTGCGAGAAAATATAAAGAAAAAATAAAAAAACTTGAAAAAAGTTGTT
>OLQB01002907.1_pt1 | contig 10699 bp, 12 predicted proteins | sample 1672681 | NCBI WGS metagenome assembly OLQB01 (sample SAMEA3136713, study PRJEB25190) | human gut metagenome | reverse complement strand
AGGTAAGGAAAATGAACGAAAAGATGACCAAAAAGCAGAAAGTAGTATTTGCAGTTGTGGCAGCAGTGCTTGCAGTTGTGGCAGCAGTGATTGTGCTGGGGACAGTTTTGTCTTACGTATGCTATCATTTTATTTATGGGACAAGAATCACTTCCCGGGAGGGAGAAGCATACCACAAATTAGAAGGAAAGGGAGTCTACAGCCCGTTAGCGGTGTTTCCTTCCGCAGATATGGATACCGTTTCACAAGATTTTTATTATCAGACCCGTGATGAAATCTTTGCAGCAACCTGCCAGATCTATTTGGAAAATCAATATACCAGGGAACAGTATGAGGCAGAAACAGAACGTCTGCGTAATTTGGAATTTTCTTATCAGGATCAGACGAATATGCTCTATCAGGATGAAGAAAATTATTGCAGCGTTGCGTATGTGGCAATGGCAAATTGGATCGACCGATATGAATATGCCATCACGTTAGACGACAGTAATACCATTATTTATGTTTATCTGCAGAACATGGACGCAAAGGACATACATATGCAGTCTGACTACCTTCCGAAATATTTTCAGGATAATAATGCCGGAAAGCATCAGGATACAGACCCTATGACCTTGGATTACAGAAGTTTCTATGCGTTCCGGATAGGAGATCATTATATAGACTGCATGGACTTGGCAGATCAGATTGAAATCGCCGATACCGAGCCGGAGACTCAGGCAGCGGATGTAGCACAGGAAGTTGAATCTAATTAATTTCTACAAAATAATGGGGAGTAGCTAACAGATTGCTGTGCGTAATATTTGACAGTATGTTATTCGTTATAGGATAACGGAGTAATAGGCATACTATATAATATCTCTGTCGGATCCGTGACAGAGATATTTTTCAATAGTGTAAATAAAATTTGACAGAGTAGATATAAATGTTTAATAATATTTACATAAGGAGATGGGATTATGCCGAAAAAAACAATAGTGTTGTTGCCTGAAACAGAAAAAATACTTGAGCAAATGGGACTACAGATAAAGTATGCAAGGCTGCGCAGAAAATTGACGTCGGAATTGGTTGCGGAAAGAGCAGGAATCAGCAGAGCTACTTTAGTATCCATAGAAAAAGGCTCACCTTCTGTGGCAATGGGGTGCTATGCGGCTGTGCTTCATGCATTGAATTATATGGATAAGGATTTACTGCTTGTTGCTAAAGATGATGAATTGGGACGGAAATTACAGGATCTTGATTTGCCTGTAAGACAGCGCGCACCCAGGAGGGGATAGGGAGTGGATAAAGAAAAAAAGATTTTTGTTTTTGCTGATTTTCAGCCTTATCACGAAGAAATTATAGGTACAATCTATGTTTCGCAGACGAGAGGAAAGGAATTTTACTCTTTTGAGTATGATCAGAAATGGCTGGAAAAGGGAAATATGATATTAGATCCCGATTTACAGATGTATAAGGGAAGGCAATATATTCACGATGATAAGAAGATATTCGGAGTATTTGCCGATTCCTGCCCTGATAGATGGGGACAGCGTCTGATGAAACGCAGAGAGGAATTGCGTGCCAAAAATGCAGGTGAAAAACCTAGAAAGCTTTTAGACAGTGATTATCTTCTGGGAGTGTATGATGAAGCAAGAATGGGCGGATTGCGTTTTAAAACGGAGTTGGAAGGTGAATTCTTGTCCAATGACAGGGAATTTGCAACACCACCGTGGACGTCATTAAGAGAACTCGAACAGGCATCGATTGCGTTTGAAAATGATGAAAAGGGGCTGAATGAGAAATGGTTAAAACAATTACTTGCTCCCGGATCTTCTTTGGGAGGGGCGAGACCCAAAGCCTCTGTGCTGGCGACGGATGGCTCACTTTGGATTGCCAAATTTCCGTCTAAACATGATGATTTTAATTCCGGGGCATGGGAAATGGTAGTACATGAACTGGCTGTTATGTGTGGACTTAATGTTCCGGAGGCAAAAGCTGAAAAATTTTCCAGATTGGGAACGACATTTCTTGTAAAGCGATTTGACAGAATAGAAAGCCGAAGAATTCACTTTTCTTCAGCAATGACTATGCTTGGTAAAAAGGATGGTGCAAACGCAGCGGACGGAAGTAGTTATCTTGAAATAGTTTCTTTTCTGAAAGCAAACGGAGCAACACCTAAAAAAGATATACAGGAATTGTGGAAGCGTATTGTGTTTAGCATGGCAGTGTCCAATACAGACGATCATTTTAGAAATCATGGATTTATTCTGGAGGAGAAAGGGTGGGTACTTTCTCCGATGTATGATGTGAATCCGGATATTTATGGAGAATTTTTATCACTGAATGTGGACGAAGATAATTCTGCGATAGATTTTGATTTGGCAATAGAGGCAGCGCCATACTATGAGATATCAACAGAACAGGCGAAGAAAAATGTCACAGCCATTAGAAAAACGGTAGCAGATAATTGGCGGTCACTTGCCGGAAAATATGGAATCAGCCGTGGGGAAATCGAAAGAATGTGTCCGGCATTTCAGGGGGATGTATAGATATGTAAACGTCAAGGCTGTTGCGAAATAATTAAGAATCCATGCTGTTAAGTTCATTTGGAGAAAGCTGCACCAGCCTGGTGCAGAAATAGATTACAATCGGCAATGGCAGATCAGCACATTATGAAAACTCTTTCACCGGTTCAGCCACCACACCCCCAGATTCAGATACCCAGCGAACACAACCCACACCAGATAAGGCAGCATCAGCCATGCGGCAGGCTTCGAGATGCGGTAAAAGGCAACGGTAGTGGCGAGAATCAGGATCCATAGAGCGACCAGCCACAAAAAGGCGAAGAGATACCATCCCAGGTTGAAGAACCAGATGGACCAGAAAAAATTAAAGATAAGCTGTACAGCATACAGGGTGAGGGCTTTCGTGTCCTCGCCTTTTTGCATGACAACGAGGTAAGAGGCGATTCCCATGAGGACGAACAGGATGCTCCACACCACCGGGAAGAGCCACATGGGCGGCGTCAGGGGAGGCTGATTCACTGTTTCAAAGGCTTTCATACCGTCTTTGGTGATCCAGGCGGAGAGTCCGCCTACCGCCAGAGGGATGGCAACGGCAGTGATGAGATTTTTCCAGTGAATATTGTGAAATTTGTCGGAGAGTTGCATGGGAGCCTCCTTTGAAAATACGATTTTGCATGTGTCAATATCCGTGTATGGTCTGATTAGTATTGTATGAAAATGAGACAAAAATTATGTATCTCACCATAAAAAAGGATAAAAATTTGGGACTTTCGGCAAGCTGTGGTTTTGGTGTATGATTAAGAGTGTAATAAAGCATTATGACTATCAGAAACAGGAAATATCCAAGAAAAGGTAATAGGTAACATAGATATGGACACAGAACACACACAGGGTTCCCTGACAAAAGAAGCGATCCGGCTGGCGTGGCCGGCGGTCTGCGAATCCTTTTTTATCGCACTGGCGGGCATGGTGGATACTTTTATGGTGAGTACGCTCGGAGCCAATGCGGTGGCAGCGGTAGGGCTGACCACACAGCCGAAGTTCCTGGGGCTGGCACTGTTCATCGCAGCGAATGTGGCAATCTCCGCCTTGGTGGCGAGACGACTTGGAGAGAAGAGGCAGCAGGCGGCCAACGAGATTCTGGTGATGACGATCTGCTTTTGCATTGTGGCAGCGGTGATCATCAGTGCACTGACGGTGGGCTTCGCGGATCAGATCATTGAATTCTGCGGATCGAGTGAGGACACGCATGCCATGGCGGCGAGATACTACCGGATCATCATGGGTGGCATGATCTTCAACGTATTGTCCATGGGAATCAATGCGGCACAGCGCGGCGCGGGCAATACGATGATCGCCCTTAGGACGAATCTGATCTCCAATCTGGTGAATATCTGCGGCAATTACCTGCTGATCAACGGCCATTTCGGATTCCCGGCACTGGGAATCACCGGAGCCGCCATTGCTACGGTATTCGGTACGGTAGTGGCATGCGTGATGAGCATCGTCTCGATCTGTCCGAAAGATGGATTTATCAGCATTCCGTATATGATTAAACATCATATTAGATTGCGGATGGAACCGCTGCTGGAGATCATCAAAGTCGGCTATTCCGTGTTTATTGAGCAGGTATTGATGCGTATCGGATTCATGTCGACTGCTATGATGGCTGCGAAAATGGGTACGGAAGCCATGGCGGCACATCAGGTAGGCATGAATATCCTCGGTCTGACGTTTTCATTCGGTGACGGTATGCAGGTAGCGGCGGTAGCGTTGATTGGACGGAGTCTGGGAGAACGTGATCCGGAGAAAGCGAAAAGCTACGGAGCCATCTGTAGACGTATTGGTCTGGGAATCTCTGTCGCACTGGCGGTTATCTATTTCTTCGGAGGGGAGACCATCTACCGGATGTTCTTTAGAGAAGAAAATATTATTACGTACGGTGTGAATATTATTCATTGCATTTGTATCATTGTCCTCCAGGTGTCTCAGGTCATCTACATGGGATGCCTGCGCGGCGCGGGAGATACCGCATACACGGCAGTGGCTTCTACGATCAGCGTTACTCTGATCCGTACGGCGGCATCCTATATTTTCGGGTTTACTCTGGGACTGGGAATGACCGGTATCTGGATGGGCATTCTGGCGGATCAGGTATCCAGATTTCTGTTTGCGTCGATTCGGTTCCGACAGGGAAAATGGGTGACAATTAAGATTTAATGAGCGCAGGTAATGAGCTTATGATAATAACAAAACTCCCGGAGCAATATCGCACCGGGAGTTCTTGCTTTCAAATAACATGCAATGATTCACTGTGAGTTCTATTTCGTCTTCAATGTCTTTTTCATAGCAGTGAAAGTCTCTGCACTGATCACATGCTCGATCCGGCAGGCATCCTCAGCAGCAACGGTGGGATCCACACCGATGGAAGTCAGCCAGTCCGTAAGAAATGTGTGACGTTCATAGATTTTCTCTGCAATTTCCCGCCCCTTATCCAGCAGGGTGATGTAGCCTTCCTTGTCCATTTCAATATATTCCCCATTGCGGAGATTCTTCATAGCGACACTGACGCTGGGCTTGGACACACCCAGATCGTTGGCAATATCAATGGAACGGACAACACCGTTCTTTTTCTTCAGCACTAAGATCGTTTCCAGATAATTCTCAGCAGATTCCTGTATTTTCATGTAATGACCATACCCTTCCCATACATAGCATTTTGAACCGAAATACCTGCTCTACATGTGGAAACTTAACCATCCGCAGGCATTACAATAAGAATAGCAGAAAAGGGTAGGAAATGCAAGATTTCAACTTAATGAGAAAAAATATCAATAAGCAATTCCTACGAGATTTCTATGGAAAAAATCAAAAAAATATATTGACAGTAAAAAAAGGTTAGTATATACTAACCACGTGAATTGAGAATGAATCTCATTAAGAGCTAATGAGAAACCACAAGCAGTTCAATACTATTGAAGGGAAGGAAGTGTGTATGATGCCCCTGAGTATGGTAGGTACCGGTGAAGAGAACACGATCCAGAGGATCGGCGGCAAAGAGGAGACGAAAAAGTTTTTGGAGACCCTCGGATTTGTAGTAGGTGGTAAAGTGACAGTTGTGTCCCAGACCGAAGGCAACCTGATTGTGAATATCAAGGAATCAAGAGTAGCCATCGGCAAGGATATGGCCAATAAAATCATGGTGTAGCGGGAAGCTGTACCAAAAGATGCTAATAGGAGGAGAAAATGAAGACATTGAAGGAAGTTCCCTGCGGACAGACCGTAAAGGTAACCAAACTGAATGGTGAAGGGCCTGTTAAGAGACGTATCATGGACATGGGCATTACCAAAGGTGTTGAGATCTATGTGAGAAAGGTTGCTCCTTTGGGAGATCCCGTGGAAGTAACTGTCAGAGGCTATGAGCTGTCTCTTCGTAAGGCAGACGCTGAGATGATTTGCGTTGAGTAAATGATCTTTTTTTTAGCAGGAAGGTTAGCCGGAACTAATTAGTGAAAGCTAATCGTCAAGAGAGTTCATTAGAGGAAAGAGGTAGAAAAATGGCAATTAAGATTGCACTTGCAGGTAACCCTAACTGCGGTAAAACGACACTTTTCAATGCTCTGACCGGTTCCAATCAGTTCGTAGGTAACTGGCCCGGCGTAACCGTTGAGAAAAAGGAAGGTAAATTAAAGAAACAGTACGGCGGTAACGGTGATGACGTGATCATCATGGACTTACCCGGTATTTATTCCCTGTCTCCGTATACTCTGGAGGAAGTGGTAGCACGTAACTACCTGATCGGTGAGAGACCCGATGCGATCCTGAACCTGGTAGACGGTACCAACATTGAGAGAAACTTATATCTGAGCACACAGCTGATGGAACTGGGTATCCCTGTTGTCATGGCTGTCAACATGATCGATATCGTGAACAAGAACGGCGACAAGATCAACGTAGCAAAGCTTGCTGAGAAGCTGGGCTGCCCCGTTGTTGAGATCTCCGCTCTGAAACTGACCGGTATCGAGAACGCTACCAAAAAAGCGATCGAACTGGCACAGAAGAAGAGTGTAGCAGTTGCGGTACATAAATTTGCGCCTGAGGTTGAGAGCGTGATCGAGACCGTAGAGAAGAAGCTGACTGATGTTCCCGAGGAACAGAAGAGATTCTTCGCTATCAAGCTGTTAGAGAAGGATGACAAGATCCAGGCACAGATGAAGAGCGTTCCCGATGTGTCCGCAGAGATCAAGCAGTTGGAAGCTGCTATGGATGATGACACAGAGAGTATCATCACCAACGAGAGATACACATACATCTCCTCTATTATCAAAGAGTGTTACACCAAGAAGGAAGGCCAGAAGTTAACGACTTCCGATAAGATCGATAAAATCGTGACCAACAGATGGCTGGCACTGCCGATCTTCGCAGTGGTTATGTTCATCGTATATTATGTATCTGTTACCACCGTTGGTACCTGGGCTACCGACTGGGCAAACGATGGCGTATTCGGTGATGGCTGGCATCTGTTCACCATCGGAACCGGTGCTTATGAAGAAGCAGCCGAGCCGTATGATGATGCAATGAATGTGATCAACGCATTCGTAGAAGCTGACGGTGATGAAGCTCTGGCAGCAGTCATCGACAGCGAGTCTGAAGACTATGATCCCGCAGCAGCAGTAGCAGCTGTTCAGGAGTTCGCAGCAGGCATCGATGCATCCGCTACCGCAGATTACACCCTGGAAGATGAAGAGACTCTGGCAACAGAGGATGTTACTTACACCGGTGCTGAGCTGGCAGAGGCAGTTGATGTATACGCAGCAGACGGCGCAGAAGCTCCCGATCCCGCAGACTACGGTATCTGGGTACCCGGCGTACCCGCACTGTTAGAGAGCGGTCTGGATGCGATCGGATGTGCCGACTGGCTGAAAGGACTGATCCTTGACGGTATTGTAGCCGGTGTCGGTGCAGTACTTGGTTTCGTACCCCAGATGCTGGTACTGTTCATCTTCCTGGCATTCCTGGAGTCCTGTGGTTACATGGCACGTATTGCCTTCATCATGGACCGTATCTTCCGTAAGTTCGGTCTGTCCGGTAAATCCTTCATTCCTATGCTGATCGGTTCCGGATGTGGTGTTCCCGGCATCATGGCTTCCCGTACCATCGAGAACGACAGAGACCGTAAGATGACGATTATGACTACCACATTTATTCCTTGTGGTGCTAAGCTTCCTTTCATCGCCATGGTAGCAGGTGCTATCTTCGGCGGCGCAGCATGGGTTGCTCCTTCCGCATACTTCCTGGGAATCGCAGCAATCATCTGCTCCGGTATTATCCTGAAGAAGACCAAGATCTTCGAGGGCGATCCCGCTCCTTTCGTTATGGAGCTTCCCGCTTACCACTGGCCTACCGTAGGTACGGTACTGCGCAGCATGTGGGAGCGTGGCTGGTCCTTCATCAAGAAGGCAGGTACCATCATCCTTCTGTCCACCATCGTTGTATGGTTTACTACTTATTTCGGATTCACCGAGGACGGCTTCCGTATGCTGGCTGAGGATGAGATCGATATGAGTATCCTGGGCAAGATCGGTCAGTGTCTGGCATGGATCTTCATCCCTCAGGGCTTCGGTAACTGGCAGGCAACTGTTGCATCCATCACCGGTCTGGTAGCAAAGGAGAACATCGTAGGTACTATGGGTATCCTCTACAGCGCAGGCGAGGGTTCCGTATATGCTAACATGGCAGCTACCTTCACTGTAGCAAGCGGCTATGCATTCCTGGCATTCAACCTGCTGTGCGCACCTTGCTTCGCAGCTATGGGTGCGATCAAGCGTGAGATGAACAATACCAGATGGTTCTGGATCGCTATCGGATATCAGTGCGGTCTGGCATATGTGGTATCCCTGTGTGTATATCAGATCGGTACGCTGATCACCACCGGTGCTTTCGGTATCGGCACTGTAGTAGCATTCCTTCTGATCATCGGCTTCATTTATCTGCTCTTCCGTCCTTACAAGGAGAGCACCACTCTGAAGGTTGACACCGAGAAGGTTGCTTAAGTAAAATAAATGATAGAACTTTCCCACAGGTGTCCGGCGTGACTGCTTGCAGGCAAAGCCAGATACCTGTGAGGGAAGTAAACAGATAGAAACGTAACATTACTTGCGGATCTTCGATAAGAGGATTCGCAGGATTTCAAAATAAGAGTAAGGAGGCAGTCTATGGGAACCGTAGTTGTATTGGCGATACTGGCCGGTGTAGTCGCATTGATTGTCCGCAAAATGATAAAAGACAAAAAGAATGGAAAATCCATTCAGTGCGGTGGCGATTGCAGCCACTGCGGAGGTCATTGTGGACACTAAGGAACAGGTAAGCTATCAGACCACGAAAATGCAGAGAGAGATCATATTGACCAAGCTGAAAGAAAAAGGCTGCCGTATTACGAAGCAGCGACTTCGGCTGATTGATATTATCCTCCAGAATGAATGCTCCAGCTGTAAGGAAATCTTCTACCGGGCATTGGAAGAGGATGACAAGCTGGGAGTCGCAACTGTATACCGCATGGTCAACCTGTTAGAAGAGATCGGTGCCATCAGCCGCAAGAACATGTATAAGGTAGCTTACTCTGAAAATTGTATGATGGAAAATGCCTGTACCATTGAGCTGGATGACGGTTCTATACATCATCTTTCAGCAAAAAAATGGAATTCCGTGATCCGGGCGGGACTCAAGTCCTGCGGATACCTCGTAGACCAGAGGGTGAGTAACGTGACGATCAGGCCGTGTGAGTGTGCGGAGCAGGTATGTTAAAAAGAAATGCCTATGGACAGGACGTTAATAGATAGGCAAAATACGGTAGTTCAGGTAAGATATTGATAAGGTTGAAAATAAAACCGGTGTGAGGGGCAGGGGTCTTGGAAGACTTGAGCTTTTGCACCGGTTATTCTTTATGAAAACAGCAGGAAAATCGTGAATTGACATACCATGTGATAAAGTAAGAACCGTGTAAAGTATGTTTGTAGGTAATATTTTTACGTGTGAAATCTCTGCCTGTGTACAATTGACACAAAACTAATAGACACGAACGTCATACATAGACACAGAAAGAAGAATAACGAGGGAGGAAAATATGGGAACATATATTGTAGTAGGTATTTTAATAATTATTGTAGTGGCGGCATTGTTAGGCTCTAAGAAACATTTGAAGGGAGAGGGCGGCTGCTGCGGCGGTGGCGGCGATGAAGTGAAGCACGTCAAGCCGCAGGATACGAACGTGAACGACTACGACCACGTTTACCGCATGGACATCGAGGGCATGCACTGCAAAAACTGCGCCATGCGCATTGAAAACGCGTTCAACGAGCAGCCGGACTGCATGGCAAAGGTCGACCTCGCCGGCAAATTCGCTCGAATCTACACAAAGAAGCCTGTCGAAGAAGTCGTTTTGAAGCAGACCGTCTGGCGCGCCGGCTACGAGCCGAAAACCGTCACCGTCGAAAGATAAGACGGAATTGAAATTCAAAGAAAAGCGTGGTATACTCTAAGAAATCCGTGAATTTATAAAGAAAGTGATGATAGAGTATGAAAAAGATTGCCAGCTTTTCCGTTAATCATGATAAGCTCAAAAAAGGCATGTACGTTTCCCGCATCGACGGCGACGTTGTAACCTACGACCTGCGCATGAAGGTGCCGAACGCCGGAGATTACCTCTCAAACGGCGCGCTCCACACGTTCGAGCATCTTTTCGCCACGTATGCGCGCAACTCCGCGTTGTCCGATTCCGTCATCTACGTCGGCCCCATGGGCTGCCGCACGGGCTTCTATTTCCTTCTGCGCGACAACGTGAGCCGCCTAGATGCCCTGCATCTCGTGCAGGAATCCTTCGCGTTCATCCGCGATTTTGAGGGAGAGATTCCCGGCAGCCGCCGCGAAGAGTGCGGCAACTACAAAGAGCACGACCTCAAGGGCGCCAAAGAGACTGTCCTCAAGGACTGGACGCCGGAGAAAATGGAATACGAAGTGTAAGTCAAGCTAAGATTAACACCCAAAGCACCGTTTTGAGCCAAAAGCCAAGCGGTGCTTTTTACTTTAAATGCAGGTCGAAAATCCGGGCAGAATATTTTTGAAAAAAAGCTAAAATAAGAGTTGACAATATACCCTATATAGGTATATAATTAAGATACCCCAAGAGGGTATAT
>OLQB01002903.1_pt1 | contig 10703 bp, 10 predicted proteins | sample 1672681 | NCBI WGS metagenome assembly OLQB01 (sample SAMEA3136713, study PRJEB25190) | human gut metagenome | reverse complement strand
GCAAGCCCTTTCGGCTGCTTGAACAATTTTTACTTCAGAATATTGTCTAACTTTTTGGGGTCACTTCATTTCAAACCCTCGGGGTCGTTCCATCTTCAAATTATCAATAACCTTACTTTCCAAAGCTCCCGCGCAGCAGCATGGCGGCGTGCTCGCGGCGCAGCTCCTCGCACAGTGCGTAAAGACTCCACTTGTCGTTGTGTTCCGTGTGTACGGCTTTCAACGGAATGGGCGCGATACCCGCTTTTTTGTACGCTGCAAGGAACACGTCCAGCATCTCACCCGCAAAGCCGGAGAAAATCAGCACCTCCGGCAGCTTGTAGCCCGCCGGGGCTTTCTGCACGTTCGCGTTCACTTTCTCGCCGCACAGCGCTGCAACTGCGCGGTCACGGTCGGCGTTCTTCAGCCGTCTTGCCGTCAGGTGCAGCTCTCTGCACAGCGCGGAAAGCTGCTTTTCCTTTGCAGCGTCTTCAACATGGTATAAAACAAGAGCCATACGTTTCTCCTTACTCTTCACGCAGCGGGCGGAACAAGTCGCCGCGGCGCTTCATCATGCGGTAACGGAGGATCATCATAATCAGCACCCCAAAGCGCGCCGCAGATTCGATCACGTTCACCGTGAAGATTGCCGTGTCGTTCGCGCCGAGTGCCGTGTAGACCGAAACGCCGAAGAACGGCAAAAGCGAGTTACTCAGCGTCACAAACAGCGTGTAAATGCTGATGATAAGCGCGCGGTTCTTTTTCGGCGTCGCCTGCAAAAGTAGCTGTACCACGCACATGTTCGTCGCACCCTGCGGAATGTTGCCGATGAGCGCCAGAATCATAAAGTACGGCATACGCGCGCTTTGCGGCAGCAACGTCATAGAAGCCACCGTAATGGGGCAGAGCAGCAAGCCTGCGCATACAAAAATGATTGTAAAATGCTCGGATTTGCGGCGGCACAGTTTCGAGAAAAAGCCGATGAAGATCATCTGGCAAATGGAACACAAAGCCTGAAAAAAGCTCAGCTGCGCTTCGTTCATGCCGGCATATTTTGTCTCCGCTATGTACCAAAGGCTCCAGTCCAGGTGCCACGAAAGGTAAAACAGCATGATGCAGATGAAAAAGCCGCGGAACGGTTTGCTGCGTACCATCTGGTTCAAAGCTTCCGGGAACATTTTCAGCCCCATCTCCTGCTTTTCCTCCGCCTTGCGCGGCGGACAGGGGATGCGGCGCAGCACAAGCGCCTGCAAAAGCATGCATACGCCTGCAATATAAAAGAAAATGCGCAGCACAATGAGCTTTCCCTCGGTGTCTGGCATCAGCGTCATGACATTGCCGCACAAAAGCGGCACCACAATGCCCACAAAGAACAGACACCGGCTGCGAAACGTGAACACGCTGTTGCGCAGGCCCGGCTCCACCGCGTCACCGAAGAATGTCTGCCACTGCGCGTTATACAGCGCAATGCCGCCCACCGTCATGCCGAGAAACACAAAAAATGCCGTCATGCGGTGCTCGCCGAACAGCGGCACAGAGCCGTAAGCAAAATACGCCGCGCTCAAAAACAGCGCCAGCACGAACGGCACCGTGCGGCTCGTCTTCGTACGGTTCGCAAGGAATCCCACCGGAATCATACAGATGCCCGCCACCATGTTCGGCACCATCTGCACAAGGCCGATCTGCGTGTCCGTCGCGCCAAGATTCGTCGCATACAAATTGTTCGCCAGCGAGTAAAGCGAAACGGCATACTGCAATAAAAAGCCCTCAATGCCGAAAAGGCACAGTATGCGCAGTTTCGGATCAGACTGCAGCGATTTGACCGGATGAAATGTAAATTTACCCATAGATGTTCTCCCCTGAGAAAAATAAGCGGCGCACCGAATACACGCGCCCTATCCATTATAAACGAAAACCGGGCAAAGACAAGCCTTACCCGGAATTTTCATCGTTTTATTTTTTGTAAACGCATTTGCCGCCCAAATACGTCGCCTCGGCTTCAATACGGTGCAGCGTGTTGGCGTCCGCCTTGAACGGATCTTCGGAAAGCACCACAAAGTCCGCAAGCTGTCCGTTTGCAATCTCGCCCTTTTTGCCTTCCTCAAATGATGCTACCGCGCCGCTTTTTGTAAACGAATCGATGGCCTCCCGTACCGTCAGCGCTTCCTCAGGGCGATACGGTGCGCCCGTTGAGCCAATGCTTCGCCGCGTCACCGCGCACTCCATGCCGCGCATCACGTTCGGCTCCTCCACCGGCGCGGCCGAGCCGTTCGAGAACGGAATGCGCGCGTTCAGAAGCGTCTTAGCCGGGTAACTCGTGCTCGCCAATTCATCGCCCACACGCTCGCGCACAATGTGCGTGTCGTAGTCGAGGAAGATCGATTGTAAATTCACGCGCAGCTTTAATTTCTTCATGCGCTCAATCTGGTCACGCCGCACAATCTGGCAGTGCACGATGCCATGTCGGTGGTCGTCGCGCGGGTGCTCATGAAGCGCCTTTTCGTAAGCGTCCAATACGTTGTCGAGCGCCCCGTCGCCGATGGCGTGTACCGCAACGGAAAGTCCCTTTTCGTTCGCTAGAGAGATAAGCCCGTTCAATTCCGCATCCGTGTATAGCGGAATGCCGCGTGCGTTCTCATCGTCTGCATACGGGCGGCTTAAACACGCTGTGCGTGCGCCGAGCGAGCCGTCCGAGATGATCTTCAGCGGTCCCGCGCGGAACATATCGTCTTCAAAATACGCATCGCCGCTCTCGATATATTCAGAAAGCGCCTCTACGTTCGTAAACTGTGCCTGCTCGTTCACGCGCACCGTCATCAGCCCCGGCGTTCTCAAAAGCTTCTGCACCGTCTCATACGGCACACCGGGGAACGTCTCGTAGTCGTCGCTTTGGCAAGAGGTGATGCCGTAACGGTTCAGCCGCTTGCAGGAGGCACGCAGCATTGCACACAGCTGCGCCTCATCCGGCTCCGGAATGCCCGCGTACACCACCGCTACGGCGTTTTCAAAAAATTGCCCGTTCGGCTCGCCGTTTTCATCTAAAGCAAAGCTGCCGCCCGCCACTTGCGGCGTGTCCTTCGTAATGCCCAACACTTCCAGCGCCTTCGAGTTCACTACGCAGATGTGCCCGCACGCCCGCGTAATGCAGATCGGGTGCTCGGTCGAAACAGCGTCTAAGTCCCATCGTGTCGGAAAGCGGCGCTCGTCTGCAAAATAATCGTGGTTAAAGCCGCGCCCCTGCACCCACGTGCCGGGTGTTACGCCCGTTTCCTTTATATAGGTGCGCAGACAGTCGAGCATCTCCTTTAAAGACGTCGTGTGCGCGCCGAGGTTCGCCATTGTCAGTACATTGCCGAGGTTCAGCACATGCATGTGTGAGTCATTAAACCCCGCGCAGACGAATTTTCCGTCTAAATCGACTACTTCATCTGCCGTGGCTTTATCCGTCTCGCCCACAAAGCAGAACTTCCCGTTTTCCACCGCAAAATCCGTCACAAAGCCGTTTCCCGTGTAAACCGTGCCGTTTTTATAAACCGTCCGCATATTGTCTCCCCGTTTCCATCTGTTTTCTCCAGTATAAAGCAAGGGGAAAGCCCCTGTCAAGTTGAAAAAGCCTGACTTTTCCCGCGCGCCGTTCCATCTTATCTTTATTTGTAAAGAGAAAAATAGCGCACGGCACAATGAAATTCCATACGGCTTGCTAAAATATCAAAAATGAAATAGTAGATATGTCAATATAACATTTTACAATTCGATTTAATGTGCGTATAATACAGATGCTTCCAAATACAGTTTACAAAAAAGTAACAGGATATTTGGTCAATGTCAACAAAAACGTGTGCTCTTGTGACCGTGTCTTGTTGCTGCTGTTCACAGCGGCGAAAGATGCGGTCGTGTGCCCTTTTGGGGCGCAGCGCTGAAGGGGGAATTTTTGCCCGGTGATATTGAAATGGAAGGCAAAATTTTGAGAAAGAAAGGGAAAAACAATGAAAGCAAAGAAAACAAAGCTGGCTTTGTGGATCTGCGCTATTGTGGTGCTGCTCGTCGCAAGCATTTTGGTTCCTTCGGTGCAGAAGACCGAAACGATTCAGGTGACCATGCGTGACGCGGTTCTGCATGAGACGAACAAAATCAGCCTCTTCGGCATCAAAGATGTCAACCCGGCGTTGATCTCCGCCATGGTGGTCTCGGGCATCTTGCTGGTGTTTGCGGTCATCGTGCGCATTTTCGTCATTCCGCGCTTTAAGATGGTGCCCGGAAAGTTCCAGATGCTCCTTGAGCAGGCGGTAGACCTGTTCGACGGCATGGCTAAGTCCAACAGCCCGGGGCGCAGCGGCTTCCTCGGTGCGTATATCTTCACGGCCGGCGCGTACATTTTCATCGGTACGCTCTTTGAGCTGTTCGGCATTCAGGCTATCACAACGGAGGGCTCTCCCATCACGCTTCCGGCGCCGCTGTCCGATGTCAACGCCGCCATCGCCATGGGCTGCTTCTCGTACCTCGTCATTCTGGGCGGCGGTATCGCGTATAACGGCTTCAAAGGCGTGGGCAGCACTTTAAAGGAATTCTCGCTGCCGATTTCCATGAGCTTCCGTCTGTTCGGCGCGCTTTTAAGCGGCTTGCTCGTTACGGAGCTTGTGTATTATTATGTGAATCTGAGCTTTGTGCTGCCGGTCATCGTGGGCGTTATGTTCACGCTGCTGCACGCGCTCATTCAGGCATATGTTTTGACGATGCTCGTCGCGCTCTATTTCGGCGAGGTTTCCGAGAAGCAGGAACCGAAAAAGAAAAAAGTAAAAGCAGAAGCTGAAAATTAACCTACGGAGGGAAAATATCATGAACGCAAAACAGAGAAAGTTAAAGAAGCTTGCCATCATTCTGCTGGCAGTCATCGCCATCCTCGCCATCTCCATTCCGGTATTCGCCGCAACAAACGGTGATGCCGCAACCACCACGGCAACAGCCGAAACCGCAGTAGAAGCTGCAGCCACCACCGCAGACAGCACAACTGGCCTTAAGGCACTTGCTTCCGCTATTGCAGTCGGTATTGCAGCCGCCGGCGGTGCAGTCGGTATGGGCCTCTCCGCAGGTAAAGCTGTTGAGGGCATCGCACGTCAGCCGGAGGCTGAAAGCAAGATCCGTACCACCCTCATGCTCGGCCTCGTCTTTATCGAGACGGCCATCATTTATGCCCTGCTCGTTGTTATCCTCATCATCTTCGTCCTGTAAAGGAGAGTGCAGATCGTGAACATCCCACTGAATATTGATTGGCAGCAGATTTTGCTGCATGTACTGAATTTCGTCATTTTGTTCGGCGGCCTGTATTTCCTTTTGTACAAGCCGGTCAAGAACTTCATGGCAAAGCGCGAAGCGCATTATGCCGAAATGGCACAGAAGGCCCAAAGTGAACTCGATTCCGCCGAAAAGATCAAGGCGGATTATCAGGAGCAGCTCAAGTCCGTTGAGGGCGAGATCAGCGCAAAGAGAACCGAAGCGCAGAAAGAGCTCGACCGCAGCGTACAGCAGCAGCTTTCCGATGCCCATGCACAGGCGGATAAGATCGTCGCCGATGCGCAGAAGGATGCCGCTCGTGTACATGATAAGATGATCGCAGACGCACAGAAGGAGCTTACCGAGCTCGCTATGGAAGCGACCAAGAAGCTTGTTTATAAAGACGGCGATCCGTATGACGCGTTCCTCGATCAGGCAGAGAGGGGAGAGCCGAATGCGTAATGCAGATGAAAAGGCTGTAGCCGTTCTCCGCGGCAGCCGCCGCCCGGATGCCGAACAGGAAAAGCGCTTTGCGGAATTCCTGCTGCGTACCTATGGCTGTGAGATTCCGCTCACCTTTGAAGAAGATAAAATGCTGAACGGCTTCACGCTTACCGTCGGCACCGATGTGTACGATTGGAGCCTCAAAAGCCGTCTGCGCCAGTTTGAAGAAAAGCTAAAGGCGTTAAAGTCCGGCAGCGATTCCGTCATTCCGCTGATGAAGGAAGCCGTTGAAGATTTTACCCCGTCCGCAGAAGCGGAAGAGACCGGTACGGTTCTCACCGTTGGCGATGAGATCGCCGTTGTCAGTGGTCTTGAGCATGCCGCCTACGGCGAGATTCTCCTGTTCTCCTCCGGCGTTAAGGGCATGGTGCAGGACCTGCGCCGCAATGAGATCGGCTGCGTCCTCTTTGGCGACGATGCCGAGATCACCGAGGGCAGCCTTGTGCGCAGAAGCGGCAAGACCGCCGGTATCCCGGTCGGCGACGGCTTCCTCGGCCGTGTTGTCGATGCACTCGGTACGCCGATTGACGGCAAGGGTGACATCAGCGCCGAGGGCTACCGCCCCATCGAGTGCCCCGCACCGGGCATCATCGACCGCCAGCCGGTCAACGCGCCTATGGAAACCGGCCTTCTCGCCATCGATTCCATGTTCCCGATTGGCCGCGGCCAGCGTGAGCTTATCATCGGTGACCGCCAGATCGGCAAGACCGTCATTGCCACCGATACCATCATCAACCAGAAGGGCAAGGACGTTCTGTGCATCTATGTTGCCATCGGTCAGAAGCGCTCTACCGTGGCAACGCTGGTCGAGAATCTCGAGAAAAACGGCGCTATGGCGTACACAACCGTTGTCTGTGCCACCGCGTCCGAGCTGTCGCCTTTGCAGTATATCGCCCCCTACGCAGGCTGCGCCATGGGTGAATACTTCATGAACAAGGGCAAGCACGTCCTGATCATCTACGACGACCTGTCCAAGCACGCTGTCGCGTACCGTGCGCTCTCGCTGCTGATTCGCCGTCCCCCGGGACGCGAGGCTTACCCCGGCGACGTTTTCTACCTGCACAGCCGCCTGCTGGAACGCGCAGCCAAGCTGAGTGACGCCAAGGGTGGCGGCTCGCTGACCGCACTGCCCATCATCGAGACGCAGGCGGGCGACGTTTCCGCCTATATCCCGACGAACGTCATTTCCATTACCGACGGTCAGATCTTCCTTGAGACAGAGTTGTTCCACGCGGGCATCCGCCCCGCCGTCAACCCCGGCATCTCGGTTTCCCGTGTCGGCGGCAACGCCCAGATCAAGGCCATGAAAAAGGTTGCCGGTACGCTGAAGCTGATTTACTCTCAGTATCGTGAGCTGCAGGGCTTCGCCCAGTTCGGCTCTGATCTGGATGCCGACACCAAGGCCCGTCTGGCCCAGGGTGAGCGCATCGTCGAGGTGCTCAAGCAGGACCGCAACAGCCCCGTCGCTGTCGAAAAGCAGGTTGCCATCCTGTACGCGACCATTCACAGCTACCTGAAGGATGTGGCCGTTTCCGATATTGCAGAGTATGAGCGCCGCCTGTATGAGTACCTGGACGAGAACGTCACCGCCGCGGGCGTGATGGAGACCATCCGCACGACGGGCGATCTGAAGCCCGAAACCGAGGAGCAGCTCAAGCAGGTGCTGGCTGACTTCACAGCCCAATTCCTCAAAGAAAAATAAACTGCAAAGGAGGTGCCGCCGATGGCCGGTTCCATGAAGGAAATTAAGCTGCGTATCCGAAGCGTCGAAAGCACCATGCAGATCACCAAGGCCATGGAGCTTGTGGCATCCAGCAAGCTGCGCCGTGCCAAGGAGCGCGTCGAGGGCAGCCGCCCATATTTTGAGACGCTCTACAGCACGCTGTATGACATTGTCAGCGCGGACTCGGGGTTCGACAGCCCGTATCTTGCCAGGCGGGATACGAACCGCCGCCTGTATATCGTTATCGCGGGTGACCGCGGTCTGGCGGGCGGCTACAACTCCAATATCCTCAAGGCCATTGAGGCGGACGCCGAGGGCGCGGACTATTGCGTACTGCCCATCGGCAAAAAGGCCGTCGAGCACTTTGAGCGCCGCAAGGCAGCCATCCTGACCACCGCTTTCGCGGAGGCAGGGGATTTGTCTGTCAGCGATTGCTTTGAGATTTCCCGCCTCGTCTGCCAGAAATTCCTGGCAGGGGAGTTTGACGAGATCCGCCTTGGTTTTACGCAATTTGTCTCTATGCTGACCCAGACGGCCACCGTGCTGCCGGTCCTGCCCTTTGACGCTCAGCGCCCCGAGCCGGGCCACGAGCGCGAAAGCCTGATGATGTATGAGCCGGACGGAAAGACCGTCTTTGACGCCATTATCCCCGAGTATCTCGCGGGCGTCGTCTACGGTGCCCTGTGCGAGAGCGTTGCCAGTGAGCAGGGCGCGCGCCGTATGGCGATGGATGCCGCCACCAAGAACGCAGGCGACATGATTGACCATCTGAACCTGTACTACAACCGTGCGCGTCAGGCCGCTATCACCCAGGAAATTACCGAGATTGTGGCCGGTGCCGATGCGGAGTCTTAAAGAAAAAGCCCACTAAAGGAGTGTGTGCTATGCCAGAAAAACACATCGGAAAGGTCGTACAGGTCATGGGACCTGTACTGGACATCCGATTCAGGGACGGTGAACTGCCCGCCCTTCTGAACGCCGTTGAACTGGAAAACAACGGCAAAAAGCTGATCGTTGAGGTTGCCCAGCACATTGGCGATAACGTCGTGCGCTGCATTGCCATGGCGGCCACCGACGGCCTTGTCCGCGGTACGGATGCCGTGGATACCGGCGAACCGATCAAGGTGCCCGTTGGTGACGAGTGCCTGGGCCGCGTGTTCAACCTGCTGGGCGAACCCGTCGACGAGCAGCCCGCGCCGGAGAACATCGAGCGCTGGCCCATCCACCGTCCGGCTCCTGCCTTTGACGAGCAGGAGTCCGCCACGGAAATTCTCGAGACCGGCATCAAGGTCGTTGACCTAATCTGCCCCTACGCTAAGGGCGGCAAGATCGGTCTGTTCGGCGGTGCCGGTGTCGGCAAGACCGTTCTGATTCAGGAACTGATTTATAACATCGCCACGGCCCACAACGGCTATTCCGTCTTTACCGGCGTCGGTGAGCGCACCCGCGAGGGCAACGACCTGTACGGTGAAATGCGCGAGAGCGGCGTTCTGAACAAGACAGCGTTGGTCTACGGCCAGATGAACGAGCCGCCGGGAGCTCGTATGCGCGTCGCCCTGTCCGGCTTGACGATGGCAGAATACTTCCGCGACGTCAAGCACCAGGACGTGCTGCTCTTCATCGACAATATCTTCCGCTTCACCCAGGCCGGTTCCGAGGTTTCGGCGCTGCTGGGCCGTATGCCCTCTGCCGTCGGCTACCAGCCCACGCTGGCCACCGAGATGGGCGCCCTGCAGGAGCGTATTACCTCCACCCGCAAGGGCTCGATCACGTCGGTGCAGGCCGTCTATGTGCCCGCGGACGACCTGACCGACCCCGCGCCCGCCACGACCTTCACCCACCTGGACGCCACCACGGTTCTGAGCCGTGACATCGCCTCCCAGGGCATTTATCCGGCTGTCGACCCGCTGGACTCCACCTCCCGTATCCTCTCGCCCGAAGTTGTCGGCCAGGAGCACTACGAGGTTGCCCGCGCCGTGCAGCAGGTGCTGCAGCGCTACAAGGAGCTGCAGGACATTATTGCCATCATGGGTATGGACGAGCTGTCCGAGGAGGACAAGATCACGGTGGCCCGTGCCCGCAAGGTGCAGCGCTTCCTGTCCCAGTCCTTCCATGTTGCGGAGCAGTTCACCGGTATGCCCGGTCAGTATGTACCGCTGAAGGAGACCCTGCGTGGCTTCAAGATGATTTTGAACGGCGAGTGCGACAGCATCCCTGAGAGCTGTTTCCTGTTCGCCGGTACGATTGATGATGTCCTGGCCAAGGCCAAGCAGCAGTAAGGCGGTGGAAGTATGGCAACTTTCCCGCTCAAAATCATGACGCCGGACGGCGTTGCGTTTGATGGCGCGGTCACGTCGGTATCCTGCCGCACCATCAACGGCCAGCTTCAGCTGCTGGCGCGGCATATCGACATCTGCACGGCTCTGGGCATGGGCGAGGCTCATATTAAGCTGGAGGACGGCACGGTCCGCCGTGCAGCCTGTATGGGCGGTATGCTGAGCATGCTTGGCGGCGAGTGCCATCTGCTGGCAACGACCTTTGAATGGGCCGATGCCATTGATGCCGAGCGCGCCGCCCGCAGCAAGGCCCGTGCCGAAGCACTGCTGGCCCAGAAGAATCTGGACAAGCGCGACATGCAGCTTGCCGAGGCCCGCTTAAGGCGTGCCTTGGTGCGCAGCAGCGTGGCCGCCCGCAAGGATATTTGAATCCGACTGCCCTCGCCGTTTGGCGGGGGCGTTTTATTTTTCGAACTCGCCGCAAAGCACTGTTGTCAGTGTCTCATACGCCCCGCCGCGCTTGCCTTTTGCGCCCGCACACGGTATAATACAGATATGAATACTGCAATGATTTACATCCTTATTATGAATGTCATCGGCTTCTGCCTGATGGGGCTGGACAAGCACCGCGCCCGCACACGGCAATGGCGCATGCCGGAGAAGATCCTGTTTGGCGCGGCCCTGCTGGGCGGCAGTGCCGGTGCATGGGCCGGTATGTACGTGTTCCATCACAAGACGCGCCACTGGTATTTTGTAGTGGGCATACCGCTGATCCTTGCAGCCCAGCTGGCGCTGGCTGTTTATTTTACGCGCTGAACCAGGCAGGGGAGGTGTCTCGCCGTGTCATTTTTTACCGCACTGTTCTCCGGGCACAAAAAGTCTGCCGCTCTGCTGACGCCGCCTGACGGCATGCGGGAGACGGATATTGCGCTGGAAAGCAGTACCTGCAC
>OLQB01002901.1_pt1 | contig 10707 bp, 5 predicted proteins | sample 1672681 | NCBI WGS metagenome assembly OLQB01 (sample SAMEA3136713, study PRJEB25190) | human gut metagenome | reverse complement strand
CTTCTCGGCGCGCACCACGTACTCCACGTCGGAGGGGAACACGTTCACGGCGCCCACGATGAACATCTCGTCCTTGCGGCCGGTGATGTGGATGCGGCCCAGGGTGCGCCCGCACTCGCACTTCTCAGTGGAGAAGTAGCCGATGTCACCGGTGCGGAAGCGGATCATGGGGCGGGCCTTCTTCATGAGCGTGGTGTACACCAGCTCGCCCACCTCGCCGGGGGCCAGCACCTCGCCCGTGGCCGGATCCACCGTTTCCACGAGGATCTGGTCCTCCACGATGTGCAGGCCGTCCTTCGCCTCGCACATGGCCGCGCAGGCGCCATAGATGTCGGAGAGCCCGAAGAAGTCGACCACCTTCGCGTCCCACAGGTCCTCGATGGCCTCGCGGGTGCTCTGAATGGAGCCGCCCGGCTCGCCGGCCACGATGATGGTGTGGATGGAGAAGTCGGTGCGCGGGTCGAGGCCCTTCTCCTTGATCTTCTCGCCGAGCGTCCAGGCGTAGGACGGGCTCGTCCAGATGATGGTGGGCTGGTACTGCTGCAGCACGAAGATGAGGCGGTCGCTCGGCACCGCGCCCACCCAGATGGCGAGCGCGCCCAAGCGCTGGGCGCCGATGACGTCCGGGCCACCCACGTACAGGGCGAAGTTCAGGCCGTGCACATAGCGGTCGGTCGGGCGCATGCCGGCCTGCCAGAACAGCCGCGCCTCGGTGTCTTGCCACAGATCGAAGTCCTCCTGGGTAAAGGGGCTCACCGTGGGCACGCCCGTGGAGCCGGACGAGGTGGCCATGAAGATGACGTCCTCCTCGGGCACCGAGCACATCTCGCCGAAGAAGCTGCCCACGTGCTGGGTCTCGCGCTCGGTCTTCTTGTCGATGAAGGGGAATTTCTCGATGTCGGCGAGCGACGTGATGTCCTCAGGCTTCACACCGGCTTCATCGAAGGAGCGCTTGTAGTACACCGTGTTCTCGTATGCGTACTTCACCATTGCCTGCAGACGCTCGAGCTGGAGCTTCTCCAACTCAGGACGCGGCATGCATTCTATTTCGGGGTCGTAGTATTTCTGATCGTAGGGTATGTTCTTCTTCGCCATGCAAATACTCCTCGTTGCTATTCATGGATGCCTGATAATAAAACCACTCGAACCTGCTTGAGGCAAGCATTTGGATTGGACTTTCTCTTGAGTACTCGTTATCTTTACAATCGATAGTTGCATATAATGCATTTGCAATACCGCCATGTACTCGAGGCGATTTGCTTTAAGAAAGGTGCTCCATGACTTTACAACAACTTCGCTACCTTATAGCTATTGCCGAATTCGGCTCCATCAATGCTGCTGCTCAAAATCTCTATGCCTCGCAGTCCAACCTTTCTACCGCAATCAAAGAGCTTGAGACTGAACTCGGAATCACCATATTCACCCGCAGCAATCGTGGCGTCACCCTCACCAACGACGGAACCGAGCTGCTCGGCTATGCGCGTCAGGTTATTCAACAGGCCGACATGCTCTCCGAGCGCTACGCGAAAGGGTCTTCGAGCCATGCACGCCTGACAGTTTCGACGCAGCACTATGCCTTCAGCGTGCAGGCCTTTGTCGAGGTCGCCGAAATGTACACAGGAGACGAGTACGAGTTCACCTTGAGAGAATGCCGAACTGGCGAGATTATCGACGACGTGCGCACCTTCCGCAGCGAAATCGGAATCCTGTTCCGCGATAGTTTCAACTCACGTGTGCTCGACAAAGCCTTTGCTGATGCAAACGTCGTGTTCACTCCCCTTTTCGATGCGCAGGTCCACGTGTTCGTCGGCGAACATCACCCGCTTGCGAAGGCGAAGATTCTCACGCTGGATGACCTTGAGGATTATCCGCGCTACTCCTTCGAACAGGGCACAGAAAATTCTTTCTATTACGCCGAAGAGCCCTTCAATCAGATTCCCCATAAGAAGGAAATCCGCTTCTCCGACCGCGGAACGTTGACGAACCTCCTTACCAACCATATCGGCTACACCTTGTCTACCGGCGTCCTCTCCTCTGAGATGCACACGGGCATTGTGTCTATTCCGCTCGACACCCGAGGCCTTCCCGGCAGCAACGGGACGATGCAAGTCGGCTATATCATCCACAGCCAGATGAAACGCAGCCCGCTTCTCGAGGATTACATTTCAATGCTCGAGAACGTCATGAGGGACAATCCGTTCGTCCACCCCTACAAGCACTAAAAAAGGCGATGTTTCACGTGAAACATCGCCTCTCGCAAGCTGAGCGCGTTCAGGTTATTTAACAGCGCCAATGCGGCAGATCTTGCCACCGCAGTCAGGGCAGGTTCCCTTCATGATGGGCTTACCGTTTTTGGTAACACCCTCAACCGGGTTCTGCATTTCCTTCTTCGCCTTGCACTTGACGCAATATGCTTCGATGGCCATTCCTATAAACCTCTCTATCGAATCGATATGGGTGGAACCAAAAGCCCGTTTCACCTCAAACGTTCGAAATTATACAGGAAGCAGACAATCTACCTCTAAGAAATCCTACTCCCCTTAGATATTCTTTAGCATTTCCACAACGAACTCGACATTCTTGGAAAGGTTGTCTGGTTTCACCACGTCAATTGTGTCGTCCTTTTGAGCAAAGAATGCAGGCTTGGTACCATCCATGCCAGCAAGATGCATTGCCTGGAATCCTTGCTGCGCAGCGTATGCGCCAGACCCCTCGCCCCACGGGATAGTCGCACTGCCCACATGAGCACCCGTTGCCTGAGCCGCCTTCTTCACATAACGCTTCATACGGGAAGAGACGGATACCTTGCGCAGCGTACCCTCGCTCTCGATAAGCGACAGCGACCCTGCACCCATCGCCTCGAGGTCCACGATGATCGCACCACGCAGCTCATCGGCGTGATCGGAGAGAAACGCCTTCATGCCATTATGGCCAGAAAGCTCGCAACCAAGCGCAACGAACCAGACTTCCGTCGTAATCTCGGGGTTATGGAAATGATAGATGCGCTCCTCGTCTTCTTCGGACTCCACTGGCTCCGGCATCATGTCCGGCGTCACGATTTCTTCTTCGGAGCGAACGTTTGCATTGCCCATCGAGATGCGCGAGAAGGCGCCTCCGTTCCAACGGCTGCGGCCGCCACGGCGCGTGCAATCGTCAGACGCTGGCTCAAAAGCGGTCGTCTTGTCCTCGTAGAAGCCGTCGTCCTCGTCGTAGTAATCGTCGTCGTACTCGTCCTGCGAATATTCCCCGTAGCCGGCCTGGGCATTAACATCGGCCTCGTAAGACGCAGAATCGTCGCGGAAGCTCTCCCAACTGCCTCGGTCAGCCCCCACGGTGCGAGCATCGAAGGAGTCGTCGACGTCGAGCCATTCCTGCGGCGTCATAGGAGCGTCTTCCTGCTTCTTCTTGCGGCTGAAGCGGTCGAAGAACTTGCGAACGCGAGACTTCGGCATCTCCACATATCCAGGACCCGCGAATGCCCCTGTCTCGGTGACAGTGCCGTCGTACGCCGAATCATCCGCATCATCGACATAGATGTCTTCGTCGGCGACGTTCTCGAAAAGCTCCTCATCGACAGGGGCGAAAGAGCCTGTCGCGCTTGCAGGTGCAAAAGATCCAATCTGATTGATCGCGACCGTCGCGTCAGCGGACGTTTCCTCGGCAGTTTCGTTCTCTTGAGGTGCCTCCACCGGCTTTTCAAGCGTGATTGAACCGGAAAGCGACGGGAGAGAGCCTCTCAGGCTCGATATCGACATAGACGAAGGATGAGCCGGAGCGGCCTCCGTTTGGCCCTGAGAAAAGCTCTCAATGGACGGAATTTGAGCACGAAGTCTCTCAGCAGGCGATTTCTTTCCCTTCGAGGCGTCTGCAAGAGGCGCGCGCTGCTTCTTCAGCTCGGCGACCGGCTTCAAATCTTCTGCCGTTATCGCCTCGAGCGTCGGGGCCTGTGCGGTACGGTTTGCCTCTGCGGCCAAAGGAGCCACGAACGGAGCAGGGGCTTCCGCCGCCGCCTGGGCAGCTGCCTCTTCGCGCAGGCCGGTCACGTCGATCGGCGTCATCGCGCACGTAGCGTATTCCTCAGTCGAAGCGGGCGCGGGCGAGCCTGCAGCTCCAGCCTGAGCGTTCGGCATCGACGCTGCGTCCTGTACGGGAGTAACAGGAGGAATCGCCGTTGCGGAAACACGCTGCTCGCCAGCAAGCGCATCAACAGACTGCGACGGTGCTTCATTGTTAGCAATCGGGGTTGCTTCTGCAGAAACCGGCTCGACGGTGAGCGACACCGCCGAGGTATCGACAGGTTTCGTCCATTCGGGCATAGACCAATCGGGGATTGCCTGGTCTCTCTCCCCCGCGATGGACACGCGCTCCTGTTCGATCACCGCGAAGGTAGTATCCCCGCCTTCACCCTCAAAGCCCGGCGCCTTCACTTCCATTATGGAATCGCGCATAGCAGCCAATCGCTGCTCGGTCTCGGATACAACCGCCTCGTTCGCTTCCTGGAAATGAGCACTGCTCGCGCTCACCGCAGCATCGAGTGCATCGGCATAGCGGGAGCGGTGGACTGGCTTGTCGTCGCTCTTGGGACGCTTGGCCTTCTCCTGGGCGCGCACAAACCATGCGGGAACGCTTGACCCGTCATCTTCAACCACCATCTCGGCGGCTGCAGGAGCATTCTGCTGCGAGGCGTCGGCATATGCAGCCTCATACGGGGAACCGAGCTGCGACATTTCCTTGTCGAGATATCCCTCGATGGGAGAACCCTGAGCAGCAGGTTGCGGGCGCGACGCCGCCAGCGCTGCCTCGGCGGCATCAGCTTGCGCCGCGATCTGTTCCTGAAGAGCGGCGGCAGCTTCGGCGGGTATCGGTGCGAAAGCGGTAGAGGTGTCCTCGCGAAGCGCCTGTATATCCTCCGCACTCGGCTTGCCGAGCGGCTCGTCTTTCACCTGTACGAGATTTTCGGAAATGTCGAACACAGGGGCGGCTCCCGGCACGGGCTTTCCGGAAATCGCCGCGATTGCCGCTTTCGCCTGAGCAAGGCGCGCCTCTGCCGAACCCGCAGGTGCCTGAGCCGTTTCGTAGACCACGGAGGCCCCATTGGGAACCACACCAGCAACGCGAGCCGCTTCCTCTCCGTGGATTACCGGAGCCTCTTCATGGTTCTCAACAGCAGACGTGGGGCTGCCTACACGAGCGGCTGTCTCCATGAGCACAGCGACTCCTGAAGCATTGCAATTGGCGCCAGCGCTATATCCAGCTATACGGTGCGCGAGCACGAAGATTCCCGGAGCAATCGCAATAATCGCGGCAATCACCGTGATGATCGAGACAACGACGACGGGAGCACCCGACGCATTGCCGAGAGCCAACCCGCGAATCAGCAGCAGAATTGCGGTAACCGCAGCTGCAACAGGTGCACAAAGCTTGATTATCGGAAGAATTCCCAGAAGAGGCTCGTTCAACTCAGCCTGAACCTTACCGCTGTCGTAATGGGAAACGATCACGATCTTTCGATGGGAAGACTTCATGTCGGCGGCAGCGGGCTCGTATTTCGCCACCACGTTCTGACTCACGCCTTTACCGAGCATGCGAGAGAGAACCGGCTTGCCAAGCGATTCGGCGAGCATAAGGCCCCCGCTTACCAGAGCAAGGAAGAATGCGAGAATCCCAATAGCGGGAACCGCAAGGCCCAAAACCACTGCAACGAGCAAGATGCCTGCACAAATGAGCGACGGCGTCTCCGTGTTGGAGGCTATGGCGAAGTCCTCGATTTCTGCTGCGAGGCCTGCTTCCTTCTGAAGATAGTCGGCGATATAGAGCGCCGCCTGCTGCTCCTCTTCGGTACCGCCAGGTCGCGGCCCGATTTCCTCGGAGAGATATGACACATGGTCGATGATATCCGGCATAGGATGCCCTTTCACTTTCCTTTTGTATGAAGGCATATATGCTGCATACTATACGCTATTTATTGAAGGTGCCCAAATAATCACGGATAAAAGCATCTGCGCTCTGCGCTTGTGAACGGGCATTTTCATACATTTCTCGACTCAACGCCGTTTTGCTATCAAACGCTTCCACTACGAGCTCGTCTGGATTCTCCGGAAGCTTCTCCGCGAGTTCGCCCGCCTGTTTCTCCGCATTGTTGTATGCGTCGTTGTGCTCGGTCGCCGCTTGCGTGTCGCGGTTGATAAGCGCATCGTTCGATTCGATGGCGTAGCCTTGCGCCTCAAGTCGCTTATCGATGTAGCTCATATATGCGCTCAAATCCAACTGCGGAAAGAGCTGCTCGGCATTCTGCAGCGCAGTCTTCGCCTTCGAAAAGGACTCTATCGCCTGCTGGGACTTCTCTGTCGACGCCTGCATATCGGCTGACGTTGCCGAGGAAGCGATATCTGCCGCCTCGCGGGCAAGCCCGTCGGCAGCGAGAACCAACTGCCACCCTTTCGTTACCTCTTGCCTCGCTTGGAGAGCACTCACCGTGTCCTCAATTATGGCAGCACCGCTTGTCATCATCTGGCGACGAGCCGTTATCGTATCGACCACCTTGGAGTCGGGGGTGTTGCTCTCATCGGAACTGCTACTTATTGCTACTTGACTTACCGCTTCCTCTGCCGCATCAAGCTCATCGATACAGGTCGACTTCCCATCCTGCACCTTTTTCTGAACATCAAGCATATCGTCTACTGAAAGGGATGTGACGTCACTGTTCGCCAAATCGACGACGACAGCATCTATTTCCGCCAACAGCTCGTCGGTCCCGGACAGCTCAGAGATGGCGCTACTCAAGACCCCTTTGTACGTCTGCTGATCTTGATAGGTGCCGAAACCCCACCACGTCAACCCTCCAGCCACCGAGAGCAGTACCACGGTGAGCACGGACGATACGATCAACCGCCCGCGTTTGCGTGCACGCTTGCGCGATGCAACTTCAGCATCGAACGATCGAGGTTCACGCGCGCTGTGAGACCCATGAGCTACCCCACTCGCTCTTTTCTGCTCGAGACGACGTCGTCTGCGCTCGGATCGACTTTGCGCACGCGCTGCTGAACGCGACGCTTCCCGCTGTGTCAGCGCAAGCCCCTCGTCTTTCGACGGCGTGGATATGTGTTTCTTCTTACCAGGAAGCGTGAAAAGGGAAATTGTTCCGAAGGGGCTCGAGCTCCCTTCACCATCGAGCGAATTTTTAGCCGCATCGAGAACACTGAAGGAAATCTCATTCGAGGTTCCCTCCGTGTTTCTCTTGATGTGCGCCGCTTTCGCGACTTTGTCGATTCGCTTAGCCATGGCAATGTTTCACGTGAAACATCTACTCGTTTGCTGCCGCAAGTCGAGCGATGATCTCGTCGATGGTGCACACTTCTATCGTTTTGCTCGGAAGCGAGCGGAGAAACACCTTCCCGTAGCCCTTCGTTATCAACCGCCTGTCGGCAAGGATGAGAACACCCCTATCGGAAGCCTTCCTGATAAGCCTTCCCGCTGCTTGTTTCGTCTCGAGCACTGCCTGGGGCAGCGAGTAATGGCTCCATGCGTGGTCGTCACGCGTGGCTCTTTCGCACGAGAGCGGGTCGGTCGGCTTTGAAAACGGCAGCTTGGGAATGATCACGCCGCGAAGGGTCGAGCCCGGCGCATCGAATCCTTCCCAAAAACTTTTCAACGCAAAGAGTGAAAGATGCCTGTCTTTGATGAAATCGTCACGAAGACCTTTGACGGAAACTCCCCATTTCTGACAAACGAGGCGCAAATCCTCTTCCTTGAGTACAGGTTGAACGACGTCGAAGCACTTCTCCATTTCGCGCCGGTTGGTGAACAGTGTCAACATCGACCCCTGCTGCGCGATATGCGTACCAACCAAAAGCCGTTCGAGGGCCTCGAGATAATGCGGGTCGGAAGGCTCTGGAATGTCGTTCGCCACATATACCGTCATATTCTTGTCGAAGTCATAGCTCGAATCAAGCTGACAGGTGCGCGCACGCGTATCCTCGCCTGCGTTCAGCCCCATCGCGTTTTCGAAAGAAGTGAAATCACCGTCGATGGACAGCGTTGCAGAAGCGAACACGACCGATTTCGTCTGCGAGTACAGCTTGTCTTCAAGAGCCTCTCCCACATTGACGACGAGCGCCTCCAGCTTATCCGTCTGCTTGTCCTTCTTTCGGCACAGCTCCGCAGCGTAAGCGTAGCTGTCAGACTTCTCGCCGAAGATCACCTCGACTGCTCCCACGAGGTCTTTCAAATCCATCGCTACAGAGGCGATTTCGCGCTGAGGCTCCGCCGCACCCTCGATGCTCTCAAGATAGCCGACGAGCTCCTGATTGCAGGTAATCGCCTTTTCCGCGCTTACCTGCATAGCCTTTGCAAGCGTTCTCAACAAACCGAACGTCTCTGAAGCCCGAATATCATCGTTGAGCCACAACTCCGTGCGGTCATAGTTTCGACTGCGCTTATTCGGGTCGAAGTACAGCAAATCCTTGATGTGGGGGGCGAATTCATGGGCTGCCGCAGCAAACATGTCGCCTGCAGACTTCGCCTTGCCAATCAACCCCTCGAACAGCGTCGCTCCATCGTTTTTGAGAGAGGAGCTCAACTTCCTTTCAGCACGGGCATAGACATTGCGACTTTCGCCGCTGGCAACTTTTTGCGCAAGTCGAGTGACATCTTCCGCTGCAATCTCCAGCGAGAAGGCACGGCGAGCTTCTGCCTCGGCGCCGTGAGCCTCATCGAGGATCCAATGGCGAACGGGCGGGAGCAGACCGTTATCAGCGGCCGCATCACAGAACAGCAGCGTATGATTTGTGACCACAACATCCGCCGTTTCGGCAAAGCGACGAGCGCCATGCACGAAACACGTTGTTCCATAGAAGGGACATTTACGGCGAAGACAGTCATGGCTCGTGGTCGTCACCGCTCGGCGAGGCACCACGCGATAATCCATTTTCAAACTGTCCATATCGTCATAATCGGTCTGATCGATAAACGACAGCAGCGCGCCCAGAGAAGGAGCCTGGGAATGCTCCGTGCCCTGAACATCAACCATCTTGACGCCTTCTTTTACGAAGCGGTTGACCTTTCTCAGGCACGGGTAATGGGAAAAGCCCTTCAGCGGGGCGTACGTGACGTCGCCAAGCGACTGGGCAAGTGCGGGAAGCTCATGATAGACCAGCTGGTCGAGCAGGGCATTCGTCTTCGTCGCAACACCAATGGCGATGTTGTTCTTCTTCGCCATGAGAACCGCAGGGACCAAATACGCCATCGACTTTCCAACGCCGGTGCCTGCCTCGACTATGAGATTCTCGGAAGCTTCGAGGGCCGCACGAACTTCTTGAGCCATCGTGAGCTGCTCTTCACGTGGTTCGAAATCAGCATAAAGCTTTCCCACAATCCCCGTCGGAGAAAATGCTTGAGCAATATCCTCCGCAGTCGGATATTCCATCGTTTGAATCATCTTCGCATCGATACGAGGTCTCCGCTCATACGAGGTCATGCTTTCATGGCGGAGTTCCTTAAGGGAAAACGGCTTTACCTCCGGCTGGGCAAAATGCTGGAACACCACTGCTGTGTTCCATTGCTCCACCGGTGCGAGAAGCGCGATGCATTTCACCAAGGCCGGCGGCATCTCATGCACCGCCGCAAGCAAGATTCGAAACAGCGCGCACGTCGCTGCAACGTCATCATCCGCGCGGTGCGTTGACGTCGGCGCTCCAAAAGCCTTCACCAAATCGATAAGACGATGCGACCTCATACGAGGAAGGGCTATGCGAGCCAGATCAAGCGAGTCGATCCAAATGTTATCCAAAAGCGGATAACCGCTCGGATGGCGAGTCGTGAACGTGCGGTCGAACTCAGCATTGTGGGCTACCATCTTCGCATCGCGCGCGAACTCGACAAGCCCCGCGAGCGCTTCGTCCGGGGTGGGAGCCTCCGCCACGTCCTCATCATGAATGTTTGTCAGATGAGCGACATCGTCAGGAATCGGTTTTCCTGGATTGACGAACGTCACATACCAATCGACCACTTCGCCATGCTCCATACGCGCCGCAGCGATCTGAGTAAGCTCATCATGATTAAAAGAGAAACCCGTGGTTTCGGTGTCGATCACCACAATGTTCTCGTCAAGAGCACCAAAATCCGCTTTTTTTGCCAGATCTGATAAGCGGCGATAACGCTCGCGCACTCGCTCAGGAGTTCCGTCACTGATATATGTATCGAGATTGCTATTCATAAAACTTCTCTCGTTATTCCTCTCAATTGTTTCACGTGAAACACCCGTCAATTATAAGATAATGTTTCACGTGAAACATCACCTAGCGAAGGAAGCGCACATGGAACGTTATTTCGGCTCTTACCAGAAGATCGAGCCTTCATCAAAGAAAGAGGGCGCACTCCTTCTCAGCGCCGACAATATCATTGGCGATTCCTACGAAATCATTTTCGACGGCGACTTGGCCTGGGCCAAGAATCGCTTTGGTGCACGGGTAGGCCATTTTACCATCGATTTCTCCCGACAGCTTCGCGTCTTGAACGCTCGCGGGTGGAAATTCATCGCGCTGCTCTCCCTCGTCGCGCTCACACAAGAGCCAAAACCAGGCACCTATTGGGCTGAAATGGCTGTGCTCTGCCTCGAACCCCAATATGAGTCCTCAGTCAAGGAATTCTCCAAGAACATCTCGTCAATGCTCGCCGAGGGAATCCGCCCTGAAATCAACCTTGGCGAAC
>OLQB01002895.1_pt1 | contig 10718 bp, 7 predicted proteins | sample 1672681 | NCBI WGS metagenome assembly OLQB01 (sample SAMEA3136713, study PRJEB25190) | human gut metagenome | reverse complement strand
TCTTTAACCTTCTGAGCAAGGTCTGTCAGAAGAACACCTTCCATATCAAGGTCACAAACAGGCATGTCGATATCAAAACCATCCGGATAGCCTGCATCTGCTAAAAGCTGTTTTGCTTCGTCAATATTAGTGTAATCTGCAGGGCGCTGTCCTTTTGCACCCATGAAACCATCCTGGATGATGGAATAAGGTGTCTCTGCGCCTTCACCGACGATTGTCTGAATACCTGTGTAATCCAGTGCTTTACGGATAGCCTGCTGTACCTTTGGATTAGAAACAGGGCCGCCGTATTCTTCGTTCATATTCATCAAAAGGAAACCAACTGTCTTTGTTGCAGTGTTGATCTTGGCAACATTGTCGCCTGTCAGTTCAGACATTGTATCATCTGTCATGTTCATGGCAATATCAAGGTCACCTGAAGATAATGTCATCATCTGTGTATTGGCATCCGGCTGGATCTTGATGACATATTTGTCAACATTTGTAGACTCACCCCAGTAGTTAGGGTTCTTCTCAAGAACGATTTCAGAATCAGGTGTATAGCTTGTCATGATGTACATACCTGAACCTGCACTTGCTGTGTCAAGATAAGCCTGTGCTGTATCTGTTGAAGAAGCGTCTGCTGCATCTGTACCGCCATGTTCCTTAACAACCGCGCTGTCAAGAACTGCCAGTGAGCTGTATGTCAGCTTGGAAAGGATTGCACTGTCAGGCTGTGTCAGATGGAAAACAACTGTGTAATCATCCGGTGTTTCAATGCTGTCGATAGTATCACAGATGAAAGATGGATTACCCTGAAGATTCTTGCAACGATTAATACTGAAAGCAACATCGGCAGATGTCATCTTATTGCCGCTTGCAAAGGTAACATTTTCTTTCAGTTTAACTGTTAAAGTCTTATTGTCATCTGAGAATTCATAAGAATCTGCCAGACAAGGTTCTGCTGCACCGTCATTGCTGTAGAACTTGAAAAGATTCTCATAACATGCATTAATAACAAGCGGTGGATATTTCTCGTAAACATATCCTGGATCCAGTGTGGAGAATCCGGCACCGATTGCCACTGTTACTGTTGTGCTTCCGCCTGCTGCTGAATCGCTTACAGCTTCTGAAGAAGCAGCATTTGTCTCGCCTGATGCAGGTGCTGCTGCGTCAGATGAACCGCCGCCGCATGCTGTGCAGCTTAAGACTACAGCAATGCCCAGGGCCATTGCTAAAAATTTCTTTTTCATAACCTTAACCTCCTAAATAGAAATTTCTTATGTATGGTGATTGCGAAATACTCCGTTATGTAATGCCTACCTGTTTGTCGGCCGTTTCCGCAATTATCATCAAATTAAAAATCATTCATACAAATGGCAGGCCACATAATGTCCCGGCGCCACTTCCTTGAGTTCCGGTGCCGTCTGTCTGCACTTGTCGCAGGCCTTCGGACATCTTGTGTGGAAATGGCATCCTGAAGGCGGATCATAAGGGCTCGGCACTTCACCTTCCAGATGAATACGCTCCTTCTGTTCTTCCTGATCAACCTGAGGAATCGCTGACAGCAATGCCTCTGTATAAGGATGATAGCGTTTTTCATAAAGCTGATCGTAATTGGCGATCTCAACCATTTTGCCGAGATACATAACGCCGACACGGTCACTGATGTATTCCACAACGCTCAGGTCATGTGCAACAAAAATATAGGTCAGATCCAGGTCATGCTTCAGTTCATTTAAAAGATTCAGAACCTGCGCCTGAATAGACACATCCAGTGCCGAAACCGGTTCGTCTGCGATGATCAGAGACGGTTCTACCGCAAGCGCACGGGCAATTCCGATTCTCTGACGCTGACCGCCGGAAAATTCATGTGGATAACGGTTTGCATGGTAGTCATCCAGTCCTACCCGGTGCAAAAGATCCAGCACTTTCTTTTCCAGATCCGCTTTATCCTGATACAGATGATGCACCAGCAGCGGCTCTGCAATGATGTCAAAAACGGACATCCGTGGATTCAGGGACGCATACGGATCTTGAAAAACCATCTGTACCTTTTTCCGGATGGAACGCATTCTCCGGTCATTGTACTCTGTAATATCTTCTCCATCCAGATACACATGGCCCGATGTCAGATTTTCCAGTTTGCAGACCCCTCTTCCCAGTGTGGATTTTCCGCAGCCGGACTCGCCTACAATTCCGAATACCTCGCCTTTTTTCACCTCAAAGGTAACTCCGTCTACCGCTTTGACGAATTCCTTTTTCCCAAATCCGCTTCCGGCAACCGGATAATAAATTTTCAAATCCTCTACTCTAAGTAATGTATCCGACATCCTAGTCACCTGCCTTCTCTACGTGATCTGTTTTGAGCTGTCCGCTTTCGCAGAGCCAGCATCTGCTGATATGGCCTTCCTCGATCTGGAAAAATCCCGGTTCTTCCTCGCGGCATTTTTCCGAAGCGTATGGACATCGCGGCTCAAATTTGCAGCCTTTCGGCATATACTTCGGGTTTGGAACGTTACCCGGAATCGACTTCAGTTCTTTTCCGGCGTCTCCCAGTCTCGGAATCGATCCCAGCAGTCCCTTCGTATACGGGTGGGACGGATTGGCGAAAATTGTTTTTACATCTCCGCGCTCTACCACGCGGCCGCAGTACATAACGGCAACATCATCGCAGACCTCTGCAACGACGCCAAGATCATGTGTAATAAACAGGATGGATGTACCTGTCTCTTTTTTCAGCTGATTCATCAGATCCAGTATCTGTGCCTGAATCGTTACATCCAGTGCAGTCGTCGGCTCATCCGCAATCAGGATTTCCGGCTTACATACAAGTGCCATGGCAATCATGACCCTCTGTCTCTGGCCGCCGGAAAGCTGGAACGGATACTCCTTCATCATATGCTCCACACGCGGAACACCCGTTTTCCGGAGCATGTCCTCTGCCTTTTTTAGTGCCTCTTTTTTTGATATTTTTTCGTGCTGCAGAACGCATTCTGCCACCTGGTCTCCAATCTTCATGACCGGATTCAGACTGGTCATCGGTTCCTGGAAAATCATGGAAATTTTGCTTCCGCGCAGCTTTCTCTGCTGTTCCTTCGTCAGCTTTACAATGTCATCGCCATCCAGCAGGATTTCGCCATCAGCAATTTTTCCTTTCGTTCCGGCCAGTAATCCCATCACAGAGAGGGATGTCACGCTCTTTCCACTTCCCGACTCACCTACGATGCCAAGCGTTGCGCCGCGTCGAAGCTCCACATCGACACCATCTACTGCTTTGATCACACCGCCATCGGTATAGAAATACGTATGTAAATTTTTTATCTCAAGTACGTTATCAGTAGCCACTTCTGCTCCTCCTTATCAATCGGAAAGTTTCGGATCGAGTGCATCGCGAAGTCCGTCGCCTAACAGGTTAAAGCTCAGTACGGTAAGGAAAATCGCAAGACCCGGGAAAATCGTCACATACATTGCACTTGCCATATAGTTTCTTCCGTTGGAAAGAAGCAGTCCCCATTCCGGTGTCGGCGGCTGTGCTCCCATTCCCAGGAAGGAAAGGCTCGATGCCGTCAGAATGGAAGATCCAAACGACATGGAATACTGTACAATGATGTCCGGAATGGCTCCCGGCAGAATGTGGTGAAACAGAATTCTCGCATCGGAAACACCGATGTTCCGTGCCGCCAGGACAAAAACGGAATTTTTCAGGGTCAGCGTTTTGCTTCGGACAAGCCGTGCGAAGGTCGGTGTAGAAAAGACAGCGACCGCAATCACAACGTTTGTCATGCCGCTTCCGAGGATTGCCACGATGGCGATTGCAAGGATCAGTCCCGGAAAAGCGAACAGGACATCGCAGATTCTCATAATAATAGAATCAATCCATCCGCCGTAATATCCGGCCAGAAGTCCGAGAATAGTACCACAGACTGCACCGACCGTAACAGCGCCGAATCCGACCGCAAGTGAAATCCGGGTTCCACAGATGATACGGGAAAACAGATCCCGTCCAAACTCATCCGTTCCAAACAGGTGCTTCATACTTGGTCCCTGCAGAATCGCATTGTAATCATACTCATTGATTCCATACGGCACAATTTTGCTTCCGAAAAATGCAAGGAAAATGAGGAAAATGATAAAGCAAAGCGCAACTACTGCATTTTTCTGTTTTTTAAATTTTCGAACCATCTCAGAAAACGGAGTTTTAATTCTCTCCTGGTTCTCGGTCTGTACTTTTTTCTTTTCTTTCATTCCACTCATCTCCTACTGAAGTTTAATTTCCGGATTCAGAACCGCATAGAGGATATCGACAATCAGGTTGATGACGATAAACTGCAGCGAAAAGATCAGAATCAGGGACTGGATTGCCGGATAATCTCTGTAATTGACCGATTCAATCAGAAGGGAGCCAAGGCCAGGATAGGCAAATACCGTTTCTGTGACAACAGAACCTCCCAGCAGAAAGCCGAACTGCAGACCCACAACCGTCACGACGGAGATCATGGAGTTGCGGAAAACATGCTTCCAGATCACAACCTTTTCTTTGATTCCTTTTGCTCTTGCTGTTCTGACATAATCTTCTTTTAAAACCTCAATAATGGAGGATCTTGTAAATCGTGCGATCACGGCTGCAATTCCGACGCCAAGCGTAATAGACGGCATAATCAGACTTTTCAGGCTCGTTCCGCTTGTTGTCGGCAGAATTCGCAGTTTTACCGCAAACAGCATAATCAGCAAAAAGCCGATCCAGAACGAGGGGAGCGAAATACCCGAGACCGCAATCGTCATTCCGGTATAATCCTGCCATTTTCCCCTGTGAGTTCCGGACCACACACCAAAGAGCACACCCACAACCGAACTCCACAGCAATGTGACAAATGCCAGACGAACGGTATTTCCGAATCTTCCCGCAACCTCCTTTGTAACTGGCTGCTTTGTGCGAAGGGATGTTCCGAGATTTCCTTTTAAAAGTCCTGTCACATAGGTAACATACTGTGTCGGAATGGATTTATTGAGGCCAAGCTCTTCTCTTACTGCCTCTACGTCATCCTGTGTTGCCTGCTCTCCTGCAACGAGTCTCGCCGGATCTCCCGGAATCAGGCGGACAAAGAAAAATACAAATGTAACAACAATAATCAGTGTGGGGATCGTACCCACAATACGCTTCAGTATATATTTTGGCATATTGTATCTCCTACTTTCATGCTTATCCTACAGGTACAATCCCACGGATCACTGCCTGCTTTCCTGTTTGTAAGAAACCGGCGCCCTCTTTTGATGGAAGGACGCCGGGGTCTTTTTCATATCCTTGTTTCAGTCTGCCGTTATTCGGCTGCCATTCTGGCATTTCTCATACCGATGCTTCCATCGCCTAACAGATATACTCCGGTAATGTTGTTGCTGGTTGCCCAGATGTTTTTATCGCTTGCGATGCAGAGCAGCGGGAGATCCTTCCATACGATATCCTGTACTTCTCCATAGATCTCACCACGTTTGTCTTCATCTGCAGTTGCAAGACCGTCTTTGAGAAGCTGATCTACTTTTTCATTCTCATAGTAGCTGACATTGTAGCTCATCGGCGGCTCAGACTCGGTTGCCAGCATCGGACGAAGTCCCCAGTCAGCATCACCGGTGGAAGTAGACCATCCGCTTAAGTAGCATTCAACCTCGGCATCTGCTCCTGCGCAGTCAGCTCCCTGAACCTTTTCATTCAGAACGGCACTTTCCATTCCGTTCAATTCCAGATCAATACCAACCTCAGAAAGCTGCTGTTTGTAGAACTCTGCTTTTTTCTGATTTGCTGTCGTGTTGCTGTACATCAGTGTTGTGGTAAATCCATCCGGATATCCTGCTTCCTTTAACAGCTCTTTTGCTTTTTCCGGATCGTAGGAATACGGATCATTTCCTTTGTAGTGCTGTACTTCTTCTCCTACCATAGAAGTTGCCACAGAACCGTAACCGTTCATAACGACCTGGATATATGCCTCTTTGTTGATTGCATAAGCCATTGCCTCACGAACCTTAACATCGTTGAACGGTGCTTTCTGTGTATTCATGAAGAAGTACCATACGGCGATGCTGTCGCCCATTCCAACGGATACGTTGCTGTCACCTTTTAAGGTGTCAACACTTTCTGTCGGTACAGACCACATAATCTGTGCGTCACCTGCCTGAATTGCAGATACACGGGTAGCACTTTCTGCAACCGGTTTGAATGTGATGCTCTTAAATCCTGCATCTGCATCTGCCAGAGCAGTTCCGCCGCAGACGTCTGCGTCATATCCCCACCAGTCTTTGTTCAGCTCTACCTTCATATGGTCACCGGCAACCCACTCAACAAATTTGTACTGGCCGGTTCCTACCGGTGCCTGTGCACAGGCATCTTCTCCTGCTTCAATCTGTTTCGGGCTCATGATCAGCGTAGCCGGATGTGCCAGGTTGCTGATGAAAGCACCGAATGACTGTGATAAATAAATTTTAACGGTATAATCATCTATCTTCTCTGCATGATCCAGAACATTGCAGAGGAATGTAGTACGTTTCAGTCCAAGGCTCTTGTCTGCCCATTTATTTACGTTTGCAATCAGGGCATCTGCATTCCACGGAGTTCCATCGGTAAAGCTTACGCCCTCACGAAGATGAATCGTATACTCGGTTGCTTCATCATTTGCTTCATAGCTGGTTGCCAGCATCGGAATGATCTGCATATTCTCATCGAATCCAAACAGACCGTCCATCATCATTCGCTGTACACCACCGGAAAGTGTATCGGAAGTATCCATCGGATCCATGGTGGTAAAGTCTACAGCTACCATTGCCGTAACATCAGAATCCTGGGATACCGACTCGCCTGCCGGGATCGTGATGGTATTCTCCGTATCTGCTTCCGAACCGGATGAGGTCGATGCAGCAGATGCTGTTGATGTGCTCTTACTTGTGTCAGAAGAGCCTGTCGATCCGCATGCTGTCAGTGCCAGTGCTGTTGCTGCTGCAACCAGAGCACGCATTACATGTCTTTTTTTCATTGTTGTCTCCTCCTTTTCTGCAAGTGTTGCTGTTTTCTTTGTTCTTTCTTTTCACAGATAACAGAACCATGATATAAAAAAGAGCAAAGATGCCTTACCTTTTTTTACAGCCCCTTTGCTTAATCGGTATTATAGATGTAATGCGTCACTATGTCAAAGCATTCTTCCTGATTTTTTCTTTTCTTTTTTGTCTTTTTGCATTTAGGTTGTTTATTTTCGTCAAAAACGATATAATTATCCTAATTTTTAACCCATTATCACTTTTTAGCAGGAAAAGAGGTCCCTTTATGAACAGAACACAAAAGCTTGGCAACGTATTGATCATTTCTTCCCGGAAACGAATGCTTTCCGAATTTCAGTCTTATCTTCACTCCGTGCTCGGTGAATATCTCACCTTCAATACCCTTTTAAGAGAGCAGGCCACAGACCCTTCTCTCTTCCGGGGATACCAGTGCGTCCTTTTTCCAAGCGTCCGCGCCATGGAAACCTTTCCGCTTACCCTTGACTCCTCCATTTTGCAGCTCCCCTGCGACCGCGTTTTCAACCACATGTTCCTGGATAAAATCATTCAGATTCCGCCGCACGAACGTGTCTATCTGGTAAACGATGATAAATATTCCACGCTCGCTATCATTTCCCAGCTTGAGGAATGCGGCATCACCCAATATGACTTTGTTCCGTTTTATCCCGGATGCAAGGATACCGAGTCTGACATTCAGTTTGCCATCACCGCCGGCGAGCCGCAGCTCGTTCCTTCCCGCATTCCCAATGTACTGGATATCGGCAACCGTATCATCGATATTTCCACTATTTTACAGCTCTGCGAATATTTCAACATTCCTCTGCAGACCGTAAACCGTGTATCGCGCAATTATGTCAATCAGATTCTTCACACCGTCAAAACCTCAGAAACCTACTATACAAATTATGTACAGACCGAACAGCTCATGCAGGTTATCCTGTTCTCTCTTCCCATTGGCATCTGTCTGTTTGGTGCGGATGGCCGCATTCAGTTCATGAACGCTAAATTTGCACATGCCTTCTCGCTTCCCTCCTCCAACTTTGAAGGACAGCCTTTTTCGGAATGTCTTCCGCCTGCCTACGCGGACACTGCTTTCGACCGCAACGGTGACTGGACCATTCTCCTTTCGGATCAGAAAACACAGATTACGTTAAGCGTTCTCTCTATGGTTTTTCCGGATACAGAGCCTGTTTTTCTTGCGTTTCTTCCCGAGGGCAGATCCACGGAAATGTCGGTTCCGAAAGACGAAAAAACGGAAGAAAGCACTTTTTTTGCTTCCTCCCGTACCTTTTCACTTTCCCTGTCCCACGCAGATTCCGTCCAGAATCTGATGGCGCAGGCCAGACATCTTGCACTCTTTGATTTTCCGATTCTGATCCAGGGAGAAAGCGGTACACAGCGCAGGACACTCGCACGTGCGATCCACAATTTTTCGCGCCGCCACCATTATCCTTTTTCCGTTCTTCATTCTCCGGGAAATGACCTGACCGAAGCTTCTCTGCTTCGGCTTCTTGCCGAAACCAACCATGGCACACTCGTCCTTTCCCAGGTGGACCGTTTTCCGCTTTCCATTCAGGATCTGCTGGTCAATGTTCTTACCAATGTTCATGGTAACTTCTTTTCCGCACCGGAAACCCGCCGTTTCGATGTGCGGATCATTGCTATTGCGGATGATAACCTCTACAAAAAAGTAGAAAAAGGAACCTTCCTGCGGGAACTTTTTCACCTTTTAAGTGCTTCAGAGCTTCAGACAGTCCCGCTCCGCAGACGCAGGGAGGATATTCCCGATCTTCTCAATTACTTTCTGCTTCAGTTTTTCCACAACACCGATATGACCTGCGACCGGATCTTTTCGGAAGGGCTTCTGCGCTTTCTGAAGGAATATGCGTACCCCGGAAATATTCATGAGCTGTACAATCTGTCCTGCAGCCTGTTTACCCGGTACAGCAGCCATAAGCTGCAGCTTTCCGATCTGCCGACGTACCTCCGCTCCCGCCAGATGGCTGACGTTTCCCTCACCGACCTTCAATATCAGGTTCTTTCTTTCGTATCGACGCATCCGAAAGCAGGCCGCCTGGCAATCAAAAACGGACTGGCCGACGGAGAAACCTTTGTATCCGAAGCGGCTCTGCGCACCGTACTCGGAGAGCTTTCTTCCGCCGGTTATCTCATCGTGCACCGGACAAAAGGCGGATGTGAAATTTCCGAGCTGGGGCGTATGGTTCTGGAAAAATGATTTATTCCAGAAATCCCGGTTTTTCCAGAAACTCGGCAAGGCTGCGGTATCTGGCTCCGTCCAGGCCTCTTTTTTCCTTTGCGGTTACCATAGAGTTCAGGATTGCTTCCTCCACAGCCTCTGCCGCTGCTTCAAATGCCTCGTTGATTTTTTCTTCTTTTATCCGGGCGCACGCTTCCACCTCACATGTACTCTTTGTGTCTACGCGGTTTGCTGTTGTAAATCCGATCATGATTTCACCGCTTCCGTGGCCGGTGTAGGCTCCTGTTCTGGCGATTCCAACTCCACAGCGGCGGATAATCCGGTACAGCTGCCGCTCCGATACCGGAAGGTCTGTTGCCAGAACCGTCATAATCGATCCCCGGTCTTCGGCGCTGCTTCCGCATTCTTCCTTCCGGATCCGCTCCAGAATCTTCTCTCCTGCCGGTTTTCCACTGATTTTCAAATCTCTGGTTGCCCCGAAATTTGACTGTACCAGAACACCAATGGTATATGTTTTTCCGTCAAGCACCAGCGTGCGGGATGCCGATCCGATCCCCCCTTTCAGCCCATAGCAGATCGTTCCTGTTCCGGCACCGATATCACCTTCCGCAAAGTCTGTATCCGCCTGCTCCAGTGCCTGATACAGCTCTTTTTCCCCCACTACCCGGTTACAAATCTCATTGATTCTCGAGTCGTTGCATTCTCCAACAACCGGATTGATGGAGAAAACATCTTCCCCTTCTTTTTTGGTCTTCTGTATCATCCATGAAATCATGGCATCCGCCACTTTTCCGACATTCAGTGTATTGGTCAGGGCAATGGGCGTTTCAAGAGTTCCGAGCTCCTGTACCTGCACAAGACCGCACGTTTTCCCAAAACCGTTATGCACGTAGGCAGACGCCAGGTACTTTTTCAGAAACGGATTGCCCTCTCCCGGCACAATCACCGTCACTCCGGTATGCTGATTTCCACTTTCCACCGTCGCATGGCCTACCCGCACACCGGGCACATCCGTAATTTTGTTTCGCGGTCCGTTTTCATGATGTCCGATCCGATATCCGTAATCGCTGATTCTCTTCTGTCTCATCCTGTTTCCTCCTCTTTTTATGATGTACTCCCGGAATTTTTCAGCTCGCGCAAATACAGGCACAAAAAAAGACTCCGAAGATACATTTTTCTCTCACTTTACGCTCTCTTCTCTCTTCTGTCCATACCTCTTCCCACAATTTTTCTTCTTTTCTTTATATTTTTTCCATTTCTTTTAGAATTTGGACACACTTTGCTCACATATTCCTTTTATAATAAAGCTCGGATAGTTGATAAACCACTCACTATCTCCCCCCTCATAAAAAGATGGCGATATACTTTTGTATATCGTCATCTTTGTTTTTACTGACAAAAACGCCCCCGGGCGGAAAACGTAACCACTGGTATGCTCCCCGTCAAGAGGACAATAAAAAATAATAAATTTTTGTAT
>OLQB01002894.1_pt1 | contig 10722 bp, 8 predicted proteins | sample 1672681 | NCBI WGS metagenome assembly OLQB01 (sample SAMEA3136713, study PRJEB25190) | human gut metagenome | reverse complement strand
GCAAGGAGGACGCGGAGCGCGCGAAGTTTGAGCGCAAGCTTCAGCTCCTCACCCGCATGCAGCTTACCGTCGGCCGCATCTCCGCGATGATGAACCCGGCGACCTACGTGGTCATCAACGCGGCGGTGATCGTGCTGATTCACACCGGCGCGGTGCGCGTGCAGATGGGCGCGCTGTCGCAGGGGCAGGTCGTCGCGCTGTATAATTACATGAGCCAGATTCTCGTCGAGCTGATTAAGATGGCGAACCTGATTATCACGCTGACGAAGGCGGCCGCCTGCGGCGACCGCGTGGCCGCCGTCCTCGCCATCCGTTCCACGCAGAAGGACGGCGAAAAGACCCCGGCCATCGACGCGCCGCGCGGCAGCGTCGTCTTCGACGGCGTTTCCATGAGCTATTCCGGCGCGGGCGCGGAATCCGTCTCCGGCGTGGCAGATGATCTATCCGACTATTCAAGAGGATGCAGAAATAGAATAACATGAAAAGACCCCGCAGATTCGGTCTGCGGGGTCTTTCGCTCTCTTATTCTGAGCTCCCCTCTTGACAAATGAAAACCGTAGTGCTATATTCAAAACAGCGTTATAAAACATTGTTTTGAATGAGGAGGAATGGCAGTGGCAAAACAAAAGGTGGGCGTCTATGACCGGGTGCTGGAGTGCGCCAAGGAGGAGTTTTTGTCCAGGGGATTTCTGGACGCTTCCTTGCGTACCATCGCCCAGGAAGCGGAGACCAGCACCGGGTCAATCTACACCCGCTTTGGGGACAAAGAGGGGCTGTTCCGCGCCCTCGCGGAGCCGGTGGTGGATGAATTTAAGGCCATGTTCCGCAAGGTCCAGGAGGACTTTCACCAATTCCCGGAGGAGGAGCAGAGGGCCGAGATGGGCCAGTACACTGCCCGCCATCAGGAAGACCTGTTGGACTACATCTACGACCACTTTGATGTATTCCGCCTGCTGCTGGACGGGGCCCATGGTACCCGGTTTTCGCGCTTCCTGGACGAACTGGTGGACATCGAGGTGGAGTACACCTACAAGTACATGGAGGTCATCGGTTGCGAGAGCGTCAAATCCGGCCTGGTGACGGAGGAGTTCATCCATATCATCGTCACCGCCTACTTCAACGGCATGTTCGAGGTGGTGCGGCACAACATGGACCGCGCCGCCGCCCACCGCTATGTCAAGATGCTCAACCGCTACCACATGGCAGGTTTCGGCACCGTGTTTGACCCTCAGCCCTGACAAAAGAGGCTGTGCCCTTGGGTGCAGCCCTCCTGTTTGCACAAAAGTTAGCAATTACTAACCAAAAGGAGGAATTTATATCATGAAACAACAAAGCCCCATGCTCCGTTTGTGGGAGCTGGGAGAGGGACAGCAGGGCGGCCTGAAGCGGGCGGTCCTGTCCGCTGTGGTGGGGGTACTGTTTGGGATGCTCCCTTACTTCGCCGCGGCGCAGATCACCCTGGGCCTGCTGAAAGGGGAGCAGAGTATGCAATACTACCTGATATGGTGTGTTGTGGCGCTCGTGGGCTTCCTGCTCCGGGCCACCCTGTATTCCCTGGCCCTGTCCCAATCCCACAAGGCCACCTTTGCCATCCTGAAATCCATCCGGGAGCGGGTGCTGGAGAAGCTGCCAAAGATGCCTCTGGGTACGATTCTGGACACCTCCAGCGGCCAGATGAAGCAGATCATTGTGGACCAGGTGGAGAGCATGGAACGGCCCCTGGCCCATCTTCTGCCGGAGATGACCGCCAATGTGCTGGGGCCAGTGTGCATCCTGATCTACCTGTTCGTACTGGACTGGCGGATGGCCCTTTTAAGCATGGTGTCCATCCCGGTGGGCATGGCTTTCATGATGGCGGTGATGGCTGGCTACGGCAAGCAGTATGAGGGCTCGGTCAAGACCACCCAGGCCATGAACAGCGCCATTGTGGAGTACATCGGCGGCATTGAGGTCATCAAGGCGTTCAACCAGGGCAAGCAGTCCTATGCCCGCTTCTCCGACAGCGTAAAGGCCAACGCCTCCTACTTCTACCACTGGATGAAGAGCTGCCAGATGCCGGTCTCTCTGGCCCGTGCCATCTCACCTACCACCATGATTACTATTCTGCCGGTGGGCTGGCTTCTCTACACCGGAGGGAGTCTGCCCATCGAGACCTTTATCACCACCATCGTCCTGTCCCTGGGCATTGCCGGGCCTCTGCTGGCCGCTATGGACTTTGTGGACAGCCTTGCCAAAGTGGGCACCATCGTGGGCTCGGTGGACGCCATCCTGAACGGGGCGGAGCAGGATCACGGGGAAGCGTCGGTGGAGTTCCGGGGCCGGGACATCAAGCTCTCCCATGTGTCTTTCGGCTACCACGCGGACAAGGAGGTGCTCCACGATGTGTCCCTCACCATTCCCGCCGGGAGCATGACCGCCTTTGTGGGGCCCTCTGGCTCGGGCAAGTCCACCATCGCCAAGCTGATCGCCGGCTTTTGGGATGTAACCTCCGGCTCCATCACCTTGGGCGGACAAGACTTGAAGCGGGTCCCACTGAAGCAGCTCTATGACCAGGTGGCCTTTGTCTCCCAGGACAACTACCTCTTTGACGAGAGCATCCGGGAAAATATCCGCATGGGTCGCCCGGCGGCCACCGACGCCGAGGTGGAGGCCGTGGCAAAGGCCGCCGGGTGCGACGCCTTTATCCGGGGCCTGGAACGCGGCTACGACACCGTGGTGGGCGGAGGCGGCGCCCATCTGTCCGGCGGCGAACGCCAGCGCATCGCCATCGCCCGGGCCATGCTCAAAGACGCGCCCATTGTGGTGCTGGACGAGGCGACCGCCTACATAGACCCCGAGAACGAAGCTGTTGTTCAGCAGGCCGTGGGTAAGCTGGTGGCGGGAAAGACCGTTCTGGTCATCGCCCACCGCCTCAGCACCATCACGGGAGTGGATCAGATCGTGGTAGTCAATGGCGGCCGCATCCAGGATGCGGGCACCCACGAAGAACTTTTGAAAAACTGCCCGCTGTATCAAGAGATGTGGCGGGCTCACATGGGCGCAAAGGAGGGAGAGCAGGCATGATCGGCGTTCTGAAAAAAATCTGGCACTTTGCCGGCGAGGAACAGGGCAATATCCGAAAGTCCATGATTTTAGGCTTCTTTTACGCGGTGTTCCACATGTTCCAGATCGCGGCCATCTATGTGGTGGTGCTGGCCCTGGTGGGCGGCTCCACAGACCCCGCCCCGGCATGGCAGGCGCTGGGGCTTCTGCTGGCCAGCATTCTGGGCCGGGCGGTCCTCAACCGCTTCAGCCAGCTCCAACAGACCCACGCCGGCTACTTCATGGTGGCGAATAAGCGTATCTCCATCGGCGACAAACTCAAGCGGGTCCCCATGGGCTATTTCAACGACCAGAGTTTGGGGGAGCTCACCGGCATCACCACCACCGTTCTGGACGAGGTGGAGAGCACCGGCCCTATGGTACTGGTTGGTATCCTGGGCGGCCTGATCAATTCTGCCGTCATGCTGCTGTGCATCCTGTTCTGGGACTGGCGGATCGGTCTGCTGGCCCTGGCGGGGATGCTGGTGTATCTGGCCCTTCTCTCCGGAATGGAGAAACAGTCCGCCAAAATCGCCCCCAAGCGCCAGCGGGACGAGGCCCGGCTGGTGGAGGCGGTGCTGGAACAGCTCCAGGGCATGAGCGTCATCAAGTCCTTTAACCTGACCGGAAAGGGTGACAAGCGGGTGCGGCAGGCTCTGGAGGACAGCCGGGCGAACAATCTGGCGGTAGAGAAGCTGTTCACTCCCTATATCTGGGGCCAGGAGATGGTTCTCCACCTGTTCAGCGTTCTGATCCTGGCCGCGTCGGTGGGGCTGTGCCTGACAGGAGCCATGTCCCTCGCCAATGCGCTGATGGCGGTCATCGTCTCCTTCCTGATTTTCTCCCAGATCCAGTCCGCGGGCAGCGGCGTGTCCGCCCTGCGTCTGGTGGGCAGCTCCATCGACCATGCAAACCAGGTGGACGACATCCCGGAGATGGATCAGCGCGGCACGGTAATCCGTCCAGAGGACCACGAGATTGTATTCGACCATGTGAACTTCTCCTATGGAAGTCGCCCCATCCTCAAGGATGTGTCTCTGACCATCCCAGATCGAACGACCACCGCCATTGTAGGGCCCTCCGGCTCGGGCAAGACCACTCTCTGCAACCTGATCGCCCGGTTTTGGGATGTGGACGGCGGCCGTGTGACCATCGGCGGCCGGGATGTGCGGGAGTACACACTGGAATCCCTCATGGAGCAGGTGAGCATGGTGTTCCAGCGGGTGTACCTCTTTGCCGACACGGTGGAGAACAATATCAAGTTCGGCTGCCCGGACGCTACCCATGAGCAGGTGGTGGAGGTTGCAAAAAAGGCGTGCTGCCACGACTTTATCTCCGCCCTGCCGGATGGATATAATACGGTAATTGGCGAGGGAGGAGCCACGCTCTCTGGCGGAGAGAAGCAGCGCATCTCCATCGCCCGGTGTCTCTTGAAGGACGCGCCCATCGTCATCTTCGACGAGGCCACGGCCAATGTGGACCCCGAGAATGAGGATCAGCTCCAAAGGGCTATGGAAGCCCTGACGAGGGAGAAGACCGTGCTGATGATCGCCCACCGGCTCAAGACCGTGCGGGGTGCGGATCAGATTCTGGTGCTGGACCAGGGCAGCGTCGTCCAAAAGGGTACCCACGACGAACTGATCCAGCAGGCGGGCATCTACCGGGATTTCGTGTCCGAGCGCACGGAGTCCAGCCGATGGACACTTTGATTGATCGCAAAAGACAAAACTGCAGTACAGATATTTGCACTGTGATTTTTGGGTGGCTATGGCATTTGCAGCAAAAAAATCGCCATGCGCAGATATGGGGAACGCTATAAAGAAAGCGTGCAGTTCCAAAACTAAAGTGGAGCTGCACGCTTTCTATTCTACTTCTTTCCTACCTTCCTAAACTCTCCCGGTAACAGTCCAGTGCTCTTTCGGAACAGCTCCGCAAAGCGGCTGGAGGTAGAATAGCCCACAGTCTGCGCAATCTGTCCAATGGACAAATCAGTATTGGTGAGAAGGTACTCCGCCTGGCTCATGCGGCGCTGCTGGATGTACTCGGTGATGGTGCAGTCGTAGACCTTCTTGAAACTGCTCTTGAGTTTTGTTGTCCCCATGCAGGCAATCTGGGTCAGACGCTCCATGGGAACTTCCGCGGCGTAATGGTCGCTCAGGTAGGTAGCGACTGTCTGAATATTCTCAATATCCTGGGTTGCCAGCCGCCCAGTGGCCGCCGGACGCTTTTTCTGATACTCCACCACCAGCGACAACGCTTCGGCTACCTTGCTCTCATAAAACAGTTTGGCGGCGATCCCATCTCCGCGGTAATTTTGAAGCTCTGTAAGGAGCCTGGACATTTCCGGGAAGTCTGTTGTCTGGTCGATCTTTCGGAATGCCTCCACCGGGTTGTGGTATTCGTCCGGATACTGCTTTTTGAGATAATCCTCATAGTAGGCGGGCATGATCTCAACGCCGATGGAGCGAATGGGAATATTTTTGTGGATCAGCACCCGGTAGGGCGAATAGCCACCGATATAGGTTTTGATACACCCGGCGGACAGCCGGCGGTACGGAGCCAATTCCTCGCCGGAGATGGAATCATAGCGGGTGATGCTCAAACACTCTGGCAGGGAGAATTCCAGCAGAGAGTCCTCGTGAAAGGAAAAGTTATGGATCTTGATGTCGTACAGATCCTTTTGCCCGTAGGTCCAGTAGGACCCCTCTCCGATTTCGGGCGATAACTTCCACGAGATACCTAAAGAACCATACTGCTGATTATCCGGGTCGGGAATAAAACCGTGCCCTTTCAACAGCGGCGCATAGTATTGCTCAATGATTTCGGGCATGACAAAAGACTCGCCTCCTCTTTACAACGATTGGACGAACTTTTGAAACGAAAAGACGAACCTCGTTTCAAATCATTGAAAGCCGCCCCAATCGAGTGTATGTTATAGGTGACGGTTAGCGAACTCTAACCAAAGAGTAGCATATCACAAAGAAAAAGTCAACATGACGCAAAAACAGGAGGAGCAAAATGAGTAATCAAGTCAATTCACTGAAGAAGGGCCTTACGGTCAAGGATCTTGTGACAACGGGTATTTTCAGTGCCATCTTTTTTGTGTTTACCCTGGTCGGCGGACTTCCGTTCGCCCCGAATCCAGTCCTGACCTTCTATATGCCGATGGGGGCGGCGCTGCTGTGCGGCCCTATTTATCTGCTGATGGTGGCTAAAGTGCAGAAGCGGTGGAGCGTCACAATCCTCGGCATCATCATGGGGATCATCTGGTTTGCCACCGGAATGCACTGGGCGTTTTCCCTGGGCTATATCGGGATGGGACTCATTGCGGACTTGGTAGCCGGCGCCGGTCACTACCGCAACAAGGCCATCAATCTGCTGTCCTATATGCTGATTTCCCTGGGAGGCATCTATACTTATGTGGTATTCTTTCTTGACCCGGACGGCTGGGCCAGCACCATGCTGAACAATGGCACGGAACAGTCCTACATCGACACCATGAACGCCTCCGCACCCTCCTGGCTCCTCGTGGTCATCATCGCCGGCACATTGACGGTGGCGGCTCTCAGCGGCTGGGTCGGCGGCAAGATGCTGAAAAAGCAGTTTGAAAAGGCTGGGATCACCGCATGATGGGCGGAGCGTCATCCCGGCGCGGGCTGTGGCTGGACCCCAGGACGAAGATATTGCTGCTGCTGTTCTGCATCCTTTCCGCTATGATGGCCCCGTCCCTATTCTACGAACTGGGCCTTGTGGTGCTGATCGGGCTGCTCGGCGTCTGCTTCGGGAAGTGGAAATATGCCTGGAAGGGTGTACTGTTCTATGCGCTGATTGTCCTGCTCACCCTCTGGATCATGGACACCATGACGGGCACTTGGCGCACCATGTTTATCGCCTTTTTGGGGCTGTTCCATAAGGTCTATCCCTGTGGGATGCTGTCCGGCATTGTCCTCTCTACCACGAAGGTCAGCGAATTCTTATCCGCCATGAACCGCATCCACGCACCGAAAAAGCTGGTGATCCCGCTGGCTGTCATGCTCCGCTATGTCCCCACCATCCAGGAGGACTGGCGGTTTATCAAGGACGCCATGCGGATGCGGGATGTGTCGCCGTCTCCCAAGGGACTGCTGACGCACCCGGCCATGACGGTGGAGTGCATTTATGTCCCGCTGATGATGGCGGCCTCCAAGGCGGCGGATGAACTGTCCATCGCCTCCATTACCCGCGGGATCGAAAACCCGAAGCCCCGGACCTGTCTGGTGCAGATTCACATAGGACCCGCGGATCTTCTGGCGGGCGTCTGCTTCGCGGCGTACCTCGCTGTGGGGCTGTACTGGAAGGGGGTGTTCGGATGATTGAACTGAAGCATGTGTCGTTTGCCTACCAGGGCCAGGAGCATGACGGCCTGCACGACATCAATCTGACGATTGCGGACGGAGAGTGCGTCCTGTTCTGCGGCCGGAGCGGATGCGGCAAGACCACCATCACAAGGCTGGTCAACGGCCTGATCCCACAATTCTATGCGGGAGAATTGACGGGCAGCGTACTGGTGGATGGACAGGAGATCAGCAAGCTGCCCATGTACCAGATCGCCGCTAAAGTCGGCTCTGTGTTCCAAAACCCCAGGACGCAGTTTTTCAATGTGGACACGGACAGCGAAATCGCCTTTGGGATTGAAAACGAGGCCCGGCCGCCCGTGGAGTTGGCGGAGCGGGTGGAGCAGGCCACCGACGACCTGCATATCAGTCCGCTCCGAAACCGCAATATCTTTGAATTGTCCGGGGGCGAAAAGCAGAAGATCGCCTTCGCTTCGGTCTATGCCATGAATCCAGAGATTTACCTGCTGGATGAGCCGTCCTCCAATCTGGATATGACATCTATCCAGGAGTTAAAAGGCCATTTGCGGCTGCTTCAAAAGCAGGGCAAGACCATCCTGATCGCGGAGCACCGGCTCTATTATCTGATGGATCTGGCGGACCGGATCGTGTACTTGGAGCAGGGCCGGATCGAGAAGGTTTTTACGCCGGAAGAGTTCCGCGGATTACCAAGGGAGGCCCGGGAACGCATGGGATTGCGGGCGGCGGACTTGGCGGAGGTGCGGCCTCCGCAAGTCCACTCGCCGGCATCTTCCCCTGTCCTGGAGCTTCGGAATGTCACGCTCCGGTATAAAAAGCGGACGATCCTGCACCGCATCAGCCTTGCCGCCGCAAAGGGTGAGGTAATCGGCGTGGTGGGCCACAACGGGGCCGGGAAAACGACCTTTTCCCGCGCCCTGTGCGGGCTCCACAAGGACTGCGAGGGGCAGTTTCTGTGGGATGGACAGGCGATGGAGCGGAAGAACAGGCTGAAACGCTCCTACATGGTGATGCAGGATGTGAACTACGAATTATTTGCCGAGAGTGTGGAGGCGGAGTGCTCTTTCGGCATCCGCAATCCGGACTTGACCTTGGCCGCCTCGACTCTGGAGGAATTGGGGCTGGCTCCCTATCGGGAGCGCCACCCCAATACGCTGTCCGGCGGGCAGAAGCAGCGGGTGGCCGTAGCGGTCAGCATGATCTGCGGAAAAGACCTGCTGGTGTTTGACGAGCCCACCAGCGGCCTGGACTTTGACAGCATGACCCAGGTGGCGGGGCTGATCCGGCGGCTGTCTGAACTGGGAAAGGTCATTTTCATTGTCACCCATGATTTTGAATTTGTCTGCCGCACCTGCTCCCGTGTTCTGCATTTTGACGAGGGCGAGATGCCCGATGATATACCCGTTGTGATGGACGCCCTCCCGAAGCTGAGAGAGCTGTTCTCTGTCAAGGTGAATGGCTCCGAAGGAGACAGAGAAGGTGGCCTGGGCCATTCAGATGGAAAGGAGAGGTAGTCTATGAAACAGAAGAAAACCAATCGTGTGGCCTTGCTGCTCCACTGGGCCGGGGAGCAAAAAGTATGGCTGTTCCTGGCCGTGCTTCTGGCGATGGCCGGGGGCCTGTGCATTGTGGTGCCCTATATTGAAATTTACCGGCTGATGGACGCCGCCTTTGGCGGAACCTGTACCGAAGAACTGGTGGTGCGGGTCGTGGCTGCTGTGGCTGCGGCGGTGGTGCTCCGCTTTGTGCTGTTCGGGGCATCTGGAGTGGTATCCCACAAGGGAGCCTACGGCGCGCTGTTCAAGGTGCGCTGTATGGTAGCGGAACACATGGCTAAGGTGCCGCTGGGGGCGCTGAACGAGCGGCGGACCGGAGACATCAAAACCGTGCTGAATGAGGACATTGAGAAGCTGGAGCTGTTTCTGGCCCACAACCTGCCGGATCTGGTGTGCTATCTGGTGGGGCCGGTGGTGGTTTTTGCCTACCTGATGACCGTCAACATCCCGCTGGCTCTGATTTCCCTGGTGCCGCTGGTGCTTGCGGCCGTGGTGATGGCGGTCATGTTCCGCAACACGGACGACCTGATGGACCGGGCCAACCGTTCCATCACCGCGCTGAACTCGGTCATGATCGAGTATATCAGCGGCATGAAGCTCATCAAGGCATATAACATGGGGAGCAAATCCTTCCAGAAATTCTCCTCCGCCATCCATGATGAAAACGCCATGTGGAACGAGACCTCCCGCCGCATGGGGCCCCCCTACGCGGCCTTTGTGGTCATCATTGAGTGCGGAATGCTGCTCATGGTGCCGCTGGGCGGGATGTTTTTCCTGAAAGGCTCCCTAACAGCCAGCGCATTCCTGCTGTTCCTCTATGTGGGGTCCATGTACCTGACGGAGATCCGTCCGCTGCAGGAGTTGGGGACCAATTTCGCCAATGTGCTGAACGCGGTCACCAAAGCGAAGGAGATCCTGGATGTCCCCATCTATGAGGGCGGCACGGATTTCCCCCAATGCCATGATATTGAACTGCGGAATGTACGGTTTTCCTACGATGACAAAACCGATGTGCTGCAAGGCGTCAATCTCAAGATCAGGGACGGAGAGAGGCTGGCCCTGGTGGGACAGTCCGGCGCCGGCAAGAGCACCATAATCGAACTGATCTCCCGCTTCTATGATGTGCAGGAGGGCGAGGTGCTGATCGGCGAAAAAATGTCAAGGAGCTGGACTACGACACCATCTTGAGCAATGTGGCTATCGTATTTCAAAAGACTTTCCTCACCCGCGACAGTGTACTGGAGAACATCCGCATGGGGAGCAGCGCCAGTCTGGAACAAGTGAGGGCCGCCGCAAAGGAAGCCCAGATCGACGACTTCATCATGTCTCTGCCGGATGGCTACGATACCAAGGTGGGGAGCTTCGGCTCCCGGTTTTCAGGCGGAGAGAAGCAGCGGATCGCCATTGCCCGCGCCATTTTGAAAAATGCCCCAATCCTGATTTTAGATGAGGCCACCAGCGCCTCCGACCCGGAAAACCAGATGGAGATTGACAGGGCCATCCAAAATCTTTGTAAAGGCAAGACCGTCATTGTGGTTGCCCACCGCCTGAGCGCCCTGAAGATGTGTGAACGGGTCGCAGTGGTGGAGGACCACACCATCACCTGCGCCGGCACCCATGAGGAAGTCCGCAGGGATAACGCTTACTACCGGAAAGCCTGGGAGGACTATGAAAAGGCCCGGAACATCACCTATCGGCTGGAAGGGGGCGCGGGCAATGCGTGAGTACAAGGT
>OLQB01002885.1_pt1 | contig 10750 bp, 12 predicted proteins | sample 1672681 | NCBI WGS metagenome assembly OLQB01 (sample SAMEA3136713, study PRJEB25190) | human gut metagenome | reverse complement strand
GCGGCAAAGACCTGCCCGGCGGCCGCAGCGCCATCACCATCCGGTTTGAAGTCAAGGACGTGGCGGAGCTGGAATCCGTCCGGACGAAGCTGCTGAACATCCGGGACGTGGTCGGCTCCCGCAGAGGACAGAATTAAGGAGAGAGACGCTATGCGCGCTGTACTGACAAGAGTCAATTCCGCCTCCGTCGCCATTGACGGCGAGGTGGTGGGAAAAATCGGAAAAGGCTTCCTCATCCTTCTCGGTGTCGGCCCCGACGATACCGAAAAGGAATGCCGGTATCTGGCGGAAAAAGCCCTGGGACTCCGGATTTTTACCGACGAAAACGACAAAATGAATCTGGGACTGGACGCGGTGGGCGGCGAGGTGCTGGTGGTGAGCCAGTTCACTCTCTACGGCAACTGCCGCAAGGGCCGCCGCCCCAGCTTTACCGACGCCGCGAACCCGGAACTGGGGGAGCGGCTGTATGAGCAGTTCCTCGCCGACTGCGCCAGTCTGGGGTATCCCCCTCAGCACGGCCGCTTCGGTGCGGATATGAAGGTGGAGTCCATTAACGACGGCCCCGTGACCCTGATTCTGGACACGGAGCAGCTGATGGATACGCCCAGAAGAAAATGACAAAATTCACACCCGGTAGGTGATAGTATGCTGAACATTCACACGCTGACCCTTGGGACTTACGGAACCAACTGCTATATCGTAAACGACAGCGCGTCCAAAACCTGCTGCGTCATCGACCCCGGCTACACCCCGGAGAAGATTCTGGACGAGGTGAATGCCCTGGGGCTGACCGTGGAGGCGATTTTGCTGACCCACGGGCATTTTGACCACGTGGGCGGCGTAAAGGAAATCGCCGCCGAGACCGGCTGCGACGTCTATCTCTGCGCCGACGAGCTGACCATGCCGCCCCAGATGACGGCGGGGCCGCTCTACTATACCAAAACCTACGACGAGGGGGACACCCTGCACCTCGCGGGGCTGACGATCTCCGTTATCCGCACCCCCGGCCATACCCCCGGCTCCGTGTGCCTGCTCATTGACGACGCCATGTTCTCCGGGGATACCCTGTTTGCCGGTTCCTGCGGCCGTACCGATTTTCCCGGGGGCAGCGACGCGGCCATGCGGGTTTCTCTGCGCCGTCTGGCGGGGCTTTCCACCGACTACCGGGTCTACCCCGGCCACGGCATGGATACGACGCTGGCGGAGGAAAAGCGGTATAACCCCTATCTACGATAATCGAGGTTCTTATGAAACTGACACTACACGGTCATGACGACCGCTATGCCGTGGAGCAGTTACAGCTGTCCCTGTTTCCCGACAACACGGAAGGGGAGGCGGTTTCGTCCCTCCACCGGGGAAAGGTCTGGCTTACCGCCGTCACGAAAATCACTGTAAACGGCACCACTGCCGCGGCTACCCGGCGGATCAAGGCGGCGGACGAAACCGTCCGACTGCGCCGCCGGGCATTGCAGCAGAGCTATTATCTGGCCGCGAAACAGTTGCTGCCCGTTACGCCCCCATGGGGCGCACTGGCCGGCGTCCGACCCACGAAAATCACCACGAAGCATCTGCTGGAGGGCGGCACACCCAAGTCCGCAGACGAGCTGCTGCGGGACGTGTATTACGTCACCGACGACCGCCGCAGGCTGGCCATCGACTGCTCGGTCTCCACAGTCCGGGCGGTAAACCTCTTGCAGCCCAACGACCTGTCACTGTACGTCGGCATTCCCTTCTGCCCCACCCGCTGCGCCTATTGCAGCTTCGTCAGCCGCACCATCGGCAGGAAAACGGAACTGCTGGAACCCTATCTGCGGGCGCTGGAACAGGAAATTGCGGTCACGGGAAGACTTCTGGCGCAGTCCGGGAGAACCGTCCGCACCCTCTACATCGGCGGCGGCACCCCCACGACCCTCTCCGCCCCTCAGATGGAGCGCCTGCTGCGCGTCATCCGGGACAATTTCGATCTGTCCCGGTGCGTGGAATTCACCGTAGAGGGCGGCCGCCCGGATACGCTGGATTTGGAGAAGCTTCAAGTTATCCGTTCCGGCGGCGCTGACCGCATGAGCATCAACCCCCAGACCATGGAGGACGCCGTCTTACGCGCCTGCGGGCGGCCCCACAAGGCGGCGGATGTGCTTCGCGCCTACGGCGAAGCGGCGGATGCAGGTTTCAGTGCCATCAATATGGATTTGATTGCGGGCCTTCCCGCGGACAGCACGGCGGGCTTCCGCCGCAGTCTGGACGCCGTGGCGACTTTGAATCCCGCCAACATCACCGTCCACACCCTCGCCCTGAAAAAAGGAGCCGACCTGTTTGAAAGGCGGGAGAATCTCCCCTCCGCCGGGGACGTCGCCGAAATGGTCGCCTACGCGGAGCAGACCCTCCGGGCGCTGGGCTACAAGCCCTATTACCTCTACCGCCAGAAATACATGTCCGGCAGCTTCGAGAACGTAGGCTGGAGCCGGGACAACTTAGACTGCCTGTACAACATCTACATGATGGAGGAAGTGCATACCATCCTCTCTCTTGGCGGCGGAGGCATGAACAAGGTCAACCTCCCCGACGGCACCCTCCGCCGGTTCCATAACCCAAAATTCCCCGAACAGTACATCGAAATGCTCCCGGGCGTGCTGGAGCAGAAGCAGGCGCTGTTCCGTCTCATGGCGGATGGGGCAAAATAACGCCCACGCTATACGAAAGGAAGTGTGCCAATTTGGACACCCTCATTTCCAATGTTACAGCCGTGACCATGAACCCCCGGATGGAGGTCATCTTCGGCGCTTATATCGGCATCGAGGACGGGAAGATCGTCTCCATTGAGCGAAAGCCCCCTGCCGAAGCGCCCAAGGCCATTGTGGACGGCACCGGCATGGTGGCCATTCCCGGTCTCATCAACTGCCATACCCATCTGGCGACCGCCAGTCTGCGGTGCTTCACCGATGATCTGGGCAACACCGAAGCCCTTCAGGCGCTGCTGCAAAAGGAAGCGAAAATGGACTCCCGCAGCGCTAAAGCGGCGGCATCTCTCGCCATCGCCGAGTGCCTGCGCTTCGGCGTGACCTCGGTTTCCGACCTGTATTACTACCCCAACGCCACCGCCGAGGCCGTGGCGGAATCCGGCATCAAGGCCAATCTGGCTCTGTCCAGCTACCGCTTCATCGACGAGAACGAGGACTTCGACTTCGAGACCGACGAGCAGTGCCGGGAGCTGGTAAAGGTCACGGAGAAGTGGAACGGCTTTGACGGCGGCCGCATCAAGATCGACGCCGGAATCTACGGCGAGTACATCAGCAATTACCGGCTCTGGGAAGGTCTGGTGGGCTACGCCGCGGAGCAGAATCTGGGAATGCAGCTGCATCTTGCGGAGACCCAGAGCGAGGTGGATTCCTGTCTGGAGCGCACCGGCATGAACCCCGGCGAGCTGCTGAATTGCCACAATGTTTTCAGCTGTCCCACTACCGCCGCGGGCTGTACATATTTAACGGAGGACGAGCGTAAACTGCTGGGGAAGAAGGGCGTCTGCGCCGTAGCGACCCCCGTGTCCGCCTACAAAAACGGCCAGTCCTCCACCCCTATTCTGGAATCCGTCAAGGCGGGGATGAACGTAGCCCTCGGCACCGGCGGCGCAATCGAGTGCGGCAACTTGGACATGTTCGAGGTCATGCGCTTTGCCGCCATGTCCGCCCGGAAGGAAAGCGGCAATCCCGCCGCCCTCCCGTCTCCCGCCGCCCTGATGATGGCGACTGTCTCCGGTGCGCAGGCGCAGAGACGCGCTAAGGAATGCGGAATGCTTCAGGTTGGCATGGACGCGGATATCGCGCTCATCGACTTTTCCGCCCCCCATCTGATCCCCTGCCACAATGTTCTGAACGGTCTCGTCTGGTCTGCCAAGGGCGGCGACGTGGCCATGACCATGGTGCGGGGCAAAATCCTCTACGAAAACGGCCAATTCCCCACCATCGACATGAAGAAGGTGGTGGAGGAGCTGACCGAATACGCCATCCCCCGGCTGTTTGAAGAAACGAAGTGACCCCGCATTCCCCCGCAGAAAGGATGAAACCATGTCTGATATGCAAAAAAAGCAGAATTTTCTTCAGGGCACCGCGCTGCTCGCAATGGCAACGGCCATTGTCAAGGTCATCGGCGCTCTGTATAAAATTCCCCTCAACGCCATCATCGGCGAGCAGGGCTTCGGCTACTTCAACACGGCCTACGACATCTATAACGTACTGCTGATGATCTCCACCGCCGGACTGCCCGTTGCCATGAGCCGGATGATCTCTCAGGCCAGTTCCCTTGACCATTACAATCAGGTGCGCCGGATTTACCATACCGCACGGGGTATTTTTCTGGCGCTGGGCATTGCGGGCAGTCTGCTGATGACGGTGTTCTGCCGCCAGCTGGCCGCCTTCCAGAACCAGCCCGACGCATGGGCGGCCATCGGCTGCCTCGGCCCCTGCGTGCTGCTGATTTGTGTCATGAGCACCTACCGTGGCTTCTTTCAGGGGCAGGGGAACATGCTGCCCACCTCCGTTTCTCAGGTGCTGGAGGCTGTGGTGAAGCTGATCGTGGGTATGGGCGCGGCGCTGGCGATCCTGAAAATGACCAACGAGATTCCTCTGGCCGCGGGCGGCGCGATTCTGGGCGTCACGGCAAGCTGCCTTGTTTCGGCGATCTATCTGTTCGGCCGCTTCCGGAAGAGCTACGCCCTTCTGCCCCGGACGGAGGAAGAGCCTCGTTCCTACCGGGAGACCGCCCGGGGGCTGCTGGCCATTGCCATTCCCATCACCTTCGGCTCCGCCGCCTTGCAGCTGATGACCATGCTGGAAACCAAAATTTACATGGGGCAGCTGCTGAATCTGGGCTACACCCAGTCCTCTGCCGACACCATGCGGGGCGTTTACGGCATGTGCCTGACCATTTTCAACATGCCCTGCGCCTTCATCACCCCCATTACCATCAGCATCATTCCCGCCATCACCTCCCACCTGACCCTCTGCGGCGATGATGAAGCCAAGGCCACGGAGGAATCCGCCGTGCGGATCACCGGGCTGATCGCCATGCCCTGTGCCTTCGGCCTTGCCCTGCTGGCCGAGCCGATTACCGCTCTGCTGGGGGGATATTCCGGCGGAAATCTGGCAATGGCTACCCGGCTGATGACGGTTCTGGGCTTTACCATCATCTTTAACGCTTTGGTGCTGGTCTCCACGGCCATCATGCAGGCCCACGGCCACGCCGGTCGGCCGGTCATCAACATGCTGATCGGCGGCGTTGTGAATCTGGTGGCGGTGTACGTGCTGGCGGGAATGCCGCTTATCAACATTCTGGGTACGCCTATCGGCCTGCTGATGGGCTATGTGGTCATCAGTATCCTGAACATCCTGTCCATGCGCCGTCTGCTGCCGAAGCCCCCCGCGATTCTGCCGAACCTTCTGCGTTCCTTTTTCGCCGCGGCGGTGATGGGCGTCCTCGCATGGGGCGCGCTGTGGGCGCTGAAAGCCATCGGCGTGCGGGAGATCGGCACAGGCCGCCTGATTCTGTGCGCCATGCCGGTTCTGGTGGGCGTCGTCAGCTATTTCTTCACCGCCATCAAGTTCAAAGTCATCACCCATGAGGACTGTCTGCTGCTGCCAAAGGGCGAAAAAATCGCAAAAATCCTGAAGCTGTGAGTTTTTTTGAAAAATCTCTTGCAATTTGGGTAGAATTATGTTAATCTAAACAACGCTTTCAAAATATTTTCACTTTCAGAAAAGAGGATATAAACATGAACAAAACCGAACTGATTGCTGCCGCCGCCGAGGGCGCCGGCCTGACCAAGAAGGACACCGAGCGGGTCATCAATGCCGCCATTGACGCCGTTACCGCGGCTCTGGTAAAGGGCGACAAGGTGCAGGTCTCCGGCTTCGGCACCTTCGAGACCAAGGAGCGGGAAGCCCGCGTTGGCCGCAATCCCCACACCAAGGAAGCCATCGAGATCCCCGCCACCCGTGTTCCCACCTTCAAGGCAAGCAAGGCTCTGAAGGACATCGTGGCGAAGTAAGCGATGCGGCTTGACAAGTATCTCAAAGTCTCCCGCCTGATCAAGCGCCGGACGGTCGCTAATGAAGCCTGCGACAACGGCCGCATCAGCGTCAACGGTCGCGTGGTCAAGGCCGGTTACGACGTAAAGGTTGGGGACAAAATCGAGATTTCCATGGGCGCCCGGACGGTGACCGTGGAGGTTCTTCAGGTAGCGGAAACCGTCCGCAAGGACGATGCCGCCGCCATGTATAAGGAAGTATAAGAATTCACCGCCGTGAAACGTTCGTTTCACGGCGGTGAAGTTTTGTGCGTTCTTGCAAAGCCCTCCCGTGTATGTTATACTGGAATGACCCGGAAATGATGGAGGGAACGCTATGAAAATCGAACATACCGCGCTGTATGTGAACGATCTGGAAAAGGCGCGCAGCTTCTTTGTGAACTATCTGGGCGCAGAATCAAACGACGGCTATCACAATCCGAGGACGGGTTTCCGGTCGTATTTTCTATCCTTTGACGGCAGCGCGCGGCTTGAGATCATGAATAAGCCGGAACTGGCAGATTCCCCCAAAGAACCCGCCCGCACCGGATACGCGCACATTGCGTTCAGCACAGGCAGCAGGGAAGCGGTCGATGCACTGACCGCAAGGCTGAAAGCGGACGGCTATGAAGTCATCAGCGGCCCCCGCATAACAGGAGACGGCTATTACGAAAGCTGCATCGCCGCGGTCGAGGGCAATCTGATCGAGCTTACGGTCTAAGCAAAAGGGGAGTTTCTATGAAAATACAATGCGTGTGGGAACACAATGGCAGCGACAGCATCCTGTATTCTGCCAATTTTGTCGGCGCGTTTACAAGAGGGAAATCGAAAGATGAAGCTGTTCGAAAAATGCCGTCCGAAATCCTGTCCTACCTGGCGTGGAAGGGCGACGCTCCCCCGGACGCTCTGGAGCCGGAGATCGTTCAGGAAAAAGCGTCGGCGCTGACCGTCTCCGACGCGGACTCGGATGTGCTTTTTAACGACGAGAAAGCGCCGCTGACTGCGGCGGAATACGAAGCGCTGAAATCCCTTGCCATGAAATCCGCGCGGGACTTTCTGGCGCTGTACAGGTCAATACCGGATAAAGACAAAAGCGCCCTGCCGCCCAGAGCCACCTTCTACGGCGAGATTCCCCGCACGGCGCGGGAAATGTATGAACATACAAAAAATGTGAATACCTACTACTTTGGCGAGATCGGCGTTCAGGCGGACAATAACGGAACCATTGCGGAATGCAGAGAACGCGGGTTTGCCCTGCTGGAGCGGCAGCGGGATTTTCTGGAGAATCAGGTTTTTCTCGGAAGCTACGACGAGGAATGGTCGCTGCGAAAGGTGTTGCGCAGATTCATCTGGCACGACAGGATTCACGCCAAGGCAATGTACCGGATGGCGCTGAAAACCTTCGGAACCGGCGCTGTGCCGAACATATTCTCCTTTCCGGACAAATGAAACGGGCAATGCCCCTGAATTTACGGTCACGCCGGGCGTGCATATCGGCAACCTGACAAAGATCGGGAACATTCAGGATTGACCCAAAACCGGGACATGACTGCCTTGCGGTGGGTCATGTCCCGGTTTGGTCTTCTTCCCTATGATCGTGAAATGTTCTGCGCCTGTTCCCCCAGCAGACGGGCCAGCAGAACGCACTCCTCCCGGCTCAAATCCGCAAGGTGCTGAAACACAATGCCGAAATCCCCGTCCACTGTCCGCGCCGTGTACTCCGTCACCGCCCGCCGGGCACAGTGATACCGCCTTTCCAGCGCCTTCGCTGCCAGCTCCTCCGGAACGGCGATCTGCGCTGTTTTTCTGCCCCCACTGCCGGACAGCCGCCCGATCCCCCGCAGACAGGCGAGAATCTCCATCTGCATATCGTGCAGATGCCGAAGCTGCTCCCGTCCTCTGCCGGAAAACTGTCCGGCCAGCTTCCGATAAACCGCCGCCGCTTCCATTGCCTCCAGTTCCATCGGCCGCAGACTCCTCCGGGGAGACTCCGACTGCCCCAGTACTCGCTGCCATACCTGCTGCTCCACATCCCGGTTCATAACACCGCCCCCCCAAAAATCACATGGCTCTGTTCCCAGTATAGCGCCCCGAAAAGAAAAAGTGTCAAAAAAGTTTTTCAAAAGGGCTTTCTTTTTTCGCTCATATGTGCTACAATAAATAAAAAAGACGTTTAGGCGACCCATGGAGGAAATGCTTATGCCCAGAACCAGCGACAAAGCACAGTTGATTATGGATTATGTCAACCAATTTATTCAGGAGAACGGCTATTCCCCCTCCGTCCGGGAGATCGGCGCGGCAGTGGGTCTGCGCTCTACCGCTTCCGTCAGCTATCATTTGCAGGCATTGCAGGAGAAGGGGCTGCTCCAGTCCCCCGGCGCTAAGGGGCGCAAACGGGCGCTGGTCACCGGTGCGCGCCCGGGGCAGATTCCAATCGTGGGTGTCGTCACGGCAGGCGTGCCCATTCTGGCGCTGGAAAATCAGGAGGGCACCATGCCATGGAACGACCCGGGGTGCTTTGCTCTGCGGGTTCGGGGCGACAGCATGATCAACGCCGGTATCCTCAGCGGGGACAAGGTGGTAGTCCGCCCCCAGCCCTCCGCCGACGACGGGCAGATCGTGGTTGCCCGGATCGAGGACGAGGCCACGGTCAAGCGTCTGCGCCGCCGGAACGGCCAGATCTGGCTCATGCCGGAAAATGACAATTACAGCCCCATCGACGGCACCAACGCGGAGATCATCGGCATCGTCAAGGCCGTGGTGCGGGAGTATTGAGAAAAAAGTCCGTGTCACGCGAAAAAAAGTTCTTGACAAACGTACACAAATGATGTATAAAGGGCGTAACATAAATTGAAACCAACGAAGCGGAGGTAAAGCTGCAAGGCGCATCCACAGAGAGTTCTGCATAGCTGAGAGCAGAGCGAAAAGCGGGGCAGCAAATGGGCCGCCGAGGGCAGAGGGAAATGGGTGACCAGAGTATCTTCTGACGCATTGCCAGCGTTAACGGGCAGACGGCGTGTTGGCGCCGTGCAGAGCGGTCGGATTTCCGGCAAACAAGGTGGTACCGCAGAAATTGTTTTTTCTGTCCTTGTTCCCTTAGGGGAACAGGGACTTTTTTATTACTTTCAGAAAGGAGAAATACCTATGTACGCTCCCGGCAGACGATGGCGACCCCAGCAAGAACCCACAAACCCATCCAACAATTATTTTACTATCAAAAAGGAGTATTTTATTATGAAAAAGGTTATTTCTCTGGTTCTGTCCGTTATGATAATGCTTACCATGTTCGCCGGATGCAAGGCTTCCGGCACTGCCGAAACCGCCGCCCCCACTGCCGCCCCCACTTCCTCGACGGCCGCCGAAACCTCTGCCGATACCACCCCCGCAGTACAGGAATTCAACGTCGCCATTGTCCAGCAGCTGGATCACGCTTCTCTGGATGAGATCCGCACCGCCATCGTCGCCCAGCTCCAGACGCTGGCCGAGGAAAAGGGCGTCAAGGTCAACATTCAGGAGTTCAACGGCCAGAATGATGCAACCGTCCTGAACCAGATCGGCGCGCAGGTGGTAGGCGACGGCGTTGACGTGATCATCCCCATCGCCACTCTGGCTGCCCAGTGCATGGTCACCGCTGCCGACGGCACCGACATCCCCATTGTGTACGCCGCTATTTCCGACCCCGAAGCCGCCGGTCTCACCGGCCTTAGTAACGTCACCGGCACCTCCGACGCACTGAACACCGAGGCCATCATGAAGCTGATCACTGCCGTCAACCCGGACATTGACACCATCGGCCTGCTGTACGACCTGAGCCAGGATTCCTCCACCCAGGCCATTGCCGACGCCAAGGCCTTCTGCGACGCCAACGGCATCCAGTACATCGAGAAGAACGGCACCACCACCGCCGAGGTACAGATGGCGGCCGAGGCCCTGATCGCTGCCGGTGTCAAGGCGGTGTTCACCCCCACCGACAACACCGTCATGACCGCCGAGCTGTCCATCTACGAGACCTTCACCGAGGCAGGCGTCCAGCACTACACCGGTGCCGACAGCTTTGCCCTGAACGGTGCCTTCGTGGGTTACGGCGTGGATTACGTCCAGCTGGGCGAGGCCACCGCCGACATGGTGGCCGAGATCCTGTGCGATGGCAAGAGTGCCACCGAGATGCCCTACCAGACCTTTGACAACGGCATTGTGACCATCAACACCGAGACCGCCGCCGCCCTGGGCTTTGAGGGTGACAAGCTGGACGCCCTGAAGGAAGCCTTCAAACCCTACTGCACCGAGATCGTGGAAGTGACCACGGCGGAGAACTTCTACTGAACCTCAATCGGAGGAAACCCTCTCCGTCAAAACCTGACGGTTTTGCCAGCTCTCCCGAAAGGGGGAGCTTTTGGCAGGTAAAGGAAAGGTTGAAGATCAGCACAAAAAAGCTCGCCCATCGGGAGAGCTGGACGCGAAGCGGCCTGAGAGGGTTTGCTTTATCATTACATTTCAAAGGAGCACACACATGCTGGCGAGTATCTTTTCGCTCAACGTCATCCAGACCGCGCTGGAGCTTGGCTGTATCTACGCTCTGGTGGCGCTGGCACTGTTTCTGAGCTATTCCATCCTGAACATTGCAGACCTGTCCACCGACGGCTGCTTCACATTGGGCTGCGCGGTAGCCTGTCAGGTGGCTTTGACCGGCCA
>OLQB01002880.1_pt1 | contig 10766 bp, 10 predicted proteins | sample 1672681 | NCBI WGS metagenome assembly OLQB01 (sample SAMEA3136713, study PRJEB25190) | human gut metagenome | reverse complement strand
AGGACGCCAGCCCGCACAGCCTGCACGCGCCGCGCCTGCCCTCCTGGGAGCAGCTCCCGCACACGTCCCTGAAGCGCCGGCACCCGTCGTAGTTGGCGCACTTGCGGGCCGGCCTGACCGCCTTCGCCCGGCTCGGGCGCCCGTGGCGGTTGGCCTTCACCTCCCTCGTCACCGTCGACGGGCTCACCTCGAGGCGCCTGGCTATCGCCGAGGCGCTGAGGCCCGCCTCGATCCCCTCCTCGATGACGCACCTGTCGTCGTAATCCAGATGGCACCCTGGTCTCTCCGGCATGGCAACCGCCTTTCTTCCTAGCCTTATGCCAACAACCAAGAAGATGACAGCTGCAGAACTAAACGCAACGGATTCTGGATAGTTTTGCGTTTGCTAATTCAACCAACAGGCGGAAGAAAGGATGGGGAAACTTGCCGCGCGCGTTTCCTCAGGTCAGAAAAATCGACATCGAGTTACCTTTGCGCAACTCCTCACATATCGACGATTTTTGTCCACGGAACCCCAATTTTCGAGAAGAAGGGGTCGACGGGCAGGCGCGGGCCGGAATGGCGACAGCAGACGAGGTCTCGGCCGGTGCTAGCGGGAAGAGAACTCGGCCGCGATCGCCTCGGCTACGCGCAGGCCGTCGACGGCGGCGCTCATGATGCCGCCCGCGTAACCCGCGCCTTCGCCGCACGGGTAGACGCGAGTGGCCGGCTCCTCGTCCGAATCGGGTAAATCGCTTACCAGTCGCGCCTGGAAGTTCTTCCCGCGAACCATTCGGATGGGGCTTGAGCTGCGCGTTTCGGGGCCGGTAAGCACAGCGCCGGGATCGGCGAACCCATGCAGCTTCGCATCGAGCAACGGTAAACCCTGTGCGAGCGCGTCGCAGATGAATTCGGGAAGACACTTGCGCAGATCGCACCAAACGACGCCGCGCGGATAGCTCGGGCGCACGACCAAGCGGCTATGCGATTCCGACGCACCAACGCGGCGATGAGACCCAGGGACGACCGTGCGGCGGCGAGCCTCGGACGCAGCCGCAACCGTACCACCCGGCTGCCCACCTTCAGCTTGCCCACTCGAAGATGTAGTACCCGAAAGAAAATCCCCCACCGTCTGCGCGGGCGCGGCATAGGGCACCCCGCCGTTGCGGCGAGCAAGTTCGAACGCCGCATGCTCGACCTCGCGTTGCAGGCGGACACCTTCCATGACGTCGTTCCCCGGCAAGTCGTCGGGCCGCACGTCGGCGAGCAGCGCGCTGTTGGAATTCTCGCCATCGCGCGCGAAGCGGCTCATACCGTTAACGACGACACCGCCCTCCTCGCTTGCCGCCGCGACGACTTCCCCACCTGGGCACATGCAGAAGGTGTATACACCACGGGTCGCGTTCTCGCTTGTAGCATCCGGGCGAGTGCCGTTCGCGCGAGCGGGGACGCGCACCGCCATCTTGTAGTCGGCGGCACCGAGCGCCGTGTGCTTCGCAGCAGCACCGTATTGCGCGCGGTTGATGAGCGACTGCGGATGTTCGATGCGCACGCCCATCGAGAAGGGCTTGCGCTCGAGCGCGAACCCCCGATCGCGGGCGAGCTCAAAGATGTCGCGCGCCGAGTGCCCGCACGCGACGATGACGCGCGAGGCCTCGACCGCTTCGCGAGCGCCCGTGTGGGAATCCTCCAGCACGACCGAGCGAACCGCACCGCCCGCCAGCTCGATATCGACCAAGCGGGTAAGGAAACACACCTCGCCACCTGCGGAGATAATACGCTCGCGAATACTCTTCACGACGGCGGGCAGCTTGTCGGTGCCAATATGGGGCTTCGCCTGCCAGAGAATCTCGTCAGGCGCCCCCGCCTGGACGAACGCCTCGAGCACGTGGCGGATATGCGGGCTTTTCGTGCCCGTAGTCAGCTTGCCGTCGGAAAACGTGCCGGCACCGCCTTCCCCGAACTGCACGTTCGCCGCTGCATCGAGCGGGCCGCCCGCGTTGAAGGACTCGATAGCCGCCGTGCGCTCGTCAACTGCGGCCCCGCGCTCGACTACGAGCGGACGCAGCCCCGCTTCCGCCAGGTACAATGCGCAGAACAGCCCCGCCGGGCCCGTTCCTGCGACCACGATGCGCCCATCCGACGATGTCGCGAGCGAGCGCAAATCGGGAATCACAAGCGGTGCAGGCGGGTCGTACGCGCGAACATTTACCCCGCGAGCGGGGGAAAGCGCGTCGTAGGCCACGCCTTGCGCAAGGCGGACGGCATAGGTGGCGTTGAAATGCACATTCGACTTCTTCCGCGCATCGACGCTACGCTTCACAAGGGAAAACGAGACGACGTCCTCGGGCGCGACCCCAAGCGCGGAGGCGATGGCGGTGCGCGAGAGGCTCTCCGCATGGGAACCCTCCGCGGGTGCGGGAGAGGCTGCGGGCGTGGCGGGGGCCAGGTGATTTGTCTCAGTCGAAAGTGGAACAGGGGTCGGGCGATTTACCTCGCTCGCGGGGCTCTCCAATCCCGCATCGAGCGGAAGTGCGACATTCGACACCTCGATGAACTCCGCTCCCTCGAGCACGCTCGCGTCGAAGGAGGCGCCACGATGCGAGGGACGACCGGTACGTTGGCGGGAAGAGGCTTGCGATTTGGTCTTTCCCCCGCGATGGGGACGGCCTGCCGTCTTCTTGCCACCGCCTGGCCCCTTGCTGCCGGCGGACAGCTTGGCACTGCTCATCTTCTTGTTGCCGCCTACCCTCTTGCCAGTGCTCGCGCCCTTGTCGCCGCGGGCATCCTTCGAGCTCATTCGCCTTCCCCTTCCCCATCGGCCGACACGGCACTGCGAGCAGCAGACACGCCCGCGAGCAGGCCAGATGACCATGCCCAATGCAAGTTGTAGCCCCCGCAGGGAGCATCCACGTCAAGCGCCTCGCCAGCTGCGAACAGGCCCGACGCATGCACGGCCCCCATCGTCTGCGGATCGAACGCCGCAATCGAAAGCCCGCCACGCGAGACCTGGCACTGCTTCGCGTCGCCGATGCCTCGAACCGTAAGGCGCAAGCCGCCGATGACACGCGAGAGCGCGAGGACGTCTTTCTTGGAAAGCGGGCGCGCAGGATCGATTCCCGCGCACTTGCAAAGTACCTGTGCCACCTGAGGAAGCATCGCGCCGCGCAGCACGTCCTCGGCGGCAATCTGGCCGTTTTCGCCCAGACGGGCCGAGAGGTGTTTGCGCCGCGCAAACAGCCACGCACCGCGGTCGGCGGCGGGCATATGCGGCAGGAAATCAATCGAGAGTACATCCCCCTCGCAGGCAAAGCGCGACAGGTTGAACACGCACACGCCTGACACGCCGTAGTCGCGGAACAAAAGCTCGCCTTCCTCGCGCGCGACGAGGCTTCCCGAGCGCTCGAGCGAGACGGCGCACTTCACACGAATGTTGTTCAGCTGCCGCGTGATGCGCGAATCGGTGGAAAGCGGCCCTAGGACCGGACGCGTCAGCTCGCACGGAATTACGGAGGACGTATCGACGGCGCTCACACCGCGCCCGCCGACAGCGAGGACGACCTTTTCGGCATGGGCGATCGAACCGTCGGAAAATCGCAGGTGGAAGCGGCCCTTCCCTCTCGCAGGCGCCTCGATCGCACGAAGGGATTTCCCGAACTCCACGCGCGCGCCCGACACATCGAGGGCAGCGCGCAACACATCGAGCACCGACGACGCCTTGTTGGCTGCTGGGTACATGCGGCCCTCGCCCTCTTCGCGCCACATAAGGCCCAAGTCGGAGAAGAATCGCTGCACGGGCGCTTCGAAGACGCTTGCAGATTGGGTGCTTTCCCGACCAGGCGCTTCGGAGGTGCCCACAGGTTGGGCGCTCCCCTGCGCGGAGGCTCCGTAGGCTCCTACAGGTTGGGCGCTCCCCCACTCGGAGACCCCCGAAAGGCGCGCTAGCGAGCGCAGCGCGGCTTCCACGAAGTCGGCGTTGAGGTAACACGCGGGGTCGATGTGGGCGTTCGAGAAGTTGCAGCGGCCGTTCCCCGTCGCGAGGATCGAGCGGCCGACGCGCTCGGGATCGGCCTCGAAGAGCACGATTTCGCACTCGTCCGCCGCGCCGAGCCGCGCAAGTTCGTTTCCAGCAGCGATGGCTGCAGCCAATCCGGCCGCGCCGCCGCCTATGATGGCAATCTTTTTCATGATGTAAGAGTATAGGCGATGCGGGGCGCTGCTTTCCGCTGACTTCCCTTCGCCTCGCAAACAACAAGGGCGCCCGACGGCGCCCCTGGGGAAATCTATCGACGCGTATGCAGCCGCGCCTACTTCGAGTAGATCATGGGAATTTCCCGCGTGTCTTCTTCCTCGATGTTGCCCTCGTAGACGTAGTGTTTCGTCTCGCGGCAAATCAGCCCCGAAAGCAGCAGTATGGCGATGATGTTGGGAATGGCCATGAGCGCGTTGCCAATGTCGGAGATGGTCCACACCACGTTGCCCACGCCGATCGCGCCGAGGAACGCGACGAGAACGTACACGATGTGGTACGGCAGGATGGCGCGCTTGCCGAACAGGTAGGCGGCGCAGCGGTTGCCGTAGTACGACCAGCCGAGGATCGTGGAGTACGAGAACGACACCATGCCGATGACGAGAATCGGCGTTCCGACATAGGGAATGGTGGCGAACGCGGTGGAGGCGAGCTGCGCGCCGGTGTAGAACGTTGGGTCGGCGAGCACCTCCGCCTGGATTTCGGGGTGTGCGATCATCGTCGACACGAGCACGATGCCCGTGAGCGCGCAAATGACGACCGTGGACCAAAAGGTGCCGGTCATGGCGATAAGCGCCTGCTCGGCAGGGTTTTTCGTCTTGGCAGCCGCCGCGATGATGGGGGCGGAGCCAAGGCCCGACTCGTTGGAGAACAGGCCGCGGGCGCAGCCGAACTGCAGCGCCATCAGAAGACCGGAGCCGACCGCGCCACCGAACGCAGCCTTCGGCGTGAAGGCGCACTCGAAGATGAGGCCGATCGCGCTGCCGAGGGCAGGCGCGTTCATCAGCAGGATCACGATGCACCCGCCGGCGTAGGCAACTGCCATGACGGGAACGAGCTTCTCGCACACGTGCGAGATGGATTGCACGCCGCCGAAGATGACGATGCCCACAAGCACGACGATGGCGATGCCGACCGCCCAGTCGGGGATGCCGGGAATCGAGGACGTGATGATGCCGGTCATGGACGTTGCCTGCACCGCCGAGCCCGTGCCGATGGTGGCAACGACGGCGAACGCGGCGAACGCGATGCCGCCGAGCTTTGCCCACCAAGGGCGCGTGCCGTCTTTGCGCGTGAAGGCGCGTTCCCACACGTACATGGCGCCGCCGAGCATATTGCCCGCATGGTCGCGCACGCGATAGCGCACCGAGGCGTAGACTTCCACATACTTCGTGGCCATGCCGAACACGCCCGTGATCCACATCCAGAAGACAGCGCCCGGGCCACCTGCCAGGATAGCCGTGGCGACGCCGACAATCGACCCCGTACCGATGGTCGCAGCAAGCGCCGTCGCAAGTGCGCCGAAGTTGGAAATGTCGCCCTCGCCCTTCGAGGTGCTGCCGCCCCACGACATACGAAGCGCCTGAGGCAGCTTGCGCTGGATGAAGCCCGTGCGAACGGTGAGGAAGATATGGGTGCCGAGCAGGAGCGCGATCATCGCAGGCCCCCACACGACTGAGTCAATGGTGTTCAAGATTTCAATCATAGTGGGTCGGTATTGTAAAGGAAATGCATACGCTCAAGCGAGCGTATTCCCCGAACGGCAAAGAGAAAACAAGCGTCGGTAAAGATAACCTGAGCGGAACTTGTTTCGATTTGACCCTCTTTGTTGAAGGCCCAGCAACTTTGCCGCGAAAGAGCGAACGGCATCAATAAAAAACGACCCCGCTTTCGCGAGGCCGTTCAGCATGCATGAATGTAAAAAAGGATTTACAGCTTCACCACATTGCTTGCCTGGAGCTTGCCGTTCTGACCCGTGGTCACGTCGAAGGAAACAGCCTGGCCCTCATCGAGCGTCTTGAAGCCGTCCATCTTGATCTCGGAAAAATGAACGAAAAGGTCTTCGCCATCCTTCTGGGAGATGAAGCCGTAGCCTTTTTCCGGGTTGAACCACTTAACAGTACCTTCCGCCATTTTAAAATCCTCTTCTCTTCCCCTTAAGCCGGGGAGGTAACTCTGCGCGTTGCATGGCGGCAACACTCGCCCTCACTTCGAGGGCACATGAATACTATACGCTATCGCGCTGCGAAACCGTTCCGAAATCGCAGGAATTCGAACCATTTTTCCCAAAGCACGCGATGCGGGAAGATGCCGACGGAAGCGGCTTGCACTCAGTCCTGAGTCGCCTCGAGATAGTCGAGCCTCTCAGTCGGAGTGCCCTCGGCAAGCTCAAGCCCATAGGCCGAGGCGAGCGCCCGCGCTTGACCCGCGCGAACCTCTGCGAGTTCGTCGTTTCCCGCACTGCGTAGGAACTCGGACTCGAGTTGCAAACTGTTCGCGACGTATTCAGTAACATGCGGGTCGACGCCCGACACCTGGAGCACCGATGCCATCGATTCGGGGGCAAGCGAAAGAAGCATCGACCCGTCGAGGTCGGTTGCGTCGCCGATAGCGTTCTCGAGCATATCGGCTGCGGCAGCTGGGGCGGCAACTCCGTCAGCGAGAACATAGGGGTAAAGCATCTCATGAACATCAAGACCGTGGCGGCCCGCCGTGAAAACATGCTCTGGTTCAAGGTGCCGCGCCGCATCTACTTCAAGCTCGGAAGCCTGCGCCCCGCCCTTGAGGAATATAAGGACAAAAAGCGCGCGGTTATCGTCACTGACGCGAATATGGTCTCCTGCGGGTACGTCGCCAAAGTGGAAAAGGTCCTCGCGGATCTGGGCACCGACTGCCGCGTCTTCAGCGAGGTTCAGCCTGATCCCACCATGGCCACGGCCAGAAAGTGCCTCGACATGGTCAATTCCTTCAAGCCCGACATGTTCATCGCCCTTGGCGGCGGCTCTCCCATGGACGCCGCCAAGATCGTGTGGCTCATGTACGAGTGCCCCGAAACGAAGCTCGAGGACATCGCCCTGCGTTTCATGGATATCCGCAAGCGCGTGAATTCCTTCCCCGAGCTCGGCAAGAAGGCCGTCATGGTCTGCATTCCCACGACATCGGGCACGGGCAGCGAGGTGACGCCGTTCGCCGTCATCACCGATGAGAAGACCGGCATCAAGTATCCCGTCACCGACTACTCGCTCACGCCCGACATGGCCATTGTCGACCCCGAGTTCGTCATAGGCATGCCCGACAAACTGGCGGCCAGCGCCGGCCTCGACGTGCTGACCCACGCCATTGAGGCCTACACGTCGGTCATGGAGAGCAATATGGCAGACGGCCAGGCCATGGAAGCCATCCGCCTCGTCTTCAAGTACCTGCGCGATTCCGTGAACCACGGTCCCAATTTCCTGAAGGCCAGGGAAAAGATGCACTACGCGGCCACCATGGCAGGCATGGCCTTCGCCAACGCTTTCCTCGGCGTCTGCCATTCCCTCGCCCACTCCCTGGGATCCACGTTCCACATCGCCCACGGCCTCGCCAACGCCCTCATGCTCTCCTACGTCATCGAGTACAACGGCACGGATCAGCCCACCAAACAGGGCATGCTCCCCCAGTACAAGTACCCCTGGGTCAAGGGACGCTACGCCCGCATCGCCGACATGCTCCACCTCGCCGACGATCTCGAGGGCGACAGCCCCGAAATCCGCGGACAGAAGATGGCCCGTCTCGTTGTCGCCATCGAGCAGCTCAAGAAGGACTGCCATATCCCCGCCTCCATCCGTGAGGCCGGTGTCAGCGAGTCCGACTTCCTCGCAAAGCTCGACATTATGGCCGAGCACGCTTTCGATGACCAGTGCACAGTGGCCAACTGCCGCTATCCGCTCATCAGCGAGCTGAAGGAACTTTACCGCAAAGCCTTTTACGGAGAACCGCCGGTGAGCCTCAGGGGCGTAACCCTGAAGTAACGGCCGGCTGTCCTTAAGAAGATAAAGGGCCGCGTTCTCCCGGATGCGGGAGGCGCGGCCCTTTTCTGACAGCTGGAGCCCACAGTTCACTCCCGTACGCATTGCGTAAGTGGTTTTTCTCAGGGAACATAGTCCTCCCACACCAGAAGGTGAGCCTTCCACATTCCACTTCTGCGGACAGGGAACCTCTGAGCCACCTCATCGATGCATGGAGGTGCTCTTCTGGCAGAGCACCTGCGGCGCTGTGCCGCAGGGCATCTCCCACTTAGGCCTGACAAAAGTTACCGAGCTTCCACGCACGTGGGTGCCTGACGCAGCCACCTTTGTCCAGGAACTCCCTGAAGAGCTTCTGCCCCTGCGAAAAAAAGAAAGACTGTATCTGAAATCCCTGTCGCAGACGATAAAACAATATAAACGCGGCAAGATGGTCTTTGACTCTCTGAACGAAATCATCCAGCAGATGAAAAGGCTTGAGATTGTCATTCTCCGTCGTCGACATCCGTGGAGACAGGGGGGTTCTCTTTTACCTGAAAAAGAGCCTTGGTTACGCCTTGGCAGAGGCCACAGGCACAGCCTATGAATCGGCAGCCGCTATCTAAAAATGAAGAACAGCGTTAATTTTTCGTAGAACCGATACACTCTTTATCCAGAGACTAAAGCCACTGCCAGTTCATCCCAACTGGGGCCTTTTTCTTCCCACAAAAAAACAGATTATCGCCCTAAAGAGTTGGGGCGCCGATGAGTGCACTGATGTCAGATTTACACCTCGTCCAAAAAATAAATCTACACTTTTATATTCTGTTGAGGTATAGAATGACTCATTCCGAAGAACAACGAGCAGGGTTCAAAGGTGGTTGCCTGCGCATCCTTATTTTTCTAAGGAGCGGCCCGCCTAGGAATTTACATCATGACCAACCGGCAAAAGGAAAAAATCAGAAATGCTGTCCTCTACTTTGTGACGCACGACAATACTGTCGGGCTGACAAAGCTGATGAAGCTTCTGTTCTACCTTGACTTCCGCACCCTCCAAGCCAAAGGGCGCGATGTCACTGGTCTTGTCTACAGGACGTGGGAACACGGCCCTGTACCGGTTGACGTTTGGAGAGAGCTGAAGGACCATAGCAATGATCTCAATCTCTCCAGCGTGGTCAAAGCCGTTCCGTTTATAGAAGACCCAAGGGACGAACCTGCCGGCGTAAGGCTAAGGGCTGTTCACGGCGCAAAATTTTCTGACCGGTATTTCTCGCCCGCTGAGCTCAAAGAACTTCAAAACGTGTCGAAAATGTTCAAAGATCTTCCGGCAAGCAAAGTCGTTGAGGCCTCACACGGCCGAAAAGAACTGTGGTCCCAGGTTCTCAAAAATAAGGGAGCTGATCAGCCCATTGACCCCGAGCTCGCTATCTCTGATCCGGAAATGCGCGAAGAGTACAGGGAGCAACAGGAAGACAAAAAATTTCTGGATTCTGTCTTTGGAGCGTATGCATGAAGCGGGGGGATGTGCTCTACTTTCCCGATTGGGAATTCCGAGACCGGGGGCACGCAGATAAACTCCTCGTCGTCATGAATACTCCGGGCCCAGCGGATACTGAAAACAGCAAAGTAGTCATGCTCATCACCACGTCTCAGGATAAGGGCAGAAGGAAAAAAGACCGTGGGTGTCAGCCCGTGCGGCGGGAATTCTTCATCCCTAAATCATCTTACTGGAATAAAGATTCGTGGATTTCCTTCCGAAGAGAAGTCGAAGTTCGGACTGTACATCAGGTACAAAGCGCCATCGAAGACAAAAAATGTAGGATAGTAACAACATTACCCGAAACTGTTATCAATGAAATCAAAAACTGCATGAAGAGGTGCTGCCTAGATGACCTGCCACGGGACGTGTGCGAAATTCTAGGACTCAAATACGGCGGATAGAGTCCAACGGTTTTCTCCTCACCAACGCCCATCGGGAGTGTAAAAAAGGCCCTCGTTATGCCAAGGGCCTTCCCGGTAGTAAGATTTTTCTCTCTGCTTCCTGCTCTCGGATTTTACGAAGAACAGGTTTCGGACGTAGAACCCGGAATGATGCTTCCTGCTCCTTTATGACAGAGCGTCCGAACACTATACAATACTCCCTCGGGTGATGAGGCGACAGGAGACTTCTGATATCCATTGCCGAGCCACTACCATTCACGACGTCATACACGCCTATGATGCTCTGAAACGGATAAGACAGTTCCGTTCTTGTTATCCAGATACACTCGTTCTCGTTGTAGCGTCCTCTCCCCGCTATGATTTCAGAGAGTACGCAAGAAATGAACCATATCAGGAGTTCCGAGTTTGCCGCACGAAAAATTCTTAAGGGAAAAATCATCGCGGAACTCACAGATGTCCTTGGCTCCAAGATGATCATAACTTTTAAAAAGTTCATGACATCAGAAGGCATAAAGATGCTGATCGAAATTGTGAAGAACCATCACCTGTGTTCTCCTCCGAAAGGCAATTTACATACTAATCTGGACTTTACTAAAGAAGAAGCCGTTTGAGCGGCGATGAGGGAAAGATGAGTAACGAAACAAATTTAGCAAAGGAAGAATTTGAAAAGATGAATATACAATTTCGTGCGGAGATGTTTAAGGAGAATATTAAGCAAGCAATGAAGACAGCTTTATTTTCCTTAAATGCAGCTTTTCTATTGAACGGCACCGGCGCAACAGCTATGTTTACTAAATCTATGAATATCCCAGCCATATTCATAGATTTAGTAA
>OLQB01002866.1_pt1 | contig 10807 bp, 7 predicted proteins | sample 1672681 | NCBI WGS metagenome assembly OLQB01 (sample SAMEA3136713, study PRJEB25190) | human gut metagenome | reverse complement strand
AATTTAGCGTTAGCTAAATTTCAATGCCCGACCGACACTCCGCTAAACAATAATTTATCTAAATGAATATTATTTTCAAAACTGAAAATAATAATATCGGTGATGAAAAATGTATAAAGATATGCCGTTAGGCTTTGTAAATGCACTTGCAAAAAATGAAAGTGCAATGCAAAAATTTGCTCAAATGGAAAAAGACGAAAAAGAAATCGTGCTTGAAAAAGCGCACAATGTTTCATCCAAACAGGAAATGCAAAACCTCATCAACAGCATAGGCTCATAACTAAAGACGGTCTTTCGACCGCCTTTTTTCTTCAAAATAATTTACAAATTTGAACTGTTATCAAAGCGTTTTCGTAAAAGTTTTAAAGCCTTGGTTTCAATTCTGCTTACATACGAACGGGAAATATTCAGTTTCTGTGCAATCTTTTTCTGCGTAAGCGGCTCGCTCCCGTCAAGTCCGTAGCGCATAACAATTATCATTTTTTCCCTTGGCGAAAGTTCTTCGTTAATAAACTGACCGAGCTTTTTACTATTGAGTTGAAAATCAATCTGCTCAAGTATATTGTCATCAACCGCCATTATATCAAGCAAAGTCAGCGGATTTCCGTCCTTATCGCTGTCAATCGCTTCGTTGAGTGAAATATCCTGCGCCGTCTTTTTAGCATTACGGAAATGCATTAATATTTCATTCTCGATGCATCGTGACGCATAACTTGAAAGCTTAATTTTTTTGCTTATGTCATAGGTATTTATCGCTTTTATAAGTCCGATAGTGCCGATTGACACAAGATCATCTTGTTCACTCTGATTGCCGTAATATTTTTTTATAATGTGTGCCACAAGCCTTAAATTATGTTCAACAAGAATATTTCTCGCCTCTATATCCCCTTTTGCACTCCGTACAAGATACTCGTGCTCCTCTTTTTCGGAAAGAGGTTTTGGAAAAGAGCCGTTTCCGCAGATATGAAGAATAAAAAAGCAAAGGTACTGCCCCAGAAAATTAATTAATTCAATCAAAAAATCACCCCTGACAATGCTTATAATCGGATTTATACCTAATTATAAGTATTCAGTCAGGAGTGAGATTTTGCTTGTACCCACCTAAATATCGTAAGAAATAATTTTTTTATTCTTAATTACAATTTCTTTGTTGCAAATTTCTTTTGCCGCCATTTTATGAGAAATCAAAATACAAGTTTTATCTTTGAGTGTTTTAAGATTTTTAAGCAGTTGAACTTCTGTTTCGGCGTCAAGTGCTGAGGTTGCCTCATCAAAAATAATAATCGGAGAATTACAGTAAACCGCTCTCGCAATCGCAATTCTTTGTATCTGACCCTCCGACAAGCCCTTTCCGTTCTCACCCACAACAGTATCAAGTCCATTTGGCAATCTGCTGATAAAATCATAAGCGCAGGCAATTTTCGCAGACTCAATAATTCTTTCGTCATCGGGATTATTCGACACAAATGCAATGTTATCTCTGATTGTACCCGAAAGCAGAAAATTACCTTGCGGTACATACGAAAACATACATCTTATATTTTTATCGACAAACACATTTTCTCCGTTTGAAAGTGAAAGATAAATCTCGCCTTTATCGGGTGAAATTACATTAAGCAAAAGCTTTGTAAGCGTACTTTTGCCTATTCCCGAAATTCCCGCAAGCAATGCAAAATCACCTTTTTTTAGCACAAGACTTGCATTTTCAAGCACATTTTCCCTGCCGTAGCTGAAAGTAATATTATCAAAAACTATTTTTTCTGTCTTATCATACAGCTTTTCTGTATCGATTGCAGAATTATTTACCACATCTTCATTATCGAGATTTTCAATATCCATAAGTCGCTCCGCACTTGCAAGAGCAGAATAATATGACGGCAAAATACTGCTGATACCACGAACAGGGCCTTGAATTTGCGACACAAGCGCAAGCATAGAAGTCAATACACCGTATGTAATGGTATGGTCGCTGATTGCAAAAGCACCCCAAATTAAAGCATACATATATCCGAGGGCAAATATAAAAGAAAATCCGGTTGTGGCAACTATAGAGATATAATTTCTTATTCGTTTTATTTTAAAATTATTCTGTTGCAAATTCATAGCATTTTCAGACACCTTATTTTCAGCGCCAAAAACTTTTACCACAAGCAGACTTGAAAAAATCTCCTGAAAAAACGACCTTGTCTTACCGTCAGATTCCTGTACCGCCTTATGCAATGTTTTCATTTTTGACTTAAAAAGCAGCACAACAACAAACATCAGCGCACCGCCGAAAACAAAAACAAGGCAGAAAGTTTTATCAATAGCAAACAGTACAACAAAAACACCAACCAATTTTACGATAAAATACACCATATTCGGCACTATAGAAATAATCGAACTGACTAAAAACGACACATCGCTTGTTATTCTGTTAAGTAGTTCGCCAGTGTGTATGCTTGAAATCTCATTATATTTTTTTCTGATAATGTTATCGAAAATATCTTGTTTAATAGAAATTTCAAGTTTTGACGATACATTGAAAGTCAGCACCTTACTTATAATTCTTATGACAAGCTGTGCGATCGTAAGTGAAATAAGTATAATTGCGAAATACACAATTCCGCCGACATCAGAGTTAACCGCCGAATCCACAATACCCCTCGACAAAGTAGCGACCGCAACACCGAGATATGCCATTCCGCCGAAAATAACAGACATAATTATAATACCGAAAACCTGTGGTTTGGCTTTTTTTACTATCCACTTATTGGTTTCGGAATCAAGTATTTTTTTCAGCTTTTCCATAGCTATCTCCTGTCAGTAAAAATTTTTCGCAAATTTCCGCCGATTCAATATTCATATTGCATTTTAGCAAATAGAAATAATTTTCCTTAATCAACTTATCAGCCGTATTTAACATATATCCCGCATATTCATCATCAAGAGAAAATTTAATCGTATTTTTATATATTCTTGAAAAAATACTGTTTTTGTCAAGGACTTCAATACTGTTCTCCTCTGCCCTTTCAAGAAAAACAATGCCGCCGAGTTTTGCACGGATATTTTTATTTATGCCCGTTCCACCGTCAAAAGGCGAACCGTACACATACCAATCATTGTCAATAAATCTGATAATCGGCTTATCATCATTGATTATCTGTACATTTTCAGCGCCGAATTTTTTTATCCACAGTTTTGTGTGCGTTGACTTGCCCACTCCCGAATCGGCAGAAAAAAGATACGCTTTGCCTTTATAAAGGATTGCAGACGAATGGAGAAATATTGCATTATATTTCAGAATTTTTTTATTGAATGTATCGGCAAGAAAAATTGATTCCAAATTACCAAGTGTTAAGTGAGTATTTTTTTCTGCTCTTTTTCGTATATAATCCTCACGAATCGAAATTTTAATTTGAACAGGTTCATTGCCTGTATATAAATAATCTTCTGCGATACTTTCAAAGTAGCGAAACTTAGGTTTTATATCAGTTATAATATCAGCAATTTTGTAAATCGGCATAACATCACCAAATTTTATTATATAACAAAATCTAAAAATAAGCAAGAAAAAGCACAGATGTTGCCACCTGTGCTTAAGTTTAATAATTTAGTTTTGACCGTTAGCGATAAATGTCTGAATTGCTGTAACATCAATTACATCAATAATTCTGTCTTTGTTAAAGTCGGCAACCTTAACAGCGTCATCTGTTAATACAGACTCACCTGCAATGTAACGCTGTAGAAGTGTTACATCATTAACATCTATCTTGCCGTCAAGATTAACATCACCCGAAATCACCTTTTTATCAAGATGAACAAAAGGAATGTTGTTCTGCTCGGCATAGCTTTCTGCAACTGTATCGTAATAGCCATATAAAGTTAGGTTAGGACAGTTGTAAAAAGCACCGTTTGCAATGTCTGTAATGTTCTTTGAAAGTGTAAGCTCGGTAAGTGCAGAGCAGTTATAAAAAGCATAGCTGCCAAGAGACTTTACTGTACTTGGAATATTAATCTTCTCAAGCGAAATGCAGTTGCCAAATGCCTGCTCGGGAATTACTGACACATTGCTGTAAATAGAAACATTCTTTAAAGCTGTGCAATCCTGAAAAGCAAACTCGCCAATGCTGTTTAGCCAACCGGGAATTATAATTTCCTCAATAGAACTGCAAGCGTAAAAAGCATATTTGCCAATGCTCTTTAATGACATTGCATTTGTAAATGAAATGCTTGTAAGCTTAGTATTGTTTGAAAATGCACGAGGAGCAATTTTTGTTACAGGGTAATCACTGATTGTGTTCGGCACTACAATATCGGTAGTACGATTATTATAATCATATCCGTAAATTACCGCCTCAGAATTTTCAATCAAATAATAAAAACCGTCTTTACTTACAAGGTATGAGTCTGCACTAAACTGAACGGCAGACATTAAAAGCAATGATAAAGCTAAAACAAAAACAGAAAGTTTTTTTGCAATGGTTTTAATCATAAAAATCACCTTTTATAGTAAGGCAGTCAAAAGACTGCCTTACCAAAATTATGTGTTATTATTAGAGGTCGCCCTCTTCACCGCCGGATTCGTAACCTGGATTCTCAGGATTGCTATATTTTAAACCAGGGTCATCGGTTCCGCCACCAGCAAGAATATCCTCAAAAGAGAATTTTTGAATCTCAATTTCAGGGGAAATATAAGATTTTTTCATAATTGCCTCCTTTTCTATTGCTTAACCTTCATATGTCTTATTGCCAACATTGAAGAATTTGAATTCCTGAGGAGCAGAAACGCTATATTCATCAGTAGTAGCATTGTAAATGTATGAGTAAGCAAGTATTGTGAGATTCTGGTTGTTTTCAGTGTTGTTTACATTCCAGCTATATTCAAGTCTGTTCTTGTTATCAAGATTTTTCTTGTTAAGCTTGTAGTTGTAAACCTTAGCGTCACCCATTGTCTTATCTGATGAGTTGCCGCTGTTAAGAGCCTTAACTTTTTCAAGTAAATCAGACTCATTTACTGTGAACTTATCAGTAGCGTCAGCAGCTGAACTGTATTTGCTGTTTACAACAAATACTACACCGCAAACTACATCTTTATTAATGTCAGCACAAAGCTTTTTGCCGTTGTAATTATAAGAAACTGCAAAGTCAGCATATACCTTATCTCTGCCTGAATCATACTGGTTTCTTGAATACTCAAGGAACTGCATTGTGGCAGATACACCTAACTTAGAAGCGTCAACATCTTTACCGTAGCAAGCGGTAATGAGATAATTGTCATAAGCAAGGAAGTTAAACTCTCTTGTATAACACTTAGCTACTACAATGCCGTTGCTGTCATCAGTCTGGATTGTCCAGTAACTGAACTTTTCACCATTAGCATTTGTTTCAGGAGCAACAATGAGGTAATCCTCATCATTAGTACTCTGAGTTGTTGGACCTACAAGATTCTTAGGTGTAACGAGTGAAGCATAGTTTACTGAATATGTCTGCTTTGGCTTATCATCGCCTAAGTCGGCTGTAACAGTTACAAAACCGTTGTCATACTTAGCAGGAACAGTAGCTGTTACTGAGAGCATAGCGTTGGTTGTAGAATAATCAACATTGCTAAGATCCCATGTGATAGACTGTACAAAGTTGTCTTCGTATGGTGCAACCTTTAAGAGGAATGACTCCTTAAACTTATAAGAACCGTCAACCTCATCAAAGTACTTGTCAATGTCAGAACCATAGAATGTGCCTTTTACTGTGTAAGTTTTCCACCAATTCTGATTAATAGCACTTGCAGGAATCTGCTCCTGTTTAAAGCCGTTATTATTGTAATACTCTCTGCTCTCGTAGCCAAGATACTTAAATGTTACATTGTAGTTAAATACATCGGCAGTAAAGTCAGTGTAAAGATTTATTGTATTAGTATAGAACTTATTATTAGGAATATCATATATCTCAGAAAGCTGAATTTCTACTGTAGTGCCTATTTCCTTATAAGTATAACTGCCTGAATCATTTTGCTGATAATATGACTTACCAACATAACAATGCTTATCTTCTACAGAATTGAGCTTAATTGAGATTGTGTAATCAGTACCATTAGCAGCATTTGCTACATAGTCCTCAATAATACTCTTAATGTTGCCGTTAGCCTTAAGAGTTAAGCTACTTAAATCACCGGTTGTAGTAAATACCGGATCAGTTTCACCATTCTTAGTAATAGTAAGAGTAAATGTTGTTTTACCGGTACCCTTACCGGCAACAGGATCTGGATTTGGAGCTGTGTTGTAAGGGTTGTAGTTAAATGTAATATTTGACTCAACCTCAGGCAACTTAAGATCTGAATAGTAGTTAAGAGCCATTACAGTCTGCTTGTCATTAACAAAGAGGTCTGAAACCTTAACCGTATAAGTTATAGTTGCAGGATCAGCAGCAGGACATTCCTTATCGTAAAATTTACCTTTATCCTCTTTCTTCAATGTAGAAACACCGCTTGCAACCTCCGGATAGTAGAAGTTAAGGAAGTGTGACTTAGCATATGACTGAGTATAGAGTGTTACCTCAATATAAGAATCATCATTTTTGTTTACAATATTTTCAAGTGTTACTGAACCGGCATCACTCTGTGTAGCAACAGCCTGAGAAGCAACAGGATTGCCGTTAGCGTCACACACTTTAGCTGTTACAGAGAAAATACCAAGACCGTTATGTGAATCAGGACCTGTATATTTTGAATGAGTTATTGTTACATAACCTGTAGGATATGGTTCATACATAGCAAACAGATCAGTAGTAGTGCTTACCTGATATGATGCTGTAAGATCTGTAATAGTAAGAGGTGAGTAACCTGTTACCTGTCCGGCTTCACCATATATTGGGGTAGCCCAACCAATAAATTTGTATGTAGAACCGTTAGTAGCGTTCAATGTAATGATTGTATTTCTTTCTACAGAAGCAGAAGCTAAGTTAGTGTGAGAAGAACCAATGCTATCCGTATAATCAAAGGAAGCTGAGCCGCCTGTTACCTTACCGGTAATTTCAGAATCAGCAGAAGCCTTATCAACTGTCCAAACATCATTTTCAGAATTTCTGTAAATGATACCAACTTTTGCATCCACCTGATCGGTAGAACGAGCATAGTACCAACGACCGTCAACACGAACACCTGTGTTCCTTTTATCTGCAGATGTTGTTGCATCCATCTTGACTTCATAGGATATAACAGCACTGTTATACTGTAAACCGGCTTTAACTATAGCCTGATATGCGGTTGTCTGCTCAGAAATATCTCCCTCAGTAAAGTTGCCGTCTTTGTCAACAGAACCTCTTGGAATAAAGTCAGATGGCATACCCTGAGTAACATAATCTCCGTTGGACTTATATACATACCAAATAGTTGACCATATGTTATAACTGTCACCGATTTTCATATTCTGGTTACCAACAGAAATAATCTTTAGTGGTTCACCGGTAATTAAGCCGGTACTATTTTTAGCTTTGGCTGTTTCGTTAGTATATCCAAGAATACTTACAAGGTTACCATCAATGTTGGTAAGATCTTCATAATCTGTAGCAGTTTTATCAATAATTTTAGTACCTGCCATAGGTTTGTTATTTGTAGCATTATTAACAAGTAACTTCTGGTTTGACTCGGTTTTATCAGCGTAATACTTTACATCAAACTCAACGGTATCGTATCCCATACCAGTGAGCTTTTCAAAGTCATCATAGTCGTATGTCTGGTTATTAACCTTTTGAGCAACTGTTGTAAGGAAATTATTGTGAACATCTTCGTTTTCGTAGTAGTTATTGTTTGTAATACCTAATACCTTTTTGTTATTATCACAAGTAAATTTACCGTCAACATTAGTATAAAAGTACTTAGAAACCTTAGCGGCAAATCTGCCCTGAGAGTCACGCATCATAAGCTGACCGGGATAAGCGCCGTCCATTTCCAAGTATTTACCATCATCACCTTTATACCAAGAATAAATTGAAATTGAATTTCCCCAAAGAGTTTGGAGTTCTGCAGGAGCATTGGTATAAATAGTGATGTAGTTACCGTCTGCCTCAATTACTTTATTATAGTAAATTGGAGTGATTTCAAGATCCTTTGTTACAGTAATAGGTGAAGCAGTCTGATATACATTATTGCCGTTATCTACTACATCTACCTTTTCGCCGTTTACAACAAAAGCATATACATAATAGCCAAGGTTAGCTTCTGTTGAATTCATCTGACATTCAACAGTAATCTGTTCGTCAGCATTAACAATATACTGATTGTAGTAATCTTTTTTATAAGTTTTAAGAGGAGCTTGACCGTTTAATAAGCTAATAGTAGTTTTACCGTATTTAAGGCCAACACTACTACCCATAGTAGCATATACCTTATGAGAATTTTCAGGCAGAACATAGCACGAACCGTCAATTGTATAGGTATATGTTTTAGGATCATATGTTACGTTAATAGTGTCAATATCATCAGTGTTTTGGAATGATGCTAAAACAACATATTTTTGGCCCCATTCTTTTTTCTTTGCTTCTTTAACATATTGTTTAAAATTATCTGCAATTTTTACATCTAATCTTGCGTCTCCTGGTTCAAATCCAGTATTATCGCCTGTTTTAGAGAATGTAAAATACTGAGTAGTATTTGAAGAGATTGCAGAAACAGGGAAAGTTACAGAATATGTTCCGTCAGGTTTCTGGTAAACTGGATATGATGTTGTATAAGTACCTGTAGAATCCTTAATTAGTTTTTCATCACTGTCAGACAACATAAACTTCCAATTTGAAACAGTGCCTGATTGCTCTTCAAAAGTTGCAGTTACCTTTACGTCGTCAACAACACTAATTGTAATTGAAGGCGATAAAGCGTCCTGACCATCTGCAAATACTACATTGGTTGGATTGTCAAATTTCCAACCGCTGAATACATAGTTTTTGGCTGTATCAGCAGTAGCTTTAAGTGTGATAGTTGAGTTAGACGCAACAGAAATAGGAGAAGAAGTTGTGTTTTCGGCAACTGTGTTTGTTGTATCGTTGTAAGTATAATTTACTTTACCACCCTTATTGCTTTCAACAGTAATGTTATGATTTTCAATTTTTTCATAGGTAAGGTAAACAGTAACAGGAGTTGTGCCGGTTACCGAAGTGCCGTCAAGAGTAAATGTATTGCCAACTGAAGACTTACCGCCAAAGCTCCACTTTGGGAAGTAGCCGTCAACCGACTCAGCTTTAAATGTAACCGAAGTACCTGGCTTTGCATTTACCGAGATAAGAGTTTTGTCTGTATTAGTTACAGTTTCACCCGTTTCGTTGTCTGTGTAAGACGCAATGTATGCAGAACCTCTGTCACCGTCAACTAAAGTAGCAGTAAGTACAACTTGTACAGGGGCGGTAACAGCCTCAACCTTAACTTCTACATCAGCTGTACCCATTGTTAAGTCAGGAATTGTAATTGCATTCTTTGAGTCAGCATAGTTATCAGCAGTCTGAGTGAATTTAACTTCGCCGCCAACTGTAATCTTCTTAATGTAGTAATTCTCGTTAGGTGTTACTGTGAGGGAGTAGGTTGCGTTTTCGGCAACCTTTACCGGAAGCTCGCTGTTATTTACAGTAACTGTAGCGTTAGCAGATGAATCAGTAGCTAATTTTACGCTGTGATTTGCTACAGGCGGTTGATAATCCTTCACAACAGTGACTTTATCAGTTGCATTAGCATTATAAATATACAAATTTCCATTAACTAATGTCTTGTTAGATATTTTAAGGTCACCTGTCTGTTCACCAGCTTTATTGTTAAAAATAATGCTATCGTAAGCTTTAGGAATAGTTACCTTATAAACATTATATGCATTACTATTATAAGAATAGTCACTCTGTAAAATATCTGTGAGTTTATTGCCAGGCCAGCCATCAGTATACGTGTTACCATTGGATTCATTCCAAATATAATTATACACATCAGTCCAACCGCCATGTACAGGATTAGCGAAGTAAACAACAATATCACCTGCAGGAGTTGTAGGTTCTGTCGGGTCTGTCGGTTCTGTACTTTCATAGGTTGACCAATCACCGCCAAAAGAATAAGATTGCTGAGTATCATGATGAACTGAATTTTTAGTTAAAGTAAATAAATTATTTTTACCATCATAAGTTTTACCTAAAGTACAACTAACAGCATAAACATCATCATAGTACCGAATATCATTACTCCAAAAAGATACTTTTCCAATATTTGAAGATGTCGTAACAGTTACTTTATAGATATTAGAATTATCTATTTGCGTCATTTGGTACCAAGTATCCCTCGATGGACTATAATTGCCACTAGTTATAGCTGACGAATCAATTTCAGATGATTCGAAGTTCTCATTACCTGAACCAACAACAGACATATATATACTATTTGGATCACTAAAATACTTAGTAGCCTTACTAATATCAAGATAAAAGTCTGTATTAGCTTTGATTTCTACTGCATTCGAAGTAACCATACCGACAAGCATAGTCGAAAGCATCATCATAACAGCAAGCACAATAGAAATCGACTGTTTGCCAATACGCTTGAAATTCGTTTTCATTTTTATTACCTCCATTAAAAAAATTGAAACATATGAGCCGAATAAGTCTGTACCGTCCGAGAGGGAAGTTTTGCTTTGACGGCGACCGCTTTTACCGACTGACCTTCGGTGAATTTGCTGTATTCGGCAGTCAGACCGTATACTAACCCATAATTTTATTCCTTTATATTATAACATTTTTAGGTTTTTATTTCAATATTTTTTTGATGTTTTGTCAATTTTGACATTTCTTTATTAATTATATACAA
>OLQB01002857.1_pt1 | contig 10845 bp, 10 predicted proteins | sample 1672681 | NCBI WGS metagenome assembly OLQB01 (sample SAMEA3136713, study PRJEB25190) | human gut metagenome | reverse complement strand
CGCGCCGGCGAGAAAGTTCTTACCGATGTGAGCTTTACCGCCAAGGAAGGCGAGGTCACGGCACTGGTCGGTCCTTCGGGTTCCGGTAAGTCTACGGTGAGCCGCCTGGCCGCGCGCTTTTGGGATGCCACCGAAGGCACGGTCACCGTGGGCGGTGTGGATGTTGCGAGCGTCGATCCCGAGGTACTGCTGCGTGATTACGCGATCGTCTTCCAAGACGTGCTGCTCTTTGACGACACGGTTATGGGAAACATCCGCCTCGGGCGTCGTGATGCCACCGATGAGGAAGTGCTTGCGGCCGCGCGTGCCGCCAACTGCGACGAGTTCGTGAACCGCATGCCGCAGGGCTATGACACCATGATCGGCGAGAACGGCTCCAAGCTGTCCGGCGGTGAGCGCCAGCGCATCTCTATCGCCCGTGCGCTGCTCAAAGACGCGCCCATCGTGCTGTTGGACGAGGCGACGGCGAGCTTGGACGTGGAGAACGAGACCGTGGTACAGCAGGCACTCTCCCGTCTGCTTGCAGGTAAGACGGTTATCGTTATTGCCCACCGTATGCGCACGGTGGAAAATGCCGACAAAATCGTTGTGCTCAAGGATGGTGTGGTTGCCGAGCAGGGCGCTCCGGCGCAGCTCAAGGCAGCAGGTGGAGAATTCGCCCGCATGGTTGCGCTGCAAAAGGAGGCGGCGGACTGGCAGCTGTAGGACTGTGGCAAAGGGACTGTCCTTTTGTCACATTGAGTTCACCCTCATAGTTTCCAAAAAGTTAACCTTTGTTGAACTTAATAGTTAGATAAACTAAACTATTTTCCAAAAGTGTGCTCGAGCAAACTTGTTTACTCGGGTGCTGAGGCACCGTGCCGCGTCCAATGCGGCAAAAGGGAGAAGCAACATGAAGAAGTCGACGTTTAACACCCTGCTTGTCGGTGGCGGTTTTCTGCTTGGTACTGCCGGCATCAAGCTGCTTACCAGCGCTCCGGTCAAGAATGCCTGCGTGCAGGGTATCGCGTGCGGCATGCGCATCAAGAACTGCTACCAGGACATGGTCGAGCAGGCCAAGGCTAATGTCGACGACATGGTTGCCGAGGCGGCCTACATCACCCAGAGCGAGGCCGCTGCTGACGAGGCAGCCGAGTAACGCTCCCAGGCACAAACTATGAGATTCTCGATTATTAGCGAGATCCCCGGCAGGACCCGTCTTCAATTGGCGGGTCCTGTGCCAGAGAGCGATCTCGATGCACTTCTTAAGCTTGGCGGCGACATCGATGGTGTGCACAAGGTGCGCGTGTATGGCCGCATTGGCCAGATGGCGCTGGAGTACGACGAGCCGCGCCGCGCAAGCGTGCTCGACGCCCTGGGCGCACTCGATGCTCAAGCTATCGCCGATGCCAAGTCGGGCTACGTGATGCAACTCGAGCCGCGCAAGCACAAACTCGTTATGGACCTGGCGACACTCGTCGGTGCCCATTACGCACGTCGCTGGTTCTTGCCGACGCCTCTGCGTGCGGTGTTTGTCGTGGCCGGCTACATGGCATTTTTGCGCGCTGCCCTTCATGAGCTGGCACAGCCGCGCCTGACCGTTCCTGTGCTCGACGCTTCGGCTATCGGCATTTCGTTCGTCAAGCGTGATGTCGACACCGCGGGCCAGACGATGTTCCTGCTCAACGTGGGCGAGCTGCTCGAGGACTACACCCGCGCCATGAGCGAAAACGAGCTCATCAACTCGCTGCTCGATGTGCCCGACAAGGCGCAAAAAGTCGTCGGCGACACCGAGGTAAGCGTTGCCGCCACCGAGCTTGAACCCGGCGATTTGGTCGCCGTGCGCACCGGCATGTCCATTTGCATCGACGGTGTTGTCGAGCAGGGGAGCGCTATGGTCAACCAGGCGACCCTGACCGGCGAGCCGTTGGCCGTCGAGCGCAGCGTGGGCGACGACGTGTTCGCCGGCACCGTCGTGGAAGACGGCAGCATCTTGGTGCGTGTGCGCGCCAATACGGCGCAAACCAAACTGCGCTCAATCGTCTCGCTCGTGCAGACGGCCGACTCGCTCAAGTCCGAGGGCCAGTCGCATATGGAGGACCTTGCCAACAAGATCGTCCCGTGGAACTTCCTGCTCGCGGGCTTGGTTGCGCTCACCACGCGCAGCCTTATCAAGACCTCGGCGGCGCTGATGGTCGACTACTCGTGCGCACTCAAGCTCACGGGTTCCGTCGCCGTCATGACTGCCATGAGCGATGCTGCCAAGATGGGCGTCATGGTCAAGGGCGCCAAGTACTTTGAGTCGTTTGCCAAGGCCGACACCATTGTATTTGACAAGACCGGTACGCTGACCGAGGCCCAGCCGCGCCTAGCTTGCGTACTGACGACTGACGGCTGGAGCGAGGACGAGATCCTGCGCCTTTCCGCTTGCTTGGAGGAGCATTTCCCGCATCCGGTGGCGCGCGCCGTGGTCAATGCGGCATGCGAGCGCGGGCTCGAGCACCGCGAGCGCCACGCTGCCGTCGAGTACATCGTGGCGCACGGCATTGCTTCGTCCATCGAAGGGCGTCGCGCCATCATCGGTTCCGCGCACTTTGTGTTTGAGGACGAGGGCGCGCAGCTCGAGTCCGACATTAAGGAGCGCATCGAGTCCCAGATGCAGGGCTTGTCGCCGCTGTACCTGGCGGTCGACGGCACGGTCGTGGGCGTGCTCGGCATCGAGGATCCGCTTAAGCCCGGGGTCCGTGAAGCCATCGCCGACCTGCATGCGCTGGGCGTCAAACATGTCGTTATGCTCACGGGCGATTCTGAACGCACGGCCGAGCGCATTGCTCGCGAGGCAGGTGTCGACGAGTTTAAGGCCGAGCTGCTGCCCGAGGACAAGTACGCGTATGTTGAGCGCATTAAGGGCGAGGGGCGCCACGTTGCCATGGTGGGCGACGGCGTCAACGATTCGCCGGCGCTCGGTTTGGCCGACGTGGGGCTGGCAATGGGCGGCGGAAGCGACATCGCCAAGGAGGTCGCCGATATCATCCTGACCGATACGGATCTTGCCGCGATCGTGCGCCTGCGCCGCATGAGTCAGGGGCTTATCGACCGTCTGACGAGTTCGTATTCCAAGGTGATGCTCACCAACTCGGCGCTGTTGGCATTGGGTATTACCGGCATGATCACTCCGCAGACGTCGTCACTGCTGCACAACGGCTCAACGATCGCCTACAGCCTGGGCAACGCGAAGGCTTACCTGCGCTAGCAGACGTGTTCGCTCACGTTATCTGGCCTGCGCCTGGACGGCATCAGTGTCGTCCGGGCGCAGGCCTTTTGCATTTGACCATGTGCTAGCTTCTCTATATAGTGTTGCTAGCATGGCTAGCAATTGAAGGGAGCGGGATCGACGTGGGTGCTGTTAGCAGCATGGCGCAGGTGAACGTTCGCGTGGATCGCCAGGTCAAGGACCATGCGGAGGAAGCGTTGCGGCTTTCGGGCGGGTCGCTGCCCGAGCTCATCAAAAAGGTCGTGGCCAAGGTCGCGCAGGGCGGCGGGCAGTGCGAGGAAGTGCTTGCGGCCGTCGACGACCGGCAACAGACCGTCGTGCACGATACTCCGTTCGCCGCGTCGTGGGCAGCGGCAGACCGGCTTTATGCAGATTTGGGCATCGCTGCGTCGCCCGTATCCGACGATCGCGATTGGGACACAATCTATTCCGAAGCCATGGACGAGCGCTATCGCCAAAAGGGGATGATCCTGTGAGCGGAGCCCCTCTCAAGATCATGGTGGACGCCAACGTATGGGTTGATTCGTTTTGCGTCGACCATGCCGAGTCGCTTGCCGCGCGTGCGTTTATTGGGCAGGCGACGGAGGCGGGGGCATCGCTGTTCTTTCCGGTGCATATCGCTAAGGACGTACTGTACGTTGTCCAACACGAGCTGAAGCGTGGCGTTCTTGTCAGCGGGGGAGCGCTCGACGAGGCTTCTGCCCGCGCGATTGGCGATGCGGCGTTGGCGTTTGTTCGGAATATGACCGAAAACGCTACGGCCGTGGGTGCAGATGCGTCGGACCTTTGGCTGGCCGACAAATACTTAGCGCTCCATCGCGATTACGAGGACAACTTGGTGCTCGCCGCGTGCAAGCGCGCGCAGGTCGATTACTTGGTGACCAACGATCGTAAGCTGCTCGAACATGCCGATCTTGCAGCAAAGACCCCGCACCAAATGATGCCGATTCTTGCTTTGGCCGAACGTGGCGGCGCGGCTATCGGTTGACGCGAACTGTTTGCGGGCCTCTTGGACGACGATGCGCCAAGGGGCCCGCGTCTGCTATTTATAAAAGCTCGGCCTTAATGGCGGGACTTTCCGCGAGCTGCTCGGCTGCCTTTTCGTCGGAATCGTTTAGTGCTGCCAGGCTGCGGTAGACCCACTCGTTGACCTGGGTGTTCTTGACGCCTGCGGTCTGCATAAGGGCGCCTACCTCGCGGATTGCTGCGAGCAGATCGGCTTTGGGATCCGCGAGCTCGACCTCGATGTCGTGGTAGGCGGCCACGCCGCGGTTCTCGCTCACGTGGTCGATAAAGCCCTCGACGGTCTCAAGCTGCTGGGCGAGAGCTGCATCATCGTCAGCGTCCAGCGCGACGAGTGCGTTCGATACCGTGAGGGCGGGATGTCCGCAGGGGACAAAGCCTTCGATGACATCCATAGCTTCGGTAATGGTTGAGCCCAGGCCTGCGAGGGCATTGACGAGTTGCTGCTTGGTATCCATAACGGTCCTTTCGACGGGTCAATTTTGCTTGGCGAAAATATACGTGACGCGATCGGTAGCAAAAGTGCGAAGTACGGCGCAAATTGGGCTCTTCACAGCTCGTGCATAGAACAGCTGTCTGCCTTTAGAACGTGGTAAGATAACACTTCACAAGCGGGGCTCGCCCCGCATGTTCCTTGAAAAGTCGACGGGTGTTGGGTGCTCGTGCCCAATGCCATCCAGACTTTCCCGACATCCGGGGGCGACTGGTTTCGACACGATAGCTCTGAGAGAGGAAGCAAGCCGAGGTCTCCTCGCCTCGTTAAACAGGGGTACCGTCAAATTGAATTGACAACAACTCTTCTTTTGAGCCTATGGCTCTCGCTGCTTAGTTTATAGCGGCGCGTCAACCCGGTGATTTCCCCGACACCGGCGCGACGTCATGTTAGGGGAATGCTCCTGCGCACGTAATCGGTATGGCGCAGGCTAAGACCGAACCGGTTAGGACGCCGCGAGCGTGTCGCTGCGCGCAAAGCGTCCGAGACTAAACCAGCGACTGAGCTTGGAGATGCCAATCAGGGGGCTTTCGTGGACCGGAGTTCGATTCTCCGCGCCTCCACCAATAGTTACAAGCAGGTAGAGAAGTGTCTCTACCTGCTTTTTTATTACTTATAGATACCGCGGAGAATCGAACTCTATGCAGGGCGCGAGCGTTAAGCAAACGCGAAGCGTTTGTAGCGAGCGGGCGAGGACGCCGACAGGCGGCCGAAGCCGGCGCGTATTTGCGAAGCAAATACGCAGATTCTCCGCGCAAAGCCCCAACCCAAAACAGATGCGATGTTTATCGAATTTTAGCCGGCCATGCGCCGCATCAACGGATCCCCCAAACCGCGGAGAATCGAACTCTGTGCAGGGCGCGGGCGTAAAGAAAACGCCTTGGCAACACAGACCGGGACGCGCTTTCCCAATGGCGGCCCAGGCGGAAAGCACGTCCCGGAATCTGCGCTCAGACTGGGACGTAGTTTCCGGATGGCGCCTCAAGCGGAAAGCGTAACCCGGAATCTAAGCTCGGAATGGGATGCATTTTCCGGATGGCGCCTCAAGCGGAAACTGCAACCCGGAATCGAGCCGTAGAGTGGGACGTGCTTTCCCAACGGCAGCTCAAGCGGAAAGCGCATCCCGGAATCTCGCCTCAAACTGGGACACACTTTCCGCTTCACCTGCCGCCTCAAAAAACCTGCGCTCTCACCATCTCAAAACTGGGTAGAAGAAGGCCAAAACGCAATCGCAGGAGGTCAATATGACTGCAGAAGATAAGGCAAAGAACGCCGGCAAGGTCGCGCTCGTCCTGGAGGGCGGCAGTTTTCGCGGGCAGTTTACCGCGGGCGTGCTCGATGTTCTCATGGAGGCTGGCGTCGAGATTCCGGCTGTCTACGGTGTATCGGCCGGCGCTCTCAACGGCGTGAACTACAAGTCGCACCAGATCGGCCGTGCCAACCGCATCAACCTGGCTTTCTGCAACGACAGCCGCTTCATGGGCGCCGCGTCGTTTGCGTCCACGGGCTCTATTGTGGGTTACGACTTTATCTTCAACGATGTCCAGGACCGCCTTGATCCCTTTGACAACGAGACGTTCGACGCGAGCCCCATCGAGATGTACGCCGTCGCGACGGACATGCTCTTTGGAACCGCCACGTACCTCCCGGTCAAAAGCGCCGTGCTCGACCTCGACGCCGTGCGCGCATCGACGTCGCTGCCGCTGGTGACGCCGCCGGTCGAGATTGACGGGCACAAATACGTCGACGGCGGCGTGGCCGATTCGGTTCCTATCGAGCATGTGCTCGAGGAGGCGGGCTTCGACCGTGCGGTCGTCATCGTCACCCAGGACCGCTCGTATGAGAAAAAGCCCTACGAGTTTTTGCCGGCCGCGCGTGCGCGTTATGCCGACTACCCCTATCTGCTCGAGGCTATCGAGACGCGCCACGACCGTTATAACATCCAGCGCATGCATCTGTGGAAGTATGAGCGCGAGGGCCGTGCGCTGGTCGTTGCTCCGCAAAAGCCGGTCGAGGTCGGCCATGTCGAGCACGATTCGGCAAAGCTTTTGGACCTGTATATCCAGGGCCGTCAGGAGGCAAAGCGCCTGCTCGCGGAAATCCAAGAGTTCGTTGAGCGCTAGCGATAGCGAACCCTCAAAAAAATGACAACAGCTAAAGAGCTGGAAAAATCACGGCTCGTGGATGACATGTGCAGAAACTCTGGTCGGAGCCAAAATACCTGTTGACTCGTACGGCGAGCGGGGTAATATGGACGGGTTACTTGCAGAGCCCCGTGAATCTCTGTAACAACACGTACTGTACATGGAGGAGTCTAAGTGATTTCGAAATCGACTCACTACGCCAAGCAGGGCGAGGTCCAGCGCAACTGGGTTCTCGTCGACGCCGATGGTGCTGTCCTGGGCCGTCTTGCCACCCAGATCGCAATGATCCTGCGCGGTAAGAACAAGCCCCAGTTCACGCCCAACAGCGACTGCGGCGACTTCGTTGTCGTCATCAACGCCGATAAGGTCCAGCTTACCGGTAACAAGGCCGACACGAAGACCTATTATCGCCACAGCGGCTACAACGGCGGCCTCAAGGCTGAGAGCTTCCGCCAGGCTATGGAGAAGCACCCGGAGAAGGTCATCGAGCGCGCCGTTCGCGGTATGCTGCCCAAGACCACCCTCGGCCGTGCCCAGATGACCAAGCTTAAGGTCTACGCTGGTGCCGAGCATCCGCATGCTGCCCAGAACCCCACGAAGATTGAGCTGGAGGCTTAAAGATGGCTGAGAACACCGTTGTCTACCAGGGTACCGGCCGTCGTAAGAACGCCGTCGCCCGCGTCCGTCTCGTCCCCGGCACCGGCAAGGTGACCATCAACAAGCGTGACGCCGAGCAGTATTTCGGCCGTCATCAGCTCGTTGAGAACGCCCTTGCTCCCTTCAAGGTGACCGACACCGCCGGTCAGTTCGACGTTATCGCTCTGTGCGATGGCGGCGGCATCTCCGGTCAGTCCGGCGCTCTGCGCCTGGGCATCGCTCGCGCTCTTCTGAACGCTGGCGACTACCGTGCTGACCTCAAGAAGGCCGGTTTCCTTACGCGCGATGCTCGCGTGGTCGAGCGCAAGAAGTACGGCCTCAAGAAGGCCCGCCGCGCTCCCCAGTTCTCCAAGCGCTAAGGTTTTATCTCCTTTCGAGATACAATGTACAAGCGGGGCCTGCCGATTCCTCGGCGGGTCCCGCTTTTCTTTTTCGACTAGGGTGGGCGGTTGCATATCGCCTGCTAGGGAAGGAGCAATCCTATGCCCCAGAACATCTTCGGTACCGACGGCGTCCGTGGCGTCGCCAACGCCGATCTTTCGTGCGACCTCGCGTTTCGTCTGGGTCGCGCGGCGACCAAGTTCCTTGGTCCGGACATCTGCATCGGCCGTGACACGCGCCTTTCGGGCACCATGCTCGAGAGCGCTCTGACCGCCGGCATTATGGCCGAGGGCGGCCGTCCGCACTGCTGTGGCGTCATCCCCACGCCTGCCGTGGCGCTGCTCACTGTTCAAAACGAGCTCGATGGCGGCATCGTCATCTCTGCTTCGCATAATCCGCCGGAGTTCAACGGCATCAAGTTCTTTAGCCGCAAGGGCATGAAGCTTCCCGACGCGGTCGAGGAAGAGATCAGCGCCTGGGTCATGTCCGAGGAAGCCATGGCTGCCGACACGCTGCCGACTGGCGCCGGCGTGGGCCACATTATCAAGATGAAGGACGCCCGCAAGGCATACGTCGACCACGCCATCGATACGCTTGATGGCCTGAGGCTCGACGGCCTGGTCGTTGCCGTCGACTGCGGCCATGGCGCTTCTTGCCAGACCACGCCCGCCGCGCTGCAGCGCCTGGGTGCCACGGTCCATGCCATCAACACCGATTATTGCGGCACCGACATCAATGTCGAGTGCGGCTCCACTCACCTTGAACCCCTGCGCGAGCTCGTGCTGCGCACCCATGCTGACATCGGTCTGGCTCACGACGGCGACGCCGACCGCGTGCTGTTCGTGGACAGCGAGGGCAACGAGATCGACGGTGACTACATCCTGGCTATCTGCGGTTCTGACCTTGCCGCTCGTGGCAAGCTCGCCAACTCCGAGATCGTCTCGACCGTCATGTGCAACCTGGGCTTCTCTATCGCTATGAAGGAGCAGGGCTTCGAGATGGTTCAGACCGCCGTGGGCGACCGCTACGTTCTGGAGCGCATGCTCGCGGACGGCGCCGTCATCGGCGGTGAACAGTCCGGCCACATCATCTTCCTGGAGCACAACACCACCGGCGACGGCCTGGTGACGGCTCTGCAGCTTCTGGCCGTGCTCAAGCGCACCGGCCGTACCCTCACCGATCTTGCCGGCATCATGAAGAAGTACCCGCAGGTACTCGTCAACGTGCATTCCGACAACAAGGCTGGTCTGGACGATTGCCAGCCCATCTGGGATGCCGTCGCTGCTGCCGAGAAGGAGCTTGACGGCCGCGGCCGCATTCTGGTGCGCCCGAGCGGTACCGAGCCGCTGGTCCGCGTGATGGCCGAGGCCGAGACGCACGAGCTGACCCAGCGTGTGGTTGACGACATCGTCGAGGTTGTCAAGCGCGAACTTCCCTAATGGTCAAAAACCAGTGCCAAGTGGTAAACTAGCAAGACTGTATTTGATTATTGGTATGTCCAAGGGGGAGCATGTTCACTAAAGTCCTAAGGTCTTTTGGTATGCGTGGTCGAGTCCTTACGCTGGATGCTCCCATCTCGGGCGACGTCATTCCGCTTTCCGAGGTAAACGATCAGACGTTTGCCACCGGCCTTTTGGGTCAGGGCGTGGCGATTCAGCCTACCGGCACGCGTGTAATCGCGCCGGCTGACGCTAAGGTCGAGGCGATTTTTCCCACGGGTCATGCCGTTGCGCTTAATACGGTTGATGGCCTGGACGTTCTGATTCACGTTGGCCTGGACACTGTTCAGCTCGAGGGCAAGCACTTTACCGTGCATGCGCAAGTGGGCGATATTGTCCATAAGGGCGATGTGCTCATCGAGTTCGATCGTGAGGCGATCAAAGCCGAGGGCTACGATGTGACGGTTCCCATCTTGGTGTGCAACTCCGTTGAGTTCTCGAGCATTAAGGGTTCCGTTGGAGAGCATGTCGAGGAGATGGACCAGCTTATCGTCGCTCGCGAGCGCTAGTTGGCGCTTTTGGCCTTTAGCCTACAATTCAAACACGTTTACGGAGGGCGCCCTTGAAAGAGGACGCCCTCCGTGGCAAGATGGGAAACGTCCGAGGCTAAACAGCTTTGGGTCACCGTGGACGGGCAGGGGCCTCGACGCGGCTAGACACGAGACACATACATTACGCGACCTCGCCCTGGTGGCCGCACACGTTGGTTGCGGCCGACGCGGGCCGCGGGCAAGTGCTTGTAAGGGGAGCCTTGCCTCTCTTGTACGAGAAAGGACGCGTAATGAAAATCATTAAAGCTAAAGACTACGAGGATATGAGCCGCAAGGCCGCCAATATCATCTCGGCCCAAGTTATCCTCAAGCCCGATTGCGTGCTGGGTCTTGCCACCGGCTCCACCCCGATTGGCGCCTACAAGCAGCTCGCCGCTTGGTACGAGAAGGGCGACGTCGACTTCGCCGAGGTCAGCACCTACAACCTGGACGAGTATCGTGGTCTTTCGCACGACGATCCCCAGAGCTATCACTACTTTATGCGCGAGAACTTCTTCGATCACATCAATATCGATCTGAACAATACGCACGTGCCCGATGGCTCCAACCCCGATGCCGCTGCTGCCTGCTCCGAGTACGACAAGATCGTCGCTGCCGCCGGTTATCCGGATCTGCAACTGCTCGGTATTGGTAATAACGGTCATATTGGCTTCAACGAGCCCGATGACCACTTCTCCAAGGGTACGCACTGCGTCGACCTGACCGAGAGCACCATTCAGGCCAACAGCCGCCTGTTCGACAGCATCGATGATGTGCCCCGTCAGGCTTACACCATGGGCACCCAGACCATCATGTATGCCCGCATGATCCTGGTTGTCGCCAACGGCGAGGCCAAGGCTCAGGC
>OLQB01002855.1_pt1 | contig 10848 bp, 10 predicted proteins | sample 1672681 | NCBI WGS metagenome assembly OLQB01 (sample SAMEA3136713, study PRJEB25190) | human gut metagenome | reverse complement strand
AGCTATCAGCACCTGTTGGATATTATGGACAAACTCTAAAATCGCATAAAAAACAGCATAATTCAACGCAACGAAATAATAAACGGCATTTTCATAAGCCTGTAATTGCTATGATTGGAAAAAGTCTTCTTGACAGCATAAAAATACTGTGCTAAAATCAGAAAAACAGCGAAACGGAGGAAAACCACATGGAAAGAAGCTCGTTTGAAATATTCAAAAGCAACATCTGCCACCTTGTAAAAGACAAGGGCGAGCTTTCCTTTATCCGTGATATGCTGTGCAGTGACGAAGTAAGCAAGCTGTACGAACGTAAGTGGTACGCCGAATGTCTTTACCTGCTTGCTATGATCGATTACCTCAGCCGCAAGAACGATATCCCGCTTTATAACGGATATGATAAGCTGAGAACGGGCAAGCTCGACAAAGTGCTTTATCCCTCGGGAATAATGGCAATGTACAGTCTTTCGGGTGACGAAAGCATATTGATAAAAAGTTTTGATGAATCCATACCGGAGTTCAAGCGCTTCAACATAGTAGAAAACGAAATTGAGAATGTTGTATAGATATAAAAAACAGAAGTATCACAATTTAGCTCCCTTGTGTAAAGGGAGCTAAAATCAGTGCTTGGCAAAGCGTGTAATCTTTTATTAAATTATCAGAGCATAAAAGACATATCCAACACCGCTGAAAACAAAAACGACCTACAGGCTCACCTGTAGGTCATCTTCTTATTCACTCTTTATATCACTATGCTCGTGGGTGCTTTCCTTAGCTATCTCCCTGAACTTCTTCCTGTCCTCTTTGGCTATCGTTTCATTGTGAAGCCACATCTTTATAAGTGCTACCGAATAAAGAATACCGGAAAGAAGCATTACGCCTATACAGATAAGAATGAGTAAGGATGATGCAGGCGAACCCTCCGGGAATACTCCGGGGAAGAAAAGCAGAGCCAGTACTGCGATATAGATAATAGCCGTGCAGACCTTTCCGTACCAACGTGCGCCGTCAAGCTTTGTCTGCTTTGTCTTTAAAAGCACAAGTCCCATGATTGCCATAAAGCCGTCCTTTAAAAGCCATATAGCAAGCAGTATCCACATCAGCGGATAATTTATCGCTATGCAAAGGAACAGCGTTCCCTGCGTCAGCTTATCGGCAAGCGGATCGAGGAATTTGCCGAACTCGGTTATCATATTGCATCGCCGTGCTATCTGTCCGTCAAGGAAATCGGTAATTCCCGACGCTACGACAACTGCGGCGGCAAGATAATACTCTCCGCTCGTGCCTGCGGTGACATATAACCATACAAATATCGGGATAAGCAATATTCGCACAAAGCTCAGTATGTTCGGAATTGAAAATATATCTTTTTTCATCGGCTCACCCCTCTTGTTACACTGAAAAACAAACATAATGCGACTGATTCGGCAGATTAATGCTATAATTATACTACAGAAAGCCGAAAAAATCCATATTTGCAAGATAATTTTGTAGGATTAAACGAAACTTGGAAATAAATTCACGGTTTTGTGTGATTTTTGCTTAAACAATTACAACTATTTTTCGTCTGCAAGAATTATTGCCCCGAAATAAGCGAGTAATACACTTTATAAAGCTCCTGCGTTGAATTTTCAAGAAAATAATAGTGTGCTATGTACGGAACAAGAAGTACAAGCAGCAGCACCGACAATGCAAGAAAGTAAACATTTATCGACACCAGTATCAGCGACAGCAGGAAGAATATCGCAAAGCTCATCGTTACTATGAGGTGGATAAGCCTTTCGTGCTGATAGAAGCCTATCCTGACAAGAAGCTGCTGCGCAAGCGCTTTCTTGTCAACGTCAGGGTCTGCCGCCTGCTGTTTTATATATTCCTTATATTCTTTGATCTCATTTTTCATAAAAACGCCTTCTTTCGGCTAATTATAATGCGCTGTAGTAATCACGCATTTTTACTGCGAGCCTGTCGCAACGTTCGTTTTCGGGGTGTCCTGCGTGGCCTTTTATCCAGCGGAATTCCACATCGTGCATATCGAGCAGCATAAGCAGCCGCTCCCACAGATCGACATTCAGCGCAGGCGTATTGTCGGATTTTTTCCACCCTCTGCGTTTCCAGCCGTTGACCCAACCCTTTGTGACCGAATCCACAACATATTTACTGTCGGTGGTAAGTATCACCTTGCACGGATATTTCAGTGCCGTCAGCGCCTCGATAACTCCGGTAAGCTCCATACGGTTATTGGTGGTATGCTTTTCGCCGCCGCTCAGTTCCTTTTCGTACACCTTGCCGTCAAAGCGGTAGCGCAGCACCGCACCCCAGCCGCCCGGGCCGGGGTTGCCGCTGCAAGCGCCGTCTGTGTACACCTCTACCTGTTTCATGGGGTTCTCCTTATAGAATAGAATACCTTTATTTAGCGCTATTTTGCCCGGGATGTCAAGAGCCAATGTATACGCCGGCCCAGTTTTGCCAAACCTTGGAATTGACAAAACCGGTGCGAAATACTATACTTAGCGTAACAAAATGCGTATAGGGGTGCACCAAAGGTGTGCGCCCGGCTGTTCCGGCAGAAACGCCACGGTCGCATCGAACAGATGGACTTACCTGGCCAAGAACCTCTTGCGGAACCAACAGCGCTGCTGCAAAAAGCACGCTGAACGATAAATTCTATACGATGCATCAACCGGAAGCCGATGCAGTTTCAGGTGCTTCCCCTGTGCAAGGTACGGCTGCTCTCCCCGGTGGGGGCGCGGCCTGGCCTGCAATTGAATCTGGAGGTAAAGAATGGCTCAAGCAAAAGAAAATAACCCCGCTCCTCGCGCAAAAGCCCCGGCAGCGCCCAAGGCAGCCGCCGCAAACGGCACTGCTCCCGCAGGGGAAAAGCGCACCCGTCCCACCACCCGCCGCCCCTACTATAACCGCCGCCCGCGCCGTGCGCAGCAGCCCAAGGAGGCAGCGACCCCCATCCATATCTACCCGCTGGGCGGTCTGGGCGAGGTCGGCAAGAACATGACCGTCTACGAGTGCAACGGCGATATGATCATCGTGGACTGCGGCCTGGTGTTCCCGGACAGCGAGATGTTCGGCGTGGACATGGTCATTCCGGACTTCACCTTTGTGGTGCAGAACAAGGATAAGATCAAGGGCCTGCTCATCACCCACGGCCACGAGGATCACATTGGCAGCATTCCCTATCTGCTGCAAAAGATCAGCCTGCCGGTGTACGGCACCCGCCTGACCTGCGGCCTGATCAAGAACAAGCTGGAGGAGTTCGGACTTGCCGGCAAGACCAAGTTTGTGGAGATCGTGCCCCGTCAGAAGATCAAACTGGGCTGCTTTACCGTGGAGCCCATCCATGTGAACCACTCCATCCCGGATGCCGTGGCCTTTGCCATCGACAGCCCCGCCGGCACCATCATCCAGACCGGCGACTTCAAGATCGACTACACCCCGCTGGCCTGCGGCGTGACCGACCTGTCCACCCTGTCCGAGTACGGGCAGCGCGGTGTGCTGGCCCTGCTGAGCGACTCCACCAACGCGGAGCGCCCGGGCTTTACCGCTACCGAGCAGAAGGTGGCCGCCGGTGTCCGCAGCCTGTTTGCCCGCGCCCGCAACAAGCGCATCATCATTGCGACCTTTGCGTCCAACATCTACCGCGTGCAGCAGATCATTGATCTGGCCGTGGAGGATGGCCGCAAGGTGGCCTTCAGCGGCCGCAGCATGGTGAACAACACCGCCATGGCGCAGGAGCTGGGCTATATGCACATCCCGGAGGGCACCCTCATCAGTGTGGATGAGCTCAACCAGTACCCGCCGGAGCAGGTGGTGCTCATCACCACCGGCAGCCAGGGCGAGCCCCTGAGCGCCCTTTCCCGCATGGCGTCCTGCAGCCACCGTCAGGTGCGGGTAGGCCCCGGCGATTTCATTATCATTTCTGCAAACCCCATCCCCGGCAACGAAAAGAGCGTGACCAAGATCGTGAACGGTCTGCTGCTGCTGGGCGCAGAGGTCATTTATGAGAGCATGTACGATGTGCACGTCTCCGGCCATGCCTGCCAGGAGGAGCAGAAGCTGATGCTCACCCTGACCAAACCCAAGTATTTCCTGCCGGTGCACGGCGAGTACAAGCAGCTGAAAAAGCACGCCCTCACCGCCGCAAGCCTCGGCATCCCCACCAGCAACATCCTGATCGCTGAGAACGGCTCCAACGTTATCCTCAGCCAGGACGAGATGAAGCTGGGTGAGCCGGTCACCGCCGGTGCCGTCATGGTGGACGGCCTGGGCGTGGGCGACGTGGGCAACGTGGTCCTGCGGGACCGCAAGCACCTGTCCGAGGACGGCCTGGTGATCATCGTGGCCACCGTGGACAGCAAGACCGGCAAGGTGCTGGCCGGGCCGGACCTCGTGAGCCGCGGCTTCGTGTATGTGCGCGAGAACGAGAGCCTGATGGACGGTGCCCAGAGCATCGTGGAAAACGCACTGGAACGCTGCGTGGACGAGCATGTGCGCGACTGGAACAGCGTCAAGACCCGCGTGCGCGAGGCACTGAGCAGCTATATCTATCGGCGCACCAAGCGCAGCCCGATGATCCTCCCCATCCTGATGGAGGTCTGATCCGGGCACGCTGCCGCAAACAATGCGGCGGAAGGCAGGAGATTTGATGAAACAAAAACCAAGATGGACATTGGAGATGCTCACCGCCAGTCTGGCCGTGCTGTGCGGCCTGCTGGTGCTGGTGCTGCTGATCCAGCGGCCCACGGCATGGCCGGCGCTGCTGGCACTGGTGGTGCTGTGGGGCGTTGTGGTGGTGCTGTTCCGCTGCCAGCTGCGCAAGTGGGTGGCCCGGTGGATGTGCGGCGGCAGCTTTGAAGGTTCCAAGCTGCAGTTCAGTCTGGAGCCGCTCTCTCAGCCGGCCGCGCTGCTTTCCGGTGAGACGGTGCTGTGGTACAATGCACAGTTCCGCACCCGCCTGTTGAACGGGCAGGATGCGCTGGTGAGCCGCGTGCAGAAGGTGCTGCCCGGCCTTGATCTGCAGCAGTGCCGCAAGCAGGAGGGCCAGCTGCTGACCCTCGCGGACGGCATGTGGAGCGTACACAGCTCCACGGTGCCCGGCGATGCGGAGAGCATGACCCTGCTGGTGCTGAACGAGGAGACCGCCCTGCGCAGGATCGAAGCGGAGTACAAGGCCAGCCGTCCGGGCTATCTGGTGTTTCTGGTGGACGGCTACGACGATGTGTTCGGTGACATGCTGGACAGCGAGCGTGCCCGCCTGCTGGAAGGCATCAACCGCACGCTGGAGGATATGATCGGCCGGGGCAGCGGCTTTTTGCGCCGTGTGGCCAGCGGCCGCTATATCGCTGTGGTGGAAGAGCGCCAGATGGAGCAGTTCGCCAACCGGGGCTACGATGTGCTGGACAAGATCCGTGCGCTGGATCCCAGCGTGAACCTTTCGCTGTCCATCGGCATTGGCCGCGGGGCCAAGACTCTGCGGGAAGCCCAGGATATGGCCGTGCAGGCGCTGGATATGGCGCAGGGCCGCGGCGGCGATCAGGCCGCTGAAATGACACCGGACGGCTTTACGTTCTACGGCGGCGTGAGCCACGGCGTGGAAAAGCGCAGCAAGGTGCGCAGCCGCATCGTGGCCGATCAGCTGGTGAAGCTGATCAAGGAAGCAGATCATGTAGTCATTATGGGCCACCGCATGAGCGATCTGGATGCCATCGGCTCCGCCGAGGGCGTGCTGCGCATCTGCAAAATATGCGATGTCCCGGCGGTGATCGCGGTGCGGCGTGACGCTACCCTTGCGGGCAGCCTGATCGATGCATTGTGCCGTGCAGGCCAGAAGGACGACTTTATCGACCCGAAGGACGCACTGCCCATCATCTCCAAGCGCACCTTGTGCATCGTGGTGGATACATATCAGGTGGGCCTTGTGGAAAGCAAGGATATTCTGGAAAAATGCGGCAAGGTAGCCGTGATCGACCACCACCGCAAGGGCGTGGGCTACATCGAGAACCCGGCGCTGGTCTGCCATGAGCCGTATTCTTCCTCGGCCAGTGAGCTGGTCACGGAGCTTTTGCAGTACGTGGGCGAGCGCGACGACAAGCCCAACCGTGTGGAGGCCGAGGGCCTTTTGTCCGGCATCATGCTGGATACCCGCGATTTTACCCTGCACACCGGTGTGCGTACCTTTGAAGCTGCCGCTGCGCTGCGCCGCTATGGCGCGGAGACGGAGCGGGTGCGCCAGCTGTTCGATGTGACCATGACGGAGTACAACGCCAAGGCCGACCTCGTGGAAAAGGCACAGATGTACAAAAACTGTGCCATCTCCATTGGCGGCGAAGTGGCTCCGGAAGCCCGGGTCGCCATTGCGCAGGCTGCCAATGACCTGCTGCGCATTCAGGGCGTGGACGCCAGCTTTGTGGCAGTGCAGGTGGGCAACGGCGTAAACGTCTCTGCCCGCAGCATGGGTGCCGTGAATGTGCAGGTGATCATGGAGTCGCTGGGCGGCGGCGGCCATCAGACCATGGCAGCAGCGCAGCTGAAGCATATCACCCCGCAGGCGGCACGCAGCCGCATTCAGGATGCCATCGACCAATATTATCTCTCCCAGAAAAAGACTACGCCGGAAGCACGACCGGCAAAAGGGGAATAAAAGCATGAAACAGTACGATTATCTCATCGTTGGTGCCGGTCTGTTCGGTGCCGTGTTTGCCCACGAGGCCAAAAAGGCAGGCAAAAAGTGTCTGGTCATCGATAAGCGCGACCATATCGCGGGCAACATCTACACCGAGAATGTGGAGGGCATCAACGTGCACCGCTACGGTGCGCATATCTTCCACACCAACAACAAGGCTGTGTGGCAGTATGTGAACCAGTTTGCAGAGTTCAACCGCTACACCAACAGCCCGGTGGCCAACTACCACGGCCAGATCTACAACCTGCCCTTCAACATGAACACCTTCAACAAGATGTGGGGTGTTGTGACCCCTGCCGAAGCCAAGGCCAAGATCGAAGAGCAGAAGGCCGCTGCGGGCATTACCGACCCGCAGAACCTCGAAGAGCAGGCCATCAGCCTTGTGGGCACCGATATCTACGAAAAGCTCATCAAGGGCTACACCGGCAAGCAGTGGGGACGCCCCTGCACCGAGCTGCCTGCCTTTATCATCAAGCGCCTGCCGGTGCGCTTTACCTACGACGACAACTACTTCAACGCCCTGTATCAGGGCATCCCCAATGGCGGTTACACCGCTATGGTGGAAAAGATGCTGGCCGGTACCGAGGTGCGTCTGAACGTGGATTATCTGGCCGAAAAGGCCGCGCTGGACACACTGGCTGAAAAGGTGGTCTATACCGGCCCGGTGGATGCCTACTTCGGCTACCGTCTGGGTGCTTTGCAGTACCGCAGCGTCCGCTTTGAGACCGAGGTGCTGGACACCGACAACTATCAGGGCAACGCGGTGGTCAACTACACCGATGCCGAGACCCCCTATACCCGCATCATCGAGCACAAGCACTTCGAGTTCGGCACCCAGCCCAAGACCGTCATCAGCCGGGAGTACAGCGCCGAGTGGAAAAAAGGCGACGAGCCCTACTACCCCGTCAACGATGAGAAGAACGGCGCTCTGTATGCGCAGTATAAGGCACTGGCCGATGCCGAGCCGGGCGTGATCTTCGGCGGCCGTCTGGGCGAGTATAAGTATTACGACATGGACAAGGTCATCGAGGTAGCGCTGGACGTGGCCGCAAAGGAGCTGGCGTAAATGCCCCGCTTCCTCTTGCCCAAAAACGACAAATGCGCTATACTATTACCATAAGACTGCACCGGTTTTCCGGTGAGAAGTGAGGGATACTATCATGAAAGTGATTCTGAAGCAGGATATCAAGGGCATCGGCAAGAAGGACGAGATCCACGAGGTCTCCGACGGCTACGCCCGCAACTACCTGTTCCCGCGCAAGCTGGCCGCTGTGGCGGATGCCAGCGCTGTGAACATGGCCCGCGGCAAGGAGGCCGCAGCCGATTTCCACGAAGCTGAGAATGTGGCAGCCGCCAAGGCTCTGGCTGCCAAGATCGAGGGCAAGACCGTGACCATCAAGGCCAAGGGCGGCGCATCCGGCCGTCTGCACGGCAAGGTGACCGGCAAGGAAGTTGCCGAGGCACTGGCTGCGCTGGCAGGTGCACCCATCGACAAAAAGAAGATCGAGCTGGAGACCAAGGACATCAAGGATGCCGGTGTGTTCAACGGCAAGGTCCGCCTGTACGTTGGCGTCGTGGCTTCCTTCAAGATCCAGGTGGAAGTGGAACAGGCCTGATCTGTGTGCCGTTTGCGCCCCCTCACAGCAGGGGGCGCTTTTTGGCTTTACAGGATGCTTTGGATTTTGGATAAGGACAAACTACTATGCCGAACGAACGACGTTATTCCAATGAACTGAATCTGGAGAGCGTGGGCATCAATCTGCCCTACAATATGCAGGCAGAGCAGAGCGTGCTGGGCGCGGTGCTGCTCAAGCCCGACACCCTGACCGATCTTGTGGAGATCCTCAAGCCGGAAATGTTCTACACCCGGCAGAACGCCCAGATCTGGACCGAGATGCTGCGCCTGTTTACCAACGACCAGACCATCGATTTTGTCACCCTGCTGGATGCGGTGGTGTCCGATGGTGTGTTCCCCAGTGCAGACGAAGCTAAGATCTATCTGACCGGTCTGGCGGAAACGGTGCCCAGCATCTCCAATGTAAAGGCCTACGCCCAGATCGTGCAGGAAAAATATCTGGTGCGGCAGCTGATGGGGGTAGCCAAGGACATCTTGCAGGACGCCGGGGACGAGCCGGACGCCGACCTTCTGCTGGAAAATGCCGAGCAGCGCATCTACGAGATCCGCTCCGGCCGCGATTCCAGCGCCCTGACCCCGCTTTCGTCCAGCATGGTGGAAACGCTGACCAACCTGCAAAAGATCAGCGGCCCGGATGCGGATAAGTACAAGGGTATTCCCACCGGCTTCCGTCTGCTGGACACCGTGCTTACCGGCCTTGGCCGCGGCGATCTGGTCATTCTGGCAGCCCGTCCCGGTATGGGCAAAACCAGTTTTGCGCTGAACATCGCCACCCGCGTGGCCATGCAGCAAAAGGTGCCGGTGGCCATCTTCAGTCTGGAAATGACCAAGGAGCAGCTGACCAACCGTATCCTCTCGTCGGAGGCCGGTATCGACAGTCAGGCTTTCCGTACCGGTGCGCTGCGCGCCGAGGACTGGGAGTATCTGGCGCTGGCAACTGAAAAACTGCACGATGCACCGATCTATATGGACGACACCTCCGGTATCACCATCACCGAGATGAAGGCCAAGATCCGCCGGGTGAATCAGGACCCTGCCCGCCCCAACGTGGGCCTGATCGTCATCGACTATTTACAGCTGATGACCACCGGCCAGCGCAGCGAGAACCGTGTGCAGGAGATCAGCTCCATCACCCGAAACCTGAAGATCATGGCTAAGGAGCTGAATGTGCCCATCATCGCGCTGAGCCAGCTGTCCCGTGCAGTGGAAAAGCAGGGCAACAACTCCAGCCATCGCCCGCAGCTTTCGGACCTGCGCGACTCCGGTTCCATCGAGCAGGACGCAGACTGCGTTCTGTTCTTGTACCGTGATTCCTACTACGCCAGCCAGAACCCGGATGGTGCCGAGGTGGATGCCGATACCGCCGAGTGTATCGTGGCAAAGAACCGTCACGGCGAGACCAGCACCGTGCCGCTGGGCTGGGATGGTGCCCACACCCGCTTTATGGATGTGGACTTCAAACGCTGATGGATACCGCGATTCTTGCCCGGGTGGAGGATTTCTGCATCCGGGAGGGGCTTTTGCAGCCCGGCGCACCGCAGCATCTGGCGGCGGCAGTCTCCGGCGGCGCGGACAGCATGGCGCTGCTGCTCTTGCTGCGGCAATTGCAGCCGAGGTTCGGCTATATGCTTTCTGCCTGCCATGTGAACCACGGTCTGCGCGGGCAGAGCGCCGACCGGGACGAGGCCTTTGTGCGGGCGGAATGCGCCCGCTTGGGCGTGCCGCTGCGGGTGTTCCATGCGGCAGAGCTGGCCTCGCCCCCGGCACACGCCGGGGAGGACTGGGCGCGCCGCCTGCGCTATGCCTGCTTTGCGCGTTTGTGCGGGGAGGGGATAGATGTCGTTGCAACGGCCCATACTGCAAATGATCAGGCTGAGACCCTGCTGCTGCGGCTGGCCCGGGGCACGGGGCTGCACGGTGCGGCAGGCATCCGGCCAAAGCGCGGGTGCTACCTGCGGCCATTGCTGGCCCTTACCCGGCAGGATACCGAAAGCTTCTGCCGTGCAGCCGGGCAGGCATGGGTCACAGATGAGACGAACGCGACCGATGCCTATGCCCGCAACCGGGTGCGCCGTGCGGCGCTGCCTGCGCTGCAGAGCACCAACGGCGCAGCGGTGGAAAACCTTGCCCGCTTCTGCGAGAAGGCAGCCCGCGCGGATGCCTATTTTGCCCGGAAGGCCGAAGAGCTGCTTTCTGCTGCACGTCTGGATGCGGCACAGGCTGCCATCAAAAGCCCGGAAGCCTGCACGGTGTGGCGGCTGGGCCCGCTTTCCGCTGCGGATGCGCTTATTTTGGAAGCAGCCATGCATTCGCTGACGGCTCCCGTGCGTGACGCAGAGGAAAAATATGTGCAGCTGCTGTGCGGCCTTGTGCGGCGCGGCAGCGGTGCGGTACAGCTGACTGACCGGGTGCGCTTTTGTGCCGGAGACGGATGCTTCTGGCAGGAGATTGTGCCGGAACGGCCCCGGCAGCAGGAAGACAAACGGCTGGAAAGCCAGCCCTTTCAGCCGGAAAAACAGGC